>Ga0209881_1000041_pt1 | contig 35616 bp, 36 predicted proteins | sample PersoiDNA2013193_FD_185804 | JGI IMG/M metagenome (GOLD analysis project Ga0209881, IMG submission 185804) | Permafrost soil microbial communities from the Arctic, to analyse light accelerated degradation of dissolved organic matter (DOM) -... | ecosystem: Environmental > Terrestrial > Soil >... | reverse complement strand
CCCGTTTTTCGCTTCACCCGCTGGGTTTTCTCTCATTGGAACCTCGCATTGCCGGAATTGCCCATTCTAGTGCATCCTTAAGCAAAGCAAGGTGAGAACCCTTCCTCTTTCATATGAAATATCCGGGACAGCACTACCTCAACGACGACATCCTTGAGACACTCCTCGGGACATTCGCTCAGAAGCCTCTAGAAGCCTTGAGACTTCTCCGACGATAAAAACCCTTGCATCCTGTGACTTGCTCGCACCCTAGGGCGTGTGAACACCCCTGGCGGCGATCCCTGAGTCGGCGGCCCAGTGATTCCATTTGCCTCTTATTTGCCGTCACTTTAGCCGCAGGTATAGAAAACCATAAACAATCAAAGGACTCGGAATACCGCATTATAGAGGCATTTATAGGCAGTCTTAGATAACCAACGGAAACCAAAGAACTGTGCGGAAGTAAGACTCTTAATCCCAAGGTCACAGGTTCGATCCCTGTACGGCCCACCAGCCGTTTGTCGCTCCATGAAGGCATTTTCCGGTTTCACCTGAAATTTGATTCTGTTGCCGGTTCCGGCCAATCTATAAATCATCTAGACGGATTCTCCTGAATTGAGCTTATCTTCGATGATTTGGGATCTGGATACCGGGATTCAACCCCACCCCCCGTCAGGAAAGTATCCGCAAGTAGCAGTGACTCGCCGATATTCTCCTGGATAAGGTGAGAGTATGTATTCAAGGTCATCGTGGCGCTTGCGTGGCCCAGACACCTCTGAAGGGCCTTAATCGATGCTCCCGAGGCCAGCATAGCTGAAGCGAAACTATGCCTGAGAGAATGGAGCGTTACGCGTTTCAACCCTGCCCTTTCAACTGTGGCCGTGAAATCTCTTCTCAGGTTTGACGGGTCCAGGGGCTTCTCACCATCGTAGCTGAATAAAAGGGCTTCGCTCTCCGGGTGCCCTTCGCGTTCGTAGTGGTCCCTGAGCATCTTGCCCAGTGTTGGCATTATGGGGACTGCCCTGCGAGATGAGGTTGTTTTTGGCTCCTGGAGCCCTCCCCAATAGGACCATGCCCTCTCAACCTGAATGATATTGTCTTTGAAATTTATATGCTTCCATCCCAGACCCAGGGCCTCGCCAAGCCTCAATCCCGAGAAAGCAAGCACCGCGTATAAGGTTCGTTGAGGTTCATTTGCTTCTCTCATAAGAACAGCAATCTCAGAAGGTTCCAGAAAGTCGAGCTCTTCATGATTTGTCCGCGGAAGAATTATTGACCTACAAGGATTCGCCGCCAGAATGCCCCAGGCATAGGCCTGGCGTAGACAAGCACGAAGATATCTGTAGCAACGACCGACAGTCGCCAGCGCGAGATTCTTTCCTGATAACGTGTTTACCCACTCCTGTATAACGATGGGTTTGATATCTGAGAGGTATGTCTTCCCGAAGAATGGGAGAATATGCAATCGGAAGCTGCATTCTATACTCACCTGCGTCGATGGTTTGAGTGATTTTCTCTTCGAGTTTGCCCACTGCTCGTAGTATTCGTTAAAAAGAATCTCTGTTGGTCTTTCGTTATAGTTGCCCTCTGCGATCTCAGTTTCTCGGCGCCTTAAAAGGGATTCAGCGTTCTTCTTGAGCCTTCCGGCAACTTCCCATTTCCACTTGCCGTTTGGCTTCTTGTAGACAGCGTAATACCGCCTGCCGCTTTTCCACTCTTTATTCGCGATATAGCCCATTGTTCTCCATCCCTGTATCTGACAAAGATCTATGCAATTAGATTACGCTTATCCCGTGACACCTCTTTCTTCTTGAAAGGGATTACTGTTTCATCAGGTTTATCAGTGGAGCACAACGATTCTTCTGAGAGTCTGGCGAGGACGGCCTCAAGACTGAAGCGGTAGTACTTACCCGCTTTTAAATAGGGAATGCGCCCCGCCCTGCATTGAGTCCACACCCATGGAATAGGCACATTTAGAAATTCTGCCAACTGTTTCGCGTCGATTAAACCGCGTCCCATTTCTATCCCCTTTCATTCGAACATATTCCTTCAGAGAGCGATTCTACGCGCCCTCGATGAAGTGATGTCAAGATGAAAACAGGGATATTTTTTGACAATATTTACGGAAGAGTCATTGGTTGAACACGATTGACAGTAAATGACTTTAAAAATATGAGAAGCTCGTTACTTACCTGTTCAACTTCCCGAACATTCTGGGCCACGCCTGGGTCTCCACCACTCAGATCTACACGCACGTCGTCGATGAGGACGTTAAGCGGGCGATGCAGGGGCAGCGACAAGGGCACTGTTTCCCGCTCCGTGGAAGTCCATAGACACAACGGCCCTGACCTCCTCATTGAGGCACACGCGATTTACTATTAGAAACTGAAGTTGTATCATATATCTACGATCTGAGGAGGGATATCATGCTTGAGCTTCTTGAGAAGGAGCAGGCTGCATACGAGGAACACAAGACAGAGTTGCTTGGTCGCGCAAAAGGGAAATTTGTGCTCATCAAGGATAACAAGGTCGAAGACGTCTTTGATTCGAACATGGACGCTATTCGTCAAGGATACGAGCGTTTTGGGAATGTACCATTCCTAGTTAAGCGAATTCAGGAACTTGAAAAACCATTAGACTTCACTTCGAATCTTCTTGGAGTCTGATTGCCGTCTTTTACTGCTCAAGTACCGAACCTACATGTTATCGGCCCAGTGGTAGAGGTTCAGGTTGCTGTTGGCAGTGTCCTTGAGGGCGTTCTAACCAGCAACGGTGAACCAATACCAACACCAATTACCGCTTCAGCAATGATAGACACAGGCGCTACTGGCACTGTTATCAGGCAGGAAATGCCGGGCCAGCTTGGACTCAATCCTGTAGGGACTGCGATGATCAATACTCCTTCATCTGAAGGAGTTGAATGCTATGAATATCTCGTACGCCTGTTTTTCCAAAATAACGTTGTCATTGAGACTCTCGCGATTGGCGCGCCTCTCCAAGGTCAACATATCCAATGCCTGATAGGTCGTGATGTTCTTGCGCATGGCGTCTTGATATACGTGGGATATACAAACACTTTCACGCTCAGTTTTTAGATGTCCACGCTTGGTTAGTATCGCCATAAGGCGCTGGTCGACCTAGATGCCGCTTCCAACGAAGGTATTTTACTACGATTCGAGCCTTTCCGGCATGGTGACCGTTGTCCTCCGCGTTCCCGAAGCCCGGCACCGGCGCCACGCCTGGGTCTCCACCACCCAGATTTACACCCACGTCGTCAACGAGGACGTGAAGAGGGCCATGCGGGGGTAGGGAAGCGGGAACCGTTCTTACCTTATTAAATCGGTCTTCTCGCCGCTCATGATTTTGCGCTGGATCCATTTCGCTCCATCAGGTGTAATCAATAAAACGTCTACCGGCCCGCCGACATTTTTTTGGCGCGCTTGAAACTTCATTGTGTCAATCGTAGTTCGAACAGCATAGATAGAAAAATCAATAGCATCTTGAAGAGCCATTGCATCCCAGAATATTCGCGGTTTTGGTACTGGTAAAGGCTTATTGTTTGGTCCCATTATTAGCGAATCGTTTAGGATACTAGCGAGAACATCTCCTTGGCCAGACCATGAAGTACCGTACTGTAAAATACCATTCTTGTTACTGTTGATCCTTTCAGCGGAATCATTCTTCACGTGACAACTGTAAATATGCGGGATGCTAACTTTTTCCTCTTTCCTGTATCCGGCCACTTGGAATCCGGTGTCAGCGCTAGGGAAATCCCGCCTGAAATAATCCACCATTTTCCTCGGGATGGTCGCCACATCGTCTTCATCGGTGAGTTCCTCTTCGGAAAACCTCCTAAGGTAGCTTGCAACCGGAATCTTGTTCAACAAATCTTGACCAAACGAATTAACTCCGACCTCAAAAAACGGTTTGATATAGTCTCCTGTTCTTGATAAGAGGGTCGTCTTGAATACGTTGTCGGAGTTTATCGTTTCGACTTTAAATTTCTTACCACCCGGTCCGATTCCTGTGGCAGAAATAAACTGCCTGCTGTCCGATGCAAGAACGATTCCCTCGGGCACGTAAGTGGTTATAACGAATGTCATGGCTTAGCCCCCCTACCTTGTCATTCTAAGTAATTCCGAACCGGAGATACGTCGCTTTGAGATGAGGCGCTTCAAGCCCTCTATCTTCACCTCCTACTCCCCTTATATCTGCTCTCACATTAACACAGCGTAGTGACCACTTTCTTCGCGCTTTATGGGGTATTGGTGTCAACAGGGGAATCTATTAAAGAGGGGAAGCGATCCCGGTGCTCTTCGGATGTTAATGCGGCAACTCTTGGGGATATAAGAACGTCCGAATACAAACGCACCGGGTCGCCGTATAGTGATTATATCATCGTTCAAACCGGCATTTCTTGTATTGAATCCAAAGGATTCTCGTCTTTGATTGCTTAACCCTATCAGTCTAGCCTCAGAGATTGGGGTGTAGAATATTAGAGTTGTAGGAGCCAAATGGGGAATACCGGTTATGAGTGGTAATGATGATAAGTCGGAGATAGTGCCAAAGTCACAAGTAATAGTCGATAGTGACTTGTCCGTGACACGGCTTGCTTTCCTATTAAAACTGGGCCACGAAGAAGAACGACTTGACTATAAAGAGGGGTTTGCCGTAACGAAGGCCGCAGGTAAGACACAGAATATCGTTGATTTGGTTTGCGACATCGTGGCAATGGCTAATACTGACGGTGGTTATATTATTTATGGCGTACGGGATAATAAGAATGGGACATTTACCAATATCGGCGTCAGTCCTGAATGCATGAAGCTATTAACACAAGAGAACATGATGAACTGGCTTGACAAATACATGGACCCGAAGATCCGCGTGCTCTCAGCGTCGCGTAATCACGAAGGCAATGATTATGTACTGATTTGTATCAAAAAGAATATTCTGCCGATTCCTTTTAGAATTGATGGTAAATATCGAAATGAAAATGAAGAGGAAATAAACAAATTCAGGATTGGCGATATATTCGCAAGGCAGGGCGCCCGCAGCATCAGGGCAAGTTATCATGACGTTATCCGATTGATGGAAGATGTTCGCCGTGATGAGCGGGCCAAGAGCCCAGCAACTTTACCGCATATTGTTGAAAGGCTCGACATCTTAATCGGATTACTGGGTGGCCTCCCACCAGAATATCGTGGTGCGACTGATAACTTTCTACTCGGAACAAAAGAGGAAATTGAAGACCGTGTTGCTACGCTCATTGAACATCAACAAACCAAGAGACTGATAAGACTATTGTCCAAAGAATTCAAGGCAATTGTTAACATATTATCTGATCTCCAGACGGCCGATACAGTTGAATATCTTATTGAGAGTCTGGATCGCTCTTTCATTAGTTTTCTTGAGAATCTGGAACCACTATGGGCTGGAACACTTGAAATGGATTGTCTGCAGTGCGGAGCCAAGCTTGTTGAATTGCTTCACCGACTTTATGTGCGTGTTCACAAGATTCAGTTCCCAGTGGGTAAGGACGCTTACGATGGACTGTGGCTTCAGGGCCGAATCGTCATGTTTGCATACCTTATGGGGGCTCTCGCAGTATTTCAAAACAAACATGATTTCGCTGTAAAAATGTTGCATCGGGACAATCCGTTTGAGGAGTACTATCGCGAGTTCTCTTGGTTCCGATATACCTTAATTAAGATGGGCAGGGCACGAAGGTTTTCACAGAAAGGTTTTTGCGCTGAAGTGTTCGAGCTATATAAAGATGATGACTATGTTGCTTCTCTTTTCGAGGGGGAAGAGAGTTTCAAAGATTCATTGTGCCAGTTTGACTTCCTCCAGTGCGCCTATACTCTTGTCAATAGGAAGAACCACGAAGATTGCTATCCGAGTTTTGGGGTTTTCTACAAGGCTAGAATTGAACCCATTGTCCACAAAATTATTGAGACTCATGACAAAGGTAGCTGGATTCCGGCTATTGACGAACCGACTTGCAAGAAGATCATTGGCACCTTAGATCAGCTCGCTGCTAAAGAATTCGGGTTTAATTACGATTGGGACGTTGGCGGTTGGCACGATAGGATTATAGCTTCGTTCATGGCCGATTAATAACATCAGACTAGAAACATCATAGGTGGTTTCCAAAGTGGAAGATGAGTCCAAGTTTTTGATTATTAAAACCTCTATAATGCAGTATTTAATTTACCATTAACTTGAATGGGAGACATAAATGGCATTCGATTGGGGCTCCTTTATTGGTGGCTTGACTGGAGGAGCAGTTGGTATAGTTGCGATTGTAGTCGGCGCAAGGTATGCAAAGCGTAGCGCTGATCAAGCTGCTGTCAGTGCTAACGCAGCGCTGAGTAGCGCACACATTGCTCAGGAGTCTATCGATTTGGATAGACAGAAGCACTCCGAAACAAATGAAGTTGAACTTATGGTCGATCTCACATTGGTTCTTGATAAACAAGCAGCTCTTATGATAACCCCTTATAACCTCAAAGCCCCAGTCACACTCGAATGGTTGGCTTTAATTCTCGACAAAAGGTTTATAATGCTTGAACCTCAGGACCATCCCTTTATCAAACTTCCAGTGACCCTTGAGAGGTACAGTAGATATCCGATAGTTATTCCTGCCGATTTGCTGGCGGCGATGTTAGTTGAAGACGTGGGGTTGTCAGGTAAGGTCATTTTAAAGGCTTTTCTTACCGACTCGAGAAACGAAGTACACTTGAGCGGAGAACTAGAATTCAATATCGATGAATACTATACGACTCCAACACTTTTTATTGCTCGGACTCTAAAAGCTCGTGATGAGTTGATGCCAATGGTATCAGCTCCGAGACCAACTCAGGAGTAACTAGCTCAGTCTCAAAGGTCCACAATACAACAATGTAATTATAATCTGGTGAAGTACTGGGCCACGCATGGGTCTCTACCACTCAGATTTACACCCACGTCGTCAACGATGATGTGAAGCGCGCTATGCAGGGGTAGGGAATTGCTCTAACCTGCTTGCGATAGTTCTCCAATGGCACAATCACTTTATCGCCGAAAAAAGAGGGGTCCTCAGGAGAAGGCCCTGATAACGAGAAAGGTGACCAGGCCAAGAAGCAGGAGCCACACCACGATGATGATGGCGGTGGCGACCCCGGCCGCGCGGAATGATCCCACGACTGCCTCGGCCGCCTTCTCGTGGCACTCATCCATCACATCGCGCGGGACCATCTTTATGCAGAGCGCGAGACCGACCGGGACGATGACCAGGTCATCGAGCAGTCCCAGCACCGGGATGAAGTCAGGTATGAAATCTATCGGGCTGAGCGCGTAGCCTACGACAGCGACGGCCAGTACCTTGGCGTACCAGGGGGTGCCGGGATGGCGGGCGGCGAGGTAAAGTGCGTAAGTCTCCGTCTTGAGCCGGGCCGTCCGTTCTTTCCACTTATCGCTGTCCATATAACCCGGTATTCCCCCACATGCCGCTGCCAACGCCAATAATACCCTATCCCCCGGAGTACCTTACTCGCTAGGCCCCGATACGGCTCTAGCCTAACCATAGACCCTTTCCAGGGGAAGCGATCCCGGCGCTCTTCGGACATCAATGCGGCAACTCTTGGGGATATTTAGATGGTCCGAGTACAAACGCACCGGGTCGCCGTAGGAGGAAGGTTAGCAGAGGGGTGTGTTGGGGGTCAATGATAAAAGGTCTCTTTTGCCCCTCGATTTTTCTCGATGGGCTCCGTGATAGACTTCGGAGCAGCAGTGAAGGAAAGCGGCGAGGAGGGGGAAATGGAAAATACAATAGACCAGACTAAAGCAGAAATCGAGAAGACGCAAACAAGATAGGGCGAGAAGCTCTCGGAAGGGGAAGGTCATCATGGAAGCAAATAAAATCATCGATGATGCTGTGTCCTCAATAATAGAAAATCTGGAAGAGAAACCCTTTACCGGCAATTTGGAGGACTTGGTTGCCCAGCGCGCAAAGGATTACAGCGTACCAGGGTTCTATTATGCCATTCTCACTAAGGTGAAAAAGGAAATAGAAGACAAGAATTTACCCAAGACATGGTCTTGATCAGAGAATTGAGATCACCGAGTTGTCATGCTGACATGTCTACTCGCAGGGCTTCTCGTCTGCCCCGCAGCACGGAGCGCATCCTTTATTCATCTTGAAGTAAACGACCGCACCGATGGCGGCTAACAACAACAGGCCCATAAGTAGTTTTTTCATCATTTCCTCCCTTTATATCAAGACCCTCTTGGATTCTATCGACATTACCCGAATACCGCTCCCACGCAGATATCTTATCACCACTGCATAAAACCCCTCTAAAACGCCTCAGAATAATTAGGGGTACCCCCTCTAGGATGCCCATTTGGAGAGATCGTCGATTCTAGAGCGTTTAGTGCCCTTACAGCAACGTGTTTAGCACATCCCAACAAGTATCCACTGGTGCTTATCGCCGGATATATTCTGAATGGCTTTAATAGGTGTGTCGTATCGTGTCATCTGGTGGTCAGTGCTGTCCAACATTTCCTATTGGTTATCCGCCAGTCCGCCCCAGCCGCAGGTTCGCCGCCTCGAGGTACATGTCGTATGTACTGTGGATATATGGAGTTAAGAGCCTCTGCTGATTGATTCATCCAGGGGAAGCAATCCCGGCGCTCTTCGTACCTAAAAGCGTCAACTTAGTATCGATTATTTACAACCCAGATTTACACCCACCTCGTCAACGAAGACGTCAAGAGTGCCATGCAGGGGTGGTGAATATTCGGGAGATTGTTCTTTCAAAGTTGAGAGAAACTCGGAGTCAGAAGCCACCGGCACAACCGTTCGTCGACCTTCAAGATGTCAACATTCGTTTAGTTGTCTCAGCGACAATCTCAACAACCAATTCTTTAAGTGCCGCTGCTGTCTTGCCGCGGGCCTTAAACAGCAATCCCTTGAACCTTGTCGCAGCGACTATGGTTTGGGGAGTTTCCGTGAGTAGTTCGTTAATGCTCTTCATAAGCAGTTCTTTTTCCTCATCGCTGAGGTTCTCGAGATCGTTTACGAGTTCATCGGCTGCCTCCAAAGCGCGTCCTGTCCAAGGATAAGGTTTGCCACAGTTGTAGCAAAACTGGGGTGCTGGCTCATCAGCCAACGGCACGATTCCTTCAATCATTCCTCGGATGGGCGCATCACAATCAGGACAAGCTGAAATAGTCGGTTCGCCGCATATTGAGCAATAGGGTGTTGGCGGGGCGATTTCCATCCATGTTGTTTCAACATGGCCGTTCAGACATACTAACCCCGTACGGTATTCCATTATCCGTCCCCTTTCTGGCCATTCTTACTGCAGTCGGTCATAGGCTTTACATATTATTCTCTTGACGCAGGCGTTTATTAATCTCATCTGCGATTGGCATTATCTGATTCCCGATTAAATTGGGTATGTTCTTTTTAGCTTCTTCAAGAGCCCGTGGGTATGGGATATATTCATTAGCAAACCAATGGTGCGCAGTAACAAGCATCTTAGTTTCGCGAGTGCCGCTTTTTGCAATTGTAATAAAGGGAACGAACGTGTTGGGAACTAAGCTTCCTAGTTCAAAATATTCTGCTGCCGGTTCGCTCAAATCAACTACCACAAAATTGGACAGAAGAGCTAACGTTTGTACAGTCTCTATCCTATAACTGCTTTTAGTTGTGTCGAAGTCGAAAATTATTGGAACAAATCCTTTTGCACGTAGACCCGCTCGCAATGCATTGAGAAAGTCTTTGGAAGCTTCTCTAAATGAGCCCAGTATTAATACTGCACTTGTTCTCATCACCAGAATGAAGTGTCCCACTTTCTCGTTGTCGAGAATCAGGTATAGGAACTGTGCAATCTCGAGACTATCAACAATGATTTCTTGTTCGTTATCACTTGGGGTAATGATTAGGAATTCTTGGTTTGTGTTATCGTCAGACTTCAGATCCCATACGGAAATACCGTATACTTTGCATCTTCTAAGATTTGCATCGCGAAGATCTGTATTCACGAGGGACGAATATCTCATATCAGCCCCTTCGAGAACTGCTCCCCTCAGATCTGCCCACCTCAACTGTGCTTCCCTAAGATCTGCCCCTCTGAGAACTGCTCCCCTCAGATCCGCTCCTACTAGGGTTACACCGATCAGATTAGCCTCTGTTAGATCTGCCTCCTTGAGGTTAGCTCTGAAGAGATTTGCCCTCGGAAGTATTGCACCGGAGAGGTTTGTTCTCAGGAGATTCGTTTTACTCAAGTCAGCACTGAACAGGTACGCGTTCCCGAGGTCTGCATCCGTCAAGTCCGATTCACTGAGATTTGCGTGACTTAGGCTTGCCTCTCCCATATTCGCGCCAACTAAATCTGCCCTCATAAGGCTCACGCCAGCAAGGATCGCTTTCCTAAGATCTGCCCCTCTGAGGTTCGCTTGATCGAGGAATGCGTCACTGAGAACCGCCTCCCTCAAATCGGCACCCGCAAGGTCTGCCTTTCTCAGGTCCGCCTTACCTAGGTAAGTTTCTCTGAGGTCCGCTTTCCTGAGGTCAGGTTCCGTATTAGGGTTCTCTTCTCTCCACTCATTCCAATCCGGAAAGCCTTGTTTGAGTATCTTAATGTGATCTGGGTTCGCCATATTAGAACCCCCTCTCGATTGCCCCAAGCTCAGGCACTTCGAGGCTAGCCTCAAGAATCAGTGAATGCTTAAATAGTACTCGTTAGTACCCTGCAGGCGTCATTGATAAGTGTTTGAACAAGACTACTTTCTAGATCTTTAATCCATTGTTGCACATATGGCTCAAGAGAATTCCTTGATAGGTAACAAAACATCTGCTGCTGACCCCTTATTTTGATCCAGTCCGAGATGTAGAGAATGAACATCAAGTTACTTGGAACTTTTTCCACTTGAACAATCTTTCTAACCGCCATTCCTACCTCTATCTCCTCCATGCGGTTGTCGTCATTCCAAATCGCAATAATTGTTGGCTCGGATCCTAATTGGTTAAATTTATCGATAACCTTCCTACAAGCCTTCTCTACATCTCTTGTAATATCTCCATACTCTGGCAATAGTAGCTCATCAAACTCCGGCCCGATTTCTACGGGTCCTGGTTTCATGGGCATAAATCTTGTTACTTCGACGAAACACGTATTGTTGTCTTTGGATAGTTTCAGGTCGATATTCTTGCCTGTTTTAGCACTTCTACCTGGTTCAACCTCCAACTCAAAACCCAGTGCCTTGAAAATCAGCGCGATGTCGATTTCTCTGAGAGTGTCTTTGAGAGATTCCTTCCTACACTCAATTGAAATCATCTTGAGCTTCTCATCTGCGCCTAGTAAATGTGCATAAGCCCTGATACGCTTTTCATAAATTTGGCAATCTCTTGCATCTAGGAGTTCGCTCACTTTCTGAATTGCCGAATCAAGATAAAGTATTGGTTTCTTTATCATGCCGAGACTCGCTGTGTTTATGGCTACACTTTGCCACTGGCGCCTTTTCTCGCAGACTGGGTAACCAGGTACGGCCTTAGTAACCAGGCTTACCTTCTTTCACAGATCCTCCTGGAAAGGGGTGGCGTCCCGGCGCTCTTCAGACCTTTTGCGGCAACTCTTGGGGATATTAAGAGGGTCCGAATACAAACGCACTGGGTCGCCGTAGGGTGATTATAACACCTGGCACAAGACATTCATCTTGTTACTCTATGTAATTCCAAACCTGAAATACTCCGCGTAGAGATGAGATAGTTCCTCCCGACTGGAGAAAGTTGGTCTGGGAGGGTCAAGACGGGGCACGGCTTGATTAAGCAAGTCCTGGCTAGGAAGGGCAGAGGCGCGGTAGGCCGAGGCTAGGCAGAGCATGGTATGGACGACAAAGGGTCTGTTTTACTTGGCCCTTTGTCTTTTCTTGGCTTTATCCGATTCCTGAGAAACTTACAAATCGGTTGAATACTGCCGGTACCCTGGCCTTACCTATACCCATCAGTTCGAAGCGTCGCTCTCCAACCTTTCAGGAGACTTGCTGAGAACTGCTATCCCCATCACACCGCCCAAACACACCACACAGCAGAAACAAGTTTCAGAAACCTCACGTACACCCCACACACCGCGGGGAACCCTCCCTATTTATGATTACCCAATGACCATGCTCTTAATATAACCAAAGGTCGAGGGAGGGTTCCCCGCGGTGTGTGGGGTGTCAGAAAAGGCGGTGTGACGGGAAATACAGTGTAGGTATACCTAACACGATGTTAAGGGCATTGCTAAGGGTGTGCGTTGAGTTGTAGGGGTTTTTGTATGGGTATGTAGGGGTCTTTTGTCAGGGTTTGTTGGGGTGCTTTTTACACCTAACCCGCCGCGCCCCTTGGAAAAGCAGTCGGGACCAGGTTACCCCGGTCCCTGGTCCACGTAAACTCTTGACACTACTGCCACTAGATAACGTTTGCGATTATAACACTGGGGAACGCGAAACTTACCCTTAATGTTACGGTTCTCGGCTCACCTGGAGCCTCTGAGGATTTCTCACGCTATTCTAGCGTTCATAATCCATCAAGACTCAATAATCGGTTAACCTACACAGCTACTCTTGGCGCATGTTTCTGGGAGAATGTCGGTAAATATTGATAGAATACAACCGTAATAAAGCGGCGAAAGGGAGTCTGAGACATGCCTGAAGATCTAGGTTTCACAAACAAACTATATTTCGGGGATAACGATGTGTACTCAATTCTTGAAGCTTATTAAGGAAGAAATCAAGATGAATGAAACGACAGGCTAGCACACGGAGATCGAGGAAGAGGAAGAAAGCGAATAATTGGCTACGCTGGACTGGATTGGTAAAAAGGCTGTATTGAACCACCATAGAGAAGTCCCCTACCACTTGCTGAAGGCTGACGAAGACTTGTCCGTCGGCGACTTGGACAGCGGGGATCTCCTGGTACAGGGGGACAATCTTATCGCTTTAAAAGCCCTTCTGCCATATTTTACTGGGAGAGTTAAATGCGTCTACATTGATCCGCCTTATAACACAGGCGATGAAAGCTGGGTTTATAACGACGCGGTAAACAGTCCAGAGATCAGGGGTTGGTTAGGGAAAGTCGTTGGAAGAGAGCACCAAGATCTTTCGCGACATGACAAATGGCTGTGCATGATGTACCCGCGCATTTCGTTGTTGCGGCGCTTTCTTCGCAGAGACGGAATGATCTTTGTCTCAATTGACGAACATGAAGTAGCCAGTTTGCGCTTACTAATGGACGAAATCTTTGGACAACAAAACGCTTTAGGTACTTTGGTTTGGAAAAGGCGCAGCTCCTCCGCTATGCGCGGAACTCCGCTTTCTATTGATCATGAATATGTCCTCGCGTATGGATTGGACTCGGAGTATACAACAATGATGGGTTTGGCGAAGGGAGTCGAATCCTATCCAAACAAAGATCAGCGTGGACATTATGCCAGTACAGACCTGACTGTTGGCATGGGGAAAGAGCAACGTCCCGGCCAGTATTATCCATTGGTTAACCCTCGCTCAGGCAGAACATACCAGCCAAACCCAGAACGAGTTTGGAGGTTCAGCCCAGAGACAATGCAACGAATCATTGAACAAGATTTAATCATCTGGCCTGAGGAAAATGCGGATAGCAAAATGGAGAGACCTCGGTACAAGACATACTACGATCCTAATACCGAAAAATTAAAACCGATTAGCAGTTGGATCGAAAGGCCAAACCTCAATGACAAACCGCTGATCGCCGATGAGGCCGATTATGACTTAACGATACTCACCTCTGGCATGACGCAAGAAGGTGGAAAGCTTCTACAGCGCATATTGGGGACAAAAGCATTTGCATATCCTAAGCCGTTATCGCTTGTACGCTCACTTATTCGCGCTGCCACCGCACCTGGGGATCTGGTACTTGACTCATTTGCTGGCACAGGCACAACGGGACACGCGGTCCTTTACCTAAACAAAGAAGACGGGGGTCACCGGAAGTTCATACTTGTTGAAATGGACTCAAAGATCTGCAGGGCCATAACGAGAGAACGGCTGGCTAATGCGATTAAAGGTTACTCATACCAAAACACAAAAGGGGAAAGGATTGACACTGATAGCCTTGGAGGTGGTTTCAGCTATTGCGAGCTGGCAGAATCGTTGTTCGACGCAAATGGCGATATTTCTCAAGAAGTCAGTTTCAACGACCTTGCAGCACACATCTTCTTCACGGAGACAGGCCAACCGTTGGTGGACAGAAATCAAGCCAACAGTAGTCCTCTTCTTGGTATTCATAATGGAGTAGCTGTTTATCTACTGTTCAACGGCATCCTCGGTGACAAAACTGTTAATGGTGGCAACATACTAACGGGACCTGTTCTTCTTAATCTCCCACCATACGATGGCCCCAAGGTCATTTACGGAGAGGGAACACGAATCGGGCAAGATCGGCTGCGTCGAGAAGGAATCGTATTCAAGCAAATACCTTATGAAATAAGGGTGAGCTGATGTGTTAACGCTCAGAAACTATCAACAGGAATGCCTTTTGCAGCTGCGTGGTTATCTTTCACGCCTGGGGCAAATGTCTGCGGGTACAGCCTTCTACGACTGCACAAATCGTCCCTATAACCCTGTTCCCCATCTTTCTGATCTGCCGTATGTGTGCATCCGAATACCAACAGGAGGCGGAAAGACACTGATGGCGTGCTATTCGTTAGGTGCTGTTGCCCGGGACTACCTACAGCAGGACAAATTACTCTGCCTTTGGCTTGTCCCCACCAACGCTATTCGCGAGCAAACGCTATTGGCACTTCGAAACTTCGAGCACCCATACAGACAAGTAATCAATTATACGTTTGGCGGTGACGTTACGATCATGGACCTGTCGGAAGCGCTATCTATTCAAAGAAGTACCATTGAAGGAGATACCTGCATAATTGTATCAACGCTCGCAGCTCTGAGGAGGGGAGATCCTGAGGGTCTCAAGGTGTATGAATCTGCGGGTGCTTTGCAGCATCACTTCACGGGGCTTCCTGCGGCAGTTGAAGCAAAGCTAGAGAAGGGTGATGGGGGAGTCATCACCTATTCCCTTGCTAATGTTTTGTCCATGTGGGAACCAGTCGTAGTCGTAGACGAAGCCCACAATGCCAGAACGGGTCTTTCCTTCGAGACACTTGAACGTTTTAGCCCCTCATGCATTGTGGAGTTCACGGCTACACCCCAGTTAGAGCATGACCCGGCACACGAGAAATATGCGAGTAACGTGATAGCACAGAGCTCAGCAGCCCAGTTGAAAGCTGAGCAAATGATTAAGCTACCCATAAAACTGGAGACGAAACCGGATTGGCACGCTGTTCTTGAGGACACGGTGCAGAAACAGAAAGAGCTTGAGCAAATAGCATTGCTCGAGGAGGATAAGACTGGGGAATACATTCGTCCGATAGCCTTGATTCAGGCGCAACCTCGGTATAAGGGCCAAGACAGGATTACGGCTGAAGTTGTAAAGAAAGCACTTCTTGAGGAATGTAAGGTTCCAACCGAAAAGGTCGCTTTGGTAACGGGCGAGTATCACGAGATAAAGGATATCGACCTTTTCGACAAGGACTGCCCCATCCGATTCATTATCACCCAGAGGGCCCTGGCGGAAGGTTGGGATTGCTCTTTTGCTTACGTTTTTTGCAGTGTTGCTGACGTACGCTCAACACGTGAGGTACAGCAGTTACTGGGGCGCGTTCTAAGGTTGCCAAGGGCATACAGTAAGCAACATGAAGAGCTGAATAAGGCGTATGCAATCGTTAGCTCGCCTGAGTTTAGAGATACAATTGTCCAGCTTGCTGACGTCTTGGTTGAGAACGGTTTCGAGAAAATAGAAGCCACCCGTTTTATTGCTCCTCTTATCCCGACCCTGCCATTACCAAGTGCTTTGGTGAGTGCGACACGTAGACGAGGGTTTGTTCCCGAACGACCAGACTTCTCAGTATTGGGTGAAAACCTGCGTAATCGGGTCAATTACGATGAAGAAACTCAGGAGCTGGAAATACTGGATGACTTGGCTGTAGAGGACCTCGCGAGTCTTAAAAGGTGCTTCAAGAGCGATCTCGGTAGGCAGGCCGTACAAGAAATCATGGCATCCGGTCTAGGCGTTGGTGTTCCCATAGGCGGACCCGCGCCCTTCAGAATACCCGCGATGGGCATTCGCATAGATGGGCAACTCGTTCTGTTTGAAGAAAGCCATTTTCTTGATGCGGCGTGGACCATAACAGACTGTGACACGACCCTGACGGAGAGCGCATTCTCGTCCCAAGTAATAAGCGGAGCCGAGGGGGAAGTCGACGTTACCGCTGAAGGCAAAATCTCGCACCGCTTCGTGGACGCTATACGAACGCAGTTATCCCTGTTACGCGCGGAAAGCGGTTGGACCACAGCAGAACTTGCAAACTGGTTGGACAGAAACATACAGCATCCGGATATTCCGAGAACGCAGTCTTCTCTCTTTATCCACCGGGTAATCGAGAAACTGGTTAGCGAACGGGGTGTTAATGTGGCTCAGCTTGCCAAGGAAAGGTCCAGGCTGAAAGACGCCGTTGCCGCACTTATTGATCAACATCGCCAGGAGATGAGGCACGCCGGTTATCAGAGATTGTTGTTCGACCCATCGGACGTAACTATTGAAACGAGCCCCGATATAGCCTTTGTTATTGACACTGATAGTTATGCACCAGCTCGGTATTACCAGGGAGGTTATGAGTTCCAGAAACACGCATTTTCTACGCCGGGGAACCTTGAGTCCCCGGGGGAGGAGTTCGAGTGCGCCAGACTGATAGACGAGTTACCGCAAGTCAAACGGTGGTTACGCAACCTCGAAAGACAACCTCAATCTGCTTTCTGGCTTCAGACCTCAACAGACAAGTTCTACCCTGATTTCCTTGTAGAGCTGATAGACGGACGTTTTCTTGTTGTGGAATACAAGGGGCACCATCTCTGGGGTAATCCAGATTCCAAAGAGAAGAGGGATATAGGTGATCTCTGGGCTGCACGAAGTGCCGGGCGATGCCTGTTCGTAATGCCAGATGGTCCTGATTGGCAGGCAATCATAGGAATGATATCGAGTTGAGCTAACGTATGCCTATGGAAACATACGAAAAGAGGCTAGATAGGTTTACCAAAAACCCGCCGGAAGAAATTATCCTGTCAATGCTCAGTTCAATCCACAGTTTTTTGATGCCCCAACTCGTCATCGCTTCAGAACAAAAGCAAAATTACTTACTAGTTCTTGGGATTCATTCAGCCATAGAGACTATTTCTAAACACATTTTCTTAAGGCCAGGAAGAACTGGGTTTAAGTTTTACCTGAAGAACTTCGTCGACCCTGTCGATGCAGAGGAAGGCTTTTGCTTTTCTAAGATATCTTCGGAACTGAACGACTTGAGGAATACTATTGCTCATCAGTGGCTCTCGGGACGGGGTCATATAATGGGATATGACGACGATCAGAATCAAGGGTACCGATACGAGGGCGAAACCTTGTGGATAAATCCAACGGTCTATTTTAGGCAATTCAGGTCAGGGTTTGAAGAACAAGGCAGAACCCGGTACATGGTATGGGATTATCTAGAGTTGCTTGACCCAACAGCGCTCGACAATGTCAAGGCGCGTTTCTTAAAGCGTTTCACGGAGCAAAAACCATGAAGGTACGTGATGCGGCGCTCAAAGTCCTCAGTGAGGCCAGTGGCCCCCTTCATGTAGAGCAGATAACGGAGAAGATGTTATCTCAGAGGCTGTGGGAAACAGCCGGGAAAACCCCGTCCGCCACTGTTGCCGCAACCCTGTATTCTCATATCAAGAATAACCCCGAGTCCTCTCCTTTCATACTCGTTGCTCCACAAACTTTCTACCTTAGACCCGGCTATGAAAGCGTTGTACCGATACAAGTAATTCCCGGCAACGCAACTTCTGCGACGAGGACGAGGGCAGGTCATAAGACCTACTCTTTCACAGACTCTGCCGAGAAAGTGCTTGAGGAGTTCGGCAAGAAACAGCCTATGCATTACAGGGATATTACAGAGAAAGCTCTTGGAAAAGGTTGGCTTTTAACCGACGGGAAGACTCCTGAAGCTACTATGTACGCTCAAATACTAATGGAGATAAAGCGATACCAACGCCGAGGCGAGCAGCCAAGGTTCGTACAACATGGCAAGGGATTTGTAGGACTTTCTCGCTGGATGGGACAAGGCCTTGCATTCCAGGTTGAGCAGCATAACAAGAAGGTGCTCCAGTCACTTCGAAAGGACCTCCTTGTTATGGAATGGCGTGAGTTCGAGGAACTGATCGCTAGACTCTTAGCGGAGATCGGCTTCGAGGACATAGAACTTACGGAACGCATAAGGGATGGCGGTATCGATGTCCGAGGTACTCTAGTTGTTGGCGATGTTATCCGTACCAGAATGGCTATTCAGGTGAAACGCTGGAAAAACAATGTTCAGGCTCCGGTTGTGCAACAGGTTCGAGGAAGTCTTGGGACTCATGAGCAAGGCCTTATAATCACAACAAGCGATTTTGGGAAAGGTGCTCGAGATGAAGCTGCTCGTTCTGATGCTACACCTGTAGCCTTAATGAATGGCGAAGAGCTCGTTTCGCTGCTTGTGACGTATGGTCTTGTAGCGAAGCGTAGCCACATCGAGATATTCGAGATTGAAGAGGAAGCCGGCACTATAGGACAAACGACTTCAAACACATCCTGAGGACCCGCTTTCCATGAACAGAATGAGCCGAAATCAACATATGGTGGCTTCCTGAGCTAACTGAAGAAACTTTCAATATAAATTAGGGAGAGAATTTACCCTGGAATACTTCCTGCTGGACAGCAATATATTCGATGAAATAGTTGAGGACAATAAGCTTAAAGCACACCTCAAAGAATTGATAAGAAACGGAGATATTGAAATACTCACTACTTACAAAGTAATTCAACAGTTAGAGCAAACCACCAATGAAGAAACAAGGAAAGCTTTGCTCAAGTGTTGTAAGGATCTCGCAGTGGAAAAACCTGCAAATGTATTCCTCCTAGATGACACACCGTTTAACAAGGGCAGGCTAAGCGACGGCGCGGATTTCATAAAGGCCAAGGGCAATTCAAAAGACTTAGAAGATGCCATAATTGGCGTAACGTCAGTGGACGAGGACTGTTTTGTAACAAACGATAATCAACTAAGGAAAAGAGTTCAAAAGCAATTCCCGAAAGTTAAGTGCTTGGACTTCCAGGGGTTCGTTAAAGAAATAGAATATGAAACAAGAGACGAGTAGGGGAGAGGACTTCACTCCGTTTCTCGATCCCTTGGCCTTGGCAGAAACCATCCCTTCGCAGACCAGCTCTCCTTGTACCGCGGCTCAGGCCAGCTCTTCCAGGGATTGAAGTCGGAGCACTCACAGGGCTAGCTCATGCCAAGGTGTAGTGCAATTCATACTGTATGGTAAAAATGCAGTTGTTAAAGTGTAAAGAAGAGTGACTGTCCGGTGGGCTGATTGTTTCTACAATTAACCGCCATTGAACGGCGATTCTACCTTTTCCATTTTGTGATTTCGCCAGACGCCATTTAAAGGCATGTCAGTTATTCTTCCTTCATCGATAGAGAAAACGTCAATCCCTTCAAATGTTGATAGGTAAAACTGAAATTCTGAGACGTTATATGTCTTGATTATCCTTGAAATTACCTTCGATATCTCGCTAAGGCGTTTCTTGTCTGGAACTATAAAGCACGTTCTCGGAATCTTTCTACTCCCAAATAAGTCCATGTATTCGGCTGAACAGCAGTATTGGATCAGCCTGTATGTTTTTTGACCGATTACAGTGGTGGTGGTGGTATTTCTGTCAACTTCAACAAACAAAGGCATTATCTTTTTAGAGGCTCCACTGTAGGTGAGATATAAATCCGGATCGAAAGTCAGTCTTGTTCCCTTCCAAGTGAACCTGAATGTCGCGTCCTTGTCACCCAGCCATTCGTATATGACGAAATCATCTCTGTGTTTCGCAAGCATCAGTAGATTGATCAGGAAATTGTTTGCGATAAGATGGTGAGGTCCGTGGACCAGGCATGTCGTGTGCTTTCTCTCTAGCCACCGCGGTCTCGAATAATCCTCGTATTCCCTCATATCCTTGATCACTTCGATTCCGTTTGGCCCAAGAAAGTAACCTTTTACATAAGCCACCTTCGTGAACGACAAGGGCGCTGAGCGTATATAACCCGCGCTCATCAGTTTTGAGACCCTGACCCTGAGCGCCGTTTTTCCTTTCTCCAGCTCTAAGCGGGGGAGGGGATGGTTATCATAGAAGAGAGTCGCCATCTGGTTCATCGTGAGGAGCCTGAGACTGGCCATATATCTGAATATATCAAGGTCTCTTTCGGTCAATCTGATATTAGTCAATTTCGTTGCCTCTTATTACGAATCTCATCTCTTCGCTTTTCTTGTCCCAATAAGCTTTTATGTCATCCTCGTGGAGTTCTTTGAAAGCTTTTCGATTCAGGAAAGACAATGCTTTCTCCAGTGCGAATTTGAGGTCATCAATCTGTTGGTCCATGTCCCTTATTTGTTCCCTACGTTGCTTCCATTCAAGCGAGTTCTTAATTTCTTGAATCATATTTTCTTTCTTTATTAGCTCACGCTTCAGGTTGGAAATCTCTTTTTGTTGCTCATGAATCGATTGCATCTGCTCGCTTGCTATTCTCTCTCCCTTGCTTTCAGAGACCTCTTTGACCTCTTGAGGATCCAGATGTCTAGTTATCTCTGGAATCCCGCAGGCGTAAAGTTGATCTTTAGCTATGACCCATCTCTGCTTTCCTACTCCGTGATCTTCCAGGGTGGCTTTCAGGTCACCGAGTTTCACGTATTTCCTAATTGTGTTCTTGTGGAGGCCCGTCAACGCCGCAACCTGGGCCATTGTGAGTGATTCAGCCAGGGCTACCTCCTTTCGGCACTGCTTTTTCAATCTACAAATCATCTAGTCGCTCTGGCGCAAGCTACAATTTCTATAAAGCGCCAAGAGCAACAACTTTTCGCATAACGAAGGGATTTATTGAGGATTAAGGGATACATAGAGAAACAAAGAATAACTGCGTAGGTTGAACTCTTAATCCCAAGGTCACAGGTTCGATCCCTGTACGGCCCACCAGCCGTTTTTGGCTCCATGAAGGCATTTTCTAGTTTCCCCTGAAATCGTATTCAAGGTCATCGTAGCGCTCGTGCTCAAGATTAAGTGATGTCAAGATGAAAACAGGGATATTTTTACAGTATTTACGTGAGAATCATTGATTGAGCACGATTGACAGTAAATGACTTCAAAAATATGAGCAGCGAGTCAATTACCTGTTCAACTTCCCGAACATTCTGGGCCACGCCTGGGTATCCACCACTCAGATCTACACCCACGTCGTCAACGAGGACGTTAAGCGGGCTATGCAGGGATCTTAGAAGGAAGCCTCAGTCCGAATACCCCCCGATGGTATCCGTCCCCGCACCTCTCGAGTTCCAGTACATGGAGTGCTCGACCCGGTTTGTCAACGATGGCCCGCCAGGTGTTGTCGCTATTGCGAGGGTACGAACCCCACCGCGTCGTGGCCGCCTGTCCAGCCGTTGTAGTTGAAGTACATCGGGCGCTCGACGATGACCGGGTTGTCCGATGAGACTCTGGTGGATATGTCCTGGTTGGCCCCAACGTCGCTGTTGGCACTTACGGTCAATCTGGTATTGGCCTGCACCGTCCAGGATTTGTTTATCACTTGTCCCGAGGTGGTGTAGTAGGTAATGGTCGTATGAGCGTCGCTGTTCCCCGGGTTCTGCAGGCAGAGCCACTCCTCAAAGTTGTCTCTTGTGGTCCCTTCCGCAAAGAACCAGGTGGTGGCAGTGGAGTTGACCCCCAATACGTCGTGCCCCCCGGTCCATGCATAGGCGTGATAGCTGAAGTACATGGGGCGCTCGGCTATGAAGTCTGAAGTTGAGTGGAGATATACACTGCAGTCCTTATCTTGCCCTATCTCCCCGTTCACCGAAACTGTGAGGCGCTGTTGAGCGGGGACTGTGTAGGACTTGGATACGGGGTTACCCTGCCCCGCAGCCAGCTGATATGTGGCGGCTACGGTCAAGGGGTCGGTTCCCGGGTTCTGCAGGCAGAGCCACTGTTCGAAGGCGCCATCGACAGAATTCTTCCTGGTCGTGCCCTCCGCGAAGTACCAGTCCTTAGCAGGAGAATTGGTTCCGACCGCGTCGTGTCCGCCCGTCCAGTTGTTCTGGGCGAGCCCCAGGTAGTTGAAATACATGGGGCGCTCGGCCACCACAGGCTGGTCCGATTCCAGATACAGGCTCTCGTGCTTTCCGTTTCCAATCTGGTCACTTGTCTTGAATGTGGCTCGGGAATGGGCTCCCACCTGCCCCGGTACGTCCTCTTCTCCCTGTCCTTCCACCATGTAGTGGAAGGTGAGGTTTGCCGCCGCGTCTCCTGGATTGAGGACGGTAACGTACTGGTCGAACTCAGGCAGGGTGTTGCCTTCGGCGAAGTACCACTTGGTGTTAGGGGAGACGGCTCCTAAAGCGTCTGAGCCGCCCGTCCATTGACCGTTGTAGTTGAAGTACATCGGCCTCTCTGCGACCAGGTTCAGGGTGCTGGATAGAATGCTAATAGATAAGTCCTTCTCTGCTCCCACCTCGCTGTTCACGTTCACAGTGGAACGTGAGTTCGCGGGCACGGAGTAGCTCGCGTCCTTAGTGGTGCCGTCAGTGAACATGTAGGTGACCTGGGCGCTCGCCGCCTGGTCGCCGGAGTTCCCCATGCACAGGTACTCCTGGAAGTTGGTACGGGTGGTGCCTTCCGCGAAATAGAAGGCGGACAGCCTTGTGTTCGCCGTTGTCGTGAGGGTGCTGGTGGCGCTCTTGGACGGGTCTCCAGCAGAGGTGAAGGTCACGTGGGCTGTATCGGTGGTCCCGTCAAGTGTTCCTGCCGGTATGGTAGCGGTGACCGTTACGTCACTACTCGCGCCTGCTGCGAGTGGACCCACCAGCGTCGGAACCGATGTTGGCCAGGCGTTGCCCACCACCGTGGCGTTGAAGGTGTCGGAGACGTTCCCGGTGTTGGTCACCGTGAGGTTGTAGGTCACCGTAGTTCCGGGCTTGTCGAACTTGGCTTTGGTCGCGGGAACTACAGCTACCCCATAAGTTGCCGGAAGAAGAGGATTTGTGCCGGTAATGGAGTCTACCGTGACCGCGCCATCCCGTGCCAACAACTGCCCTTTCACCGTCGAACCGGTCTTCGCTGTGATGGATATCGCTGCCAAGATGATTCCCTCGAAATGAGAGGTTGTTCCCAGGGTCGCGGAGCTTCCGACCTGCCAATAGATTCGGGAGGACTGAGCATTGTTGATGAGGTTAACATTACTGCTTGTTGCTGTGACGAGCGTGGAGCCTGCCTTGAATATGAAGACCGCATCGGGGTCGCCCTGGGCATCGAGCGTGAGAGTGCCCGTTATCTGGAAATCGGTAGCAGCTGAATCGTAGACGCCGGGAAACCTGGTAGTCCCACCAAGCTCAGCGGGAATGGTGGCAACCGGCGTTCTTCCAGCGGCATCGTTATATGCGGTTACCAGATCGGCCTTGGCCTGAGCTGCGACAGCGTCACCCAGGTGTACTGTCCCATTCACTATTGCGGGCGGTACCCCACGGGTGAACGTGTTACCTGGATGCACCCCCACATCTCCATTGATTGTGGTCGGTCCTGTGCTGGTGATTGTCGAGCCAGCCAATAACGTAAAACTGGAGGCTGTTCCGAGGTTCACTGGCGGTTGGAGGGCTGCCATACTCGTTGCAGGTACTACCAGCATAACTACCAGTACCAGTAATGATGTCAGTAGTAATGGTATAAATCGCATCTTACTTAGTGTTTTCATAGTCTATTCTCCTTTGCATCGTACGGTCTTCAATCTATTTTGCCTTGCCATGTAATAGTCCTCGACCAATTGCTCTTATAGCTTTAACCGGTATTCCCCATATGCCTCCTCCAACACTCACATATTACCACCAAGCTGGCCTTTTCTCTCGTATATAGCCTTTCTGTCGTGGTTGCCGGGTGCTCGCCTCGCACCCGTTGCACGAACTTGTTTTTTTAGGGAACATTCTTCTTGGTCTTGTTGTATGTATTGTGGAAATATGGAGTTAAGAGCCTCTGCTGATTAATTCATCCAGGAGTAACGATCCCGGCACTCTTCAGACGTCAATGCGGCAACTCTTGGGGATATGATAATGTCCGAATACAAACGCACCGGGTCGCCGTAGAGTGATTATAACATCTAACACATCACATTTATCTTAATGCACAGCACCCAGGCCTCACCAATACTCAATATCTATGATAGCAGTGATGGCTTGAGAGTTTTAAGACCTTACACGCCGGTCGAGACATCGAGGAACCAGTAGCCGTCGCGATGGACTTGCCCTCGAGCCCTTAGAGGGACGGGCGCCGAGAACAAAGGCCCGTTGGTGACGATGGTATGGTACTCCCCGCCCTCTCCCGACATATCGACCCCAGACTCGTGGACTTCCGCAAGGACGTCCCGGCTCAAGACCCTTCCGAGGAAACCCTTGTCGAGTTTGTCATCCTTCACGGCCACAATAGTAGCCTCGAATCCGGCATCGAGCAGTTCTCCCGTCAGGCTTTCCCTTTCAGCCTTCCAAAGAGGCATTACGGGCTGAACGCCCGCGTTTCCGCAGACCCTCTCAACCCACTGTCGGTGCTCGTCGATGTCGATGTCTCCAAAGACACCCATGGCAACCCCGCTCTTCTTCATCTCGACCAGGGCGGATGTGAAGGCTTCCTCGTATCCTTCCCAGGAGGCGGAGCGCGTCACGAGCTGAATGCCAATAGATGCTGCCTGCCTCTCAACCAGGGCGAGGGGAAGTCCGTGGCTCCTGGACCTCTCGCCGGACTCGTCGAGCATGGTGAGAAGGAAACCCGGTGTCCACCCTCTGTCCATTGCCCGGTAAAGGGCAAGGCTCGAGTCCTTCCCGCCGCTCCACGAGCAAAAGAACTGTTGATCATCGGCTGTGACCATGCCGTCCCTTCTCACCGAGACTTAACCAGTATTTCCCATGTGCCTCCTCCAACGCCGACATTTTAGCACCCCATGAGCTGATTGGTTGCCCAGATTGCAGTCTCTTTGCTTCCCTCGCGTAAACTCTCCGTTGCAAACCGAATGAAGCGCGCCATGCAGGTGTAGTGTTTTTTACTTCCTGTATGTACTGTCGTCACGAGACCTTATGTAGACCACTTTCACTGTTTCCCCCTCCGGGGGGCAATAGATAACCCTCCAGTTGCCCTTCTTGGCCCGCCTTAGGCCCTCCCATTCGCCCCTTAGCTTTGTCGTGTACGTAGGGTTGAAGGGGTCTGCCGCCACAATGCGAAGGACCTCCTTCACGGTTAGGAGGTCCTCGTCTCTCAGACTCTTTATTTTCTTTTCCGCGGCCCTTGATATCTCAAGCCTGTAAACCTTATACGAGCGACTCCCCGAAGATCTCTTCTGCCGACTTCGTCCTTCCTTTTCTGATGTCATCTTTTCCTTCCTCCAGGAGCTTTCTGGCCTCGGGGTCGCTCATCTCCTCCATCGTAGCCTCGAGCTCCCGGTACTCTTCTACACTCATAAGCACCGCTTTCGGTACTCCATGGCTGTGTATTATGAAAGTCTCTCCTTCGGCAGATGTCCGATGTACCGCCTCAGCCAAATGATTCCTGGCCTCTGACATACCCATCGCCTTCATTCCCTACCCCCCTTGCTACATCTATTGCTCTATAGTATGTACTTATATAAGTACATATTGTTGTGCTTTAATTATGACAATATTTCGGCCGGGTGTCAACGGGGGAATCTAATAAAGAGGGGAAGCGATCCCGGCGCTCTTCGGACCTCAATGCGGCAATTCATGGGGATATGAGAATGTCCGAATACAAACGCACCGGGTCGCCGTATGGTGATTATAACCGATATCCTCTATATGCCGCTACCAACGCCAGCATTCTACCAACAGTTAGCTCGTATATAAATGCGCACCCGCGCGCGACGCGCTATCGGGTACACCGCAGAGACGGGAAGCATCCACCCTTCGCGCTTCCTCACGCAAGAAACAATCAAGAAAGTAGTATAGCCGTAATACAGGTGTATTAACGGGGGGGTTAGCAATTCTCCAGAAACTACTCCATTTGTGCTTGTTCTGGGCTAGTGGACGTGCCTATACCCCCCTCTAAAGTCCTTCCCCCTTGCTATCATGCGCGAGGTAAGCGATGCACCCCGGTATACTTCTTATCTCAGTCAAACGCTTGGTACACCTCCCTATCAGAAACGCTATTCTCGGATCGAGCGGTCGCCTGGGGTATTACTGTATATATCACGCCTTCTAAGCATACTAAGCACTTCTGAACTTGAATAGGTGCACACGTATCATTTCCGCTATACGTCCGTAACTCAAATCGCGAGACGTGTTTTCCTGCCGTGCGGCGGCCGAAAGAAGTAAGGACATAGGCTGGTATGGGGGGAAGGGTAGGCGGCGCTCCTGGAGGCGCAAAATGAGGTTTAGGGAAGGGTACTATATATACTTGTACTGCTTATGAAGTGCGCATATTGGGAGTTCGTCACTGGCGGGCCTCAGAAAAAATCAGATCGGGATGCCCCGGACACCGTCTGATATGTTGATATCAGGGATCCAGAAAAAAACAACACAAGGGATATAACGCCTGCCTATATTTCACCGTTCCCGCTCTGTTCCCGTGAACTCTGTCGTAGAGATGATGTCAGAAAGATACTAGTGAGGAAACCGAACGTGCAGAATATCCCATTAAACCGGGATATCTGATAGCTATTGATGAAAGATAGCAACAGATGTAAAAAGGCATGACTGAGACCCTTAATCCCAAGGTCGCAGGTTCGATCCCTGTACGGCCCACCAGCGCTAACCTTACGACTTCGATCAACGCGGCATATCATAATTCTTTAAACTCTTTTAACATATGTGGTAAGCGTTTTACAAAGGAGATCGTGATGGCTTTTGTGACAAACAGTGAGCTGCTCTCGAAGGCTAAGAATGAGGGTTACGCAGTTGGGGCTTTTAACACCAATAACCTGGAGATAACGCTCGCCATCGTGGAGGCCGCGGTCGCGGAGAGGTCGCCTGCAATTCTGGCCGTGTCGCCCGGCGCGATGAAGTATGCGGGAGTGGCCTACCTTGCGGCCATCGCGAAGGTCGCATCTGGATCGGTTGATGTTCCATTGTCACTTCATCTGGACCACGGAACATCCATGGAAGACGTCGAAGCGGCCTTAGAACACGGGTTCTCCTCGGTCATGATCGACGGCAGCAGGTTGCCCTTTGAGGAGAACGTGAGCCTCACTCGCAAGGTGGTGGAGCTCGCGCGCGAGAAGGGCGTTTCGACCGAGGGAGAGCTCGGCAGGCTGGTAGGTGTAGAGGATTCCATCTCGGTGGACGAGAGGGAGGCTTCGATGACGGACCCCGACCAGGCCGAGGAGTTCGTCGAGCGGACCGGAGTGGATGCGCTCGCGGTGGCGATCGGCAACGCGCACGGTTGGTACAGGGGAAGGCCTGATCTCGACTTCGACCGGCTGAGGGAGATCAAGTCAAAGGTCAGCACTTTCCTGGTGCTTCACGGGGCGAGCGGCATCCCCGATGACATGATAAGGGAGGCGTGCTCTATAGGCGTCGATAAGATAAACATCGACACCGAGGTGCGCGACGCCTTCCGCCAGGCCGTCGCCTGGTTCGTCTCGGCCAACCCCGATGTCATCGACCCCAGGAAGATCCTCATGCCTGCCAGAGAGGCGATGCGCGAGGTCGTAGCGAGGAAGATGAGGCTTTTCGGCTGCGCGGGCAAAGCCTGAGCACGTGAGAAAGCTTCCTCAACAGCTCGCGGAGTTACTGATACAATATTCAACAGGCCGATAGATAATATGGAACATCTGTGGATCTAAATGAACTAAGAGAGAAACGAGAAGAGATTCTGAGTACGGCAGCTCGTCACGGCGCAAGGAAGGTCCGCGTCTTTGGATCAGTAGTGCGGGGCGAGGCCGGACCGGAAAGTGACCTTGATTTCCTGGTGGAGTTGGAGCCCGGGCGAAGCCTCCTTGACCACGCTGCTTTGCTGCTTGATCTCCAAGATTTGCTGGGGCACGATGTCGATGTACTGACTGATAAAGGCATTCATCCAAGAATACGTGACAGAGTACTCAAAGAGGCAGTCCCGCTGTGAAAGATGACCGAGGTCGCCTACAGGATATCCAGGAGGCAATAGAGAGGATAGAGCGGTATGCCGGTAGATCCGAGGAGGACTTCAAGAGAGATGAACTTCTCCAAACCTGGGTGGTCTACCATCTTCAGATAATCGGCGAAGCCGGACGCAAGGTGTCAAGCGACCTCCGCGAGGCACATCCGGAGATACCATGGGCGCAGATAGTAGCAATGAGAAATATTCTCGTTCACGACTATTTCGTAGTGGATGTCGACGAGGTCTGGGCCGTCGTGAAGCGAGATTTGTCTGAACTAAAGCGAAAAATCGCGGCGATACTGAACTCCTTTTAACTCTGATATATAGGTTAGTGCTCTTCCGGCATAAAACCCCAAGAATCCTATTCAGGTTAAATCGTATCGGACCTTTCAAGCCATTTAATAATCTATCGATTTCTAGAAGCAGAAGGGCGAGGTCGGGTTTCGGATTCGAGAGATGGTAGAATACTTTGGGAAAGCGGGTTTCACCAGACAATAATCGTCACGCGAGAGTGGCGGAATTGGTAGACGCGCGGGGTTTAGGATCCCGTGGTTTTTAACCGTGGGGGTTCGAGTCCCCCCTCTCGCACCAACCGGTCAGGTGTTCGGGGGTTCATCAGGGGGTTGCCCCCTGATGAAGCGAACGCAACTGGGCAGGAAATCACAGGGCAACCGTGAGCGCAGGAGGAGAGTCATCTGAAGACAGAGGTCAACAAGGGAGACAGACACCAGGTAACACTCAAGGTCGAGGCAGGAGCGGAGGACCTTGAGATGATAATCGACGAGGCCTACCGCGGCCTCAGCAACAAGCTGAAGGTGCCGGGCTTCCGCAAGGGGAAGGTGCCCCGGCAGGTCATCGACAGCCAGCTCGGCGCGGAGAACGTCCGCAAGGAAGCTATCCGGGACGGCCTGCCCACGCTCTTCATGATGGGGGTCATCGATTCGGGGATATTGCCAGTTTCCGGCCCCGAGATAAGCGGGCTGGAGATAGGCGACGATGGCAGCAGCGTCGTTTTTGAGGCAAAGGTGGACGTGAAGCCCGAGGTCGAGGTCAAGGACTACATGGGCATAAAGATAGAGAAGCCGGACACGGAGGTCTCGGAAGAGGACTTGAAGCGGGCGCTCGACGAGGCCCGCGACCGGTTCGCGACCCTCGAGGTCGCGGAGGGGCGTCCGGTCGAGGACAAGGACTACGTCCTGTTCGACTACAAGGTCTTCACGGACGGGGTGCCGGTCGAGGGCTCCAGCGGTTCGGACCGTATGATACAGGTCGGCAGTGCAGATTTCCTGCCGGGTTTCGACGAACAACTTGTCGGGGCACGTAAGGGAGACATACTGGACGTTATTGTATCTTTCCCGCCCGAATACGAGGTGAGAGAGCTCGCCGGCAAGCCGGCGACGTTCCGCACGATCGTCAAGGAGGTCAAGCGCAAGGTACTTCCTCCGCTCGACGACGGACTCGCGCGCGAGATAAGCCATTTTGAGACCCTGGACGAGTTCAAGGAAGACCTCAAGGGCAGCATCGCAACGATAAAGGAGGCCGCGGGCGAACGGCTGGTCAGGGAGAAGGTCGTGGGGGCCCTGGTCGACAGCACTTACATCGACCTTCCCGAATCGATGGTGAAATACCAGATTGACGGGGAAATCGGGGAGCTAGAGAACGATCTTTCCGAGCGCGGTATCACGCTCGATGAATATCTCGAGGCATTGAAGGGAAGCCGGTACCAGTTAGAGAAGGCTATCAGGGAAAGGGTAGAGGAAAACCTCAAGGCGGAGCTCGTAGTGGACGCGGTCGCGTCAAGCGAGAACGTGGAGGTTTCGGACGAAGAGGCCGAGGAGTATATAAGGGAGACCGCGAAGGCCTCGGGCGGCGACCCGGATAAGGTCTTCGAGCAGGCGAGCAGGCAGGGGCGTATCCCGGTGGTGAAAGCCAACATGAGGCTTTCGAAGGCGGTGGATCTGCTCGTCGAGAGCGCCGTGTTCAAGGGAGGTGAGCCGGTGAAGCCGGCGGAGCCCGAGCATGAGGTCGCGGAAGCGGAAGAAGGGGCTGCCGAAGAGGCAGCTTTAAAGGAGGAGCCAGAGGAAGAATGATGGACCAACTGGTACCGATAGTGATAGAGCAGACCCCCCGGGGTGAGCGGCAGTTCGACATATACTCCCGCCTGCTCAAGGAGCGCATAGTATTCATCGGGATGGACATAGACGACCACGTCGCGAACCTGGTGATGGCCCAGCTCCTTCACCTCGAGAGTGAGAACCCGGAGAAGGACATAAATATCTACATCAACTCTCCGGGGGGCACCGTAACCAGCACGCTCGCCATCTATGACACCATCCGGTACATCCGCTGCGACGTCTCGACAGTCTGCATCGGGCAGGCCGCAAGCGGGGCGGCGGTCCTGCTGGCCGCCGGCGCCAGGGGAAAGCGTTACGCGACGCCGCACAGCCGAATCCTTCTCCACCAGCCGCACGGCGGGGCCCAGGGGCAGGCGATAGATATTGACATACAGGCGAAGGAGATACTGCGTACCCGCGAGGTACTCGACGTGATACTCGCGGAGCATACCGGGCAGACGGTCGACAGGATCCACAACGACACTGACAGGGACTTCATAATGGTCCCGGAGCAGGCCATGGAGTACGGTTTAATCGACGAGGTCATCTCACAGCGCAAGGTGCCGGAGATGCAGAGGGCCTGAAGCGTTTGGAGGTAGGAATTGGCGAAGTTCTCTGAGGGCAGCGACCTTCTCAAGTGCTCTTTCTGCGGCAAGACCCAGAGGCACGTTAAAAAGCTCATAGCGGGGCCGGGTGTATACATCTGCGAGGAGTGCATCGAACTGTGCAACGAGATAATCGCGGAGGAGCTCACCGAGGCGCCCGAGATCCAGCTCGGGGCCCTTCCGAAGCCCAGGGAGATAAACGATTTCCTCGACGAGTACGTGATCGGGCAGGACCGGGCCAAGATGGTCCTTTCCGTAGCGGTCTACAATCACTACAAGCGGATGCAGGTCGGCGCCTTATCGAACGACGAGGTGGAGCTGCAGAAGAGCAACATCATGCTCATCGGCCCGACCGGATGCGGCAAGACGCTGCTGGCCCAGACCCTGGCAAGGCTTCTGAACGTGCCCTTCGCCATAGCCGACGCCACCAGCCTCACGGAGGCGGGCTACGTCGGCGAGGACGTTGAGAACATTCTGCTCAAGCTCATCCAGGCGGCGGACCTTGACGTCAAGAAGGCGGAGACGGGCATCATCTATATCGACGAGATCGACAAGATAGCGCGGAAGAGCGAGAGCCCCAGCATCACCCGTGACGTGTCCGGCGAGGGCGTCCAGCAGGCGCTCTTAAAGATACTGGAGGGCACGGTCGCGAGCGTGCCGCCACAGGGCGGGCGCAAGCACCCCCACCAGGAGTTCCTGCAGATAGACACGACCGGCATCCTCTTTATCTGCGGCGGCGCTTTCTCCGGCGTCGAGGACATCATAGAGGACCGCATAGGCAGGAAAGGCGTTGGATTCGGGGCCGAGGTCCAGAGCAAGGGCGAGAAGGACCTCGGGACGATACTTTCCAACACAATGCCGGAGGACCTTCTGAAGTACGGGTTTATCCCTGAGTTCGTGGGGCGGCTCCCTGTGATAACGACCCTGCACAGCCTTACCAAGGACCACCTGATGGAGATACTGGTCAAGCCGAAGAACGCGCTGGTCAAGCAGTACCGCAAGTTTTTCGAGTTCGACGGGGTCGAGTTGATATTCACCGATGGCGCTCTCCAGGAAATCTCGGAAAAGGCCCTCGGGAGGTCAACGGGCGCGCGCGGCCTGCGGGCGATCATGGAGGACGCGCTGCTCGGCACCATGTTCGAGCTGCCCTCGCGATCTGACATCGTCAAGTGCGTTGTCACGAAGGAGGTAGTGGCGGAGGATTTCAAGCCGACCCTTTTGACTTCGAGCTCGGAGGTATCCAGGCCCGAGAAGGTCGAGACCGAGGAAGAGGAGACCGCCTAGTCTTTCTCTTTTTACCCCGTATGCTTTCCCGCCATCCCGGCAAGCTTGACAATAGGGGATTTCGTGGTTTCCTCGAACGACTGTGAGACAAAGGCCCAGCGCCCGCCTATCTCCGCGAAGGTCTCGGAAAGCTTCTTGCCCCGCTCGCTGAACTCGAGGCTTTTCTGCTGGGCGCGCGCTGCTTTTTCCTTGAGGTCGTTTATGTCCGGCCGGATATTGGCGTACATCCTCTTGCCGGTCCTCACCACTTTCATAACCGCGGACCCGATGGTAACGAGGACGAGCAGGATCAGCGCAACCGGTATGAGGCAGATGAGTAAGTATACAACGACCATAACGAACCTCCAGCAAAGATGGGGTCAAACCACTTTTGTTGCACGATATCAGGTTAAAATATAGAAATGCAACAAAAGTGGTTTGACCCCTTTCAGATAACTGAGGCGGTGGGTTGATTGTCCCAGGACTCCCCGGAGATAGAGATGCCGTCCGCGTATGAGCCGCACGCGGTCGAGAGCCGCTGGTACGGTTACTGGGAGGAGCGGGGCTATTTCCATGCGCGTGCCGACTCGGAGAGGCCTCCGTTCTCGCAGGTGATCCCGCCGCCTAACGTCACCGGCGTGCTCCACATGGGCCACGCGCTCAACAACACCCTGCAGGACATAATAGCCCGCCGCCGCCGCATGCAGGGGTTCGAGGTGCTCTGGATGCCAGGCACCGACCACGCCGGGATTGCCACGCAGAACGTGGTGGAGCGCCAGCTCGAGAAGGAGGGTGTGGACCGGCACGCGGTCGGCAGGGAGGAGTTCGTAAAGAGGGTCTGGGAGTGGAAGGAGCAGTACGGGGGAACGATAATAAGCCAGCTCAAGCGCCTGGGCTGTTCCTGTGACTGGGAGCGCGAGCGGTTCACCATGGATGAGGGCTGCTCCCTGGCTGTAAGGACGGTCTTCAAGGAACTCTACGACGAGGGCCTTATCTACAGGGGCAAGTACATAATCAACTGGTGCCCCCGCTGCCACACGGCGCTCTCCGATATCGAGGTGGAACACGAGGAAAAGAACGGACACCTCTGGTATATAAAGTACCCTTTCGTTGACGGCCCCGGGGGTGTGGTCGTGGCCACCACCAGGCCGGAGACGATGCTCGGTGATACCGCGGTCGCCGTCCACCCCGCCGACGAGCGCTACGCGGACATCGTTGGAAAGACCGTCATGCTCCCCCTTCTCGAAAGGCCCATACCCATTATCACTGATACATTCGTAGACCCGGCCTTCGGGACCGGGGCGGTGAAGGTCACCCCGGCGCACGACCCGAACGACTTCGATATCGGGCTCCGTCACGACCTGGAACAGGTGAACGTCATGAACCCCGACGGCACCATGAACGAGAACGGCGGGCCTTACGAGGGGCTTGACAGGTACGCGGCCCGGGAAGCGGTGGTGGCGGACCTGGAGGCCCGGGGGCTGCTCGAGAAGATCACCGGCCACCTGCACGCGGTCGGACACTGCTACCGGTGCAACACTGAGGTGGAACCGTACCTCTCGATCCAGTGGTTCGTGAAGATGGAATCGCTCGCAAGGGAGGGGATAAGGGCCGTCCGTGACGGAGATATTTCATTCACCCCCAGGCGCTGGGAGAAGATCTATTTCGACTGGATGGAGAACATACGCGACTGGTGTATCTCGAGACAGCTCTGGTGGGGCCACCGCATCCCCGTTTGGTACTGCGACGACTGCGGCCAGGTCGTGGTCGAGGCCGAGGAGCCCGAGGCCTGCCCCTGCGGTTCGCGGAACCTGCGCCAGGACCCGGACGTCCTCGATACCTGGTTCTCCTCGGGCCTTTGGCCTTTCTCGACGATGGGATGGCCGGAAAAGACCGCGACCTTGGAGCATTTTTATCCCACGTCTGTGCTTACGACCGCCTTCGACATCATCTTCTTCTGGGTGGCGCGCATGATAATGCTGGGGCTGCGGTTCATGGGCGACGTGCCCTTCCGCGAGGTCTTCGTAACCGCGCTGGTCCGCGACTACGAGGGCAAGAAGATGAGCAAGTCGAGCGGGAACGTGATAGACCCGATCGACATCATCGAGGTCTACGGGACCGACGCGCTCAGGTTCACGCTCGCGTCGATCGCGGTTCCCGGGCGCGACATAAACCTCAGCGAGGAACGCATCGAGGGGAACCGCAACTTCGTCAACAAGCTCTGGAACGCGGCACGCCTGGTTCTATCAAACCTTGACGGGTTCGAGCCTGGCGAGGTGGACCTTTCTACCGCGGAGCTCGACCTCGTCGACCGCTGGATAATCAGCAGGCTGGCCGGCACCATCTCTCGCACGGATGGCGCGATGGACTCCTACAACTTCAGTGTAGCCGGCAAGACGCTCTACCAGTTCTTCTGGGGCGATTTCTGCGACTGGTACCTGGAGCTTGCGAAGATCAGGCTCTACAGGGGGGCCGCAGAGGAGAAGCGCATATCACAGGCGGTGTGCTACCGGGTGCTCGAGTGCTCGCTGCGCCTGCTCCACCCCTTTATGCCGTTCGTTACCGAGGAGCTCTGGCAGAGGCTGCCCGGCACGGGCGTTTCCATCATGGTCGCCCCGTGGCCTTCCGCGAAAGAATTGAAGGAAGACGCCGCGGCGGAGCAGCAAATGAGCTTTATCCAGTCGATGGTAGCGGCAGTCCGCTCCGCGCGCTCGGAGCATGCCATCCCGCCTTCTGAAAAGGTAGATGCCGTTTTCGTGTGTGCCGACGATGAGCGCCTCGGACTACTGAACGAGAAGCGCCCCTACCTCGAGACCCTCGCCGGGCTTGGAAGCGTTGAGTTCTCGGGCGAGGTCCCGGGTGAACAGTTCTCGATGCGGGCGGTGGTCGAGGGTGCCGAAGCGTACCTCTCGTGGGAAAGGGGGGTGGACCCGGGTGAGGAGATAGACCGCCTGGCGAGGCGCCTCAAAAAGGTCGAGGAGGAGCTCGAGCGCGCCATCGCGAAGCTCGCGAGCGATGGCTTTGTCAACAAGGCTCCATCCGAGGTGGTCGAGCGCGAACGGCTGAAACACGACCAGTTGCTAGAGAAAAGAGACAAGTTCAACCACCAGATCGAAGCCCTAAAGAACAGGTCTTGATAACCGCCCATGAAATATTCCGAGGCAGTAGACTATCTAGACAGCAGGATAGTCCTTGGGGTCAAGCCGTCGCTCGACCGCATCAGTGCCCTCGCGGGGCTGATGGACAGTCCCCAGGACGCATACGACGCGATCCAGGTCACCGGCACGAACGGTAAGACCTCGGTCTCTCGGATGGTCGCCGCGATCCTTCAAGGGTGCGGGTTTCGCGC
>Ga0209881_1000040_pt1 | contig 36505 bp, 33 predicted proteins | sample PersoiDNA2013193_FD_185804 | JGI IMG/M metagenome (GOLD analysis project Ga0209881, IMG submission 185804) | Permafrost soil microbial communities from the Arctic, to analyse light accelerated degradation of dissolved organic matter (DOM) -... | ecosystem: Environmental > Terrestrial > Soil >... | reverse complement strand
TCCAGCTGCGCGTACCATCTCCTTCCAGCCCCAACCCTGCTGGTGCGAGCGAAAGTGACTGTGGGGACAGCATTTCGCCACCCAGGGTGACACCCGGCAACAGGGTCCCGTCGACCACCCCGCGGATCCTCCTGACGCTGCCTTTCTCCACGTGCTCACCCGGCAGGGAACGGATGCTCCCGCGGATCTTGCCATGGTGGGCAGCCGCCAGGTAGGCGACCAGGAAGGACTCTCCACGCTCGAGAGCCGCAAGGCCACTGGCCAGTTCATGACGCATGACCGGCCCTCTGCCCCTGCTCCACTTGTCTGGTGGTGCCTTGGCCCAGATCGTCCCGCTATGAGCGAGGTCTGTCGCAATGAGGTTCTGGAAGGCTGAATACGCCTTCCCCCAGTCGTGCAAGCGGGCTGCCCTCATCACGCTGTGGCTGATGTCTACCGGGACAGCCGCCCCAAGGCAGGCCAGGATTGCAGCTTCCTCCGCTTCGACGTCGCCGGTGTGCTCGACCAGTGACAGCCAGGTAGAGCTGACGGAGGAGGCGTTGGAATTCTGGCTGTCGGGCCGTTGCGCATTGGGTGCCGTAACGTCGACTTCCATTGTAGAGGACGGATCCCAGCCAGTGATGGGGTCATATCCGCCCTGGTCGGAGGCAAGCAGGATCTCCATGCCGGGATAGACGCGTCTCTCGTTCGTCTCCCTGTTCCATGCACCCGTCAGAGGATCCAGCAGGTACCATGCATGGGTGTGCAGGAAGTCGCGCGCTTCGTCGCCAAGTGGAGCCGGGCACAACTCCGAGCGATCCGGTTCGGGTTGTTCCAACTGGTGCGGCACCTCTGCCGGGACGTGACGCCAGAAGACATAGATGTTGCGCTCCTGATCAGCGCGGATGTACCGGGAGACGTCGATGTCGTTGCCCTCCAGGTCCGGCGTCGTGTCAAACAGCCCCAGCAAGTCGCGCCGACGCACGACGTCGCCATGGGGAGCATCAAGCGGAACACCCTCCAACGCCGCCGGACTCGCGTCCGCATGACTGTCCAGCCAGGCGCGCGCAGTGCTCAGCTGTTCCTTGTCATACGGTGCCGCATCCGGTACGTCCACCCAGTAGATGCAATGGCTCGCGTCGCACGCGGTTATCTCACCCGTACGGTTGAACCGTCCAAAGCGCTGGATGAGCGACGCCATCGGGGCAAGTTCCGTGTACATGAGCTGGCTGGTGATGTCGACCCCGGCCTCCACAACCTGTGTCGTCACCAGGATGGAACCCGGCACAGCTTGCCGGTCGACGGGGGCAAGGGCACGTTTTTGAAGAAGCTGCCTCTCGACGGGTCTGAACCGCGAGTGCAGAAGCTGCACGTCAACGTCAGGCGCCAAGCGGGACAGCTCGCGGTAGACGCCGACAGCACGTCCGACGGTATTGCAGATGACAATCGTTCGCCCGCCCTTGTGCCGTTTGAGGATATTCCGGGCCAGCTGGCTGGCATAGGAGGGCTTGCCGAGCGATACTGCCTTCTGCCGGACACCGGGGCCGTGGCCTGCTGCCTCGACACAGACACCAGATGCAACCAGTTGCTTGGACGCGTGGTATCGCCTGGCCAGCGCTTCCGTGGACAGGTCAGCCGTTGCCAGCCGCAGGACGCCGTCGCCCGTGGCGAGGCTCTCGTACTCCGGCGTGGAGCGGTAATCGACAGTGGCCAGCCAGGACGGGTCCGAGGTGGCCGACATCCACAGCGAGTGGACGGGCAGCCATGTGCCCATGGAAGCGCGGAATGCCTGCAGTTGCGTCGAGGAGAGCAGGGAACTTCCCATCAGCTGGATCTCGTCGAAGACCCAGAGACAATCGTTGTTGAGCAACCCGAATTCAAGGGGCCAACGGAACCTGCTCATGGCATAACCCCGGTTGAGCGCGCGCGATATGAGCTGGTCCTGAGTACCGATGATGATGGCCGGCTCCTCCGGATGGACGTCCCACCGGTGGTTGATGGGATCATCTGCGGTGCCGCCCATGAGCACACTCACAGGGATGTCCATGCCGGCTTTGGCGACCCAACGCCGCGCACAATCCACCGTCTGCTCGACCAGCACGCGCGTAGGCAGACAGTACACCAGGCGACGCGGGGTGGAGGCCTGCTCATGCAGACGTTTCCACAGCCATGCGACGATGACGGCCGCCGTCTTGCCGGCTCCCGTGGGGGCTGCCAGCAGCGCGGGAAAGTCATGCGTCGTGCCTAGTGCGTTCTGGTAGGGATAGGGCGGATATCCTGTCGTCCGCTCGAAGAACTGACCATAGTCGTCTGCTATCATGCTGCCCCCCCTCTGGCTGTCCGGCTCCTTCATGCCATGACAGTCTCGATGCAAGTCTCAACGCACCGTGTGCGGACACGTCAACACTATCCTACCAAATGGCGGAAATGATACAAGGTGCTTCCTGCCTTCGTCGGTCAACATGAGACCCCCTCCAGGAGACCCCTTAACCACATGCGCATACCTCTGAGCGACGATCTCGTCGATTGACACTCGCTTGACAGCGGACGCGCCGATATGCCTTTGAACATGAGGCACCTCCAGCGGAGTGCCGTAGGCCTCTTTTGGACAAGACGTCGGCCAATCGGAGCATCCCCAAGTACAGGACGAATGAGTTCCCTCAGGACTTCGTCGGGGCATGGGCGAATCACGCCCATTGGCCGTCCATGTTGGGGGTTTGAGTGCTGCTGCCTTGTACTGACATCCCTCCCTCTTGAAAAACGTGCGGAATCATAGCTCCTTATGATCTGACGTCCTGGACATGGACAAGGGCGGCCCATGTGGGGACCACGCTGTCTACGGCTATCCAGACAGACCGGGAGTTATGGTCTCTTCCCAACCCGCGAGATGAGATAGTCGTGCATCTCGGATACGGGCACAACTTCATCCGACTGACCAGGATCGAAGACGACATCGCATCGTTCGCAGTAGTAGAGCTTGCCCCACAGGGCCATGTAGCTCTTCCACCATGGCAGCGCCACGGTTCGTTCGCGGAAAACGGGCCTGCCCACGTATAAGAACACTCCGACTACAATCAACACACCGATGCAATCCACAATGATCTGCACAGAAGTAGGCTCGGAAAAAGGGCCAGCTAGAAGGAGCACGAAAATCCCCATGAGAATCCACATGCCACATCCGTAGGAAGTGTCAGGCTTCTCCTCCCGAGGATTGAGTTTCCGCGAAAGTGCAGGAACGGCGCTTTCCCTAGGCATCATGGTCGACGGGAACCCGATGTGCGTCATCGTCAGTACGTAGTCATCCTTGGCTATGCGGCTTACCTCATTGTCGTACGCCGCTTGTACATTGACCACCCCGTCCGGCTGACGGCATGAAGGGCATTCGAGATGTGTGTTCACCGGTCCTCCCTCTTGCGGCCTCCAAAGAGCGAGCCAACAAGCAACAGGACCCCCGCGCTGGCAGTCAAACCGACCAGCTCCAGGACGATCAGTCTGTAATCGACCGATGCCTCAGTCCTGTAATAATACAGGTCTCCTCCCATGACCACGCTGTAGGTTTCGGTCAGATCCCAGACACGCCTGTAGCCAAATGAAGCCATAGTAGGACCTGAAAGCACTGTAACACCCGTTGGTGGCTTGTGAATCAGCACTGGTTCGGATGCGTGCGCTGGCACGTAGAGGCACACCACAACAACGGCAGCCAAGTAGATCACCAATACGAGTCGAGTCCATACACTCATTGATCTCATTCTCATTGTCACTCCTTTCCCTACCTGCTCCTATGCATTGCGCTTCTTCTCTCGCACCACGTCCAGGACGACACAGGCGAACCGATAGACCTCCTGGACGTGTGCGCTACTGCTTGCCGCCCTCCTGTCTTGCGACCTTCTTCAGGAATGTGTCTTTCTTCTTGACGTACCATTCTTCGTTCGGAGCCCAACGCAGCGCTTGATCGCACAGCACAATGGCTTGGCCGAAACCTTTCTCCTTCTTGAGTAGCATGATTGCCCGTGTGTAGCACGGCAAATCCCTCGCTCGTGTCGAACTGGGTTTTTGCGTTTCTACAGCGCTCAGCCACTTCCAAGCTAGCATCATGCCTTTCTGACACAAGCCCCAGAGTTGGTCTTTGTGCTGTCGAGAAGAGAACTTCTCCGCCACCAGCACCTTCCACAGTGCCTCGATGTCCGAGACGCTCGCAAAGTACCCCTGATTCCACGCCGGCCAGCCGTTGCCGAAACCGGTCCAACTTTGGCTGTCCGTCTGACCGTCCTGACCTCGCCACCTTCTCGAAGACCTGGACGGCTCGCTTCAAAACGCGAATCTCGTCCTCGCGCCGTCCAGCCTCCCGGTACAAATCCGCAAGCCTCTCATATGGATGAGTGCCGTCAAAGCCCTCAGCTATGTTTATCTCGTACAAAGCGATTGCTCTCGCCGTTTTGCCGGTCTTCTCCAGTTGAATCCCCTCATTGTTCCTCTCGGTTTGGCGGTCCTGCCATTTCACAAGAGCAGCATATTCCTTATCAAACGCTTCCCTCATTTCACGTTCGTCCGCAGTCATTGCCCTTCCTCCCGATTCTTTTCGAATGCGGCCAGCTCTGGCCAGGAGACCCTTGGCAACATCAGCGTACCTCTGCGAGGGAATGCTGTCAATCCTTCGTATTGCCTCACCTAATATCTACTCCAAATCACATCGTTGCCTCACGGATAAATCTACTCCAATCCAGTAGACTGAGGAGGAACCATGGAAGAGGATGAGCATAGGAGAGGTGAAGAGATGGGGTTGACCGTGAGACAGCGGCAGGCCGTGATGAACGAGCTGCGAGCAAAGTACGCCCATGCGTCGAAGAAGGAGAAGTCGAAGATCCTGGACGGGTTCGTGGACCTGACGCATCTCAACCGTTCATACGCCCGCAGCGTCCTGCGAGCGGGGGGAGTGCGGGTCAAGAACCACATCCATCGCCCCAGAGCATCAGTGTACACAGGAGCGGTCCTCCCTGCACTCACGGAGTTCTGGCATCTGTCGGGCAGACTGTGTGGCAAGCGACTCGTTCCATTCCTGCAACGTATCATCCCCTTCCTCGAGACCCGGGGGCAGCTGAACCTTGCTCCTGCTGTCCGTGATCTCCTCCTCCGCATGAGTCCAGCCACCTGCGACCGGTTGCTCCGGGACGTGCGAAGGAGGGAGGAACCCTGGGAACACCCGCACCCTCGTCCCGGCACACTCCTCCTGCGGCAGGTCCCTGTCCAGACTGCTGCGGAGTGGAACCCTCCCCGGCCAGGGTTCGTCGCTGTGGACCTGGTGACCCATGAAGGCAGTATAGCCGGGGGAGAGTATGCCTGCACCCTGGACGTCACCGACGTGGCAACAGGGTGGACCGAGACCAGGGCCGTGCGGAACAAGAGTCAGGAGTATATCTTTGCTGCACTGAGAGACATTCGCAGCGACCTCCCGTTCCCGCTCCTGGGCATCCATTCGGATAATGGGAGCGAGTTCATGAACAACCACCTGATCCGCTACTGTCATCAGCAGCACATCACCCTGACACGGTCCCGCCCGTACAGGAAGAATGACAACTGCTTCGTGGAGCAGAAGAACTGGAGCATCGTCCGCAGGACGGTCTGATATCTTCAGTATGACACCGAAGAGGAAGTCCTGCTCATGAACAAGATCTATGAATCGCTCCGGCTGTTCACCAACTTCTTCCTGCCGGTGATACAGCTCACCCGCAAGACACGACAGGGAGCCAAGGTCACCCGCTCATATGATGTGCCCTGTACCCCCTATGAGCGTGTCCTGACTTCACCCTGCATCATGGAGCAAGCAAAGGAGGCGCTCAGGCATCAGTACCAGAAGCTTGACCCTGTCGCTCTTCATGATACGATCCTGGAGGATCAACGGTGTTTGCAAGACCTGGTTCTCGCCAGGAAAAAGGACCAGCCCCACATCATTCCGAGGAAAGCAGAGGGCTGGCAACTTCACCCAGTTTCAAGTAGATTCTGATGTGAGGCAACGATTTCCCGTTCGAGTAGGTTTACTCGTGAGGCAATAGATGATTTTGCATAGTAGAGGTTAAAGCACTCAGGTAAACAAGGATGTACTTTTGATGCGTCTCATTTTAGATGTTACAGCGTTTTTACGTCAGCATATTAAACCAGCTTTAAATTATATGTCCATCCTATTTTCTACTGGCACATATTCAACATCATAGCCAAATGCTTTCGGTCCTAAAACACTAATCCCCCTTGGTTTTCTGAAAATGTCGCGTGCTTTAAGAGCGATAACCACAATCTTTTGCCCTTCTTCAATTTTATTGTTTGTGTAGGGTTCGCCTGTCTCAGCATTAACTACAATTATCATATCTGGACTGGTGACATATATCTCACCATTTTTCCAGCAGATATGGTTTTCATTCTTAAACCAAGTTTTTAAGATTGTTCCCTCAAAATCTCCCTCACCAGTAAAGGTATGGTAGCCCCAATAATATCCTACTCTGTCTTCCCACTCTTTTTTGGTGACCGTGCCTTTGCAAAGCACCCAACCACCAAGTTTTTTCATAGCAGCTTCAATGGGATTACGTCCCGCTTCTCTCTCCTCACGAATCATCTTTCCAAGCTCATAGCACTCGGTCATGGTTCCGTGAATGATAACTTCTTTAGTATCCTTGCCGTTCATCAAAAACCCTGCTTGGCCGCACACAGCATAACCTGCAGCACTTATCATCTTGCCAATTCTCTCAGCCATTTGCCAATTAATTGCTTCACTGATAATGCTCATATTTCCCCAGGCATCACATGAGGTGATGGGCAGCAGGCTCTTGTCAAATATGTAAGGTGTTGTTTGTTGGATTTCAGGTATAGCTCTTCCTGTATAATCACCGTCAAGCGTAACAATGCCGATTTCAGCAGCTGCTGCAATACATGCGGCAGTATTCCCTCCGCCAAGTTCAATAGGAATGAGTGCCTTTACCTTTTTATCTGCATATTTTTCAAGTGCCTTTACAGACTGCGCAAGAACGTCTTTGAAGTCATACTTCTGTTCTGTAAGACCGAAGGATTTCATCTCTTTAATTGTTTCTTCAGTAAGAGGAGCAATAGAGCCCATCAAAAATGGACAAATCGTATAATCATCGTCTTTTATATCTAAGGAATCAACCCAGCCTACTTCAAGTCCTTTGTTGATTTGTGCCATAAGAAGTTCGACTCCTGTAATATAGTCTCCTCCACCACCTGTACCGTAGAATGTACAGCCTCTTACAAAATCCTCGATTTCTTGCCGTGTCTTTAGCGATTTCTTTAACATAATATTCCCCCTTTCAACTTATATTAAATGGCATCTTACAAAATGTTCAGGCTCAATTTCTTGCATAAGTGGATCATCAATAAAGCACTCTTCCTTAGCAAACGGACACCTGGTATTAAAGCCACACCCCTTTGGCACATTAACAGGACTAGGTATTTCACCTTTCGGTGTGATTTTAGCCTGTTTAAACATTTCCTCTTCTTCACTTATAACTGGTATAGCCGACAGTAACATTTGCGTATACGGATGTCTAGGTGCAGTAAAAAAGGTTTCCACTGGCGCGATTTCAGCTATTTTCCCAAGATACATAATTGCAACCTTAGTTGCCAGATTTCTCATAAGACTTAAGTCATGCGTAATGAATAAATAGGATAAATTATGTTGTTGTTGCAATCTCAAAAGCATGTTGATAATCTTCGCTTGGACAGAAACATCAAGTGAGGATGTCGGCTCATCAAGTACGATCATTGATGGATTTGTTGAAAGAGCTCTGGCAACTGCTAACATCTGACGCTCTCCGCCGCCAAGAGATGAAGGGTACTTATATAAGTACTCTGCCGACAGCTCAACTGCTTCAAGCAGTTGGATTAATTGCCCCTCAGGATCGTTCTTGTCCAACATTCCATGAATTGACAATGGTAAAGTCAATATCTGCCTGACACTTCTTTGAGGGTTTAATGTCGTTCCTGGATCTTGAAACACCATTTGAATGTCTTTTTTAAATTTTAAAGGTCGCTTTGACGAGATTTGACTAATATCCTCTCCTTTGAACGTGATTTTTCCGGCTGTTGCTCCATACATACCAATAACATTATAGGCAGTTGTGCTTTTGCCGGAGCCTGACTCCCCAACAAGTCCCAATGTTTCCCCTTCCTTGGTGGTAAAATCAATACCATCAATTGCCTTTACAAACATACCTTTTTGCGCACCTTTGGAAATGGGGAAATACTTTTTCAATCCTTTTACTTCAAGTATTGTTTTGTTCAACTATAGTACCTCCCACCATTAAGAATAGAGGAAGCAGGCTACCTGATGTTCGGTGCCTACATCTACATATTCCGGTTTTTCAGTTTGACAGCGCTCAAATGCCTTTGGGCATCTAGGAGCAAAACGACATCCGGCACTAGGGTTTAGGTAATTGGGAATCCTACCAGGGATACCCTCTGATACACCACCGCCTGAAAGCCTCGGTATACAGTCCATCAGTGCCTGTGTATAGGGATGCAATTGCTTTTTAAACAACTCGTTGGTGAAAGCAGTTTCAACCATGCTTCCCGCGTACATAACATAAATTCTATCTGTTGTTTCTCTGGCTACTCCCAGAGAATGTGTAATCAAGATGAGCGAACTTCCCTTATCCTCAACTCTTTGCTTCAGCATCTTCAAAACCTGATCCTGAATTGTAACGTCGAGGTTGGTCGTAGGCTCGTCGGCGATAACTAAATCACGTGGTGTTGCCAATGACATAGCAATTGATATTCGCTGCCTCATGCCCCCGCTTAGCTGGAACGGATAGCTTTGCAAAATACGCTCAGGGTCCGGCATAGATGTTTCTTTAAGTGCTTTTATTGCTAGCGCCTGTTGTACACTCTTTTTTTCAGCGCCCGGTTGACCTGAATATTTTATAACAGCGAACATCTGGCTGCCTATCGTAAAAACAGGATTCAGTGACATTGTTGGATCTTGAAATATCATAGAAGCACCTGATCCATGTAATTGTTTAAGTTCATTTTTGTTCTTCTTTAGTACATCTGTTCCGTTAAAAAAAATTTCTCCTTTGGGTATTGAAGCCTGTTTCGCTAAGATTTTGAGTATAGATTTAACAGTTGTCGTTTTCCCACAGCCTGTCTCACCAACTATACCTACTTTTTCACCTCTTATGACGTTAAGGTTTACTCCATTTAAAACCTTGACCTGCCCGGCAAAAGTTCTATACCAGACGTGCAAATCTCTGATATCAACTATTTTATCTTTCAATATGATCACTCCTCACTCGAAAGCATATCTTTAATTCCGTCACCCATGAGGTTGAATCCGAGCACTATCACCATGATCGCCAAGGCTGGAAAGATCGCTATCCACCATTGTGCCGGTAGAAATTTTGCACCGTCTGAAACCATCGTTCCCAACGAAGGTATTGGAGGCTGCTCACCTAAGCCGACAAAGCTGAGGGAAGCCCCAGTCAAAATAACCCATCCCATGTCGAGCGTCATTTTTGTAAATAGTGGACCTAAACAGTTTGGCAATATCTCTCGGAATAAGATATGCCCTTTGCTTGCACCAAGGAGTTCTGCAGATTTTACGTAAAGCTCATTTCTAAGCGTTGTTGTCATGCCATATATCAAACGAGTATACCACGGCCACCAAGATACGCAGATAGCCATCATTGAGTTAAGAAGCGTTGGCCTTAAAATCGCACTTACCGCTAGTGCTAAAATCAGCGGTGGGAGTGCTAAAAATACATCCGTTACTCTCATGATTAGAGTGGATATCCAATTGCCTTTCCAGTATCCTGCAATCAATCCGAGAATGCCTCCTAGGGGAACAACGACAACCAAAACTCCTATACCCATCGTAAGGGCCCCTCGGAAAGCGTAAAAAATACGACTCATAATATCTCTGCCAAAAACATCTGTACCCATCCAGTAGGTAGTGTTTGGTGGAATACTTGCTTCTTTAAAATTGACATATGCTCCCACATGAGTAGGAAAGGGAGCTATAATAGGCTCAAAAACACCTAAAATTGCCACCAAGCAAACAACAACAAGACCCACAACCGACATTTTGTTTAGTGAAAACTTGTACCAACTCTGTTTTATATTTTCATACTTGTCTCTTTTAGTAACAACTTTTTCCTGTTTGTTATTCACTCGTTTCCACCTCCCAGTAGACGCACTCTGGGATCTAAATATGCGACTACCATATCACTTAAGATATTTACAGTAATGAACACAATTCCCAAAATCATTACAACCGCAGACATGGCATTCAAATCCTTGTTTAGCATTGCCTGCATACCGTATCGTGATAGTCCGGGATAGTTGAAAAGTTGCTCCACTAAAAAAGCATTTCCAAAAAGCGCGGCTATATCAAGTGATAGAACTGAAACCGTCGGTATTAATGAAGGCTTAAGCAAATAAGTCAAAAGTATTGTTCTCTCAGGAATACCATATGCCTTTTCTGCAAGGATATAGTCTTTAGTGGAGTTTTCCGTCATGGAAGAACGAGTAATTCTCGCCGCTTGTGCTAATCCGCCGAGCATAAGTGCTATAGCGGGCAAAAGTAAATGCGATAAGGCATCTTTGAATCCTACAATATCACCATTTAACAAGAAGTCTATGGTGTACATTCCTGTAACTGTCGGGGGTGATATGATACTTAGACCGAGTCGACCTGTTGTCGGAAATAAAGGGAGCATATATCCGAAGATCAGTATAAAAATAATCGCCCATACAAATGCAGGGGAAACAATTCCTAAGTATGAAATTACCCTTATTACGCCATCAAGCCAAGAGTCTGCGTACTTGGTAGACAGTATGCCGAGCAAGATTCCGCCTAAAACCATGAAAAGCGCCGAGATACTCACGATTTCCAGAGTCGCGGGTAAAAACTCTTTAATATCCACTATAACTGGACGTCTGGTCATAAGGGATTTGCCTAGATCCATTCTTAAAGCTCCCTTTAGCCACAGTACATATTGTGTAACAAATGGCTTATCAAGGTGCATTTCCACTCTGAGCGCCTGTACCACTTCTTCTGGTGCCCTTGGACCAAGAGCCTGTCTTGCAGGATCGCCTGGAATTACTCTACCAATAATAAATACGAGAATAGAAAGTCCCAAGAGAACCAAAAGATATGTTCCTATCCTTTTCAGCCAATTAACCAGCATCTATTTTAGCCTCCCTTGCTATATCCTTTATTACAAAAGGGGCTCTTCCATTTAGGGAGAGGCCTGAACCTGCCCCCGATATTGAAGGAGATCAATACAGATCACCCTCTTGAAAGAGCCCCACCATTTACTCTCCTTTAAGCTAAATTATCTCTTGTCAGGATAAACCTTCATGTCGTGCACATAAAGACTATAACCCATAGGATAAACGAACGTTTTGCCTTCTTTGAGGAAGAGATACGGATTCCAGTCGACATAGCCAGTCTGGCATGCGCGTTTTTCTATCGCGTCCAAAACCCAGATTGTCGGGCAAAGATCATTAATGACAACTTGTATTTTCTTGTACTTGTCAAAGCGCTTGACTCTGTCGGTTGTTGACAAAGCATCTTCAATCATAGCATCAATCGCAGGACTTTGAAGCCATTCCATCTGCTCCCAAGTTCCGCAGGATGACGAAGAATATCTTGTCTTAAGCGTGGCTCCCGCTTCAAAGTAGCTCGGGGCTTCATTAACCACTGATACGTTCGGTGTTGTTTCAACCGTCTGCGCATCTGCAATCATTGAGCCAAAAGGTTTCTTTGTTATCTCAACTTTGATGCCAAGCGCGGCAACATTCGCCTGAAAGAGCAGTGCAATTTTCTCTTCTTCTGGAACCTCTGCGCACCACGACATTGTAATGTCCCATTTACTTTGATCCGTAGCATACTTCGACAGCGCAAGCTCTGCTTTTGCCTTATCAAGATTGTAGGTATATGGAACTAAATCGCGATTAGCTCCTGGAACAATTCCCGCAACTGGTCCTAAAGAGCGCTTGGCACCGGGATAAATATTTTTCAAAACGGTGTCATAATCGAAAGCATATGCCATAGCCTTTCTAAAATGTATATCATCTGTTGGCGCTTTCTTTGTATTTAAGCATAAATTCATGTTCGTTCCGCTCTCATAAGCTACAATCGAGACGCCAGCAAATGTAGCCATTGTGTTATAATTTTCAAGGGGTTGGATTTCATCTGTAATCTCAAGTTCTTTGTTAGCCACTGCTGTTCTGACTGACACAGGCTCAATAGCACCTGACAATTTAAAATATTTCGGGGCGTTTGTTTCCCATCCAAGGAAATAATCTGGAAACCATTCGCCGAGAACATACTCCTCAAGCTTCACATCCTTAACAAAGTAAGAGCCTGACCCTGCATCATGTGTCAATAGCCACTGCTTACCGTAATCGCCATATTTTCCATAGCTTGTACTGCTTTTATCAAGGTGCTCCATAACCAGTTTTTCTTCAACTATCATAAACCGTATCAATGAAGTAATAAAGGGCCCAAAAGGCTTTTCAAGTGTCATGACCACTGTCGTATCTTCTTTTGCCACGGCATCTTTGACAATGCCCTTATAGAGATAGGCATAACCTTCCCCGATAGCGAGCATTCTGTTCATGCTAAATGCGACGTCACTAGCCTTCATAATGTTACCATCGTGAAACTTAACATCGTCACGGATTGTGAAGGTGTATGTCAGATTATCAGCCGAGACTTGCCACGACTTTGCTATATGCGGCCCGACTAAACCATCTGTTTGAGGAAACACCAAAGGATCGTAAAGATTGACTATTGTAATGTCGTCGGAGAAATCACTACCTACGGATGGGTCAAAATATGTTGGCCAGTCCTCTGTCATTCTAATAATGCTCGACATATCATCTTGAGTAGTAACTGTCGTTTTACTGCCACATGCTGTAAGGCCTACCGCCATACAAACAACCAAGAGCAATGCCAGTAATGTTCTTCCTCTCATTTACATTCCTCCCCATTCAATTCAATTTTGGTGCACTCCTTATTTTCCCATCTGGCTCGCAATCGATATCAATGCAGGATGAACAACTTTACCATTTTCAGTCAGTTTATCGTCCCCAATCCAGATTGTAGAATTAAGACATATACCATCCGCATGAGTTGCAGCATCGCCAAGTCCTCCTTCAAACATCGGCCCTTGATAGCCTATGCCCCATTCTGTAGACCCCCATATTCTTTCATCTTCAGTACACAAGCCGCAAAGTTTTGAGCCGGGATTAAACCCATAAGAAACATGAGCCATATTATACATTCTTGGGTCGTCAAATGCAGCAAGCCATTTAGCAACAAACTTGGCTTCTTCTTTGCCCTTAACGTCAACTATCTTGCCTGCTTTAACAGTTAACTCAATTGGATTTGCTAGAACACCTAGCTCCGCTTCTCCACCTCCAGAGAATGAACCATCATATACTATTGTGCCATTAATACTGTATTCAATTGGCGCCCAGCCCATCTGCCCAATCAGGAAGTGAGCTCCAGGGGTCGCGGCACCGAGCTCATTCAAAATCGGTCTCGACTGATCATTTTCAAAGGAAACATCTGTTCCACCTGGCGATGTGATTCTCATTTTCTTGACTTTAGCAGTTAGCTCAACAACCTTGTTTTGAAACTGGCTCTGCAGATTCATATCAAGATTTGCAATACATCTTGTAACCTGTGCTTTATCAAGTCCTCCAAGAAAAAGATACCGAGTTTTTCCATTCCCCATGGCTTCTATCCACGGAGATGAATAAAGAAGCCACTGCTTATTAAACTCAATCCATACGTCTGCTGCAGGAATTGCAACCTTCAGCGATTCTGACATTCTTGCATCTGCAACCTTCCCATATCCTGACGGAGTTGAATGCCATGCAACCATAACCTTTGCTCCAAGCGCTTCGGCAACCTGAGCCACTGCTTCGACTGGTGCAAAATCCATTGCCGAATCAACTGTAATTAATACCGATTCTCCCGGCTGAATTTTGCACATATCTTTTGCTATGATATAGCCAGCTTTTCCTAATTCTAGCGAGTACATACCTGGCATAACTAATACCTCCCTCCTTCAATAATAATTTCAATTTTATGACCGTATTTTTTACCCAGCGCTCTTGCTTGGTATAAGCAATTTCTCACTTCTTTTGTCATTTACTTATTAATAATATAATTAGTTAATGACTCAAGCGCCTGGTCAAGACCTTCAACAAACTGCTTTTCATCCCCCATACATTTGTTCTTAAAATCTTCGATCTTCTTATCCAACTCGAAGTAAAACTCATCCGTTTCCTCACGCTTTAACATTCCCAGCAGCATAGAATACGCTTCCAACAATCTTAAGGGACCATATAAAGGTGGTTCCTCTACGCATCCTTTTGCACTTGTTATTAAATAGGTAAATATTCTGTCTTGATCATCTCTGTTCATTTGCTTTTTCCTCACTCTCCCAAGTTTCATAATGGATTACTTCAAGAATATTTTTCCTAACCGGAACCTTTGGAGAATTTTCATAGTACCCCACAGTTACAAGCATCAGTGCAACAACTTCGCTTGGGAGCTTTAAAATCTGACCTACAGATTTTTCGTTATAGGATTTAACCACGCAAGTTCCGAGACCCAGTTCATGGGCTTTCAGTAACATATTCTGTGCCGCAAAAGCAATGTCTACAGGTGCACTTTTTCTGATGAACGCTCCACCTCTAGCCTCCGCATCAGCAAGATCAACACAAATTGCTATAATGCAATGCGTTGTTTTTGGCATACCCGGTGAAAATAGTTTGATGTTCTTGAGGATTTCTTCATCTTGTACCACCACAAAATGCCATAGCTGAAGATTACCTGCAGTCGGAGCCCATATTGCCGCATTCACAAGCGCCTCGATCTTTTCCTTTTCAACCTTTTCCTCTTTATATTGTCTTACGCTTCTTCTTGTAACAATTAGTTCATCAAATGTCATTTGAAAATCTTCGCTTTTTCCATCACTTCTTCAATTGGCACATACGGGATGTCAAATCCGAAGTATTGCGGCGTGAGTACCTCATAACACTCTTTACATCTGAGGACTGGCTTGCATTTCATTCCTATTAAAGCAACCTTTTGACCAACCTTAATCTTAGGATTTGGTATCGGTTCTCCGGTTTCAAGATCCACTGTGCTTATAATATCAGGACTCATGACATATGGCTTATCATTTTTCCACACAACATGATTTTCATTTTTAAACCAGAACTTATATTGATTGTCCGTATATTCATGTTCGCCTGTGATCGTCACATATCCCCAATAATATCCTATCTTATCGCTATCATCCTTAACCGTTATTTCACCCTTTGCAATGACCCAGCCTCCGAGCATTTTTGCTATTTCATCAACAACATTTTTACCTACTGCGTGCGCTTCTCGAATAAATCTGCCAAGTTCATAACATTCTGTTAATGTTCCTGGAATTACGACTTCTTTGAGCTCTTTACCTGTTAGTACAATACCTGCTTGTCCAGCTAGTCCATATGCGGCAGCACTAATCATCTTCCCAATCCTTTCAGCAATTCTCAAACTGGTTGTTTCCTTAATGATGCAAACATTACCCCATTCATCAACTGATGTAATCGGGAGGCAATCCTTACCATAATAGTTTGGTGTAATTTGAACGATTTCCGGGATAGCGCGGGATGTATAATCTCCATCAACCGTGACCATACCCAATGCCGAACCAGCAGCCATAGGACCAGGGGTGTTGGCTCCTGCCAACTCTATGGGAACAACGACGCTAAATTTTTTCCCAGTATATATCTCTAGTTCTTGAATTGCTTTCATTAGGCGCTCTTTTTCAGAATTAACGCCGTTTGTCATGCCAAATCCTTTCATTTCACTTATTGTCGCCTCATTGTGGGGGGCTATTGAGCCCATAAGGAACGGACAAACAGTCAGTGCATCATCTGGAATTTCACTCACATCAACCCATCCAACCATCCGCCCTGCCTCCAGCTCACTCATGAGAGATTCAATACCGTTTTCTGGTAAACCTCCGCCTCCCGTAGCATAAAATGTACAACCTCTCACAAAGTCCTCTACCTCTTGACGCGTTGTCAGTTGTTTATTTGGCATAAAACTCCTCCCCATATTATATTGAAATTATACTATAATTGGTAAATGTTGGGCCTTCTGTCTTCTAAATAACCCCCGCCACATCGGCATTTTTCAACCTCATCAAGGTCAATCTCACAAACTGCAACTTCATCTGCGTCGTAATCCATTTGCATGATAACCTCGCCATATGGATTGCAAACCATACTCTTACCCAAAAGGTCAAGATCCCCCTCATGTCCTGATCTGTTAACCCCGATCGTATAAAGCTGATTTTCTAGTGCGCGTGATGGTACATTTAGTAGCCATGAATTCTCATCTTGCACCTTCCAAGCAGCCGGTATAAAGATAATCTCAGCGCCTTTCAAACAAAGAGTACGTGCAGCCTCTGGAAAGCCTGCATCATAGCATATCAATATACCAACCTTCCCTATGGTCGTGTTAAAGACAGGATATTGCCAACCCTCTGCAAAATATTTCTTTTCGAGACCAAAACCGTGAGTTTTGTGAAAGCTTCCCAGCTTATCTCCGCTACGATCATATAACACCGCTGCATTATAGACTTTATTATCAGTCTCTTTAACCTCTCCAAAACATGCTATTACATAAATGTTGTTGTCTTTTGCCCCCTTTGACATTTTGTCAGAAATAAACTGAACATGTTCACGACTTAGACTAATTACCTTATCTTCTAAGATGTTTAAGTTGTACCCAGTGGCAAATAGCTCGGGTAGACAAATAATGTCTGCGCCTTTATTAGCTGCTTGTCCAATAAATTCTACCGCTTTCTTTACATTGTGCTCAACGTCACTAATCCTTGATGTAATTTGTCCCAATGCAACCTTGACCTTTCTACTCATGATTTATGCCCCAATCAATTTCTACTGTTCATGTTGGAAGTGCTTCATGTTACCGTATAGCTTTAGTATTCTCTCATACTCTTCTGCATCATAGAAAGAACATCCTCCCTCAGTGTAGTCCTTAGCAACTTCCATTACAAATCTTGCCGCTGCTTCAATATCCATAATATGAGTTGCACCTGTTGCACATCCAGCGACCGCAGTCTCGGTTGTAATAGCCACGCCTACAACAGGAGCATCGGTAGCAGTAGCTGGTTGCATAATACTATTTAGATGGTATATACCATTTCCATAAGGGGTAATATCTTGCTGGGTGAGAGCGAAAACCACCGGAAGTCTGCCAGTAACTCTCATCATAATTTCCAATAAATCGTCGCTAACTCTAAGTAAATATCCCTCTTTTACAGTGCAAGAAATTGCAAACCCTTTATGGTTTATAATCCTATTCCCTTTTGTTGTGTCCACTGACAAAACAGCATCAACGCTGTTTTCAACTTCCAGTTTACTAATTGCATCAGTATCAATAGGTGATCCCATCATCATAACAGGATAATGCTGTACTGTAGGCGCATTAGGACAGATATGTGTAGTAACAATAACGTCTCCGCATAGTCTATCTCTAGCATTTGCCATATCAACCAACTTCAGTGCCACTGCAAGGACTGTCAAAGCCCCATCTCCGTCTGAAACGAATCCAGTTTTTGCCGGCCTAGCTCCAAGACCGCCAAGCCTACCTGTGATTCCTAATGTTGGTGCGTCGCCTCCTATACACTTTCCTTTTGTGCCTTCAATAAGTATCCTGACAAAATCGGTTTTGCCGCCTTTACCAATTAATTCTATAATTTCAACATTTCTCGCACTATGGTTTTCAAAAACTTCTTTCACCTTTTGCCCGTTCACATCAGCTCTATCAAGAATATCAAAGATCTCTATTACTTGTTTAAGCATCTTTCTTTCACCCCACCTTATTGATATACTATAAACCTATCACGAGCGGGCAGATTTGCAATCTAACGTATTGCCTCACCTAATATCTACTCCAAATCACATCGTTGCCTCACGGATAAATCTACTCCAATCCAGTAGACTGAGGAGGAACCATGGAAGAGGATGAGCATAGGAGAGGTGAAGAGATGGGGTTGACCGTGAGACAGCGGCAGGCCGTGATGAACGAGCTGCGAGCAAAGTACGCCCATGCGTCGAAGAAGGAGAAGTCGAAGATCCTGGACGGGTTCGTGGACCTGACGCATCTCAACCGTTCATACGCCCGCAGCGTCCTGCGAGCGGGGGGAGTGCGGGTCAAGAACCACATCCATCGCCCCAGAGCATCAGTGTACACAGGAGCGGTCCTCCCTGCACTCACGGAGTTCTGGCATCTGTCGGGCAGACTGTGTGGCAAGCGACTCGTTCCATTCCTGCAACGTATCATCCCCTTCCTCGAGACCCGGGGGCAGCTGAACCTTGCTCCTGCTGTCCGTGATCTCCTCCTCCGCATGAGTCCAGCCACCTGCGACCGGTTGCTCCGGGACGTGCGAAGGAGGGAGGAACCCTGGGAACACCCGCACCCTCGTCCCGGCACACTCCTCCTGCGGCAGGTCCCTGTCCAGACTGCTGCGGAGTGGAACCCTCCCCGGCCAGGGTTCGTCGCTGTGGACCTGGTGACCCATGAAGGCAGTATAGCCGGGGGAGAGTATGCCTGCACCCTGGACGTCACCGACGTGGCAACAGGGTGGACCGAGACCAGGGCCGTGCGGAACAAGAGTCAGGAGTATATCTTTGCTGCACTGAGAGACATTCGCAGCGACCTCCCGTTCCCGCTCCTGGGCATCCATTCGGATAATGGGAGCGAGTTCATGAACAACCACCTGATCCGCTACTGTCATCAGCAGCACATCACCCTGACACGGTCCCGCCCGTACAGGAAGAATGACAACTGCTTCGTGGAGCAGAAGAACTGGAGCATCGTCCGCAGGACGGTCTGATATCTTCAGTATGACACCGAAGAGGAAGTCCTGCTCATGAACAAGATCTATGAATCGCTCCGGCTGTTCACCAACTTCTTCCTGCCGGTGATACAGCTCACCCGCAAGACACGACAGGGAGCCAAGGTCACCCGCTCATATGATGTGCCCTGTACCCCCTATGAGCGTGTCCTGACTTCACCCTGCATCATGGAGCAAGCAAAGGAGGCGCTCAGGCATCAGTACCAGAAGCTTGACCCTGTCGCTCTTCATGATACGATCCTGGAGGATCAACGGTGTTTGCAAGACCTGGTTCTCGCCAGGAAAAAGGACCAGCCCCACATCATTCCGAGGAAAGCAGAGGGCTGGCAACTTCACCCAGTTTCAAGTAGATTCTGATGTGAGGCAACGATTTCCCGTTCGAGTAGGTTTACTCGTGAGGCAATAGGTCCTTGTCGACTGGGGCTCTCTGGCCGAAGGCGTGCTGGTCTGTTCCTAGCACGGGGTCAGTATCAATGAGCTGCTGACGACTGCCCTCGAGGAGTACCTGGACCAGGGGAAGACGACGACCGTCTCCTCTCAGGTGTCCTCGACGTGCAAGGCCGAGAAGCCGGAGACCGACGAGCGGATTTCCTGAAGGGTCTCTCCTCTTTGCCATTCTGACGCGATTTGAGGGCCTAGGACGCAATCTCGGTACGTTTGGTGTGAGGTAGTGGTCGTCAGTGGTCGAATTGATGGGGGTGGCGCCGTGCCGCTCCTGCCTCTGCCAAGTGTCAATGCCATTTCCTACGGACTCTGTGATGGCAGGGAGCATGGACAGAGAAGTGCTGTTGAAGGCGTTGGAGGAACCGAGAGAGGCGTTGGTTGAAGGCCTCCGGTGACATGAGTGCGCCACAGGATACCCCCATTAGACATGTTCAGCCGTTCCTTCCCTGCCTTGGACAAGGTATCGACAGAGCTTCTACCCTTTGTGGCGGGTGAAGTGCTGGGACCGAGGCAACGGCACCGGGCTCCTCCGTACTTGCAGTACATCGCCATTGCTTCCTGTCGTACCTTCTGGACTGCGACTCCTGAGTTCCTCAGCATACGGTCTCAGAGCTTCCTCAATACTGTGTTCCCATTCCTCCGGCGTCATTGCTTCTATCGCCGCCAGCGTCTCCTGAACAGAGCGTTCTTCCGAGTCTGCCACGTAAGTCTGCAGTTTCCCAGTCAGCACCGCAGTATAGTCACTGCTGTGGGCGTCCCCCAAGCTTGCCTTGCCTACTTCTTGGGCATACCTTGCTGTCACCATAAGATCCTTGAGCGCACGGGCATCGAGGTCCTGTTTCAGCAGGGACTTCTGGAGGCGCTCCAGGACGTCTTGGGCAAGAGACAAGCATGCGGAGTCGAACAGGGCACCTTGCGCCGCTATCGCTGCCATCTTCTTCTCCTGCCGCTGTTCGGCCAAACGTACCAAGAACCTGTTGCGCTCGGTGTCCCAACCCTCTTGTGTGGCTCTTGCCGAAAGGTACGAACGTGCCACGCCGTACTTCCCGGCCAAGGCAGCCTTGGAAAGGATGGCTGGCGATGTGATGTATTCGGTCTTGATCGTTTGCCAATCGTGTTTCATAAACGCCTCCTGGAACGTCATGAAACCGTCATGCTAGTGTCTGGCCGGGCAATCAGTCTCATGCAGTTGGCGTGGACCGTGTACGGTCGGAGTCCACGAGGAATCACAGTTCGGAAGGCTGAACATACCGAGGCGCAAGTCCGTGATGTCCAGCGCGCATATTCGGCACCTTCCTGGGGGATGGTCAGCAGCGCTTCACTGCTCACAACGTCTGTAGTGCTCTTGGCCATCCCCGTGGTCATGCCGGACGCCCTGAAGGTTGTCCCCCACTATCCGGCTGCTCTCTCCAGCTTCATCTTCTGCCGCTCCTCCTCGCGGACTGCTTTGACGAGTGCCTTGACTGTGAGCTTGACTTCCGTCATCGCGTCCTTGGTTTTTTAGCATTCGTCACCGAGTAACCACATGAGATGGCTGATGTCCTGCTTGGAATCCAGTTTGTCTTGTTCCATTTCCAGCTCCTTTGGACCTTAGGTCCGTCGTTGTTTCGCCAGCGAATCATGAACCATGAAGATAGTGCCGCTCCAAGAAGCGGTGGCACTCTCTCCCTTTCTTGACTGCGGGAACCTTGCTCACTTGACTCACAGGGAAGGGAGAAGAGTGTTCCAGGCAAGAAGGGTAGTTGATGGAGTGGTCCGCACAGCGGTTGCTGACCAGACGGTATGCTGTCAGTCCGGTATCTGACCTGTATGGGCTGAAGCAGGACCCTATCCATGAGCTTCAGAGCTGGTTGACGTGGCGTCGCTGCTGCCCAGGCAGGGGCACCTAGTTCGGCCAGTTCAAGCAGGATTGGATTCCAGTCCAGGATTCCCAGCGCACCAAGGGAACTTGTCTGAGCTGGCCGTCTACCCCACTACAGGACCAAGGGGTCGGACGAGGAGCTGGAGTCTTCCAACCTAGGAGAGTAGGTGACCCACCATACACGCACTGCTGGTTCCAGAGACGATGGTAGTGAACGAACCTCGCCCCCACACCCTGAAGAGCGCCGCCACTCAGCGGCATGACAGCTCCGAGACCGCTGGCCCAGGGCCACTCCTTGCTGTGGCCTGCGCACTGCTGTCCACGATGACGCTTAGAGTTCTGAGTTCAGAGAGCAAAAGGTTCCAACTAGGATCTGCTGGGTCCACCACCTGATTACATTGTGATGTAGCTGGCACATCAATAGTAATTATTCGCGAAGCAGAGTTCCTCCCTTTGTTCTATCAGTCTTCCCAGTACTGTGTGCCTTTGTTGTCGATGTAGCCGCATTTGTCGTTGAATCTGACAGGTGCAAGACCCTCGCTGAAGTCATCGGCGCTATCATAGACGGCCCGCATCGCGATGTTCCCTTTGGTGTCGATGAAACCGTATCTCTCGTTGAGTTTGACAAGCGCCAGCCCCTCGGCGAAAGAATCTGCGCCATCATAGATCGAAGGGATTGCCACGTTTCCCTTGGCACCGATGAAGCCGTATTTGCCGTCGACTTCGACACGCGCAAGGCCACCGCTGAAGGAAAGTGCGTTATCGTAGGCAGCAGGTATGACCATGTTCCCTTGGGTGTCGATGAAACCCCATTTGCCGTCGACTTCGACACACGCAAGGCCCTCGCTGAAATCACCTGCATCATCGTAGACAGCAGGTATGACCATCTTCCCCTTGGTGTCGATGAAGCCCTGTTTGTCGTTGAGTACGATACGTGCAAGACCCTCGGCGAAAGAATCTGCGCCATCATAGACTGCCGGGATTGCCATGTTCCCTCTGGCGTCGAGGAAGCCCCATTTGCCGTTGAGATTGACGCGCGCAAGATCCTCGCAGAAGTCATCTGCGTTATCGTAAATGGCCGGTATTATCATGTTCCCTCTGGCGTCGACGAAGCCCCATTTGCCGTTGAGATTGACGCGCGCAAGACCATCCCTGAAGGGAAGTGCACCATCATACACAGCAGGTATTGCCATGTTCCCTCTGGCGTCGACGAAGCCCCATTTGTCATTGAGTCCTATGACGCGTGCAAGACCCTCGGCGAAAGAATCTGCGCCATCATAGACGGCCGGGATTGCCATCTTCCCATTGGTTTCGATGTACCCATATTCACCGTTGAGTTTGACGCGCGCAAGACCCTCGCAGAAGTCATCTGCGTTGTCGTAGACAGCGCGTATTATCATGTTCCCTCTGGCGTCGACGAAGCCGACTTTGCCGTCCAGGTGGACGCGCGCAAGACCGTTGCTGAAGGGGTCTACGCTATCGTAGAGCGCCGGTGTTTCCATCTTCCTGGCTCGGTCCCAGAATCCCCATTTGTGCCTCTGTCGGTAGGGGATGAGGGCTGCCAGCTTCTTCGCGCTTGCCAGCTTCGTCCCACACCCGGGACAGAAGGCAGAGCCGTCGGGAATTGTCTTTCCACAACTTGGACACAACATCAAGCGCCTCCTTGTCAATTGGCACGGCTCATGGCTCTTTCGTAGAATCGCCAGAGTCGATCAGAGCACAACTACATAGTAGACACAACTTGCTCCCCGACAAATCACGTACTTATACGAGCGACAAGCGGGTCAGTTCTGGCGCACTCATCGCGATCGCAACCAGCCACGAGACACGAGAAGAACAACGACTCGCGATCACCCGGAGTGATAGCTCCCGTGTACCCTCTCGTGGTCTTGATGAGTACTCCACACCCCTCTGCTCACCATCATGACTCTCTGCTTCTATTGAACGAACCTTTCTGCCAGACCCTCCCATCGGGAAAGCATGACCTCGGTCACCACCCGCTGATCGCGACGCACGGCCAGACTAGGCAACATGATCCCTCGCCGCCAACGGCAATTTCAGGTCAGGACCGACTCCCAATCCCTATTGCTGGTTGACAGAGATCACAGACGCAAGTTTCCTGAGCGCTTCCATCGTCTGGCGATAGGTGGCTTCTTCAGCGAATTCCGCGACGATCTTGATCTGTGTGTGCGGCGCCTCACCTTTCTTCCTGAACATGGACAGATGTTCGGCATTCTTCATGTACTTGATGTTGATATCTCTCCTGGCAAACTCCTCAGACACTTGGTAGAGCACGCCGGGGACGTTCATGGTCTCGATGACAATAGTCCGTTCACGCACTTTCCGAGGGATCGTCTCCCAGTGAGCATCGACAAGACGCTCCGGCTCCATGGACAGCGATGGAATATTGGCGCAATCGACCCTGTGAATCGTGACGCCTCTGCCCCGCGTCACGTAACCGAGAATCTCATCAGGATATGAAGGACTGCAACATGTGGCCATGATAATCGGAAGCGTCGCGTCACCTCGAACGACGATACGGAAACCGCTGTCTGCAGCAATCCGCCGCCCCGACAGTGGCGGGCGCGTCGCGACCGTGCGCGGGCGCTCCTCCACATCCAGCCTCTCAGGGGTTGAATGCTCCAGTTCCTTCTTCCGCAGATATGCCCGGATATGCCCCTTTGTCGAGGCCGCCTTGACGAACTGCAGCCAGTCTGACTTCGGCCCTCCGGAATTCCGCGAGGTAATTATCTGCACGCGGTCTCCAGTCACGAGCTCCGTATCGATAGGAACAATGCGATCGTTGACTTTGGCTCCAACCAAGTTGTTGCCTACATCCGTATGGACGTGATAGGCAAAATCCACTGGAGTGGAGCCAACCGGCAGGTTGATAACGTCTCCTTTGGGCGTGAAGACGAGGACCTCGTCCGTAAACACGTCTACCTTGACTCGCTCCACGAACTCTCCGCTGCTGCGGACATCTCTCTGCCAGTCTACCATCTGGCGCAGCCAGGCGAACCGCTCCGAATCGATCAGATCGGCCGCCTTGCCTTCCTTATACTTCCAGTGGGCAGCCACGCCCATCTCATCGACTTCGTGCATCCGCTTGGTCCGGATCTGGATCTCCAGCGGTTCTCCGTTGGAGCCCATCACGGTCGTATGCAGCGATTGATAGCCATTCGGCTTCGGAAGAGCGATATAGTCCTTCACCCGCCCAGGAACGACAGTGAATGCTTCGTGCACATATCCCAGAACGAGGTAGCACTCAGGGATCGTGTTGACAAGAATCCGCACCGCGATGAGATCATAGATCTCGTCGAATGTCTTACCTTGCTGAACCATCTTGCGGTAGATGCTGTACAGGTTCTTTGGCCGACCCGAGACCTGAGCGTGGATATCCTTTTCTTCCAGGAAATGGTCGATCTGGCCAATCGTTTCCTCTACAAAGGCTTCCCGTTCAACCCGCTTGGCAGCAACAAGTCCAGCCAGTCTCCGGTACTCATCGGGGTTCAGGTAGCGGAATGCGAGGTCCTCCATTTCCCACTTGAGCTCGTATATCCCAAGCCGATGGGCGAGAGGAACGTAGATCTCCATGGTTTCTTGGGCAATACGCTGTTGCTTGTCCTCGCTTAGATACTGCAACGTCCGCATGTTGTGCAGTCGATCGGCAAGCTTGATCAGGACCACCCGAAGGTCTGCAGCCATGGCCAGGAGGATTTTGCGGACGTTCTCGAGGTTGTTCTCCTCGCGGGACAGATAGTTCAGCCCGTGGAGCTTGGTGACACCCTCCACCAATGAGGCGACCTTGGAGCCAAATTCGTCCTCGAGCTCCTTGCCCGTCGTCTGGGTGTCCTCCAGCACATCATGCAGCAGACAGGCGGCGTAGGTCACAGCATCCAGACGATAACCGGCCAGCACCAGCGCGGCTTTGACCGGATGGAGCATATAGGGAGCACCAGAAGCACGTTTCTGATTCCCATGCCTCTGGCGCGCAAACACAAACGCTCGCTCAACGAGGCCAACCTCCTCTGGGGAGAGCCAGCCTCGAAGCGTCGCTATGAGACTCTCATACTCCTTGTCAACGTCAAACTCTGTATCAAGCTTCAAAGGTCAAGCAGCGAGACAACCCTACCACCACTCAGCTTGCTGGCTCCGCCGAGGTCCTTCAGAGTCACCAGAAACGCATACGCGACAATGTCGCCGCCCAGTGACTGCACAAGGTCGGCAGTAGCGCTGACAGTACCACCCGTCGCCAGCAGGTCGTCGACGATGAGCACACGTTCGCCCGGCTTGATGGCGTCCTCGTGCATCTCAAGGATGGATACACCATACTCGAGCTCGTATTCTTTCCGAACCGATTTGTAGGGAAGCTTCCCCGGCTTGCGAGCCGGCACGAAACCGACATGCATGGCATAGGCCAGTGCTGCGCCGATGATGAAACCCCTCGCTTCCACCCCGACTATCTTGTCGATCCGGTCGGTTCTGAACTGCTTTGCCAGCTCGTTCACAGCAAACTCCAACGCGTCGGCATTGCCCATGAGCGGAGTAAGATCTCTGAACATGATCCCCTTCTGTGGGAAATCCGGAATGTCACGTATGAAATCTCTCAGGTTCATGTTGCCTCCCTGCATTGTCCTTTGTCGACTGGAGACCCTGGAAGCATTACGCCTTCTGCAGAGCAGCAGCCTTCTCTCTACCCTTCACCCACAGCACCAGCAGAGGCGTAGAAACGTAGATGGAGGAGTAGGTGCCAGAGATAATGCCCACCAGCAGCGTTGTCGAGAAGTCGCGAATTGGAGCTCCGCCCATCACAAACAACACCAGCACGGCAAGGAATGTGGTGAAGGATGTGTTGAACGAGCGCATCCATGTCTCAGTGACTGCAGCGTTTGCGAGCTTATCGAAAGGCTCTTTAGTCCGATACCGCAACTTCTCACGGATGCGGTCCATGACCACGACGCCATCCTGCACCGAGTAGGTAACGATCGCGAGGAACGCGCCAACAAAAGGTGCGTTGAGAGGAACCCGGAAAACGGCCAGGATTCCGAGTGCAACGAAGATATCATGCACCATGCCCAGGATCGTTGCAAGACCGAATGAGAATTTGAAACGAATCGTGATATAGAGCAAGGTAAACAGCAACGAAAGGCCCAATGCCAAGCTGGATCGGCGTAGAAGGTCGCGCCCAATGACGGGTGCAATGGAGGTGATCTCTTTGGTGCCTACGTCGACAGCACCATACTTCGCCACGATGTCGTTGATGATCTTTCCGCTGACAGCCGGATCAATCTCAGTTGCTTCCACCTTCATGGTAATGCCCTTTTCTCCGGCTCGCTGGACGGTAACGTTGCGGTATCCGTTGGCTGAAAGGATATCACGGACAACTGCCTCATCAGGAGCTTTCTCGAAGGAAGCATTGATCACTGTTCCGCCTATGAAGTCAATACCAAGCTTGAGCGGTGACCCGAAGCTGAACGTATTGACAACCATGGCCACAATGCCAATCGCAATGATGACAGATGAAATAGTAAACCACGTACGTGTCCTACCAATGATGTCCCATGTCAGGATTCTCTCTCTGAATGTCATAGCTGCACCGCCTAACCGAGGAATTTCCTGCTGTTCCTGGCAATGGCAGGAGTGAGCAGAAGATCGACCAGCGTATGGCTGGCAAACACAGCCGTGAACATGCTGGCGAGAACGCCGAGAGCAAGGGTCACGGAAAATCCGCGCACGGTGCCGGTACCGAAGTAGAACAGGAACGCGGTGCCTACGAGCACGGTCAGGTTGGAGTCAAATACGGCCCGGAATGCCTTGGAGAAGCCCGCTCCAATCGCGCCCTTGACTGTCTTTTTCATCCCAAGTTCTTCACGGATGCGCTCGAAGATGATACAGTTGGCATCCACTGCCATACCGATGGACAGGATCGCACCACCGATGGCGGGCAGCGAGAGTGTTGCATGCAGTATGAGATAAGCAGCCATGAGAATGTCGGCATAGACGATAAGAGCAACGCCGGAGACGATACCCAGATACCGGTACATGACGAACATCCAGATGACAACGAGGAGAAAGGCAATCACTGCCGCCAACGCACTGCTGCGTTTGAAAGCAGTGCCGAGCGAAGGTCCGACGACTTCCTCGGAGATCGCAACCAGCTTAACAGGAAGCGAACCACTCTTCAGCAATAGTGCATCGTTGCTGGCCTGTTCAGCGGTGAACCCTCCAGTGATGACACCCTGACCGTCGGTGATGGCTGTCTCGACTGTGGGGCTCATCAGTACTTGGCTATCAAGGTAGATAGTGATCTTCTTCCCGATGTTCGCCTGAGTAGCCGTCGCAAAGGCAGCCTTGCCCTCCGCGTCCAGCGTAAAGGCAATCTGGGGTTCCCCGAGAGTGCCCTGCTCCTGGCTGAACACAAGTTTGGCGTCCGTCAGGTTGTTGCCACTGACGACGACCTTGCCATCCTCTGTCTTGAACTCGAGGAGTGCAGTCTTGCCGATAATCTCCTTAGCACGCTCAGGATCTTCCCAACCGGGGAGTTCGACGACGATACGCTTGGAGTTCGGACCTTCGCGTACGGCAATGGCTTCACTGACGCCCAGAGCATTGACGCGCTTGTCAATGACGACAACTGCTGCATCGATAGCCTCGCTCGTAGCCTTGACACCCTCTGTGTCCCGAGCTTCGAGTACAATACGCACGCCACCGCTGAGATCAAGCCCAAGCTTCGGGACCAGCTTTGGGTTCTTGGCAATCAGTCCCTGGTAGTTGATCACACCAGCGACGATAGCCACGACAATCACAAGAATAAGGCTTGCTGTTACTTTCGACCGCATTATGGTTCCTCCTCGTTTCGACAACACAACAAATGTACATCAAATAGGACTCAGTGTCAATGCAGCAATAGACGCTACAAGACGCTCACCATGCCCTGTCGGACGATGCAGCGTACTGCTCGATGAATGCGCGCTTGTATTCGGCAAAGGTGCTGGCCGCAATCGCATCTCGGATTTCGCCAATCATCGTCTGAAGGAACTGGAGGTTGTGAATGGTCGCAAGCGTTCCCGCGAGCATCTCGTTCGCCTTGAACAGGTGTCGGAGATATGCCCGAGTGTAGTTGCGACACATATAGCATGAACAGTCTTCATCGATAGGGTGGAAGTCTCGTTCGTAGATTTTCTTGGAGATCTTGACCACGCCATCCCGGGTGAAGACCATCTGATTGCGGGCTACCCTCGTGGGCAGAACACAGTCGAACATGTCGACACCGCGGCTAATGATCTCCAGAATCCCGATCGGATCGCCCAATCCCATGAAGTACCTTGGGCGATCGTCGGGGACATGAAGCAAGCTATGATCCAGCATGTCCATGGTCAACTGACGCTCTTCGCCTACGCTGAGACCTCCTATGGCAAATCCCTGCGGCTCCAGCTCCATGATGCGTTCGGTTGACCGCTCCCTCAGGTCACTATAGAAGCCACCCTGCGTGATCCCAAACAGCAGTTGATGCGACTCACCCATCGCCTTCTTCGCCCGCCCGAACCAGGAGACAGTCCGCGCAAGGTCTTTCTCCGCCACAATGCGCTCTGAGGGATACTGTGTACAGATGTCCAGAGGCATGACCACGTCGGAGTTCAGGTTCTTCTGTATAGCAATCACACGTTCAGGTGTGAACATGTGCCTCGAGCCGTCAATAAATGACTGGAACTCGATGCCCTCATCGCTTTTCTTGCTGATTCGGGAGAGACTCATCGCCTGGAAACCACCGCTGTCCGTGAGGATGCTCCGGTCCCAGTGCATGAACCGATGGAGGCCGCCCGCTTCACGCACGATGTCGTCTCCTGGCTGGAGATACAGGTGGTAGGTGTTCGAGAGAATGATCTCGAACCCGATCTCCGCCACCTGTTCTGGGGTAAGCCCCTTGATGGTCGCTTGTGTGCCGACAGGCATGAAAACAGGCGTTCTCACGGTGCCATGTGCAGTCGTCAGAATCCCCGTGCGTTCGCGTCCCGTGGAACTCTGACAGGTCGTTTCGAAAATAGCCATGTCAGCTGCCTAGAGGATCAGCATGGCATCGCCAAAGCTGAAGAAACGGTATCGCTCACTGATCGCCTCATGATATGCTTTCCACATGAGCTCCATGCCCATATATGCCCCAACGAGCATCAGCAGGGTCGATTTCGGGAGATGAAAGTTCGTGACCAGATGGTCGAATCCGTGGAACTCATGAGGAGGATAGATGAAGATGCTGGTCTCTCCGCTGCCTGCTCTGACGGTCCCGTCCGGGTTGATGCATGACTCGAGCGTCCTGGCGACCGTCGTGCCAATGGCAGTCACGGCCGCGTGGTTTACACGAGCTGCGTTGACGGCCCTTGCCGTTTTCTCAGGCAATGTGAACCGCTCGGTATGCATGTGGTGGTCTTCGACGGTGTCGACGCGGACCGGCTGAAACGTTCCCAGCCCGACATCGAGCGTAACGTGTTCGATGTCGACTCCCAGACCTCTCACGTTGTCCAACAGCTCCGACGTGAAATGCAGCCCTGCGGTCGGTGCCGCGACTGATCCTGGCTCGCGGGCATAAACCGTCTGATAGGCTCCGGGGTCACGGGGAAACTGCTTGATGTAGGGTGGAATCTGAACACGCGCTATGGACCGGAATTCTTCACTGGTGTATGGATCACGAGAGAACTCGAGCATCGCGTCACCGTCGTCGTTGCGCTCCAGCAGCCTCAGGCTGACGTCGGATGTAACAGTGCACTTCTCGCCCGTGTGAAGACGCTTTAATGGCCTGACCAGTGCCTGGAATTTCGTCGGCGAACGCCGCCCGGTCAGCAGGACGTCAATTGTTGCGCCCGTGCTGTCCTTACGACAGCTGAAACTGGCCTCGTTGACGCGCGTATCGTTGACAACGATGACATCCTGAGGACGAAGGTACGACAGAAGATCACGAAACACTCCGTGCTCGATTGTCCCGGCCGCTCGGTCCACGACCATGAGACGTGCAAGGTCGCGCTGTTCAAGAGGCGTCTGGGCGATCAGCTCCTCTGGCAGCTCGTAGTCGAAGTCCCGTATATTCACGCTTTGCACAACTCCTTGGCTCCACACCGCTGTGCGCCGACATCATGCATCGGTCTCCAGTTCGGCAGAGTGTATTATATGGCTACAGCCCTCGTTGCCAATAGAACCGGGGCTCGCAGGCATTCACATGGTGGGTTCCGGAGAACTGGATGGCTGCTGGTCAATCCTTTCGCAAGAAACGCTGTGGGAGACGGGCGCCGGGGGCTGCGCCGGCTGCTACAATGATCCAGCTCCGCGCGGTGAGTCTCTCATTCACGACAACTGCACCGGCATATACTTCAGCTCGCGCGCCCGGCTCGGTGAACGGGATGACGTATCGCCCGTGCACAACGTAGCGGAGCAGGACTTCCGCTATGTGGTCCTTGAGTCGATCGACACCCTCGAGAGTCGTAGCGGAGATCACGAACCCCGTCCCGATGAGGAGAACCTTCTCCCGCCTGGCCTGATCAACGGTATCGATCTTGTTGAAGATCAGTACTCGAGGAATGTCAGCGCAGCCAATGCGTGCCAGAACGGTATCGACTACGTGAATACGCTCGTGCAGGTCCCGCACGCCGGCATCGACAACGTGCAGGAGGAGGTCCGCATCATGAGCTTCCTCGAGAGTCGAACGAAACGAATCCATCAGTGATTCCGGCAGGTCCCGGATGAAGCCGACGGTATCGATGAGCACAGTGGACTGACGTCCAAAGTGAGCCGGTCTTGCCGCTGTGTCCAGTGTGGCAAAGAGTCTGTCCTCGGCCAGCAGCTCGGATCCCGCCAGCAGATTGATCAGTGTACTCTTGCCGGCATTCGTATACCCTACGACAGCTATCTTCGCAATCGCCGATTCCTGCCGAGTGTGCATCTTGATGGCGTACCGGGTATCGACTTCCTTCACCTCTTGGCGGAGATCGTGGATCTCCGATCTCTTTGCTCTGCGGCGCTTCTGAAACAGGGTCTCGCCTGGCCCGCGCATGCCGATATAACCTGCCTGCTGATCATACCCCGCGTTCATTGCCCGCAGCTGCGTAAGCTCGAAGAGACGCTCGGCAATCTGGACGCGTTTCTTCGCTTCGGCCGTGTGAGCCTGAGAGGCGAATGTCTCCAGGATGAGTCTGGCTCGGTCCATTACTGAGCTCTCGAGGTGGTCGATCATGTGACGATACTGCAGAGGCGTAAGCTCAGAGTCGAAGATGACGAGATCGGCCCGCAAGGCCTGCAGCAGCTCATGCAGTTCTTCGACCTGCCCCTTGCCAAGCAGGAAACGCTGAGGGGTTCGCTGCACGTAGGTTTTGGACTCGAGTACTTCCACGCCGAGGCCTTCGGCCAGCTGTCGTGTTTCTTCCGGCCGATCAGGATCGACGATCTCGCCGATCCTCCGAACGCTTACAATGACGGCCGTTCGTGCGATGCCTTCGCCGCTCATGACCGTGGAGCCAGGTACTGCTGAATCAGTTCTTCCGAGTAGTTCACTGTAGAAGCCGGATCGATGCCGTGTGCGACCAGAAGCCGCTCGCACTCCGACACAATGCCCACGCTATAGGAAATGTGCGAATCCGAGCTCATCAGGATCGGGGCATGGTATTTGCCGAGGAGCTCCAGGACGCGCTCGTAGTGCGCAACATTGACGTCCTTCCAGGTATGGAGCGCCGACTGGTTGAGCTCAACAAGCACTCCCTTTGCTGCTGCGGCCGCAATCGACTCCTCGAGATCTACTGGATATGGAAAACGGGGGTCACCGATATGAGCAACGACCGTTATCCGGTTTCTCTCGATGGCCTTGACGAGGGCTCCAGTGTTCTCGGAAACCGACGAGCCGCCGTACCCTGTGGAGTTGTGAAACCCGGCAATGACGATGTCGAGCTCATGTAACAACTTCTCAGGCATGTCCAGGTCGCCCCAGGGATTGATGATGTTGGCTTCGACCCCTATGAGCACCCGGATCCCAGGCAAGCAATGCAGAGTGTCCTGCCTGTTGAGATTCTTGAAGTAATCTAACTTGGGTCCATCCGAGCGCGCAGGGCCATGGTCCGTGATGGCAAGGTATTTGAGGCCACGCTGCTGCGCTGCAACAACCACTTCCTGAAGCGTTGAGAACGCATGTCCGGAGAAAACGGTATGGACGTGGAAGTCCCCAAGCATCTGTGGACTCATGTCCGCTTCCCTCCGTTGTTTCCGAGCAAAGATGAAACAATCATGCTCCCGAAGGAGACGAGCACCCACCCGATGAGCGCCGCCAGGAATCCGTTCACGTCAAAGCCCGGGACCAGCCATGCAGTCAGAGCCATGACCGCCGCGTCGATGACGAGTGTGAACAGTCCAAGACTCAGAATGCTCAGAGGAAGGCTTATGGCAAGCAGGATCGGGCGAATGAGGGCATTCACGAACCCGAAGATGAGCGCGGCCCATAACGCCGTCCATAGCGATGCAACCTCGAATCCGGGGACCACCCGGCTAACGAGCAGAAAAACCGAAGCATTCAGTAGCAGACGAATGATGAGGTCCATAAGGTCTCCTTTCGAAATCAGCGGTGCTTCAGAGGACGTTCGTGGCGTTTGTGAAACTCCCGCTTGCCAAAGCGATGAGCTTCGTCCCGAACCGCCATGAGCAACAGCAAAGCCCCGGAATCATGTGAGAGCCGTACCGGTTCCGATGTCCCTTCGCGGTACAGGAGTTCTTCCTTTTTGGCAATGCCCACAACAGGTACATTTACCCCAGCATTGTCGCGCACAGTACATACAGCTCCAAGTTGTGAAAGCCCCCCGTCGATCAGCAGGAGATTCGCAGGATCACCGAAAGTAATGTCGCTCCATCTTGCGAAGCGCCGAGCAAGAGCCTCTGCCAGCATTGCCGGATCGTTCGGCGTATCCAGGGAGCGCATGTTGAACAGCCGGTACTGATCCTTTGCCGGTCTACCGGCCACAAAAACGACCATGGAAACGGTAGCGTCCTTTCCTGAAATGTTCGATACGTCGTAGCCCTCGATACGTACCGGCATGTGTTCAAGATCCAAGACCGCCTTCAGAACGGACAGCTGAGCAGGGATGTCACTCGCCCGGGTCGAGGCAATCAGTTTCTGTTCCGCGTTCTCAGCTGCGAAGCGCAGGAGACGCGAGGTCTCTGTCGAACGTGGCGATGCCAGGGAAATTGCGGCCCCAAGAGCCTCCCGCAGTCGCTCGCGCACAATCGTCGCCTCGGCGCCCACAGCGTCGGCAGCTATCCGCGCCGGAGCAGCTACACGAAACCGATGGTAGAAATCGATGATGAAATCCGCCCGCATGACTGCATCGAGCGCCTCCTTGCCTCTCAGGTCATAGATGAACTCTGTGGAAGCGATCAGCCTTCCCTCGCGAAGCGCTTGCCGGACAACAGCAACAAGATTCCCCTGTTGATAAAACGCGAAGACATCCATGTCTCGCGCCCGGGGCGCGAACACGGCGTACCGCTCAAACAGTCCCTTCAGCGCAAGGTAGGAGTCCCGGTAGCGTACCGCCCGCTCATACTGCTGCGACCGAGACGCTTGATCCATGTTGTTCTCGAGCTGCCTCAACAACGTGCGCATCTTGCCGTTCAGGAACTCCGACAGATTCTGAACCACCTGGGCATACTCATCGTGGGAGCACCTGTTCCCACACGGCGCCAGACAGAGGCCTAGATCAAAGTCAAGGCACGGCTTGGTGGGTTTCGCCGGATCGATTCGTCGATGACACGTTCTGACTGGAAACGCGTGTCTAAGGCTGTCAAGCCCAAGGTTCAGCAGTCCAGACTTCGGATATGGACCGAAGTAGCGGCTTCTGGCCGTCGTCACGCGACGGGTTTTTCTGAGGATCGGAAAGACTTCTCCCGTCAACTCGATAAGGGGATACGACTTGCCGTCGATGAGCTGGATATTGTAGTGGGGCTTGTAGCACTTGATGAAGTTCGACTCGAGCACCAGGGCCTGGTCCTCGTGTCCCGCCGTGATGAAACTGAAGAAGCGGGCATTGCCCACCATCGATCTTGTTTTGGGGTTCAGGTCATTTCTAAAATACGACTCGACTCTCTTGCGGAGATTCTTTGCTTTGCCGACATAGATGATACGGTCAGAAGAATCCCGTATGACGTAAACCCCCGGCATAGCCGGGAGTTTACCGAGAGAATCCTTCTCGAAAGGCAGCTTATATGCAGTATCCAGGCCGTTGAGAGCGCTATTTGGCGTAGTCAGAATATCTGGTCTCACGAACAACGGTCACCTTGATCTGCCCCGGGTACGAGACTTCCAGCTCAACCTTGCGAGCAACATCCATGGCGATCTTTGCTGCCAGGGACTCATCAACTTCATCGGGTTCTACCAGAATTCGGAGCTCGCGCCCCGCCTGTATGGCATAGGACTTCTTGATTCCTGGTATCGAATTCGCAATAGACTCCAGCTTCTCCAGGCGCTTGATATAGCTTTCAACACTTTCACGACGAGCGCCCGGTCTCGACGCAGAGAGAGCGTCGGCGACGTGCACGATGACGTCAAGAACGGTCTCCATGGGAACGTCGGCATGATGTGCGGCGACAGCATGAACGATGTCCGCGGATTCGCCAGACTTGTTCAGGATGTCCGACCCGATGAGGGCGTGTGGCCCTTCGACTTCGTAGTCGACAGCCTTGCCGATGTCGTGAAGGAACCCGGCCCGCTTTGCTGGTCCGGCAGGCAGCTTCAGTTCAGACGCGATGTTGGCTGCTATGAAAGCCGCCTCCACTGAATGCGCGAGGACGTTCTGGCCATAGCTGGTGCGGTACTTCAGACGGCCAATCAGACGAGTGATTTCGTCGGAGAGGCCGGCAATGCCGACATGATTCGCGGCCTGCTGCCCTTCGCTGAAAACTCGCTCGTCCATCTGGCGTTCTGCTTCCTCCACGAATTGCTCGATGTGCGCCGGGTGAATGCGCCCGTCAACAACCAACCGTTCCAGAGCGATCCGCGCTACTTCCCGTCGAATCGGGTTGAACGCGGACAAGGTGACGGCTTCCGGTGTATCATCGATCAGGAGGTCCACGCCGGTCAGGGTCTCGAAAGCCCTTATATTCCGGCCTTCCCGGCCAATGATGCGACCCTTCCAGTCTTCGGAGGGGAGAGGAACCACGCTGATCGTAGATTCACCCACGTAGGCAGTGGCAATCTTCTGGATAGACGAAGCAATGACCTCAGCTGCCTTGGCATCAGCCTGAAGCTGAGCATCATGGACCACCTCGCCTACCATCTTGGCGACACGGGACCTCGTGTCCTTTTCGGCTCGGTCCAGAACGATCGCCCGGGCTTCCTCGGGATTCAGTTGCGCGATGCGCTGCAATTCGGTTTCTGCGGCAACTCGCTGACCCTCGAGGATCTCCGTCTTGCTACGAAGCTTCTCCTGCGCTGTGTCGAGATCCCTGTCTTTCTGCTCCACCTGTTCAACGCGATGGTCAAGAAAGGTCTCTTTCTGGATCAGGCGATGCTCGGTCTTCTGCAGCTCTGACTGGCGAGCAACGAACTTGTTCTCCAGACTGTTCTTCTTCTCTTCCAGTTCCTCTTGGAGTTTGAGTCTGTTCTTGGCATTCTCGGCCTCGATGCTCGAACGCGCTTCCTGTTCCATCTTGCGCACGAGGTCACGCGCCGACTCGACACGGTTCCTGGCGATGTATCCTTCAATGAGGAGACCTATGACAATGCCAAGAATCAGCATCCCCGCGTAAATCGCGGAGGAGATGATCCCGTTTATTCCAGGCATGTATTTACCATCCTTAGTGTGTAAGACTCCGATCCGGCCAAGCCGACCGAAGCGCCTTCAAGGAACCCTGCCGAACTAGTCTGCTGGGACAGGATCCGCTTGAGGCGAAAGCTTGTCGCGGACCTTGCCCTTTATCTCGGCCATGATGTCTGGGTGCTCCTTGAGGTAGGCTGCAGCATTGTCGCGTCCCTGTGCAAGCCGTGTACCGCCGTAGGCATACCACGACCCGCTCTTCTCGATGATGTCGAACTGCACGGCCAAGTCTACGACCTCGCCGAACGTCTGAATACCCTTGCCAAAAATGATGTCAAACTGCGCCACCCGATAGGGTGGTGCCATCTTGTTCTTGACAACCTTTACCTTTATCTTGTTGCCAATGACCGCGTCGCCCTCGGTGATACTCTCGACGCGACGCACTTCCAGCCTCACGGATGAGTAGAATTTCAGAGCCCGCCCAC
>Ga0209881_1000038_pt1 | contig 37223 bp, 43 predicted proteins | sample PersoiDNA2013193_FD_185804 | JGI IMG/M metagenome (GOLD analysis project Ga0209881, IMG submission 185804) | Permafrost soil microbial communities from the Arctic, to analyse light accelerated degradation of dissolved organic matter (DOM) -... | ecosystem: Environmental > Terrestrial > Soil >... | reverse complement strand
CCACCGACCGCGATCAAGACGCCGAGCTCGAGCGCCTCCTGGCCGCCGGGGCCGAACTCGTCGACATCGGCCAGCCCGCGGAGGCGTCCTGGCACGTACTCGCCGATCCAGAAGGCAACGAGTTCTGCCTGCTCAAGCGCCGCCTCGACCCACTCTGACGGCCCTCCCCGGCGCGACCGCCCCGGCGCAGCAGCTACCCACTAAGGCTTTAGCACCAGCGTATGATACGACTGTGTAGCATACATTCGGGTATCATAACTATGTGACGGATAGAAGTTTCTTCGGCCGAGGTAATGAGCTAGGCGTGCTCGACGACCTACTCCGGCTCGTCGCGGAGTCCGGATACGGTCGGCTTGTCGCAGTGCGCGGGAGACGGCAGGTAGGAAAATCGCGACTGGCCGAGCACTTCGCCGCGCATAGCGGCGTCCCGTATGGCGTCGTCGCCGGCCTGAAGGGCACTCCGGTCGACATCCAGATGCGGCGGGCCGTCCAGACGCTGCGCTCATCGGCCAACCCGCTGCCCGGCATCGACGCGGTTACCGCCGCCACTCCCAATGACTGGCAGGACCTGCTGTCCCGGCTTCGGCTGGTTGTGCAGGACACGCCGACCATCCTTGTGTTCGACGAATTTCCGTGGGCCTGGGAGTCGAGCACCTGGCTAGACGGGCTGCTCCAGTCGCTGTGGGACGGCGACTTCAGCAGGCACCCAGTCCTCGTGCTGCTCATCGGTTCAGACGAGGCGATGATGGACCGGCTGTTCGAGCATGACCGGCCGCTATTCGGGCGATTGGATGAACAGCTCGTCGTCCGGCCGTTCAACCCAGCGGAAACGGCCCTTGCCCTTGGCGGCGACATCGCCGCACGCGACGTCTTCGATGCTCAGCTCGTCACCGGAGGGTTCCCCGAGCTGATCGCGCACGCCAGGCGTTTCCGCAGCGCGACCACCATGGTGGAGAACTCGCTATCGCGCCCGCACACGCTGCTCGCCGACATAGCGCAGCTCAACCTGGCGGGAGAACTGAGCGACAGCGCCGGCGCGCGACTGGTGCTCAACGCGATCGGGGCGGACGAGGTCGGTGCAGTGAACTTCTCCGCGATCGCGGCGACGCTCGGCGGCGGCAAGGCGGCGGAGACGGCGGTGACCCGGGCCATGAAGGTGCTCGTCGACGTCAAGCAGATCCTGGCGGTCGACTTTCCCGGCGGCCGGCTGGACAGCCGCCTGAAGCGATACCGGATCGCCGACCCCTATCTGCGGTTCTGGTTCCGATTCGTCGAGCCGCAACTGCGCAACATCGAGATCGGCCGCCCGGACCTCGCCGTCGAAGCCTTCCGGCGCTCATGGCCGACCTGGCGGGGCAGAGCGATCGAGCCGATCGTGCGCGAAGCGGTGCTCCGGCTCGCCCCGAGCCTGGCCGGGCCACTGGCGGGCATCGAGTCGGTGAACGCCTGGTGGGAACGGACCGGCACGCACGAATTCGACCTGATAGGTGCCGGGCACGACGGGCTGCCTTTGGCCGCGGGCTCGGTCAAGTGGCGGGAAAACCAGCCATTCAACGACCGCGACCTAGCGAAACTCGCGGCCGCCCGGTCAGTCATCCCGCACGCGGAACGGGCCAGCCTGCTCGCTGTCTCGCCGCACGGCGTGGCGCCTGGGGTCGGCGTCGACCTAGTCCTAGACGCCGCAGACCTGCTCACGGCGTGGCAGGCATGATTCGGGTTCGGGGCAACCGGTGACTTCAGCCGCTGGCCTGCCGCTGTGCGCTGATTGTTGGACGATAGGCCGTATGCGGTACAAGCGTGCTGTCGAGAAGCTCGGGCTCTTGGCCGAGGGATGCGCGGAGATCGGCTCCTGGCCGTCATCGGATGAGCCGTACCTAGTCGAGATGTGGGCCTTCGGCGGCATACTTGAGGGCATTGACCCGCTGGAGGAGGTGCAGGTGGTCGGGGTGATCCGGTTGCCGCCGGAGGAGGTGGCGTGGGGCTCGTCACCGCACGGGACCGCGTGGCTGGCGGACCGCCTGCGGTTGTCCAAGGGCGGATTCGAATACTGGTGGCGGTCCTACCTGGACCCGGTGCAGAACCACTACATCCGCTCGCCCGTCCGGATCTGGTCACACGACGGCGTTGAAGAGCAGACCTTGGCCGCGCTCGCCGAACGGCGCTTCGGCGAGTTGCGGCGGGTCGTTCCCGACCCGGTCGATGTACGGCTGCAGGTGCGCGATGACCTGGACACGGCGCTGCGCCGCCTGCGGCAGGTGCATGGCTCGTACTGGGAACCGGACTGGCGCCGCGAGCACCGCGGGATGGGACGCTACCCCGAGCACGAACTGTGGGAAGCCGTCGAAGGCTACCTCGACCTGCTGAGCGCGTCCCGTCCGACGCTGCCGAACGCGGACACTCCGCCTGATCATGCGGGCGAGGTCTGACCCGAAGCGGCCCGATTATCAATGTGAGACGACGACGTCGCGGCGGAGCCGGTCGGGGATGTCGATCATCTCGATCTCGATGAGCGCCTCGTCGCGGAACGTGAAGCCAAGTGCGCCGATGACCCGCCCGAGCAGAACGATGGCCAGTCCCGGCGTGCCGTCCACCAGCGCGGGCCGGACGAAACGGGCCTGGCGCGAGTACCTGAGCGCGTAGCTGGCCACCGGGCGCGACCCGCGGCGCACCGGTTCGGCCCCGGGTGCGGCCCGCGCGTCGTGGAGCACGATGTCCGGGTCAAGGACCGCGATGAGCGCGCCGAGATCGCCCTGGCGGAGCGCGGCGAGGAACGCGTCGGCGACCTGCCGCTGACGGGCGAGGTCGGCGTCCCGCGCGGGCGGCACCCCGCGCACCCGCCATCGTCGAGCGCTCGCCAGCTGACGGGTGGCGGCCGGCGAGCGCTCGACGATGGGAGCGATCTCATCGAAGGGCAGCGCGAAAATGTCGTGCAGGACGAAGGCGAGGCGTTCGGCGGGGGCGAGGGTGCCGAGCACGACCATGAGCGCCGGGCCCACCGCATCGGCGAGCAGCGCCTCCGCCTCCGTGTCATCCGCTCCAGCGGCCGTCGCGGCGAGAGCGTCGCCGATGGGCTCCTCGCGGCGGCGCCGACGAGCACGCAGCGTCTTGAGGCACTCCCGGGCCACCACCGTGGTCAGCCACCCGGTTAGGTTCTCCAGTTCGCTCGCGTTCACACCGCTCAGCCGCAGCCAGGAGTTCTGCACGGCGTCGTCCGCCTCGGGCAGCGAGCCGAGCATCCGGTACGCCGCAAGCCGCAGGTGCGGCCGGCTCTCCTCGAACCGCGCCGCCAGGAAGTCGGCGTCGTCCATGCGTCACATTCTCCTGTCTGCCGGGCTCATAGCCATGAACCACCCGGAACCCCGGATGTGACAAGGAACGACGAGGAGAAACCATGAACACCTGGACTCAGCCACTGGCCCCGCCGCGGTCGCCGCGGCTGCGGGCGGCGGGGTACTGGGCGGCCACCGCGTGCGTGGCCGCCGAACTGGGCGTCGGCGGCGGGTGGGATATTGCCCGGCTGCCTTTCGTCAGCGACGTTGTCGCGCACCTCGGCTACCCGTCCTACTTCCTGGTGCTGCTCGGCACCTGGAAGGTGCTTGGCGCGGCCGCCCTGCTCGTCCCCCGCCAGCCGCTGCTCAAGGAATGGGCCTACGCCGGCGCGTTCTTCGCCTACACCGGCGCGATGATCTCCCACCTCACGACCGGCTACGACCTCCCCGAGGTGGCCGTGCTCGGCGTGATGACCGCACTGACCGTCACGTCCTGGGCGCTGCGCCCAGCCACCCGTCGCGGCGTCCCTGCCGATTAAGCCTGGCGGTCGGACCCGTGGAAACTTGTAACACGTTCTAGAATCCTGGTGTCAGATCCGCGGGCCTGAGAGGCAGCCGGATGTGGGTGATCTCGCGTTATGACGACGTCCTGGCCGTGGAGCGGGAGACCGGTCATCTGGGCCTGCGGGCGTGCCGCCTACCCAACTAGCGGTCGAAGCGGAAGAGCGTTGGCTTCTCGGTTACGGCGTTGGAGTTCATCACGCCCGCGGCCATCAGGAAGGACTCGGTGCCAGGGATGCGGGAGATCGCGGCGGACGCCGCCGCGCCCAGCCCCGGACTGGGGCCGGCGGGCCGACGGCGGGCCGGTCCAGCCCGCCGCGCCGATCCGATCGCCGCGCTTTCCCTATATCCCGAACGAACCCGTGGTGACTCATCAGCGTCCTGCCGTCTCCTGCCAGCCCGCTATACGCCAGACAGCGCAGATGAGGCCCCTATCGGGATTAGCAAGCGGCGGGATTCCGCGGCAAGCCAGATAAGTATCTTTGCTCGATAACCTGACCGTTTTGTCCACTGACACCGAACTCGAATTCCCCTATAATTACTTATACAGCCTGGAAACCCAGGCGGGCCGCCGAGGTGCTACCAACACCGTCGGCGACCCTAAACCACCCCACCAGCCTGTACTGGAGGAGCAGTTATGCACACCATCATCGCCCAGCCCGGCCGGAACGCGCACCCGGACCCCGACTCGGCCGCACGGCACCGCGCGGACCAGTTGGCGAGGGCAACCGCCGACCAGATGGAGGCGGCACTCGCGTACCTGAGCATGATCGACCCGGAGGCGTTCGAGATCGCGTTCACCGCCGCCACCCCGGACGCCGACCAGATCCACGAGGACGACGAGGCCATCCCCCTGTGCCGCCGGTGCGGCAGCCCGGTCGGGATTTTCCTCAACCGCGGCCTGCACTGGCAGCACTTCCGCGGCGACGGCGTCACGTCCGGCGCCCAGGAGATCTACGACCCAGGACATGCCGCCGAGGTCGCCTGGATCCTTCCTGACGAGGACCCGGAAGATCTCTAGCCGGTCACGTCCCTGCGCAGCGCCCCGCCTGTCTCTCCCGGCGGGGCGCTCGGCATGGAGCCCCCGGCTCTCGCCAGCCCGGTTCCGAGTGCCGTACCCGCGCGGCTCTGCCGATGTGCGATAATCCCACTATGAGTGGAGTGAGTGTCCCTACTCAACAAGAGCTCGGGCAGCGGATCGCCGAAGCCCGTGCGGATGTCGGCCTGACCCAGGCCGACGTTGCCGCCAGCGCCGGTCTTGAGCGGACCGCGCTAGTCCGGATCGAGGCGGGGGAACGGAAGGTCTCGGCCACGGAACTGGTCGCGCTCGCCGACATCCTCGGCAGGCCCGTCGACTGGTTTTTCACGGAGTCTCCCCCGGCGGTTGTCAGTCGACGTCGTGATCCCACAGTTGGCGGTTTTTCCCGCACGCTTGATCTCGCTTTGGAGCTTGCTGCCCGCGACGTGGCCTTCGTGGCCAGGCGCAGGATCGTGGCCACGGTCGAGCGGGCAGCCTGGCAGACCCCGACAACCTACGAGGAAGCGGAAGACCTCGCACGACGCATCCGCGCTCAAGCCGGTGTGCCTGACGGCCCGCTTCGTGATTTGCAGGCCGTCACCGAAGACCTAGGGTTGCTCGGCTTCTCCCTCGCCCTGGGGCCGGATGCCGGCGACGCCGCATACGTGCAGGTGGGAAATCTGGGCGTAGCGGTCGTCAACGGTACCGCGGACCCCGGGCGGCGCAGGTTCAGCCTCGCTCACGAACTGGGACACCACCTAGCGAAAGACGCGTACGAGCCAACACCCCGGCTGGGGGCAACCGATCCCGAACGCATGCTCAACGCGTTCGCCGCGTACCTGCTCATGCCGCGCGCCGCCATACAAGCCGTCTGGAATGAGTTCTCTGCCGTCTCCGTCCGCCGCGCCGCCATCGCGGCGGCGGTTCGATTCAGCGTCAGCTGGACGGCGGCATGCAACCAGCTCAGGAACCTCGACCTGATCGATTCTAGGGAACGAGAGCTGCTCGTTGAGAACGACCTCCGGCGCGGGGAACTGCTGGAGTTCGGCGAGCGATTCACCATAGAGCTCGATCCGCCGAGCGTCCCACCAGCGTACGCAAGCGCGGTAATCGAGGCCTACCGGCACCAGCGGCTCACGCCCGCGCGGACCGTCGAACTGCTCCACGACACCATCGGCGAGGCCGATCTTCCCGACCCCGACGATACGTCCCTGTCAGAGCTTGCCGAGTTAGGCCCGATCCCGTGGACAGCATTGTGTTCGACGCAACCGCGCTGATCCATTTCGCCCGCGCGGGGCGCTTGAACGAGTTGCTTGCCGCCTCAGCGGACAATGAACCGGTTCTCCTCGCTGAGGTGGCGGGAGAACTGGCCAGAGGTGCCGGCAATCGTCCCTCTCTCGATGCGGCGTCCGAGGCAAGGCTCAAGCGGGCGGATCTTGAGGACCTAGCGGAACTCGCGGCCTTCGCGACCTACAAGGCCGAACTCGGCGGCGGACCAGAACGAAACAACGGCGAGGCCGCCGTGCTCGCCTGGATCAGCGTCCATGGCGGGATCGCGATCATCGACGAAGATGTCGCACGGAACCTAGGCAAGGAGGATGGCTTGCAGGTCCACGGGTCACTGTGGCTGCTCATCCGGAGCTTCAAGGACGGAATCCACGATCGCGCAACCATCGAGGGAGTCGTCAACGACCTGCTTCGGAGCGGCATGCGCCTCCCCGTCACCCAAGGCACGAATCTCTTCCCGTGGGCCTCCCGGGCCGGTTTGCTGCAATAAGAATGTGACAGCCGCTGGGACAGGCAAGAGCGACACAGACCCGACTGTCCCCAAATCGAAGAGTTCCCTTCAACTGGCGGAAGCGCTGCCGTGAAGGATGATCCCGACATTCCGGGGCTTGGTGGAGTGTCACGCTTTCGTGTGATCGCTAACTTTTCTAGCCCGAGATGTCTCGACCATGCTTACGGTCGCTGTTGGCCTTGATTTCCTCGCGGCAGAGGAAGTTGACGGCAATACCGGCTGCCTCGAAATCGGCGCGGCGTTTCCACCAGAGGCCGTCCACGGCCTCAGCGATGCGGGGCTGGGGGCAGCCAAAGGCGGTGCGGATGAACTTGCCGTCGGCAGGGTCGAAGCCTTCAAGCTTCTCGGGAACCGCGATGCCGCTTATGTCAACATGGTGGCAACGAGCGGGATTGGCCTGGTTCACCAGGACCCATTTGAGGAACGCATCGCCAGGGCCCGGCTGGCCCGACGATCGCATTCTGGCCTGGTACTCGCGGATGATCTCCCAACCGTCGTCAATCGCTACGCGACCCGACCGCGTGACTTCTCTGAGGAAGCCGGTGCAGGAGCTGATTGATTCTGGAGGATGGGGAGGCCTCGGACGATCGTCGAGCCTGTCATTGGCGACGACGCCGACGTTCGTGTCTACAACCCAGGGTTGGCTCATGAATGGCGGTTACGGCGCTCGGCGGCCGCTTCGGTCATGGCGGCCAGGTCTCCCATCTCATCGCCAAAGAAGTCCTGGGGCCAATTCGTGATGTTGCCGTACTCGTCGACCTTGAGTTCGTGGATCTCGGATCTGCCATCCTCAGCGTCGATGAAATAGAGCGCCACATCGTCCTTGGAGATCCCCTCTTCGGCGATCCGTCGCTGGATGCGGTGCAGCAAGTGCTCGCTGTGGGTTTCCACGATCAGCTGGGTTCCGTTGTCTCTGACAGCTCCGAGGAGCACGTCACCGAGCGCGGACTGGGCGGCGGGGTGCAGGTGGATCTCGGGCTGTTCCAGGATGACAGGTGTGCCGGGTGGCGAGTAGAAGACCTGGACCAGCACTGGCAGAACCTGGGATATGCCGAAGCCGACATCTGTGATGGACACGCTAGTGGAGCTTCCGGCTACGGAGACTCGCAGCTCGTAAAGATTGGTTCCGCTGCCGATCTCTACCACGGCAAACTGCTCGATTAGGCCCATGCTCTTGAGCCAGTAACCGAGATTTTCTTCGAACCCGCGTGCCTTGATAGTTCGCTTCTGACGGCGCGCGGCGAGAATCGCCGCAACCGTGTTCTCGCCGCGTGGACCCACGAACGTGGGACTGCTGCCCTGCCATTGATATCGTCGGCGAGGACGATCACGCAACGGCCCGACGTATGCGATGCTGGACATGAGCTCATCGAACTGATGTGACAGTTCGGCCAGAAAATCAGCGTTCTGGAAGACAGCCGAGGCTGTGTCAGGGAATCCGTAGCACTTGATAGGGCCAGGCAGATCGTCGGGAACTTTCGCGCGGCGCCGAAGGTTTAGTCCACGGGACGTGACCTCGTAGAACTCGCTTCTGCGGCGACGCATGCCAACGGTTCTATCGCCAGCCGGACCAATCGCATACTCCATGCGCTGAACGATAAGCTCGCCGAGCACTCCGCTTTCTTGAGCGATGCTCGTGAAGAACCGAAAGACATCGGCTTCAAGGGCGTCGCTGCTGGCGGTGGGCCTGCGCAGCCTCACGGGTTCTCGGGTCTGCCAGTTAAAGGCCAGCCCTACGTCACGGTGATCGTCGTGATCCTTAACGAGGTCTAGATAGGTGCCCAGATCCGCGTAGGTCTCTCGTCCCCCCAGCTGCAAAACCTGCCGCGGGTCTAGCGATTCGGCCGTCTGCTTCATGAGGAGCAATGACTGGATGAGGCTGGACTTGCCGGAGCTGTTGCGGCCGAAGAAGATGGTCAGCGGGGCTAGGCGAGCTTGGCCGGTGTCATCCCAGCTCTTGAAGTTGGTCAGTCGGAGTCCGGTCAGCATGGTGACGCCTCCTCTCGCGGATCAGGATCACTGTAACGGCTGGAACGTAGCATCGGGTGTAGTTCATCACCGGGAGCGGTGATGGCCTTGAACGGTATAGGTATCTGGGCTGGTAGTCGGTGCTGGTGGACGCAGTCTTGCCACGGGCCGCGACAGCGCCGACAGCGTGGTGATCCACCGGACGTTCTACCAACTGGCGGAGATCGCCCAAACGCATGGGTCCCCCAGAGGAGTCCTGAGCCGTGCCCGCTGAGGTTTGCCCGGGTTCCTCAGTCCAGCCGAGGAGCCTGCCGCGTCGAAGCAGAAATTCAACGAATGGACGGCTATGGTGGCGCACCCGCTCCGTGTGTGGTGCGACGTCCACGCGGAGGAACGGGGCCTCGAGTTCGCAGCACAGCTATGGGGGAAAGCCAGCCATGCATGGTGATCAGGCAGTCGCGACCGACCACGACGACCCCATGTGCGCCCGGCTGCTTGGAACGGCCGCCGACGTGCTCAGGTCTTTCGGCAGCGCCTTCGGCGGACGGCACCTAGCCATCGTCGGCGGTGCCGTCCCGAGCCTGCTGGTTGGCGGCGTGCCGAGGCGCATGCGCCCGCACGTCGGGACCGCTGATTTGGACTTTCACCTCTCGCTTCACCTGCTTGACGGGGAGACGGCTGACTATTATCAGGCGATCATCGACGGACTGCGATCGCTGGGCCTGCGGACGGATGTCCAGGGCGGACGCGAGGTCAAATGGCGCTGGGTCGGCCGATATCGCGACGCGAGAATGCTCGGATATGAATTCCCGGTAGCCGGACTCGCTTCCTGGCTCTGCCTCAAGGCAGACGCGATCATGCGACGCGACAAGCCGAAGGACGCCTACGACGTGGTGTGGCTGATCGACGCCCTCGGACCAGGCGAAGCTGCTGCACGCATAGCAGCAAGTCCGCTCCTTGACGGCGAACTGGCACCCGACGTGCTCGGCCAACTCACCCGGCTGGCCTTCGACCAGTTCCGTAACACTGATGCGGCCGACCCGGAGATGTACGCGAGCTTTCTCGGCGCTAGCGGCGGAGACGCCGAGCGCCGACATGCACATGGAACGGTCACCGCCCTTGGCCGGGAACTTCACGTACGAGGGATCAATCTCTGAGATGTGCCGCACGGCCAGCGAGGCGAGGAGGAGGCTACCTGCTCAGTTGCCGACTCTTACGCCCGGATCTTCAGAATGCAAGCCCTGGCGAAGGCCGATCACCCGTCAGGGTTGGTCAAGCCGCGGCTCGTCGGCTCGCGACAGCCGAGATGGAGAGATTCCTTCTTCCTGCTCGACCGTGGTAGTAAATGGACGATCATAAAGCGCTATGACCAGTGGCAAAGGTTGCGCTGAGGACGCGGTGTGCCTCGCGGTATGCGTCGGATGGCGCATGGCCGAGCTCTACAACCGCAAGGAACTCCCGGGCCCGCCGCACCGCCGAGCCCCCGACGACCTGCCCGGGCACCTGCCCGGCTTCGGGGAGATGAGCGGACACGAGAAGTCGTGCGCACTAGCGGCTCACATGGGCGCCGATCTGGCGTCACTTGGATGTGCGCTCGGCCTGGAGAAAGACATGCCGTCAGCCCAGCCCGTCCTGGACGCGCTCCGCGTTCCCGGGCATCGCCGGGACGACGTCCGGACGGTGGTCCTGCACCTCTACCTAGAGGTCAGGGACCTGGTGGCCGGGAGCAACGTTTCCGCCGCGCTCGGCTTCGGCCTGGGCCGGATGCTCGCCGACACCGTGCTTCTGCCGACCCAGGGTCACCCGGAGATTCTTGCGGAGCGCTTCGAGGCCCACCGGCTCGCGAACGCCTTCGGATGGCTCGACGACCTCGACTCCAGGCTCCCCCCGCGCTCGGCCGCCGCGGTCCGGGCCACACTCGCCGAGTGGGAACGCTGGATCGCCCGACTCCCCCGTTCACCGCAGGGTGCCATCGACGCGGCAGCAGCCGACGCCGTCGCGATCCGGGCGCTGCGCGAGCAGGGAGACATCTGGCGCCGGCTGCTCACCGGCGAGCAGCAACCCGACCAACTGCTCGACCGGCAGGCTTACATCGGGGCCGCCACCAAGCTGCTCGCCGCCGGCTGGCACATAGGCCTGCGCTACCTGTGGAAATGGTCGTGGTCGATCCTCCTCGCCGCCGCTGCCGTCGGCGCCGCCGTGTGGACGGCACTCGCGTACGCGCCCGACAGCACCAACCGGGCGGCAACCGTCGTGGTCTCGGCCGCGGGGTTCCTGGGTATCTCGTGGCTCAGCGTATGGGCGACGCTGGGGAGAGCGCTGCGCCAGACCGAGAGCGCCCTATGGGAGGCCGAGGTCGCCGCGGCCATCGCCAAGGCCGCCACGACCACCCCAAAGAAATTACGGCAAAGGGCCAGCAGCGAACCATGGCAGATGCGGCTGTCTACCGAGCTGGTGTTGCGTGTCGTAAGCGCGACCGTCAGGCTTTCGAAGATAGCGTTATCCTGAACACAGGTTCGAATCGGGAGGATTTATGGCGTCGCGGGGACGAGATCACACCACATTCCGTTGCTGACGACATGCGATCGTGGCAGGCCCGGGGATACCGACTTCTCTCGATCCTGGATGACGACTACCCGGCACTTCTGCGTGGCGTTCAGCAGGCTCCCCCGATCGCCTTCACCATCGGTTCCGTCATCGCTGATGATCCGGCCGTTTCCGTGGTGGGATCGCGGGAGGCTTCCGCCGCGGGTCTTGCGATGGCCGCGGACCTCGCCCGGGCGCTGACGGCGCGTCACATTACTGTGATTTCTGGGCTCGCGCGCGGAGTCGACACCGCCGCGCACCGGGCAACTCTCGACGCCGACGGCCGTGCCGTCGCGGTCATCGGTACCGGGATCGCCGGGGTGTACCCGGCCGAGAACCGTGCACTGCAGAATGAGATCGCCGACCGAGGGCTTGTCCTCTCGCAGTTCTGGCCGGAAGCGCCGCCGCAGAAGCACACATTCCTGATGCGGAATGCCACCATGTCCGGCTACGGGCTGGCCACCGTGGTGGTCGAGGCCGGAGAGACGAGCGGCGCTCGCGCTCAGGCCAGGATGGCCGTCGAGCACGGCCGCCAGGTGATCCTGACCAACCAGGTCGTCATCCGCAATCAGTGGGCACAGCAGTTGGTTGGGCGCCCGGGCGTGCACGTCGCGAACACCGTGGACGACGTCATGCACATCATTGAGCAGGTAATAACCATGTGGGACGAGCTTCGGAGGCTGGTGACGCCGTAGCATGACCGATCGGGGGCCTGCGCCACGTCCGGATCTCATGCTCAGCGCCATTGCCGGCGGCTATTTGCGCAACCCCGTGCGCTCAAGGCGTTCGACCTGCTCCGACTGCGCGACGCTTCCCAGACGGTGGCGGAACCCGCCTCAGGGCAAGCGCATTAGGGTAGCCGCCAGCAATGGCCGTGAACCGGATCGAAGGTCGGGCCGTTGTCTCGGGTGAGTGGCCGACATTGGGGCGCGACTTTGGGTGGCAGCGGTGCGGATCGACCAGTCGGACGAGGACGACGGCCGGGCGGACGACGCAGACACGCCTGATGCGAACGAAGCCTCCGATAAAAGTGCCGCGGCCAGCTTCTGTGACTCGACCGACACGGGTGATGCCCTTGGCACAGGCCATTCGGCTGGCGCGGATCGCGAGCCGACGGTACGGGCTGCAGCGTTCGAGGAGCACCACGCCCGGGTGGACGCCATCTACCGGGCATATGCGATCGACCAGGCCTACGAGCGGGTCCGGGAGATCGAGCGCGGTATCGTCACGCCGGCCATGAAGCGGATCGAGGCCGAAGACCCGGGGCGGCGCCTAGCCGGGCTCGAGCACAGCCTTAAGGGCAAGGACCGGCTCACGCAGAAGATCAACGAGGCAGTAGACGAGCGTGGTCACACCGTGGATCAGGCGTTCGCGATGGTCAAGGACACGATCAGGTACACGTTCTGCTATCCCGAAGACCGGTACGCACAAGGCGTGCACGCGGACTGCGGCCGGATCGAGAGCGCGGGCTTCGAGCGTGTCGATCGCCGGAACCTCTGGGCTGGCGAGGAGTACAAAGGTGTCAACAGCAGGTGGCAGGTGGCGGGTTCCGGAGAGCGGGCAACTCTTCGAGGTCCAGTTCCACACCCAGGCGAGCCTGGACGCCAAGGAGGAAACTCACGGCGCCTACGAGCAGATCCGGAGCCTGCCCGACAACGACGCCGAGGTCAGCAGGCTCCACGCGTACCAGCGCGAGGTCACGGCGAAAGTTCCGACCCCGCCCGGCGCGCCCGGCATCCCCGACTACCCGTAGGAGAACCGCGATGACAACGAAGATCACCTACTACGCGATCGTCGATGACCTGAGCAGTCGTGCGGAACCGGCCGGAGTGCTGCGCCGGATCGAGCACGATAACGGCGAACGCGACGAGGCCTTCACCCGCAGCCTGGAGTGGAAGCGCAGCGCGTCACTGTACTCATATGAGCGCGGGAACAGGGACGCCGAGTTCTACGAGATCACCGAGGACGAGGCCAACCAGATCGTCGAGCGCATCCGCCGCATCGTCACCGGCGGGGAGTAGGGAATGCGGGTGCGTAGGTTCGCCTGATCCAGGGCCTTCCTGACGGCGGCCTGCTGGTACGGCAAGGGGTCGGCGAGCATCTCGGTCCCCCCACCGCGCCGAACACCCAGTTCCCCCATTCAGTGATCAGGAACGAAAGCGGCCGTCTGCCCTTCGCCCATTCCCCTTCCAGCCGAGCAGACATCGCAGGCAGATCGCCGACCATTCCAAGATAAGAACTCTTACTCGATAACTCGACCGTTTTGTCCACTGACACCAAACTCAAATTCCCTTATAATTGCTTATACAGCCTGGAACCCCAGGCGGGCCGCCGAGGTGCGTCAACACCGCCGGCGACCCTAAACCACCCCACCAGCACCCACTGGAGGAGCAGTCATGAACACCATCATCGCCCAGCCCGGCCGGAACGCGCACCCGGACCCCGACGCGGCCGCACGGCAGCGCGCGGACCGGCTGGCCAGGGTCACCGCCGACCAGATGGAGTCGGCGCTCGCGTACCTGAGCATGATCGATCCCGAGGCATTTGAGATCGCGCTCACCGCCGTCACCGCGACCGCCGACGAGATCCACGAGGACGAGGACGCCATCCCGCTGTGCCGCCGATGCGGCAGCCTGGTCGGGATCTTCCTCAGCCGCGGCCTGCAATGGCAGCACTTCAGAGGCGACGGCGTCACGTCCGGCGCCCAGGAGATCTACGACCCAGGTCATGCCGCCGCGGTCGCCTGGATCTCCCCCGACGAGGACCCGGACGAGCTCTAGCCGACACGTCCCCGCGCAGCGCCCCACCGGACTCCGGCGGGGCGCCCGGCATGGAGTCCGCGTGCTCAGCTGGCAAGAACCTGCCATCCGTAAGTGCGAGAACTCATCGATTCAGTGAACAACTGCCTTACTGACCAACATTGCGCTAGTTCACTAATTTAGTGAATTAGCGCTACTATGAAACTAAGGAGGTGTTGGTCGTGATGCGTCAACTGGAACTCGTCAATACCCTCATGGCGGAGGGGCGAGAGTCCTTCACGTTTGAGGAGGCAAGAGCCGTCCTGCGCGTATCCGCGCCCGCCACGGCCAACGCCCTGCACAGACTGGGCCGGAACGGCTTGGTTGATCGCCTGTCCAGGGGCCACTACGCGATCCGCCCGCTCGGCTCTCTCGGAACCTCGACGGCGACGGACGATCTAGGACTCGCGGTTGCCGCTGCGCTTGCGGGCCGTCAGCACCGGATCGGCTACCTGAGCGCCCTGAGCGAGCTGGGCCTGCTCACCCATCCCGTCCGCAGCGTGTACCTCGCATGCACCAGCCAAGTGCGCATCGCAACGGTAAGCGGCCGACGGCTGCGCACGGTGATCGAACGCGCGGACACCATTCACCTGGGCGCCGAACGAGCCGGACCTTCCTGGCGTTCAGGGCTGGAACGAGCCCTATTCGACTGTGCTTCGCGTGTCGATCTGGCAGGCGGTTCGGAGCGACTGGCCGAAGCCGTGGCAACCGGCGGGGCAGATGCCAGCCCGGCCAAGCTGCTTCAAGTCGCCGACGTGTTCGGCCCGCGCGGCTTCGCCGCGGTCCGCAGAATCGCATCGTTGGCTCACACGCTGGAACTGCCGCTTCCCCTGCAACCGCGAGTCGAGCCACGCCAGCCGGTGATCCGGCTGGACCCAGGCGATGACCGCGTTGAGTGGACGGACCCCAGGTTCCGGGTCGCATGGAACGTCACCGCAGACGAACTGCGCGCCGTGGCCGGGCAGTAGCCATGCTGACCCGCCATGCCATCACCCAACGGCCGACCCGCCCCACTTCGACGACGTCGTCCGGGCAGTCCGACGGCACCTTCGAAGCACAGCGCTCCTGACCGGCTGACGGTGCCCGATTGCCGGTCTTACGCAGGGGTCTTGAGAATGCGAGTTGGGATGTCGTACTGGTGGGCCTGTAGCCGGAGGTCGTGATGAGGATGCCCTTGGTCGCGCCCTCATGCTCGACTAATCGGGCTATTACGGCTGCCCTGTCTCTTCATCCGATATTTTGGCGGCACTGGGAAAGGCGGACGGCTCGTTTACCGGCTCGTTCGCCGCGTCTCCAGGGCCAGCCGCGTAGTCTGCGCGGCGCATGCGCGGGCGTGGCCTGATGCGGGTTGCCTCCGCCAATGCTGTCCGGGCCTCCGCTAGTACCTGCGCAAACTCTGCCTCGTCGCCTCGTAGCTTGTCGAGGCGATCGGCTTCGAGTACCCAAGCTCGCATGCGGTCCCTGCCTAGAGCCTCATCTAGGATCGCGACTTGAGCTTGGAGGCGCAACAGACGTGTGACGGTCGGTGTCCGCAAGGCCGTATACGGGCTCTTCTGCCACGCGTAGAAGGCGGAAGTCGGCACGCTGACCATCCGTAGGATTGTTGGCCGACTCAGGCCGAGCGCATCCCCAAGCCGCGCTACCGCTGCCAGTCCTACGTGCTTTGTCCGGGCAGCAGTGCCATGCTCGCGCCGACGCATCGCTAGCCGTCTTGGCTGATGAAGGTCGGCGGCACGTGTGCGGTCAGCCAAACCCCATTGGCCGCGCGACAGAACTCGTGACCGTTGGAGTGCATCCCCACGACATCGACCGAGAGGATGACCGGCCGCCCGCGCCGTGCTCCGACCGTGGCCGCGGTTTCCGGATCGGCCGACAGGTGGACATGCGTCCGGCTTCCCGGCTTGAGTCCCTCGGCCATGATGCTGGCAAGGAACTTCTGAACGGTCCCGTGGTATAGCACCGCAGGAGGACGCTCAGGCTCAAGACCCAGGTCGACCCGGACGGAGTGGCCCTGGGCAGCCCGGATCAGGCCGTTCCCGATCTCAAATCGTTGTTTGCCGGGCGCGTCGATGACCCGTTGCAGCGCCTCGGAATCGAGTCGGCGGCCGTGGCCCGCAGCCGCAGCGAGCAGCGTTTCGATACCAGTCCATCCGGCGTCGTCCAGCGTTAGGCCGATGGACCCAGGGTTATGGCGCAGCACATAAGACAGGAACTTACTGTCAGCCGTACGCCACCAAAGCTCACAGAACAACGTTACTTGTCCGGAAGCTGGTGGACGAATCAAATACTGATCATCTTCGCCCCGAGGAACCCCGCTGCGGCGAAACAAAGGATGATACCGACATTTCAGGCGTATCGGAATCCGGCCCTCCTTGGTGCGTTTATCTGGCATCATTACTCTGTGCCATCCGGCCATAACGCCATCCAGGGGGATTTCGGAGAGGCGTGGTTGGAGGCAGTGGCAACGGGTTGCGGTCTGCTACGGTCCCGCTCAACGCTCGACCTAGAGAAGGCTGATGTCCAGCTCACGTACCCAGGTAGCATCGCGGGAAGTTACTTCCCAAGTATCAAGGTCCAGGTAAAGACCCAGGTCAATCTGAAGATCGACTCGGACGGCACCATCGTTTACAACCTCGATGTGCAGACCTACGATGTGCTACGTAGAGAAGACCACGTAGTTCGTCGGGTGCTGGTAGTGATCGGAGTGACGGCCGACGGCCCTCGAATCAGGCTTCACCCGGATGGGACACTGCTCGTCGGGAGAGGTGCGTGGGTGTCTTTGGAGGGATATCCGCCGACGGGGAACACCGCCTCGCAGGTGATCCGACTGCCTGGGCAGAACACCCTTGACGAAGCAGGACTTCACAGGATGCTTGGGACGTACGGCATACGGAGAACCTCTCGGGTGGCGGACGTGGATCCATGGACAGATCCCAGGCGTGAGACGAAGGAGGGAGAGCAGTGAACTGGCCAGTTCCGTCACATGATGATGTCCGGCCGCAGCCGCCCTCTCTTCGGACGCTCACCGAGTACCTGAACAGCTCCGGTTGGACCCTAATCGACGAAGACTCCCGGACATCAATGTGGAGGCCGGCGCGCAAGCTCCCGGAAGACATCTTCGTGGTCCTTCCCATCCGCGAGGACTTCACGGATTACGGAGAACTCGTATACGAGGCTCTTCGCGCAGTGGCATATGTTGAGCGTCGCTCGCTCGACGAGATTGCAGCGGACATCAGTTATGGTGCCGCAGACAGTGTCGCCGTGCGCTTGTTTCCTGACGCGCCGCCAGGAGAGGCGCCTCTTTCACTGGCGTATTCAGCGATGTCGGCTCTCCGGTCCTATGTCATCGGCTCTGGCTCTGCCTTGGATACGCAGGCACAGGTCCTTCCCGCGAGGCGCCCGTTGCGAGCCGAGTCTTACGTAAGCAAGGTGCGGTTCGCTACGCACCCAGGCAGTTTCATCCTGACGCTGGCATTGCCGCTCGTTGAGACGTTCGATGAGGTTCCCGCCGCAGGGAACGAGGGCGCTGAGCTTGACGCTGGCACGGCAGATGGCGGTCTCCACCAGCAGGGGACAATGTTCGACCTGCCGCCACAGCCATTCGGACGGCGCATTACCGACAGAATGGCTGCGGTGGCCAGGAACGCCCAGCTCCTCGCCGACGCCGTCAACGCTGGTGATCAGCCCATCCGCAGCTTCGGAATGCCTGGCCATGAAGTCCCCAATGCAACGGAGCTGGAAGCGCTGAGCGGCCTTGGCGGAACTGAGCGGAGTCCGTACCGCCTGCGCTTCGCGCAGACACCACTGTCGCCCCGGGCCAGGGACGCGGTTGTCATGCAGATAACCCCCGGCCAGCAGCGAGTCATGGCAGATGCGGCTGTCTACCTGCGAACTCAGCAGCCAAGGCCAGACGTAACTGTCGAGGGAGTCGTGGTCCGGCTCTCCAGAGACCACCACTACGGCCCCGGAGAAGTCGTCGTCGAAGGCGTCGTGGATGACAGCGGAGCCGTTCGGCGCTTCCATCTTGAGCTCATCGAAAGGGATTATCACGAAGCCCTGCGCGCGCATCGCGAAGGCCTGCGCGTAGTCGCACGAGGGGACCTCGCTACCCGAGGCTCGTACAAATGGCTCCGGCCCACTCGGACTTTCGCGATCATCCCCGGCTTGGAAAACGAGGAAATACCGTAGTCATCGGGATTGGCACGGAGGAGCCTGCCGCGTCGGAGCAGGAGCGGGTACAGCTAGCCTGGAAACCACCTAACCGACTGACGGCGGCACACGCATCTGCTGGCAGCAACCCGGTCGCTAAGTGATGATGCGTTGGAGAATGCCAAGATCAGGGTGCATCAATGAGCGGAAGTGGCGATCGATTCGGTGCGCGACATCGGGGTCGCGAATGATGACGCCTAGTTCGAGGTTGATGGCGAGGGGCGGTCTCAACCGATCGAAGCAATTCAGGCCGGTGAAATCACGGTTTCCTGAAGGAGTAACCCTGTGAACACTTCGCTTGGCTTTCTGAAGCTCAACATAGCACTGGGGCGGTCGTTTATCGAATTGGCGAAAGACCAGATATAATCCATTTCGCCGGTTATTTCTATCCATTTCGGAAGTATTCCCGGATGAGGTCGTTGGTGTTCTCGTTGGTGCCGCGCTTCCACTGGGAATGCGTGTGGGCGAAATAGACGGGAAGGTCCACCGATGCGGTGAGGGCGGCGTGCCGGACCATCTCAGTGCCCTGACCTCGTGTGATACGGACATGTCCGTATCTCCCCGGGAATGCTCGTGGCACGGCCGGCCCGCTATCTGCTCGGGTGGCCATCCTTTGGGAACTCGGCACCGCTCCGGAGATGGTGCCGACCGCGCACCGTAGACCCGAGGCAGCACCAGGGATGAGCTAAAGGAGGTTCCTATCACCGAGGCCAGGCGGCGGCGCGATGAACTAAGTGAGTCCTAGTGGGCGGACGAAAGGCGAGGCTGCCGTGGACGAAGTTGAACGCCGCTTCCACCGGGCGATGATCGCGATCTACGAGACCGCGAAGCGCGAGCTTGGTTACAACGCCACCCGATTCCTGCAGATGGTCAGCGCGCAGGGTGGCCTGGTGACGCCACGGCAGCTCCTCTGGAGCGACGCCGAAGAGCAGCCATGGGTGACGCCGCTCGCGGGAAAGTGATCTCACGTCGCGGGAACAATCCTACCAAGGTATAGCCTACCTCGGTAGGATTGTTCTCGGTGTGCAGGATGGATGATCGACATGACGAACGGCGACTTGGACCTGCTGCCAGCACTGTTTACCTACCATGAGGCGATCGAGGCAGGTGTATCGAAGCGGCACCTCTACGCCATGCGGAGCGCTGGACAGATCGAACAGGTCGCGCGCGGCATCTTCATGCGCTCCGACAGCGACGAACTGGTCGATCTCGACCTAGCTGAGATAGCTATACGCGCACCGAACGCCACGCTGTGCCTGTCGAGCGCCTTGGTGCGGCATGACTTGACCGATGTGAATCCGGTGGCGATCGACGTCGCGGTCCCGGCGGGCTCGCATCGACCTGCGGTTTCGCCACCGGTCAAGTGGCACAGATTTGACGCTGAAACTTTCGCTATAGGACGCAATTTGTTGCCAATATATGGTGAGCGCAACATTGGCATATATAGCGCAGAGCGGTGCATCGTAGATGCTTTCCGCCTTACCTGGTCAGAAGGCGACGATCTGGCTTATATCGCGCTGCGTCGCTGGCTGGGCCGACGGGGAAGCAAACCGGCGGCACTCTATGAAATGGCCAGAAATTTTCCCAAAGCGCTCCCCGCGATCCTCAAGGCTGTGCAAACTCTCACCTATGAGTAGTGATCGGCCAACTCGCGCCACAAACGGCGGCAGGGCATATCTTGACCTGCAGTCGCTAGCGCGAAAAACAGGACGCAGCACCGATGACTTGATGCGTCTCTACGCCTTGGAAGGACTCCTGGCGCGGCTTGCTGTTTCGCGGCATGCCGCCCAACTCGTTCTCAAGGGCGGAGTGCTGCTGGCAGCATATGGCACGCGGCGGGCCACCCGGGACATCGACCTTCAGGCGCGCCAGGTAACGAATGAGCTCGGAAACGTGCTCACCATGATCCGGGAGATAGCCGGGATCACTATCGATGACGGCTTGACCTACGCAGCCGAAGCCGCCACGGCCCACGCTATCCGCCAAGACGATGCCTACCAGGGCGTGCGAGTCGCTCTCGTGTGTTCGTTGGTCAGCGCCAGGATCAGCCTGCACGTCGACGTAAACGTCGGCGACCCCGTATGGCCCGCACCGCAGGCGATCACCCTCCCCGGCTTGCTGGGACGCGACGTGACCCTCACCGGATACCCACTGACGATGATCCACGCAGAGAAGATCATCACGGCAGTCGAGCGAGGACCGGCCACGACACGCTGGCGTGACTTCGCAGATATCTATGCCCTGTCAGCACGGCATCCGGTCCACGGTCATGAGCTTGTCGGCTCCATCGAGCGCGTTGCGGAATTCAGAGGCGTCGCACCTTGCCCGCTTGCCGACGTACTGCGCGACTGGCAGAGGACTCCCCCGTCAGCCTGGGCGACATGGCGGCGCAACCAACTGCTCGACGGCGTCCCACCGGACTTCGCTGAAGTCCTCGCCGGGGTCATCGCCTTCGCTGACCCAGCGCTCACCAGGGAAGCAGTCCACGCGAAATGGAATCCCCTGAACCGTTCGTGGACCATCGACCGGCCCACAGAGTCAGAGTTCGGTAAAGATCAGCCGGACGGGAGATTCCGGGCAGCGGAAGGACCCGCCGCTTGTTCCTCGCAACGGAAGTGCTTGACGCCATCAAGGGACGGCCGTCCGGAGCTTGATGATACTTAACTACCATCGCCAGAGCTTGATGTCGGAGGACGTGCGACCCTGCGGCGAGGCGGCCGGGCGTCGTCACGGTTGGTGTGCGCCATGCACGACGCCGCGAACTTCTTCGGCGGCGTCGCAGGTCATGCCTGACCAGTCGCTTATGAGCCTTCTCCGTGTCATCTGGGCACGGGCAGCGCACGGGACCGTTCAGGCTGATCGATTTTGATTTTCTAACCGAGGAACGCGCTTGGAGACCCGCTGTAGGAGATGTAGAGGTGATCGCGGGCACGGGTCAGCGCGACGAACAGCAGGCACCGTTCCCGCTGCAGGTCCTGCGCGTAGGCCACCGGGTCGTCGGCGACGTCGGTCAGCGCTGACGGCGCAGGCACCGTTCCCTCCGCGACCCCGATGACAGCCACCGCCTGGAACTCAAGCCCCTTCATGCCGTGCATGGTGCCGACGCGGACGGCTTGCTTACTGGACTTGGCGGACAGCGAGACGGTGGGGATGCCGGCGGCGTTGAGCGCGGCGGCTGCCTCCTTCGCCATCCGGTTGGACCGGGCGGCGATACCGATCGCAGGCGGCTCGATGCCCTCGTCCCGCCAGGCGCTCACGTGCCGGACGAGCGCTTCGTACTCGGCCTCGCGGGTCCGCGCCGCGACGATCTTCGGGCGGCGGCCGTGCAGGGGCGAGCGGTAGCCGGTGAGCGTGTCGGCCTCGTCGTCCAGGCCCGTCACGCTCGCCTTCCCGAGCGCGGGGACGGCGAGCGCGAGGATCTCCTGGGTGGTGCGGTAGTTGACCGTCAGGCGCTTGCTGCGCCCGCGCACATTGATGCCAACGCGCGCTAGTGAGACGTGGTTGTCGTAGATCCGCTGGTGGGCGTCCCCGACGATAAACATGTCGTCCGGCCCTCCAGGCACGGCGGCGCGTAGCAGCCGCCACTGCGCGGGGTGCAGATCCTGCGCCTCGTCGATGATCACGTGCCGATAGGGCAGCCGCACGGTGCCGTCGCGGAGCGCATGGGCGGCTTCGTTGGCGAGCTGCGTGAACGTGTCCCGGCCGAGCGCGCGCAGCCTGGCCCCGACCAGCTGGGTGAGCGCCCATACCTGACGGCGCTGTGCCTTGCCGAGCGGCGTGCCCTGCCCGGCACGCGACGCGGTCAGGTACTCCTGCTCGGTCCGCAGGTCCTGGGCAAGGATCACCTGCTCCCACTCACGGTTCAGGAAAGTCGGCGCATAGGGCAGCCCGGCCTCTATCACCACCGCCTTCCACACGCCGTCGAGCTCGCTGCCCTCGATGATCGCAGGCTTGGCGCCGCGGGCCTGTCCGACAACCCGGTGCGCGAGGCTATCCACATTCCGGATCTCGACCTGTCTGCGGGTGTCTTCGTCCTCAACAAGGAGCTCGAACTGCGTCAGCAGGGCGTCGGCAAGATTTCGAGTAAAAGTCGTCAGTAGAACGGACTCGGCTGACTCTTCAACCGACAATTGCCCGGTGGCCTGGCGAGCGAGGTAGGCGACACGGTGCAGGGCGGTCACCGTCTTCCCCGTCCCGGCACCACCGGTCACCTGGGCTGGGCCCGCGTAGTGCGGCGCATAGGCGACCTTGCGCTGCGCCGGGTGCAGAAAGATCCGCCAGGCCGCAAACGGGTACTCAAGGATCTTGTCGAGATCTTCGTTGCCCTTGACGAAGACCATGCGGCCAGGTGTGCTCTCCATTGCCTTGACGAGGTTGCCGGTGTCGACCGGGCCTACCTGCGCGTACGCGCCGGGGGCGTACTGTGCGACCTCGGCCCAGACGTCCTCAACCGGCAAGCCGCCTGCCAGGAGGTAGAGCGCGTTGTACTGGGCCTCCGGAATCATGTGCTGCATCGCGTCCAGGTGCGCATCCGACGTGAGCAGCCGGGCAATCGTTCGCGTGTTCTCGTCGATACCGAGACGGGTCAGGTCAGCGTCGCTGACATGCGCGAACAGACGGTTATCTGTGGTCCTAGCGGCTAGCTCAAGCGCTGGCTGGATCTGCTCAAGGGCGGCCTCGTCACGGATCTCTACCACGCCGAGTGCCTGGTTGACCGTGAACCGATGGCTCGTCGCGTAGTCGATCGCCTTGTCGTGTGGCATGACCCGGATGAGGCTGTAGGTGTCGCCGGCGTCCGGTGCCAGGACGACGCCCCGCCAGAACTGGTCGATCCGGATGGTCCGAATTCGGTCGTCCCTGCAGTGGTTGAGCTTCTCCAGGTGGAGCCCGGCGTAGACGTGCTCGGCAAACTTGTCGATCGCGGTCTTTACGCTGCTCTGTACCGGTTTAGGCAGCTTCGAGTAGTCGTCGAGAAAATCCTTGTCGATCGCGAGCCGTGCCACGTCAAGCGCCTCCTCCCCGGAAAGCTCGGCGTTAGCTGCTGGCTGCCAATAGTAACGGCTTGCGCCGCTTCGACGGCTCCGTTGTAGAGTCCGTCGGCAACACGTTGCGTTTGGCAACACGTTGCTAAACGCAAGTCTTTACCATTAGCCCCATGCCGGAATCGGGACGCAGGGCGCCAGACTGGGAGTGGGACGAAATCGTCCTTGCCTGCGACCTCGTCGCCCAGAACGGGTGGCAGCAGCTTCCGGCCGAAGACTCGCAGGTAATCGGGCTCTCCCGGCTGCTTCAGGAGATGAGCATCCACCCGGACGAGGTGCGGGGGGACAAGTTCCGAAACCCGAACGGCGTCGGCAGGAAGACCGCAGACCTGGCGACCAACCGCCCCGGCTACCTGGGCAAGCCGACCAATGGCGGGCGCCGCGATAAGGACGTCATCGCACGCTTCCTGCTCGAACCCGACGTGATGCACACGATGGCGGAGTCGATCCGCGTATCGGTCGCGACAGGCGAACCTCCGGACTTCCCGCGCGACGTGGGCTACGAAGGCGAGAGCGAAATGGAGGGACGCTACCTCTTGCGCTGGCACGCCTATCGCGAGAGAAACCCGGCCCTGCGGCGGAAGAAGATCAGCAGCGTGGTCACAGTCGGCGGATCGCTGGCCTGCGAGGTATGCGAGTTTGACTTCAGTGAGTTCTACGGTGACCGCGGTCAGGGCTACATCGAGTGCCACCACGTCGAGCCGCTGCATGTCGGTGGCGAGCGCGCCCGTTCTATCCGGGATCTTGCCTTGCTCTGCTCGAACTGCCACCGGATGATCCACACCAAGCCACCGTGGCCGACTCCAGCCGAACTGCGAGACCTCATCCGCCGTCAGGCCCAAGCCTAAGTTCGCCGACCATGGCCATAAAGGACGTCACCCGCCAAGCGGTGACAGCGGCGATTTCAGAGTATGACCGGGTGGGCCAGGAGGCCTTTCTCGGCCGCTATGGCTTCGAACGTGCCCGGTTTTACGTGCTCGTCCATGACGGCAAGTCCTACGACTCCAAGGCCATCGTCGGTGCCGCACATGGCTACCTGCCAGGAGAGGCCCCGCTGGCTGCCCGCCAGTTCAGCGGCGGTGAAGCGACGGTGGGTCGGCTACTGCGCCGGCTTGGCTTCGCTGTCCAGGTTGGTGAGGAGCTGACCGGCGGCCGCCTGGAACGGCTGCTGGCCCGGCTTCAGGTATACCGATCAGATGGCGCCCCGGCTCTCTACCAGCCCATCACCTTGTTGTGGGCGTTCGGACGAGCACACCGCGGCGAACCCCGCCTGGTCTCCTGGCAAGAGACGCAAGAGCAGGTCGGGGCGCTGTTCCGGCAGTACGGACGCGGCACGGAAGGCGAACGCGTTTACTACCCGGTAGCCGCCCTGCATCGTGCCGGCCTCTGGGAACTCGACGCGGACCCCGACCAGGTGCCGTCGGCGCACGGCAGCTCGATTCCGCAGCGCTGGTTCGACGACCACCAGCCGAATGGCGGCCTGGTTCAACCTGTTTACGACCTGATCCACGAGTCGCCCAAGACGCTAGCCGCAGCAGTGAGCGTGCTCGTCCGGACCTTCTTCGTGGATGCCGATCCGACGCCTTTGCTCAACCACCTCGGCCTGGCGGTGGCCGCAAGCGCCAGTCCACTCGAAATGAGCTTCCGGGCACGGGCCGCCGAATACCAGCGCCTATGCGTGGGAGCCGACGTCTTCTGGCGGGACCAAGAGAGCCGGAAGGCCGCCAGGACCTCATCCGTGCCCATCCGCTCCGACGATGCCCGGCGCGCTGTACTGCTCCGCAGCGAAGGCCGCTGTGAGAACCCCACCTGCACCGGCGACATCCATGACGTCACCGAGACCGGCGCCCCGATCCTGGAAGTCGACCACATCCAGGACCTCGCCCTGGGCGGCGATGACAATCCCGCCCAGATGATTGCCTTGTGCCCTAACTGCCATGCCATCAAGACTCGCGGGAGCACCCGTGCGCAGCTTCGCACCGGTCTCTTCGCCGCGGCCGAGTTCCGCCACGAACAGCTAGTCAGCAGTTTGGAGGGATGACGTTGGACGAGGTTGAACGCAGGTTCCACGGCGCGATGATCTCGATCTACAACACCGAGAAGCGCGAACTTGGCTACAACGCCACACGTTTCCTGCAAATGATCAGCGAGCAAGGCGGTCTGCCGACCGCTCGGCAACTCCTCTAACGAACACTCGACCGCTGTCGAGTACGCTGGTGCGAAAGCGTGCAAGCGATCGGGGATCTACGTGCGCGACTTCCGGCCCATCGTCCGCGAGGGTATTAACCGCCTCGGTCGGCCCACCTGGCCATCTGGCACGTCCGTCTGGAGTGCAGAAACCGAGGGCCGCGATCTAACCGTCGATCAAGTCGAGGTCGCAGAGGTCGACGCCCCCAAGCATGTCCAAGCGCTGCTCGGCCTGGATCCGGCCGCCAAGGCGGTGCTACGCAGCCGGCGGTACGTCCTCGACGGCAAGCCCGTCCTGCTGTCCCGCTCCTGGCTCCCTGCCACCATCGCCTCGGGCACCCCCATCGCACAGCCCGATACCGGCCCCGGCGGCATCTACGCCCGCCTCACCGAACTCGGCCATGCCCCCGCCCGGTTCCGTGAGGACCTCCGCTCCCGGATGCCACTGCCCGACGAGGCAGAGCGCCTCCAGATCGCCGCGGGCACCCCGGTCGTCGAGATCTGCCGCGTGGCACTCGACGCCAGCGGACTCCCCGTCGAAGTCAACGAGATGACCGCCGACTCAAGCGCCTACATCTTCAGGTACGAATTCAGCGCCTAGCTCGTGCGCCGCTTGGCGAGCAACCCAGGGGGGCGCTGGCCGAGCAGGAACGCATTGCGGGAATAATCCCGCAAAGGTTGGCCCTATGTTTGCAGGATTATTCCCGCAGGGGGTGGCCCTGGGATGCTCGGCAGAGATCAATCCGGTATCACTGCCGCCATGTCCTGATACCGGATCTTCTGGTCGCTGATGGACTGAGATCTTCTGGCCGAGGAACGCGCTGGGCGGGTGTCGTACGGCCTCGATGTAGAAGATGCCGACCGCGCGGACCTGGCTGGCGTGCCCGTGGTGTCGCCGGGCTTAAGGCCGTGATGGTGGAGATTCCGCCGGTCCGGCTGCCTCGCGGATCCGCGCTACGATCCGGTCGGCCTCGTCCTCGTCGATCGGGACGAACTCGAACATGGTGTCACCGCGCTCGGCCGCGTAGAGGAGCGGCGAGAATTCCCACGTCAAGTCGGGCGAGAATGCCTCATCAACTCGCCCGTCGCCGTCGACTACACGACGCAGCACGCCGCCAGGGCGGTCGCGGCTGCTGAACTCATCGATGATCGCGTAAAAGGTGATCTTCTGAGCCATCGTCATTTCTCCGGGAAATCTGGGATCTCGGTGGTACCGGGCGGAGTGTCGAGGAGTGCGTTTACCCGACGCTGGAACGCCTCAAGCTCACCGCGTTCGGTGGGTGAGGTATCTGTGCTGCGGATGCGTTCGTATGCCTTGTGCGTGAGTTCCTTGGCCTCCAGGCTCGATGGCGTGTGGAACTGCACCTCGATGCGCAGGCCAGTCTCCGGACGGCGCCATTGGCTGTTGATTCCTTTGTACTGCTCATCTGACCAGAGATTCTTTAGCTTGACTTCCTCGAGTCCAATTTGCTTCAGGCGCTCGACGTCTGCGAGTACACCATCAGCGTAACGATCGGGGCTGTACTTGTAGCTGAATCGCACGGGGTCCGGAACGATGCTGAGCGCTTGTGTGGCCGTGAGCTCCGGGCGCGCCCGGAGCGCGTCGGCGATCTTCTCCTTGAGGCGATCCGCTCCTTTGAGCATGTGTTCCAGGCCGACCATCTGGCGGTTCGGGTCGGCGGCTTCGATCTGGCACATGGCCGGGTAGACGACTCGTTCGCCCTCGTCGTGGATGTCGGCGCAGGCCTTGGTGGCTTCGGTGTTCTGGTCGGGGGTTAGCCTGCGGGTCTCGCCCGAGGACCAGGAACGGTCGGTGTGGGTGCGGGGCGTAGCACGCTCCCGTTCTGGATACCGGTCTTGGTGCTCTTCCCAGGCGGCCCGCAGCGACGGGAGTGCCTCGGCGCAGGGGTCGCGTTCAGCGTCGGCGGCCGCGCCGGCGTTGCGTGTGCCGTCACGGTGAGCGGCGTATATCCGCTCGACTTGGGCTCGGTGGGCGCGGTGGACGGCGTCGAGGTTGGCCCGGGCTAGCGGCAACGGCGCAGTGGCGTCGGATGGCTCGGGACCGTCGGGTAGTTGGCGACCGTCGGGAGGCCGGCTCGGGCTCGGTTCGTCGGGATCGTCGGCTGGGTCGGGGCGGTCGACTGGCACTCCTCACCTCCCAGAGGCGGCACCCAATCTCGGATACGTCTCACCCTGGGCAACGGTCCGGGGGCGCGACCGGTTCAAGTCCACATTCCCTCTGGTGAGGCAGAGCTCTCTGTGTCCTTGTGGTAACCCAGAGACATGGATGATGCGCTGCTCGAGATCGTGTTTGAGCGCCTGGTCGGCAACCCGCTGCCCGTCGAGGCAGAGGCTCTGCTCCTGGCTGCGTTCGAAGGCGACCAGGCACTCGCCACCCAGCTCAACGCCCCACCGGCCCGGCGGCACGCGCACCAAGCGAATGACACCGCCGCGAAAGACCCGGACGGCGCCTACCTGCGCTCCCTGACCGTAAAAGGCTTCCGCGGCATCGGCCCGGCCGCCACCCTGGAGGTCTCCCCCGGCCCAGGTCTCACCCTGGTCGTCGGCCGGAACGGTAGCGGCAAGTCCAGTTTCGCCGAAGCGCTTGAAGTGCTGCTCACCGGCACTCTCATGCGGTGGGCACCGCCCGCGCCAGTTGTGGTCAGGGAGGGCTGGCGGTCTAAGCACGCGTCCGGTGGCACGGAGATCAGCGCCGAGTTTCTCATCGAGGGCAGCGGCAGGGCCACGGTGGCACGGACCTGGGCCAGCGGCGCCGACCTCGCGAGCTCAACCGAGTGGCTGCAGCGCGCGGGGGACAAGCGCGTCCCCGTGACCGCTCTCGGCTGGGACGCGGACCTCAAGGAGTACCGCCCTTTCCTTTCGCACTCCGAGCTAGAGGCGTTCTTCGGCAAGCCGTCGGATCTGCACGACCTGCTCGCGTCGGTGCTCGGCCTGGAAGATCTCGTCACCGCAGACAAGCACCTGAACACCGCCCGGAAGGCTCGCGAGGATGCCCTCACCGACATCAAGAAGCGACTCGGCCCGCTCCGGGCGCACCTGCAACTACTCGCCGAGCAGGACGAACGAGCGAGCCTGGCAGGACTGGATCGCGCCCGTCACGGGTCCCGGCTACGTCATGCCTGACAGGCCTCGCCATTGCCGACGCGCCGGCCACGCTGACCACGCTCAACGCGCTGGCCCAGCACCTGAAGGCGGCGTTCCCCGCTCTCAGCCATGCCGTCACAACCCTGACCGGAGCCGCCGCGAAAGAGCTCGCCTACCGCGACGGCCAGTGGTCACCAGCCGCAGCCGAGGTCGCCGCCTGGTGCAACGACGCGGAACTGGCCGTGGCGGCAAGCCAGCCTGTCCCATCGCTCAAGCTCGCGCGCAGGTGGATAGCCGACGCCACCGATGAACTGCGCGACCAGCGACTCGCCCCGCTAGCCGACCAGTCCCGCGCGATCTGGGCCGGGCTTCGCCAGGAGAGCAACGTCAGCCTCGGTGCGTTCCGTCTCTGCGGCACGAACACCACGCGCAGGCTCGACCTTGACGTCAGCATCGACGGCGAGCCGGGCGCCGCTCTCGGCACCATGTCGCAGGGTGAGATCAACGCGCTGGCGCTCAGTGTTTTCATACCCCGGGCGACCATGAAAGAGAGCCCGTTCAACTTCCTGGTTATCGACGACCCGGTGCAGGCGATGGATCCGGCCAAGGTCGACGGCCTCGCCAAGGTCCTCGCCAAGGTGGCGGCCAGCCGTCAGGTCATCGTGTTCACGCACGACAACCGGCTCACCGCCGCGATCAAGGATCTGTCTCTCCCGGCCACCATCCTGGAGGTCACCAGGCAGCCGAGGTCAGACGTCACCGTGCGGAAGTGCCTTGACGCGAGCAAGCAGGCGCTCGACGACGCTGGAGCGGTCAACGCGGACCAGAAGGTTCCCGAGGCGGTGGCCGCCCGGGTCATCCCCACCCTCTGCCGGACCGCTGTCGAGTCGGCGTTCGCCCAGGCGTACTGGCGTCAGCAGTTGCGGGCCGGCCGGACACGCACCGAGATCGAGGACAGCCTGGCGGGCAAGAATCTCAGACTGGCCCGCATCGGCGCGCTCGCCCTCCTTGGCGACGCGAACGAAGGGCACCGGGTCATAGACGAGATCGGCAGGCGCTGGGGCAGGCACTTCGGGGACACGATGAGGATCCTCAATCAGGGCAGCCACCAGGGTTACCAAGGCAACCTCGACTTCCTCATCAGCGACGGCCGCAAGCTTGTCGCCGAGATCGAGGCACGCCTCAAGTGACTCTCATGAGAGAGCTGACGCCCGCCGATCTGCTCGCCGGCGCCCGCGAGCTCATTAACCGTCCCGACGCCGCGGCCGCCGGAGTCTGGCCGCGCACCGCCGCGACGCTGGCCCGCCAGGCTCTGGAGGCCGCCGTCGACGCGCGCTGGCTGGCCAGTCCGCAAACCGCGGCCATGACCCGCGCGACCATGCGCTCCCAGCTCACCTGCCTCCCTACCTATGTGGACGAACAGGTAGCCCGTCAGGTCGCATTCGCCTATGCGGCACTGACCGCCGCGTGCCACTACCACCCGTACGAGCTCGCCCCCACCGCCGCCGAGCTAACCGGCTGGATCGCCGATGTCGAGGCCCTCGTCGCCCAGCTCTCACAAGCGGCCCCACCTACTGCCTGACGCGGGTCTCGATGGCGTGGCAGTTGGGTCCATCCATGACACTCGACCGCTGTCGAGTACGCTTGTGTGGTAGCTTACAAGGGATCGGGGATCTACGTGCGCGAATTCCGGCCCATCGTCCGCGAAGGCATCAACCGCCTCGGCCGGCCCACCTGGCCATCCGGCACGTCCGTCTGGAGCGCAGAAACCGAGGGCCGCGACCTAACCGTCGATCAAGTCGAGATCTCAGAGGTTGACTCCCCCAAGCATGTCCAAGCGCTGCTCGGCCTGGATCCGGCCGCCAGGGCGGTACTGCGCAGCCGCCGGTACGTCATCGACGGCAAGCCCGTCCTGCTGTCCCGCTCCTGGCTCCCTGCCGACATCGCCTCGGGCACGCCCATCGCGCAGCGTGATAACGGGAGATCGTCAAGGACCCGTTCATCCTCGTTTTCCTGGCTGCGGACCCGGTACGGGAGCGCGACCTGTCCAGGGCCCACATCGAGAACCTCAGCAGGTTCCTTCGCGAGCTCGGCACCGGGTTCGCGTTCGTCGGTGCCGAGGTTCCGGTCCAGTGCGGTGACCGCGAGTTCCTTCTCGGTGGGCGACGTCGATGTACTGCGGGTGGTGTTCCTGACACCGAATTCATCTGGTCGCTGATCGATCTGCGACCGCTCCGGTCTTGTTGATACTTAACTACCACCGCCGCGTCTCGATGATACTTTGGAGCTGTTAAGTATCATCGAGCTTCGGAGAGGAGGGCGGGATGCTCCTTGACGGATTCGCGAAATCGCAGCTCAGGCACGTAGTCACCGCTGACGGCGGCTATCGCGCCTTCGTGCCTCCGCCGTTGCCGCCTGGCGTGACGCTTGACCTCGACCTCGTGGGGCGGCTTTCTGCCGCTGACCGTTCGGTTGGCGAACTGGCGGGAGTTGGCTCGGGCCTGCCAAACCAGCGACTGCTGTCCGGTGCACTGCTGCGCCGCGAGGCGGTGCTGTCCAGCAGGATCGAGGGTACCCAGGCTTCCCTTTCAGACCTCGCGCTGTTCGAGGCAGCAGGGCAGGACCAAGACAGTGACGTGCGTGAGGTGTTCAACTACGTGTCCGCGATGGACCACGTTCTCGACCCGCAGCGCGAGCTTCCGCTTAGCCTCCGGCTGCTGCGAGATGCGCACCGCATCCTGCTCACCGGGGTCCGCGGCGGCTATGCCACCCCAGGGGAGTTCCGAACAACGCAGAACTGGATCGGCCCGCCGGGAGCGGTCATCGACAACGCCACCTACGTGCCGCCTCCACCGGAACGGATCTGGGAGTGCCTGGGCGCCTTTGAGAAGCACCTGCACGCCGATCGGGTGCTGCCGCCACTGCTGGCCATAGCGGCACTGCACTACCAGTTCGAGGCGATCCACCCGTTTATCGACGGCAACGGCAGGGTGGGGCGACTCGTAGCCGTCCTGCTCCTCGTCGAATGGGGTCTGCTGCCCGGCCCGATGCTGGACCTCTCCGCCTATATCGAGCCGCGCCGCGACCGCTACTACGAGTCGCTGCTCCGGGTGTCCACCCAGGGCGACTGGGCCGGCTGGTTCTCCTTCTTCCTTGAGGTGATCGAAGAGCAGGCGCGCGATGCCACGTACCGCGCCCGGCGCCTGTCTGAACTGCGTGCGAAGATGCGGACGCAGGTGGCGACAGCGCGCGCGTCGGCGATGCTGCCACTGCTTGTTGACCAATTGTTCGTGGTGCCCGCGATCACCATCACCATGGCCACGGACGTGCTCGGCGTCACGTCCCGGGCCGCCGGCCAGAACCTGAACAGGCTCGTGGCGGCCGGCATCTTGCGGGAGATCCCAGGCAGCGGAAGAACCCGCCGCTTGTTCATCGCCACGGAAGTGCTTGACGCCATCGAGGGAAGGCCGTCCGGAGCTCGATGATACTTAACTACCATCGCCAGAGCTTGTTGATACTTAAGACGAGTTAAGTATCAACAAGGTGGGGCGGTTGCCAGTCGGGGAGGCAATTGTGCGTCAGTTGCCTGCGCACCTCGGGGCCGCCGAGCCCGGCGTCATCCCCGGCGATCCGCTCAAGATCCCGGCAGAGCCACCGCAAGGCCGCAGGGCTCAGCACTTGGGCGTCAACCCACGGGCCAGCCTCGTAGAGTTCCCTGAGCGCTAGGACGGTTCCCAGGCTCCACAGCCTTCGCTGCCATGGCGTGGTCTCCCCCATGAGGTCTAGGAGCCTGGCACCGAACTGCCCGTTGAGCACTTGGCCGGCCAGCGGCGCTGTCCTCAGTGAAACGAGATTGCTCATCGTTCCTGCCTTGGTGTAGTCTCCTGCTAGCGCTGTTGCGCGAGAGCTAAAGGGAGGGCGCCGCCCATTGGGCCGTTCCCTCCCTTTCTTTTGTTCTGGACGATGTCCTGCTGACCCGTGTCCGGCCAAACTCTTGCCCAGCACCCACCGTCACGTTAGGCAGTTACGCGTGGGCTACGGACCGTACACATAATTCTGCGGTCAATCGCGTCTGCGTGAGCCCTAAACCTCAAGGTTCGCCCGCTACAGAGTAGTGTCGACCACTTTAGCTACAAGTGGTCGACTATGCGCGCGCAAGGATGCCAGTTTGCATGCGGTCTGGCTTCTGCCGCATACCGTCGGGTGTTCCATAGGCCCTGGGCCTGTGAAAACCCGGATTATTCGCTTACGAGCCTGCTGCGTGTCATCTGCGGCGCGGGCAGCGCACGGGACCGTTCGGGCTGATCGACTTTGATCTTCTAGCTGAGGAACGGCCACGCGGACTACGTGACGCGGCCGACGATCCCTTAAGCCGGGCGCCGCGACCGGCGGCTGCTGGTTGCCTTCATCGCGGCCGTGCGCGCCGCCTTCGCGGTCTTCTTGTCGGGGTGCCACTCGCCGATAACGTCAAGCGTGTGCTCGGCCACCGCATGCCGAGACCGCCACATCCGCTCGAACAGCTCGGCCGTGGACGCCGACCCGGTCGCGAGTTCTGCCGCCTCGTCCAGCGCCCGCCGGATTCCCTCGCCCCTGGCCGTCCTGCCGGTGAGCGCGTAGCTCGCGAGGATGGTATGCGATGCCATGACCACGGCATCGCAGTCGAGGAACTCAAGCCCCTGGGCCGACTCGCGCCACGGCGAGCGGCCCGCGCGGCGGCTCAGCTCGGCGATCGCGAACGGCCGGACCCGGTCATCCGGCGGTGCCGTCGCCGCTTCCCGCCACGCCGCCTCGGTGTCGCCGTCGATGCCCGCCGCGATCCGCAGCCCCGTTATGAGGTAGCCGTAGTCTCCCTCCGGGATATCAGAAAGAGCATTGAGTATCTCCCGAACGGTCCCGGCTTCCTGCCGAACCGCCAGCCATCCCGCAAGCTCCCGGCCAAACGCCTCGTCTCCCATCCCCATCCGGCAGATGATCAGCTGGTGCGCGGTCATCGCGGCAGCGTCCGGCAGCTGCTCGGTGTCGATCTTCAGCACCTTGATCAGGGTAAGTGCGCCCAGCGGGGTGAGCGTGACGACCTCGCTGTCTTCCCCGTCCAGCGTGACCGCGCCAAGGTCGGCGGCCAGCCGGAGGAACACGCGGGTCGGATCGCCGTGCTTGGCGGTCCACTCGGTCCACCGTTGCCGCGCATGGGTCGCGGGCAGCCCCTCGGTCACCGTGGCGAAGATCTCCTCCGACACGGCGCCAGCCGACGCGCTGCCGCCTAGCTGCAAGAGCCTGAGCAGCGGGTAGGCGCCGGTGCCGTGGAACTGCAGCGGCTTGGGGTTGGAGCCATCGGGGACCGCCCGCTCCAGGCCGTGCGCGAATAGCGCATCAAGCGCGCCCTTCCAGTCGGTGAGGATCTCATCGTCCGCCAGGTCATCCATGCCGCCGGTGCCGTCACCGGGCGGCCGGTCCTCGTTGCGGTGGATGAGGGTGAAGTGGTCCTCGGCGTGCAGATAGCCCGCATGGTAAGCGACCTCATAAAGCCATTCCAGCCGGTCGACGATCTCCGCGGTCACCGTGCCGTCGCTGGCGATGAGGCCGAGCGACTGCGCCGCGTCCAGCCGCGCACGCGGCGAGCGGAAGCCCTCGGCCCGGCTGACCGGCGTGTCCCCCACCCAGTCGGCCAGCGCCCGCGCCTGCCGGAGCGGCAACACCAGGCGCGCGGCGGCGGCCAGTTCCGCCTCATCGGGAAGCCGTACGGGAAGGGTCGCAGGCATGACGATCTCGCTCATGCGCAGAGCATGCCAGAGCGAGCCCGCCCCCGCCCCGCGATCAGCGAGGATCCCGGTCTGTCGAGCTTGCAAGCGCGGCATCCTGCAAATGGCGTCCTGCGCGCAGGGCCTTCTCCGAGTTGCCTGCCGATGTACATGCACAGCGGCCGCCGTTGGATGCCTACGGAACGAGATCTGCGGCGAGGTCGGAACTAGACTTCCGGGAGGCTGATGGTGACTGGCGAGATCGTGCGTGCCGCACACCGCACGGTGGCTGGTGAGTGACTGGCGCTGGGAGCCTGGTTCGGGTGAGGCCGCCTGCGCCTGGCGCTTCTGGTGACTGTGCCGGGCAGCGCACGGGACCGTTCGGGCTGATCGACTTTGATCTTCTAGCTGAGGAACGGCCACGCGGACTACGTGAAGAACATGATCACCGGCCCGGCCGTCGTCCGGCTCGGCGGCACGGATCCGGCCATCGAGGCCGCGGTCATGGCGGCCGCGGGTGCGTGCGTGCCGGTTCCTGAGGTGCTGCTCGTCCTGCCCGCTTCCGCGGCGGGGGCGGTTGCCGCGGGCGGCGCTGCTGCTGCGGGCGGTTCCGCTCGGCCGGCCATGGTCCTGGAATACGTGACGGGGAACCTGCTCAGCGAGGTGCTTGACGCTGCGGGAACCGACGGCACGGCGCTTGTCGGCCTTGGCGTCGAGGTCGGGCGCGTCTTCGCCGGGATCGCCGCGGTGACGTTCGGCCGCCCCGGGTTCTTCGCGGACGCGAAGCTCGCCGCCGGTGAGATGCCGCCCTGGTCGGAGCAACTGCCCGGCATGGCCGTGACATGCATGGAACGGGTGCCGTCGTCCCGGCTTGACCTGGCGACGCGGCGGGCCTGGACAGAGTTGTGCGCAGCGCATGCCCGGCGCTTACCCGGATCGACGACCAGGCCCGGCTGGTGCACGCGGACGCCAACCCGAAGAACGTACTGGTCAGTTCTGTCGGCGGCGGCTGGCGCGTGGACGCCGTGCTTGACTGGGAGTTCAGCTTCTCCGGGTGCCCGTACGCGGACTTCGCGAACATGACGCGGTTCGAGGGCTCTTATCCCGCGGGATTCGTGGCGGGATTCCGCGCCGGGTTCGGCGAGTGCCAGCCCGCCGACCTGGCCAGGCCCGATGACTGGGCCTACCTTGGGCGAGTCATGGACATGTTTGCCCTCAGCGACCTGGTCACCCGACCGGACGGACATCCCGTAGCTGACCAGGCCGCGGTCGAAGTCCGCCGCTGGATCGCGGAGGGGATACCGCTGTAGAACAGAACGCCCCCGGTGCCTGGCACCGGGGGCGGGATGCTGCTGGCGGGGTGCTGGTTAGTCTTCACGGGGCCAGGCGGTGAGCAGGTCGGTGGGGCCGAGGCAGCGGATGGGGACCTCATCGTCTGTTGTTCCGGTCCGAGTGACGGCCAGCAGTGTCGTCTGGTCGTTCACACCGGGCACGTGGTGCACGTCCCGCACGAGGTCCTTGTACTCCCGGAGGCCGAAGCCGCGGGACTCGTGCCACTTGACGCTGCCGGCGAAGGCGATGCCGGAGCGGCGGTCGTCGTTCTTCGCCACGATGTCGATCTGCGGGGTATTGCGCCGGTTCCACCAGCCACCGACTGCCGCTACCTCGGGGAATCCGAGGTCCGGGGCGATACTCAGCAGCGCGTCCCGGATGACGGGCTCGATCGCCTGACCACGCCAGGGTCCCCACGACCGCTCGATCGCGAGCAGCACGAGGTCGCCGCGGCCCCGTTCGACGAGCGGCAGTCCGCGGCGCAGGAAGGAGAGGTAGAAACGGAGGTAGGGGTCCGCGACGCGGTATCTCTTGTCGCGTACTTCGGACTTGGCGGACAGGGGCGTGTCGACGGCGACCACGCGCTTGGCCTCCAGCAGGCGGAGTGCGTTGCTAAGGGAACTGTCGGCGATCTGCCGACCGTCGTCCCCGGTTAGCTCGCCCTGGATCCCGGTCCAGCTGCGCTCGCCGTTGCCGATGGCAGACAGGACCTCACGCGCCTGGACTTCGGCTGGGAACTCGGCCGCGAGCGACCGCTCGCCCGAGACCAGCAGCGCTGACGTCGGATCACGGAGCGCCGCCTGGAGGAACTCACGCAGGGTCTGGCCGCGCCGCCATCCCTGGCAGACAAGCGGCAGCCCGCCGGTCACAAGGTAGGCGTCCAGGGCGTCCGCAGGGCCGCAGCCGAGCAGGTCGCCTACTTCCGCGGGGTTCAGCGGCGGAAGGACCATGACCGTGGCCCGCTGGTGGAACGGCCGCGTGTAGTCGTCGAGCTTCTCCATCATCGCCAGATCCGACCCGATCAGGATGAGCAGCACCGGCTTGCGGGACAGCGCACGGTCCCACGCGGTCTGCAGCGTGCCCTCGAGGGCACGGTCCGATTCCAGCAGCCAGGGCAGCTCGTCGATCACCACAATGGACGGTTGGTCTGCCGGGAGCGCCGCGGCCAGTTGCCGGAAGAAGGCCGACCAACTCGGCCAGGTAACTCCTTCCGCGAGCAGGTCTCTGCCCGGGAGGTCGGACCAGCGGACGGCCTCGGCGAAGGCCGCCTGCCCGGCAGCCGGCGAGGCTCCCTGGTCCGCCTGGAAGAAGACGAAAGGCACCCCGGACTGTTCGCAGAAAACCTCGACCAGCCGAGACTTCCCAACGCGCCGCCGACCGCGGAGCATGACCGCGACGCCGGGGAGGTCGCGTGCCGGATCGCCCACGGTGCCCAGCATGGCGGTGAGCCGGCCGAGTTCGGCTGACCGCCCGACGAATCCGCCAGCCATGAGACTCCCAACGCATGAACTACAACTGACTGAAGTACAGTCAAGTGTACTTCAATCGACTGAAGCCAGAGCTGTAGAACAGAACACCCCCGGTGCCTGGCACCGGGGGTGTTCTGTTCTAC
>Ga0209881_1000037_pt1 | contig 37864 bp, 34 predicted proteins | sample PersoiDNA2013193_FD_185804 | JGI IMG/M metagenome (GOLD analysis project Ga0209881, IMG submission 185804) | Permafrost soil microbial communities from the Arctic, to analyse light accelerated degradation of dissolved organic matter (DOM) -... | ecosystem: Environmental > Terrestrial > Soil >... | reverse complement strand
AGCGTCAGGTAGACGGCGACCGAGTCGGCGGGAAACCGGCTGATCACCCCGGGAGTCCGCTCGACCGCATGGGAAGACCCAACCACGCGGGCCAGCCGGACCTGCGGAAGCGCGATGTTGAGCTCGGACGCGTCAAGCATGCCTGGCGCGTGGACCAGGAGGCCGATGAGCGCGGTGGCATTATGCGACTCCCACAGCTCGACCCGGCGGTCGGCGGGCAGGCCAGCGGTGGAGAATACCCGCGGCATGAGTTCCGCGGTCACTATTGCCTTCTGCCCATGAGATCACGATAGGGGAGACGGCGCTGCGCCTCACTGCCTGCGACGCTAACCTGAGGGGGGTCCTCAGCGAGAGGTGGATGTCCATGATGTCCGCGATGCCGCAGAACAGCCCGGGCGGGTCGGCCCTTGGCGGTGGCGGGAACGGCTTCGTCGGTCCGTACGCCACCCTGTGTGCCCTGCTCTACGACGTGGACCAGTACGGGAAGAGCCGCAGGATGCGGACGACCGCGGCCAGTCCGCTTCCGATTCCCATGGAGACGGTGTCGCCAGGCGAGACCCTGCACATTGCGGTCGATGACGGTCGGAACGCCCACAAAACCGAGAAACAGCGGTACCTGTGGGTACCCCAAGCGGACGGGATGGCCTTCAATCCTGTCACGGTCGGCCTGGACGTGCGGACCGGCCACTGGACGATCCGCAATAGCGGTCGCACGAACACCCTGCGGGTCCAGCAGTACGGGCTTTCCGCGGTACCGCTCCCTCCTGGCACGGCGATTCCCATGACCGGACTGGACGTCGCGGTGTGGATTCCTGTCGAGCCGCGCGAGCGCAGGGCTTACGAAAAGGGCGAAGCCTTCCGCCTGCTCATATTGAATACGAAGGAAGCGCCGCCGCGGGCTTCCGGTGCCCAGACCAAGCTGATCACCGCGCCGACGCGTTCTCTGACGGCGGCCAAGCAGGAGGCGCTCCTCGCGTACTTCGGCCTGTACCTGTCCTGGCCGCCGCTGCCTGCGCCGCACGTCAGGCAGCAGCTAGAGGTCGAGGAAACCGCCGTGCTCAACCAGTTGGAGAAGCTGCCAAGCGCGAAGAACTGGGCCCGCAACCGGCATGACGTGCTGGCCGGCGAGGACGGCCTGTTCAGCGCCGCCGACTGGTACCCGAGGCTGGGCGGGGCGGGGCGTTCGCTGTCGAACCACCTGGCCGCGTTCTACCGTCTCGTGGAGCTTGGCACGATCAACCTGTCGCGCGTCCGGCGGTGGGCTACCACCCACCAGGTAGAGCCTTACGTAATTATCGATAGTTGATTAGGCTCAAGGGGTGCTTGCGCCGGCGGGGCAGGCGGGTCGGGAGGTGGGGAATGTCCGGGGCGATACTGCCGCGACCGGCCCGGGTCTGCGCATGCGGGCACGACAAGGCGGCGCACACCCATTACCGGCCAGGTCAGGACTGCGCGCTCTGCGACTGCGCACGCTGGCGGCGCGCGGTCCTGCGCTTGTTCGCCAGGACGCAGCGAACTACATGATCAATGGTGGCCGCTGCATGGCACCGCCTCACCGGCCAGGGCCAATTAACGGCCGATGGTGACGATCGCGATCTGCCGCCAGATGATGTGTGTCATCCCCGGTATGCGTTCGATGCCGTAACTAAACGCCGCACGCCCGTTTTCCCCCCATGACATCTCGAACAACTCCGGATGACCAGGCACCGGCCTGACCCGGAGTTCCGACCGGAACCGGCGATCGGCTGACGTCAGGTCTGGTGTGAAGGCGTCTAGCACGATCTTGCGGAACATTGCCTGCTGCTCACGCGTCAGGGACTGCCAGCCGGCTTCGAAGCGCGGCAGGGTCTCAAACGTGGGCATCAGACGTCAGATGCTCCCATCGAGTCAAGGTGAGCGAACATGGCCTCGCCGGACTCATGTACCACTACGCCTTCTCCCGCATGGTCATCCGCCGCATGAATACCGTCCGGGTACGGCGCGTAGAGCCAGACCTGGTCGGTCGGGATAGAGACGTAGCCCCTGACCGTGATCGTGCCGTCTCCGCGCACGGTGAACTCCACCTCATCTCCCTCGCTGACGCGCAGTGCCCGCCTGATCTCCTCAGGCACGGTGAGCTGTGCCTTCGGTCGAAGCCGTGCCCGGGCGCTGGCCTGCTGAGGTCGCGTATGCCGTTTTCCTGCATCCCAGCTCATTGAACTCCCTCCTTAGAGGAATCCGACTTTCCTATCCTCTAACTCTCCCGATTTCGGTCATTCCAGTCTTACGCTGTTACTAACCGGACATTCGGGGCAGGGCAACCAATTTGTAGCTTCATACTGATCTCGGCACAAATGCGCGGCCGAATCACCCACAATCCCCATGTGCGGCCCAGCATAGTCGAAGCGATGATTGTAAAAGAATCCCTTGCATAAGGGACAACGATAGATTTTGTTTCTACGCGGTTACGCGGAGGATGCCAGGTGATCAGGGTGCGAGCCGCGGTGCCTGACGAACCTGCTCCGGCGAAAGCCCGACGCGCCGGAGTGCCCGACGGTCCCGCCGGCGGGGTCGGCGGGACCGGTCCAACTGGCCACTGCTCCGGCACGCCGCCGCACGCGAAGGCCGCCGCACGCGAAGATCGCCGCCTGGGCCGACGGCAGCCCTGGGCGGTCGGTGGTGCCGCCGTGCCGTATCCCGTCTCCGGAAATCCTCCGCGCAGCAGAATCCGACTTTCTTACGTTCCCACTTTCATAAAGCCGACCATTCTAAAATTCTTATAATTCACGTCACGAGATCTCTTATCAAGAATTTCTTTACCCAATTTTTACCGGATACTGCGAAGATGCTGCCCTGAACAAGAGAGAATGCTCATGCATCGCCTAACATAGTGATGCGGCCATTCGAAAGTAAATCCCTGATGCGAGGGAGAGCAGGAAGGCTTGTGTGTCCCGGTCGACTGGCCGGATCAGCATGGATGCGGTCCGGAAGCGCTGGGGCTATCACCGGGCGGCGGATGCATATGACCGCACAGGAAAGCCTGCTCACGAAAAACGCGCCGCGCCACGTATCGACGACGTCGTTGAACTCCGAAACCAACACATAGCTGTATAAGTAACACAGTTAACATCCGATGAAGGGCGGGGACCCGGATTGTCGGCTGACCAGCGCATTCCCGAGATTGCGCCGGGGGGGAAAACAGTGCATCTACCACTGCGGGGTACAATGCCGCTGAAAATTTCCATTCTCATGTGCGCGTTCAATGAGCAGCAGCGTATCGAGCGAGCGATTAACGAGGTGCTGCTGACCAACTACCCTTGCGACATCGAGCTCATCGTGGTGGACGATGGAAGTACCGACGACACCGCGCTCATCGCTGAAAACGTCAGCGACCCTCGGCTGGTCGTACATCGCCACGCGAAGAACATGGGCAAAGGATCGGCCCTGCGCAGTGCCACCGCCTTGGCGACTGGCACCCACATACTGCCGTTCGACGCGGACCTCGAGTATTCGTCAGAAGACATCCCGAGGTTGATCGATCCCATGATAAAGCGACAATACGACGTCGTATACGGTGCTCGCATCTTCGGTTTCAACACCGTATATCAGTCGTATCGATATGCTGCGGGTAACCGCTTCCTTACCAGAGCGGCAAACATGCTCTTCGATGCCAGCATCAGCGATCTGCACACCTGCCTGAAGCTCGTGCCACTTGCCTTGTTTCGGCGACTCGCGCTGCGGGAGTCAGGATTCGGGCTGGACACGGAACTGACCGCGAGCCTCCTGCGGCTGGGAATCAGGCCGTTCGAGGTTCCGATCAGCTATTACAGCCGTTCCCATGCGGAGGGTAAGAAGATCAACTGGCGCGACGCGTTGGCGTGTGTTGTCATTCTCGTCAAAGTTCGAATGCGGCGGCGAAAGCGGCTGTTCATGACGCAGGTCGACGAGAAGTCCACTCCCCGAGTGGATCGAGACCTGTACGCCGAGCATGTTATCAGCGAAGTTGAGAATGTACGTAGCGAACTAATAGCTGCCCTCAACGCGACGGGCCAGGCTGGCGAAGAGGCAAGTGCCGCCGCGGCAGGCTAATGGAGATGTCGCGGAAATTAGGCGGGTGCGGGTCGAAGATCAACAGCAACAGGGGGTTCTATCCCGTGTTGCCTGCTAGGGGGTATGCAGTCCGTGAGAATTGCACACGTTGTCTCATCTTATCATCCGCAGGTTGGCGGTGTAGAGATGCACGTGCGTCGTATCGTCGAGGGATGTAATGCGGCGGGAGACGAGATAACGGTGCTCACACATACCTCCGGCAAGCACCTGGTACAGGAGTCGGTTAACTCGATCAGAGTACTCCGGTTCCCGTTGGCTGTGCGCTCTCCGAACTACGCATTCTCGCCGGCGTTGTTCCGCTATTTGCCCGAGCACGCTGACGAGTTTGATCTTGTTCACTCGCACAGCTATCATACGCTAGTTGGCCAAGCAGCCATGCGGACTCGCCTGCCCATGATATTTACACCCCACTATCATGGCACCGGACATACACCGTTTAGGGCAGCGCTCCATCGGGTCTACCGTCCGATAGGTGCACGTCTATTCGTGGCCGCTCAAGCAATCATCTGCGTCTCTGCCGCTGAGCGGGACCTGCTAGTCAGGGATTTCCCGGGAGCCGCGCGAAAGATAACGGTCATTCCCAATGGTACTGACAGGCGATCCAGGCTGGTAGAGCCCGAAGGCGGCGTTTCCACAGTTTCTACCGCACCGGTAGATCGCGTCGTTCTCACGGTGGGCCGTCTGGAGCCTTACAAGAACCTGGCCCTTGTCATTAAGGCATTCCGAGCACTGCGGGTACCCGGGACCCTTGTAATTGTTGGTGACGGGCCCGACCGTATGCGGTTGGAACAGCTTGCTGAAGATACAAGGCCCGGGTGGCCGATTCGTTTTACCGGCCGGATCTCAGATCAGGAACTAGACGGTCTCCTATCGCGATCTGCCGTGGTCACCTCCGCCAGTGATCATGAGGCTTTTGGGCTCATGCTTGCCGATGGGCTTGCCACTGGTGCGCGCGTTGTCGCATCTGATATTCCCGCCCACAGAGAGGTCGGACGGCTAGCGGGCTCAGACGCGCCCATCTCATTCATAGACCCCAGAAACGCCAACCAATATGCAACTGCCATGGAATCGGCGCTGAGCGGCAACCGGGTTGAGGCTGGGCTTGTACGGCTTCCCACGTGGGCGGAGGTCGTTGACGAGACGCGTGAACTGTACGCCAGGGTGAAACCGATTTTGAGAGATGATAATAAAGTTGTCCGGGAGGATTCGCTGTGAGTGCCATGTCGCGGCGCCAAGGAACTGGCATTCGAACCCATCCGATTGGCCCAGGGCACCGGCTGCCTTCTAACCGTTCCAATGCAAATTGGTGGCTTATAGCCGGGGCTCTCGCTGCCTGTGAACTTGCCGGAATTGCTGCGATAGTAAAATCTTATGAGATCGCGCAAACGACACTGACAAGTAACTCTCAATTTGTTTGGTTCTGGCTGGGCATGATTGTGTCACTGCTACCGATTGCTAGTCTTGTCGCGCGCCGGTCAACATCCGGAGCTGCCAGATCGGCACTGCTCATCCTGTTCGGGCTCGTCAGCTTCGCACCCAAGCTGCTGCGCAACCCTACATCGCCCGACTATCACGATGAGTTTGCACACTGGCGAGTCACTTATAACATTCTGTCGACCGGCAAGCTGTTCCAGCCGGCGGAGATCATCCCAATTATCTCGCGCTACCCGGGCCTGCATGCCGCGACTGCCGCCCTGGTTCGCTTTACTGCGCTCGACATCTGGCAGGCGGGCACGGTCTTGATCGCGGTCCTCCACTTGTCACTGCTGCTTGGGATTGTCGCACTGGCACGATCGGTTGGCCTGGACTCAAGGGCCGCTTCGCTCGCCGGCATCATGTATGCCACCAACTCATCATTCATCTACTTTGACACCGAATTCGCCTATGAATCGATGGCGATCACGCTGCTCGTCTGGGCCCTAGTGGCGTTTGTCCAGGCAATCAGGGGACGCCATGGCCAGGAGAGAGGCGCATGGTGCTGCGTGACCCTCCTCCTGTGCGCGGGCACGGTTGTCACGCATCATCTTTCATCGATCAGTCTCACCCTCATCATGGCGCTCATCTCGATAGCCCTGAGCATCCCATGGCTGGCTCGGCGTGAAGGCTGGGTGCGGACCGCCTGTGTTGCCTGGAGCCTCACCTTGGTGATGGGCGGGATGATGCTTGCGTGGATACATTTCGTTGCGCCAGAGGTCGTCTCCTACTTGTCGCCGTACCTCGGCTCTGGCCTCTCCGAACTGATGCAGATTGCTTCAGGTTCAAGTTCAGGACGTCAACTCTTCGGGACGTCGCTTTCACCTACCTGGGAAAGCGACGCGGGACTTTTGCTTGTGCCGATCACATTCTGTCTGGCTGTGGTCGCCTTGATCAGCATGCGGGGCTGGATCAAGGAGAAAATCCTGCCCAACGGGCGCAGGTCACAACAGTTGCCACGTGGGCGCCGCCGCTCGGTCTTCCTCGCAATGACCGCGCTCGGTCTGGTGTATTTTCCATCCACACTTCTGATCTTGTCTGCCGCTGGCGCGGAAGGGGCGCGCCGATCTTGGGCCGATACCTGGATCGGACTCGCTATCGGTATCGGGCCGGTGCTTGTCTGGCTGCTGACGTGGGTTGATAACAGGGTTAATCTGCTGCCTCGTATCGCCGGCCGCACCGCACTCTCAGTGCTCATGACAATAGCCTTGGTCGGAGGAACTGCCAACGGGCTTGATCCGACCTACCGCTTCCCCGGACCGTTTCTTTATGGATCAGACACGCGTTCCGATACGCCTGAGCTAGACGCAATGTCTCAATGGTTCCTTAACTGTTTCGGCCCTGAAAACCATATCGTAACTGATCGCTACACCGGCCTCGTTATGGCTTCATCCGGCCAGCAAGACACGGCCAATCCGGGCCAGGGTTTCCCGGTCTACGATCTCTATTCTGATAAGCCGGACGCGCCTATAGGGCCTAACTACCTACTCTACGAGCTTTCGTCGTCGCACTATCTCTATCTCGTAGTAGATGAGAAGATGGCGAATAATATACCTCATGTCGGAGTTTACTTTGAGCCGGATGAGCCCGTGAACTTCATCCTTAGGGACGGGAAGTCAATCTTCGCTGGTCGCCTCAATAAATTCAATACAACGTCATGGCTATATAAAGTGTACGGCTCAGATGTTTACTCTGTTTACCGCATGGCGCTGCCTCCTGCGAATGTCAGCTACGAGAGCCATGATGTCAAATTCCACGGAAAGCTTTCGGTGGGCCAATGATTACGTCTAATCGATCGACCGGGCGAACAAGAGCCCTGTGGCGCGCGGGGTGGCCTTCGTTCGCCCTGGTGATATTCGCGTCACTTGCCGTAGTGCGTGTGCTGCCAGGCGGATACGACCGGACAGTCGTGGCCGCCCCTATAGCGCTCTCTGTTCCGGGCGCCTTGACATTGGGTGCCCTTCTTGGCAGGCGTCGAATCGACGGGCTAGCCTTCAGCTGCTACGCAGTTCTACTGAGTATTCTATGGTCGGCCTTTGCGTCAATCATTCTTTATGTACTTCATGTGCTTATCACCGGCAAGAGTATCTATTTGTGCCTCCTGCTTATCTGCACGGCACTCGCATCCGCCGCGACGGGTCGGCTGATGCTGGGCTCGGGGAAGCTATCCGGCTACCTAGCCGGTCCGCCCATGTCGGCCATGGAGCCGGACCAGCAGGGCGGCTGGCGGGCCGCGGGATACGCCATCGCCGCATCTGTCGCAGGCATCGTGCTGCTCGCGGGTGGAACGTACGCCTATCTACACGGCCCGCGACCGACACCCGCTGGTTACACCTGGATCGCCTGGACGGGACCGCACATCAATGACGTCGTCGAGGTCGGCCCCTCAGGAACGGCACTGCCGTTCCAGCTAGAGCATCAGCAGTCGACAGAGGCGGTGTTCCGGCTCACGGCAACCTGGGCGGGCACCGGTAGCTCACACCCCCTGGCAGCTCCCCTGACCATACATTTGGGCCCGGATAGCAAGATGAATGGCAAATTGGCTATCCCGGTACCGCCAGATGGCTGCACGTACCGCATCGTAGTTACCCTGACGCAAGTCGGACAGGCTCATCAGGGTGCCTGGTCGATAAATGCGGACGTGCGTCAGCGTGCGCAAGCCGACAGCCTCTGCCCGGCCAAATGACAGCGCTCGTAGTTCCTATCCAGCGAGCCCGTAGCTACTTTGACACGGCCCGTTCTGACAGTCTCATACGGAACAGCCTGTATCTGATGGCGTCGACGGTCGTCACCGCGGGCCTCGGGTACATCTTCTGGATCGTCACAGCCCATACCTTCACCAAGCCGCAGGTTGGAATCAGCAGCGCTGTCATATCCCTGTGCTCAACGGTATCACTGCTGACCTATCTGGGCTCATGGGCGACTCTTATCGAGCGACTTCATGAGTACGAGCGTTCGCGCAGATGGACTGCCATCTTGGTGCGGATGTGCGCCGCAACGGCTGCACTCACAGCTCTTGTGGCCCTCATCGCGGTTCCCGTGCTTGCCCGCTCAACGAATTACGGGCCGTTCTTCGACGCCGCGTGGGCGATACTGATGGCCATCGTGGGATCGGCGGCCTGGACGCTCCTCAACCTTTTTAGCGCGGCTTTTATCTCCGCTCGTCGCGCGGAGAGCCTGCTGTCGATACAGACGTTGGTCAGCGTCATCAAGGTCATGCTCGTGGTTCCGATCGCAGCCACTGGCCTTGGTGCCGTCGGGATCGTCGTGGCCTGGGTCGGCAGCGCGTTGATTGGCGTAGGCGCAGGAGTGGTGTGGTTGCTACCCAGACTGAGGCTCGGCCAGATGTCGCGCGACGCGACGCCCCGTCGACTGAGCGCTCCCGCCGCTTCTCAGCCACGCTTGGTCAGCTACGACACAGGCCCGATTATTTTTCACACCGAAGCATTGGACAGTTACCGGGCAGGCCGATCGGCCAGCCATCGCGTGGGAGGCAGGAAGCCTAGGCATAGGCAGTCGTACCGTCCAGATGCCAGCTTCTTCAGGCGTTTGATCGGGCAGCACCTCACCAGCGTGGGGGGAGCCGCGACTCCGCTGATTTTGCCGACGCTTGTTGTGCTCCGACTCGGAGTCACGCAGAATGCGTACTTCTACATCACCTGGATGGTCGGGGCCATTTTCTTTATGGTAAGCCCCTCCGTCTCTGCTGCCCTTTTTGCTGAAAGTGTGCGGCTGCGGTCGGATCTCAGTGCCGTGGTTGTAAAGGCCTTTCGCATAACCTCCCTTCTCCTGATGCCTGTCATGGTGATAATGATCGCCGGCGGAAAGATAATCCTCGGCATATTTGGTGGCTCATATGCGAGATCAGGTTATTTGCTATTGGTTCTTCTGGCCGCATCCGCGTTGCCTGATGCGGTGTCCAACATTGCGGTAGCGATATTTCGCGTGACAAACCGGATCAAATACTCTGCGGTACTCAACATGGGCATTCTTGTTGTCACCCTCGTAGGGTCTTGGTTCCTTATGCCGTCCCTTGGAATCGCAGGCGTTGGCGCCGCTTGGCTCGGTGCCCAGGTGCTCGGAGCAGTCGCCAGCTTTCCTGCCTACGCAAGTCTTGGAAAAGAGAAGATCACATGAGCCAGACTCTTGCGGCACACGATGAGGTGGCCGGAGTGACACAGGCGTCGAAGGACGGACCAGGCAGGCGCCGGAGGCGGCGGGACTCTTCTACCCTGTCCGTTGCCCGTATCTCCACGTTCGGCGAGGCGTCCGAGATCGTCGATGAATGGCGGGGGCTATTCGCAACTAGCGCAGCTGGCAATCCATTCGCTTCGCCGGAATGGCTGCTTACCTGGGCACGTCATTTTGTTCCTGAGCGCGATCTGGCCCTGCTCGCCGTCCGCCGGGACAGGGCGCTTGTAGGACTTGCGCCTTGGTATTTCAAGCGCGTACGTGGATTGCCGTGCCGGCTTCACCTGCTGGGGAGCGGGCGACACGATGCCCTCACTGAGCTACCGCAGATCCTAACCGCACAGGGGGAATCCCGTTCTGTGCTGCGGGCCGTCCTAGGCGAGTGGTCTCGAGCAGCAGCCGAATGGGACTGGCTTGAACTGCCGATCATGGCCGAGCAGGGCTGGTTCGAGCCGGAATGGCTTACCGGCGGAGTCGGCGAACGGGGCCTTGTGCAGCATAAGACAACCCGCGCCGCGGTGACGCTTGACCTTCCAGTGGATGTTCCAGCGCTGCATCGCGGACTTAAGCGCAACCTTCTGGAGAGTACCCACCGAGCACGCAATCGGCTCAACCGGTCGCAGAGCCCCTGGGAAGTAACCGTGCATGAGGGCCAGGACGGCATCGCGCATGCGCTGCCCGTCCTTGCGCGCCTGCATGCCACGCGGGCCGATCTGGCCGGACGGCGCCATCATCCCGATCAGCTAGCTGAATCCGCGCGCCGAGCCTTCCTCGAGGATGCCCTTTCCGGCATGGCGCGTTACCGGCAGGCGCAGATTCTGACGCTCGACGTCGGCGGCGATCCGGTGGCAGCCCAGATGGTCCTGCTGGCACCCGACGCCACCTATCTCGGGATGAGCGGTGTCGATCCGGCATGGTGGCAGGTGAACGCGGTGACCTTGCTGCAGTTGCGTGCCGCGGAGGCGGCGGTTGAGCGAGGACACCGAACCTTCAATCTTTCCGTCGGGCCAAGCGTCGCCAAACTGCGCTGGAGCGAGCAGGTGAGGCAACACCCCGAGTTCATCGTGTGTGGTCCTCGGCGATCGTCTCAGATCGCGTTCACTGCCTACCGGCTAGCGGCGGCCGCGGCCGCCGTCCGTCGTGAGGCAGTTCGGCATCGAGCGACGGCGCGTAAGAAGAAGGAGGCGTCAAGTGCACATCATGCAGCTCACTGACTTCTACCACCCGGTGATTGGGGGGTTGGAAAGGCACGTCGCGACTCTGTCAATAGAGCTGATTCAGCTTGGTCACAGTGTTGTCGTGGTCACGCTTCAATCTGGCGATCTCCCGGAAGAGGAGACCATTGACGGGGTGCGGGTGATCCGCATCCGCAGCTGGAGTCAGAGGCTCGATCGCTTGTACTCGGACACCTCACATCCTTTTCATCCGACCGGTCCTGACCCAGGAGCTGTCGGCGCCCTGCGCCGAGTGATCAAGCGAGAACGTCCTACCGTCGTCCACAGTCATAGCTGGCTTGAGTATTCCTACTTCCCCCTGCACCGTGAGCATTCAGGCCCGGCTCATGTAGTGACCCTGCACGACTACGGAATGGCCTGCGCGCGGAAGACCTTGCAGCATGCCGGCCACGTGGGGCAGTGCCAAGGGCCGAGCATGATCCGATGCCTGCGGTGCGCGCCGGCGCAGTACGGAGTACTCAAGGGAACGGCCATCACGACCACCCTGCGGGCCAGCCGAGTGCTGCACTCGCGGGCGGACCGGTATATAGCCATCAGCACGGCGGTCGCGGATGGATCTCGTCAGGCGCTGCCAGCCCGCACCGAGATCATCGTGCTGCCCACAATGGTGCCGAATAACATGTCTGCCCTGGCAGAGGCGACCTCCCGGCCCGTATTTCTGCCCGCAGACGACGGCTACCTCATGTTCGTCGGGGCACTGGGGCCGCACAAGGGGGTGGATGTCCTCCTGGAGGCGCGCCGCAGGATGCGGCACAAGCCTGCCTTGGTCCTCATCGGCACGCCGCGCGACGATACTCCGCCGATTGACGATCCAGGCATCGTTGTGGCCCGCAACGTACCGTCCCCGCAGGTGATGGCTTCTTGGATGCGTGCATCAATCGCGATCGTTCCATCGGTCTGGCATGAACCCATGGGGCAGGTGGCCATCGAAGCGATGCTTGTCGGGCGACCTGTCGTGGCGTCGGATGTGGGCGGTCTGCGGGATGTAGTCGATCACGGCTCCACCGGCGTCATGGTTCCCCCGGGTGATCCTGGTGCGCTCGCGGCTGCTCTCGACGGCCTCCTTGACAATCCAGAGTTGCGGCGGCGCATGGGTGAGGCGGGCCGATTGCGAGCTCGTCAGTTTGAGGCGGCGTCGGTGACACCGCGGGTGGTGGAGGTCTTCGAGGATGCGTTGCTCAGCCGCGCTAAGAAGTCTCGAGCACTTCCACAGCGCTAGGCGCATCCGACTTAAAGAGCGAGAGGAACCCGACAGGTGAAGATGACGGTGATCGGCTGTGGGCATCTGGGTGCAACGCACGCAGCTTGCATGGCGTCAATTGGGCACGAAGTACTCGGCGTCGACATCGACGATAGCAAGATAAGCTTGCTGAACTCGGGAAGGGCGTGGTTTCATGAGCCTGGTCTCGATGAAATGCTCGGCGAGAATATCCAGGCGGGACGGCTGCGATTCACCACCAGTTTCGCTGAGGCAGCCGAGTTCTCAAGCGTGCACTTCGTCGGGGTTGCCACCCCGGGGCACGAGGACGGTTCATATGATCTGTCACAACTGCACGCAGTGATTTCATCACTGGTCCCCCACCTGCGTGGGGCATCGGTGCTCATAGGAAAGTCGACCGTCCCGCCGGGGACCGCCGCGGCCCTTCAGGCGAAGGCGGACAGTCTCCTGCTCCCTGACGAGCTCGCGCGTCTTGAAGTGGTGTGGAATCCGGAGTTCCTTCGTGAGGGCTGTGCGGTCGAGGACACCCTGCGTCCGGACAGGATTGTCGCCGGGGTCGTCAGTGCTGGCGCGGCTAAGATCGTGAAGGAGATCTACCAGCCGCTGACGGACGCCGGCGTCCCATTGGTGATCACCGACCTGCCTACCTCGGAGCTAGCGAAGGGGGCGGCTAACGCTTTCCTTGCCACCAAGATTTCCTTCATCAATGCGATGGCGGATATCTGCGCGATCACGGACGCGGATGTCTCTGCCCTAGCACGTTCCTTGGGCATGGATCCGCGTATCGGCTCCGCCTTCCTCAAGGCCGGGCTTGGCTATGGTGGCGCCTGCCTTCCCAAGGATGTCCGCGGTTTGGGGACGTTCGCTAGCGAGAAGGGGGCACGCAATGCTGCCAACCTGCTGGCAGCAGTCGACGGGGTCAACTCGTCCCGCGGTGGCCAGGTAGTCGATCTCGTCCGTGCGGCCGTTGGCGATGTGTCTGGCAGGCGGATAGCGATGTGGGGGGCGGCGTTCAAGTCGGGAACCGACGATGTGCGTGATTCGGTCGCGCTCAGTGTGGCTAATGAACTGCATGGGCTGGGCGCCGAGGTGACCGTTTACGATCCGATGGCGAGCAGCAATGCTCTCGTGGCTTCCCCTGAATTGGGGTATGCCAACTCGGCGGAAGCCGCGCTGCGGGATGCGGACGTGCTTGTCATCGTCACGGCCTGGCCAGAGTTCGCACAAGTGTCTCCCGTTAAAGTCGGCGAATCCGTCAAGCGTAAAACGGTTATCGATGCCTGCCAAGGCATTGATGTAGCGGCATGGCAGGCAGCAGGCTGGAGGGTTTCATCCCTGACTGGCGTGCTGGCGGGTCGGTCCCTGATGGACCCGACCTCGGCAGTAGCATAAGCACCCGCGCCTGGCATCATCCTAACGATCACACTCTCTATATGTCCTGAATTTTCACGATCGAGGCGGTTGTATGCCAATGACTATTAATAGTCGGAATCTGGGGTCGGCCAAATCGGTTGCTACTACCATTCTCGCCCTCTCGTGCATGGTGCTAGGTGTGGCATTTGTGCCGAGGGGTGCCATCAGTCCTGTACGTGCGGACTTCGTAACAAGATCCGGCGGCAAACTAATGTTCAGCGGCCACGCGTTCCGGTTCTCCGGTGCGAACATATATTGGGGCGGACTGGACGAGAACGGACGTATGTCGCTGAACTACCCCACCAAGTTCCGTGTTGATTCCGCGCTCAAGACGGTGGCCGACATGGGCGGGACAGTGGTCCGCTGTCAGACATGCGGCATTTCGACTGGCAATCCAAGCAGCGTGGAGCCGTCGCTCGGGGTGTTTAATGAGACAGCGCTTCGTCATATCGACTACTTCGTAGCCGAAGCACAGAAGTACCACATCAGACTCGTCATACCGCTCACCGGCAACTACGCCTATTATTTGGGCGGCTATCATAACTTTACCGACTGGCTAGGTCTGTCGACGGCACGAAATTGCCCGTCGGCGACCTGTGCAAGCATCTTTTACGGTAACTTGAAGGTCATCGCCGCGTTCAAGGATTATGTTTCCAAGTTGCTTAACCACGTCAATTTCTACAACGGGATACCGAACAAGGATAATCCAACTATTATGAGTTGGGAAATCGGGAACGAGATGCCGTACGGAAACGGAGGGATGGCTGAGCTCTCGAACTGGACCAGCACGATGTCGAGCTTCATCAAATCAATCGCCTCAAATCAGCTTGTCATGGATGGAGCTCTTACCCTAGACCCAGATGACCTGTTGATTTCGACTGTTGATATCCAGGATCAACACTTCTATCCGTTGAGCACGTGGGGCCTTGACTACGTAGCTTCCCGCGTTGCGGCGGCTCGGCAAGCCCTGATCGTAGGGGAGTATGATTGGAACGATTCGCCCAGGCTATCCTCATTCCTAACTGATATCCATGGCACTCGCAGTATCTCCGGCGATCTCTACTGGGATTTTCTTCCCCAGAATGATTATTTTGGCTATGTGCAACATTATGATGGTTATCAATTGCATTTTCCCGGCGACAATCTTGATGTCGGGATCATTAATATAGCTCCGGTTGCCTCGGCGGTAACTGACGCGCCACTCGCGGCAGAACTTCGCCGCCATGCATATGACATGTCCGGCTTCCACGCTCCGCCGTATCCCGTACCCGCAGCCCCCGTTATAACCAACGTAGAACACGTTGCGAGTGCCACTGCAGGTGATGGAAACTTGATTGAATGGCAGGGGTCCGCGGATGCCATGCGGTATGTGGTCCGCCGTTCTGACACGGGTCGAAGCGGCTCATGGGCCGTGGTAGGCGCGGTCAGCGCTGATTCAACCGAGGAGCCATTCCTCGACCGTAATGCAGGCGTCGGGCCCGATCTGTGGTATCGGATTACCGCCGTTAGCCAGGCCGGTATCACCGGGGGAACCTCTGCCCCCTTTCAGTTGCTGCACCATACTCTGGATGACAACCTTAACAACTTCTCGGACGCTTTCTCCCACACGTCAGGGGTTGCGATCGTCGCCGATAAGACTAAGCTGCCGCTATATGGTGGGGATCGGTCACGGGCAGAATTCTTGCCCAACGCGCACGGCGTGAGCATCGGCTGGCATCGGCCAGCTGTGCAGACCTTTGAGGCTCTCTGTTACTTCAATATGGCGAAGGCAGGGAGGTTCGTCTTCCTGCTCTCCAAAAACGGTTCCGACTGGACCCGGGTGCCTGGCGCAGACGTACAGGCCAACCAGGAGGCGATGTCGGCGGGTAAAGACTGGGCCTTCTACGTCTACACCATCGACAACCTTCATCAGATTCTGCCCGGTGCCACGTACATCGAAGCACAGCGAGCAGGTAATGCTCCGGGCATCGCCGAGCTCGGCGAGGTACGCATCACGTACTTATGGCATGCACCCGCAAGTATTAGGGCTGATCCGTAGCGGTCGCTGCTGCCTGCAGAATTGCCTCGGTGATCTCATGCCAATCCCGCGGGTCTGCAAACTTCTGGCCTGCCATCTGGATGGCTTCCATGATCCCAGCCTTCAGCTCGCCAAGATCACCAGGGGATACGAATACGGCGCCGTCGTAGCCGCTGGCCGCCTCTGGCAGGCCGCCGACATTTGTCACGACTATAGGTAGCCCGCAGCTCATCGCTATATGAAGGATGCCGCTACTTGACGAGCGGCGGTAGGGGAGCACCGCAATGTCAGCGTGGGCGAAAGCCGCTCCTACTACCTCGTCGGTAACGTATCTGTTTACGAACGTGATCCGATCGGAGTATGGGCTGGTTGCTATGAGATGCGCCGGCTCGGTGCAATTCTCCCAGGTCTCACCCACCACTGTGAGCCAGAGTCGTTCGGCTTCGTCTTTTGTCAGGCTATTGAAGACCTGAAGAAGGTCTTCTAGGCCCTTGTACGGCCGGATAAGCCCGAAGAAGAGAAGGTTAATCACCTCAGGTTTTGGCGCACTCGTTACGGCCGAAATGGCATCGTCGTCGAATGCGTTCGGGTCACTTGAGGTCGCGGCAAACTGGTCGTAAGGACCGTGCGCCGCGAGCGCTACACGGGCATTCAGCGGCCCGTAACCTGATTCGAGCAGTTGCCAGTCAGATTTCGAATGCACTACGCAGCCGTGCGCAAGGCGCAGAAGCGTCCGGAGGCCCCATTGGCCATAGAGTCGGGCTAGTGCAAGTCCTGCTTCACCAGGATCTTGCAGCTCGTGCATTTCGATGACGATACGCGCACCGCAGGCTCGCCCTACCATGGCCAGCAGTAGGTGAGTGTGGAGAGTCGCCGCGGTCCACCATTCAAGCACCAATATTTTGGCACGCAGGGTACGCAAGAACCGAAGAGCGCCGACCAGTGAACGTCCCCACCACCAGTCGATCCCATCGTAGACAGATATGTCGGCGTCGTAGGTCATGCTAGATCGCTTTTGGCCCACTCGATCCCTGCCAGGGTAAAGGCGGCGGGGCAACAAGTGCCTTAGCAGGATGACGCTTGTTTGATGCCCATCTTCGGCGACTGAATGGGCCAAGCGGCACGTATAGTAGCTGATTCCCGAGGTAAACCTCCAACCCGGCCCAACAAGGCATATCGCCGAGGCCGGCCTGTCGGCTGAAGACGCTTGATCGTTCTGTGTCGCCTCGGATGGCACAATTGATGCCACGCCAAAATCTGAAGTAGTCATGTGGCACCTACCTGCCAACCAAAAGCCGCTGGCTATGTCTCGAGAACTGGATGCAATCGAGGATACACCAGCATGCTCTTTTAATGCCAAGTGATCACGTTTAGCGGATTCCATTAAGTAATAGAATCCAACTTTCACATATTCTTACTGTGATTGACACGCCCCGCAGCAGCGCCTGGCCGAGCGCGAGCACCCACCCCGGGACGCATCGCCAAGCGGCATTGGGCCGTTGGCTGAGCGGCTCTAGTAGGCTCCGCTGCCGCTGAGGACTGCCCTGGCGGTTTTCCACAGGATCTGGAGGTCGAGGAAGAGGGACCAGTTCTCGACGTAGTGCACGTCGAGGCGGGTTGAGTCGGCGAGGGAGAGGTCGGAGCGGCCGCTGACCTGCCACAGTCCGGTGATGCCTGGCTTGACGACGATCCGGCGGATCATGTGGGTGCCGTCATAGCTGGCGGTTTCCTCCGGCAGCGCGGGCCGCGGTCCGACGAGGGACATGTCGCCGCGGGCGACGTTGATGAGCTGGGGGAGCTCGTCGAGTGAGTAGCGGCGCAGCCACAAGCCTGGTCTGGTGATCCGCGGGTCCTTGCGCATCTTGAATAGCGCGCCGTTGCCCTCGTCCTGCGTGGCGAGCTGAGACTTCAGCAGCTCCGCGTCGGTGACCATGGTGCGGAACTTCCGCACCAGGAAGATCTCGCCGTCGCGGCCGACCCGGACCTGGCGGAAGAAGACCGGGCCGCCGTCGTCTGCCTTGATCGCGAGCGCGACCGCGAGGAAGACCGGGGCCAGCGCCATCAGGGCGATGGCGGCGGCCGTCCTGTCGAACAGCGACTTGAGGAGGATCCTGGTCCCGGCCCGCCGCGGGTGGTCCAGGTGCAGCAGCGGGAGGCCCGCGATCGGCCGGATCGTGGTCCTTGACTCCGCTATGTCGAGCAGCGTGGGCGCCACGTACACCTCGGTCGCGGATTCTTCGAGCTCCCATGCGAGCTCGCGCATCCGCGCGCCGCTCAGTTCCGGGCAGGCCAGCACCGCGACGGTGTCGGCTTGGAGCGTGGCTACGGCGCGCGTGGTGTCGTCGATGCCCCCGAATACGGGCACCCCGGCGATCGCAGGGAAGACGGTGATGTCACCGGTGAGGCAGGCACCTACGACGGACAGTCCGTGGTGCCTGTCCCTGCTCAGCTGCGAGATCAGGCTGGCGACCGAGTCCGGGTGCCCCACCGCGACCACCCGCTGCATGCCGTAACCGGTAGCGCGCCGCCGGTGCAGCCGCTTGCGCAGCCAGTACCTGGCGCACAGGTCAAGGACGGTGGCGGTCGGCAGCGCGATCGCGACGTACGACCGCGCGACCTCGAACCTGGTCACGTAGGAGGCGATCGCCACCGCCGCGGTGAGGCAGAACCCGGCGTTGAGCACCCTGCGGAACTCGTCGGAGCCCACCCCGATGAACTTAAGGTCATACCCTCCGCACAACCGCATGGCCACGGCCCACATCAGCGGAAGGATCAGCGTGATCACAAGGTAGGAAAGCGGCCGGTAGCTGGGGCTGAGGAACCGGGTGTTAACCGCGAGCGTCGCCGCGAGCAGCATGCAGAACGTGTCGACGAGTACCGTCACCCGGACGTAATAGGCGCGCCACGCAGCGGTTCTCCGCGCCGCCGCCCGGTCATGAACCTGTTCCTGTCTGGCAGGGACTGCGGCCTCACTGATCACGGACTCTTCCCCCAAAGCTCCCAGCATGAGCTGCCCCGAATGCGGGACACGTGAGGAAGACGCCCAGTCCGGAGGTCCGGTTGACACGTGGTAGGAGGATTCATCTAATCGTTGCGAGTAAGCAGCCTTGGCGGCTGATGCGGATGTTCCTTTTTGTTTTGTGTACACATGGTGACTGGTGTTGTGCGACAACGGTAACAGCCGACGGAAATCCATCAGGTAATGGAATTTAATGAGGCGGGTGGTCCCGCACGGGCATATTAGCCCTGGGTCAGCAGCCGCGATTAGCGACTTCGGCCTTTACGGTCGCGGCCCACTGATAGGCGATCATGAGCGGCCACAGGTGCGCGGCGAGCGGGGTGGTGACGGCGAAGATCGTGCCGCTGTAGCAGCGCCGGAACCTTAGCTCCGCCCGCCAGGTCTGATCTGGTACGGTGACCAAAACGACGGAGCGCCAGCCGTACTGCCTGGCTAGGCGGGCAGTTGCCTCGGCCTCGCCCTGGGTGGTGTCCGGGTTGGGCAGGAAGCAGATCACCGTCGCGGTCCCCACCCGGGTTCCGCACAGCTCCGGCGGTACATACATCCCCTGCGACAAGACGAGGTAGCTCGCCCGGTCCTGCCGGGCCAGGCTCAGTGCCGCGTCAAGCCGGTGCCCCTCCCCGCCGAGCACGATGATGGCATCCACCCGCGCGGGCATGCCGGTGGCTGGCCGGACAAAGAGGCGCGCGGTTGCCGCGCCGAACAGGGCGAGCAGGACAAGCAACCCCGCAACAGTCCGCCGCCATCTCCCTGGCCGCCGGCCGCGTGGGCGTGGGGCCGTCAAGGTGTCGGAGGAGGTCTCGCTCACCGGAAAATGTTACGGCCGCGGCGAGACTGATTGGCTATCATCCGCGTACCGCCGTTATAGCGGCTGTTCTTATGATACAAACTGTTCGAGCCTGATTTGGTCTGTTCTCTAGCTGTGGGCAGACTTTCGGTAACTCTCTGGTGAAATAGTGCTACTCGATCTTGGTCTCTCGGTACGGTAGCCGTCAAAAGCCCTATTACTGCTTTATATAAGGAGAACGATCCCCGTGGCCGCCACGCTGCAAGAGATGCTGCTCAGCCCCGCTGTCCAGCCGCAGGTAGTCACCGACTGCCAGGCGCTCGTCGATCATGAGCTTGCCAGCAAGTCCGGGCTCTCCGCGACCGGGCTCAAGGTTGCCTACAAGGCGGTAACCGCGTTCGCGCCCGGCTACTACCATGGAATCATCGAGACCCTGCTCCCGGGCATGGTCGCCCAGCTCCAGCCCTTCTGGGCGGACTTCACCGCGTCGGGCGGCGCGGAGTTCGGCGATTACCTCGCCAAGCGGCCCGCCGAGGTTGCGGAGGCGCTGCTCTCGGTCACCGATGAGAAGGGGCGCACTTCTGGGCGGGCCACCGTCGTCAGGACGTACAACGCGGTGCGCGGCGGTGCGGGCAAGCACATCGAGGCCGCGCTGCCCAACCTCGGCGCCATGGTGCAGAAGTACGCCTGATCGCGCGTCAAAGTTGCACTGGTAGGACGGCAAGGAGATAGGCAAAAGCGCCGATGGTCCGACCATCGGCGCTTTTTATTGTCTTGACCGCTATTTTGACCGTGAGTTCTGCCTAGCGGAAGCATCGCCTTGCGAGGCGCGTAGCGCCGCCAGGGCCGCCGACCGGCCCAGGTCTTCCGTCATACCCCGGTAGGCCACCTGGTTGAAGCTCCCCTTGTGAGACACAACGGCCGCAGGCACCCCCATCACGATGCCGCACGGGGGAACATCGCGAGTGACTAGGCTATTACCGGCCACCACGGCATCGTGGCCGAGCGTAACGGGTCCCGCGATGATGGAGCCAGGGCCGACCCACACCCGGTCGCCGAGCGTCGGCGAATCCCAGCCCTGAGGGTCGTCCATGGCGAGCGCCGTGTCTGAGCCCATGCTTGAGTTCCCGAAGGTTACCCCGTGGGATATATTGCAGTTCTCCCCGATATGCACCTTCCCTATGTGAATACCACCGAAATGGTTCACGAAAAAGCCATAACCAATATGGGCGTGCGGGGTTATCTCGACCCCAACGGCGATCCCTGTCAGGTGGGAAGCGATGAACATCGGTGCGTACAGCAGTTTGCCAAGGGCTCGCGGCCTGAAGCGGTAATAAAAATGATGGGTGAGCCTGTACAGGATTACCGCCCAAAGGCCGGGAAACAAGAGCCCTACCCGTGCGATCGCGCTGGCGGTCACCTTGCCATCGCCAAATAGGGAGTAGATGCAGCGGTCGGCATCGCTCCGTATCGCACGCAGAACGCTGTCAGGACACGAGCATGGATTACCCATTGTTCCCGCACTTCCCCAGGTCATAGCCGCGTGTGCTCAACACAGTACCCCAGGATTCTGGGCTGTGAACGTGTGCGCGTCCAGAGCACTAACAAGCCCGTCCATAAGGTATAAAAACGGGCTGATTGTGGCATCTCGCATTAATGTGGCCGATCATGATAGCGTGGTGTGGAGATCTCGACCGTGGGAACGATATGTGCCGACGGTACGGTGTTGAATCTTTCCGCGCTTTCACGATCGTCATTGGCCCGTCGGCTACCGTGGCAGGCCAAATTGCCGGAGAGGTCGGATATGAGACTGCTGCTGCTCGCCCAGTTCTTCCCGCCGGATATCGGCGGCGAGGAACGTCACGTGTTCAACCTTGCGAACACCCTCGCCACTCGAGGTCACGAAGTCTCGGTCGCGACCCAGCGGATGGCCGGTGCCCCTGACGAGGAGGTGCTGCCGTCAGGGGTGCGTGTCTACAGGTTCGCGACCATGGCGATGCGCCTGTCCGGTGTTTACTCCACCGACCGCCCCCATCACCCGCCCGCACCTGATCCGATTGGCGTGGGCGAATTGCGCCGTATCATCGCGAAAACTCGCCCCGAGGTAGTGCACGCGCACAACTGGGCCGTCAACAGCGTGCTGCCTCTCCATCACCGGTCCGCTCGATCGCCGTTCGGCCTGGTGCTGACGCTGCACGATTACAGCCAGGTCTGTGCCACAAAGCGATTGATGCGCAACGGAGAACTGTGCGCTGGTCCGTCCCCGGCACGGTGCCTGCCATGCGCCAAGGGCCACTACGGGTCCCTGATCGGCACGGCTACCGTGGCGGCTACCGCCGCGATGCGGCCATGGAAAGCGCACTCGATCGACCACATCGTGTGCGTGAGCCGTGCCGTGGCGTCGGGTAACCACCTGGCCGACAGCGACCGGACCAGCGTCATCCCGAACTTCATCCCCGATTCGATGATGCTGCCACGGGATGAGACCTCGGCGAGCCCGGTATCGGCGGCCGGCCCCCCTGAGCTGCCCGAGAAGGAGTTCCTGCTTTTCGTCGGCGATCTATCGGCGGAGAAGGGCGTGCCCACGCTCCTTCGGGCGTACGAGAACCTCGGCTGCGACCGCCCGCAGCTTGTGCTCGTCGGACGGCGTACTCCGGACACCCCGACGGACCTTCCAGACGGGGCGCAGGTACAGGTGGAGTGGGCGCACGAGAACGTGATGGAGGCGTTCCGGCGGTGCACTGCCGCGGTTCTTCCGTCCGTCTGGCCAGATCCGTGCCCGACGACAGTACTTGAGGCGATGGCAAGCGGCTGTCCTGTAGTAACAACGTCAATCGGCGGCATGACCGACATGGTCGTCGACCAGGAGAGCGGACTGCTTGTGCTGCCGGGGAACGTCTCGGCACTCACCGGGGCCATCAGCGATCTTCTCGCGGACGAGAGCCTGCGTTCGAGGTATGCCGCTGCCGCGCGTGAGAGAGTCCTGCGGTTCACCGCGACTGCCGTCGCCGAGCGACTCGAAGCCGTCTATGCCAAGGTCGCCGCTGCCCAGCGATAGGGGCCTGGGCAGCGCCGGGCGATGTGTTCACCGATGTAAATCTTTGACACACAGAAGCCAAGGACACCCATGCCCGAACAGGACGGCAATCCAAATCGCCAAGCGTGGCAGAACGTTCCAGTGATAAATCAGCATGATGCGCCCCAGCCCGCAAGCGATCACTACAGGGCGCCGCGTCCTGGAGGCCCGTACCAAGAGCAGCGCTATTCAGTTGATCCACGCGATGTTGATCGAAGCGTTGCCGTAGCCGATCGAGCAGATCAAAACCTTCAAAAAAGCCGATTTTCACGGGGACCAGCGCGGGCGGTCTTGCTTGCCGCAGGCTTCGGTGTCTGTCTCGATGGCATTGCCGTCGCCATCGCCCCGCAGCGACCAGGGTTCGGCCAGAGTCTCTTCTGGACGGCGTTTTTCTTGCCGTTCGCCGTGTGCTCGATGGTTTTGTGCGGGACCAAGCCATCGCCCAGGGTCCGGCAGCTCACGGTGGCCATCATCGCGCTCTATCCAGCGATAATCTATCGAATGACGAGCCCCATCATTCTGGGCGGCTTCGATGAGCATTTGCATGAGCGTACGCTTCTCGACCTCCTGCATGGGAGCGGTCTCTTCGCCTCCAACCCGCAGCTTCAAGTCGGACCATACTATCCGGGGCTTGAGTTGTTCACTGGAGTTGCGACCCGTCTCATCGGAGCGCCGCCGATTGTCGTCATGGCTCTGGTCGTGTTCCTGTGTCGGGTATTGTTCGTGCTCGCTATTTATGAGTGCGCGCTCAGCGTCTTGCGTTCAGAACGAAGCGCGTCGCTCGTGGTCATTTTCTATGCGGCATCCCCGCAATTTTACTTCTTTACCTCACAGTTCTCCTACGAGACGATCGCGCTCACCTTGGGTATGGGAGGTATTTATTTCCTGCGGCGCGCTCAGTCCGCTTCTGGCCAGGCCGCTCGCTGGCTGTCGGGGCTGGCCATGCTCGCCTTGGTCACGACCGTCATGTCGCACCATTTGACCAGTTGGCTCTTCCTCGCTTTCCTGCTGGCCTGGGCAGCGGCCAGCCGCAGACAAGAGCGTAAAATCGTCATGCGGGCCGCGCTGGTGATGGCGATCACGGTGGGCGTATGGAGCGCGGCCATCGCAAGCCAACTCGTCGGCTACCTCGGACCGGTCTTCAGCGCTGCCTTCAGCGAATTGCAATCTACCCTTACAGGTTCAACTAAAGGCCACAAATTCAGCAGCTCGGGTGGCAATACGAGTCCCGAATGGGAGAAGATCCTTCTTCTCTTTTACGCGGTGTGCGGTACGCTGGCGGCTCTTATTTGCGGCGGCATCCTGCTCCGGCGGGCGATCCGCACGCGCAATCCTCGCATCGGGCTGCTCGCCGTGCTTGCTATCGCATACCCTGCCACGCTCGCGGCGCATTTCGTTCCCGCTGCATCAGACGTCGGTGACCGCTCGTCGACATTTCTCTTTATTCCTCTCGCCCTGTCGTGCGCTCTAGTTGTGACTACTTCCCGCAGTCCACGCTGGCTCGGCAGGCATAGACTGCGCACCGTTAGGCTTGTTCCGCTGATGCTTGGACTTAGCCTCGTCTACATAGGGGGGGTCGCGCTTGGCGCCGGTCCAGACTGGGGAATCCTCCCCGGACCGTACCTCGTTTCAGCGGAGGCACGCACCCAGGATCCCTACACGCTGGCGGCTGTGCGATGGGCGACCGCGCATATTCCCCCAGGTAGTACGTTTATCGCGGACCGTATTCCGGCTGACCTGCTGGCCAGCGAAGCCAGGCTCTGGCCAATCTCTGAGCCGAAGGGCCGTTTTGAGCCGGCGTTGCTTTATTTCACGACTACGTGGGGCTCGTATCAGACCGCCGTAGTAAAAGGGATGTCCATCAATTATATTTACGTCGATCAGCGCTTGTCGCAATCGCTCCCACTCGTAGGAGACTACTTCTATCCCGGCGAAACCGGCATAACCGGCGGCACGGGCGTAAATATAACGCAACAGCAGCTCTCCAAGGCGGAGATAACTAAATTCGCTCATGTGCCCGGACTTAAGATGGCCTATCATCTTGGCCCGGTGACGATCTATAACACGGCAGGAATGGGCGTGGCCCCCCAGCGAGACGGCTATACGAGCGTGCGTTCGATGGGGCTGGGAGCCGTTGGCGATTACCTGCTCGGTGTGGCAGTGGTGGGACTAATTTTCGCGCTGCGCAGAAGGCTGAGCTTGATAGCTCTCATGGCGCGCAATATCGGCGTCCTCGGAACTCTTCTCACTCTGATACCGGTGACGATCATCGTCGGTGGTGTACTGTTCGGACTGCGCTGTATCCCCGGTCCTTACTTCTCTCTTGGCGCTATCACCGCGGCTGTCGTCATCGCGGTTCGGTGGCGGGCAAAAGGCGGGGGCGCAATGCCCTTCCCCCGTCCAGCATTCCGCAGGCGTCTTGATGTCGCTGTATTGCCCGGTATCCTGGCGGCGATGGCGGGCATCGCACTTTCCATTCATGCCATGTGGAACTTGGACGTTACGCAGGTGTACGACCTGCTCAACATGGTCAAGAAGTAACGTTCGGCTCTGCTTGCTGATCGTCATTTAGTGCCGTCAGCCGAAGCGGGTCATTATCCATGTTCCTGTAGTGCACCTGATGAAAGCTGCCCTCTCGAGAGACGACCTTCGCTGGAACACCCATGGCGACACCGCGGGTTGGGACGTCCCGCGTCACTAGGCTGCCTCCAGCTACCGAGGCATCATCGCCAAGAGCGACTGGTCCAGCGACGATAGCACGAGGCCCGATGAAGACCCGATCGCCGATCGTCGGAAGGTCGTTGAGGGCTTTCCCTGCCACCGTGCTTGATCGCCCGAGGGTCACGCCCTGGTTGATCGTACAATTCTCGCCCATGGTGATGGCCCCCATGACGATGCCACCGAAATTATTTATCAATAGTCCGCGACCGATATGTGCCCCGGATTCTATCTCGATCCCGCAAATAAGCGCCGTCATTCGACTCATAACGAATGAGGGTACGGCAAGAAGCTTGCCAAGTGCGCGAGGCTGAAAGCGATAAATGAAATGATGGGTGAGCCGGTAGGAAGCCAGTGCCCACAGGCCAGGAGAGGTCGCGATGAGCATGACCGATCCGATCCCGGGCCGTTTATCACCGCACATCGAATAAACGTAGCGATCGATATCACGCCAGACCGCCAAGCGGAGACTTCCGGAGCACGAGCAAGGACCTCGCATCGTTCGCTCGCTTTCGCTTAGGAGAGAGAATCCTGGGTACAGCCTGAATTGATGTTATCACTTCCACGGTTTTCTGGGGGACACTGTGAAGGTGCTCGTTACCGGTGGCGCTGGCTTTATCGGCTCACATGTCTGTGACGCTTTTATCGCCAAAGGTGCCGAAATACACGTTGTCGACGACCTATCGGCCGGCCGTCCAGGTCGGTTCCCAGAGGGTACTGTCCTGTATAGGCAGCCACCGGCGGCGCGCTGTACGGCAAGGAGGCGCCGGTGCCATCGTCGGAATGCGTCTTGCCGGAACCGGAATCCCCATACGGGATATCAAAGTATGGTGCGGAGCAATATATAGGGCTATATAACCGGCTATATGGGACAGCGCACGCCATCCTGCGGTTCGCCAATGTTTACGGCCCGCGCCAGAGCCCATCGGGTGAGGCCGGCGTGGTGACGATTTTCTGCTCGCAGGCGATCAAGCACAAGCCGCTTACCATTTACGGTGATGGGCAGCAGACGCGCGACTACGTCTACGTAGGTGACTGCGTGGCGGCGTTCCTCGCGGCGGCGGAGCACGACCAGGCGGGCACGTGGAACATCGGGAACGGAACAGAGGTCAGCGTCCTCGAGCTCGCCTCGATGATCGCGCAGATGACGGGCGATGACACCGAGGCCACGTTCGCCCCGCCGCGCACCGGCGAGCTGCGGCGCAGCGCCCTCGTGTCCGAGCAGGCCGAACGGGACCTCGGGTGGCGGCCCGCGGTCTCACTCGCCGACGGCGTCGAGGCCGTCGTCAGGTGGCTTTCTGCTGGCGCGCCCGACCGAGCTTTGTCTTGAAATAGCTCGCCGCGGTTACGCTGAACCCGACGATGATTGACCCGGCGCGGCCAAGGCCCGCCGGGTCTCCGCTGAATAGGTCGGCGATGCCCCTGACCACGCCGAGGGGAAGGGTCCTGATGGCGTATGAGTACTCCGTGGACAGGCCATCGCCGCTGCCGACGCTGTCGGCGACCTGCGCCTTAGAGATCCCCTCCGCATAGCACCGCGAAAGGAAGTAGGAGAACCGGCACCGGCTGTCGGAGACAAAGTGCCAGACCTTGGCGCGGTGCTCCATCACGAGTACGGCGCCCGGCGACCGCTGGTGGAGCCGGATGCAGAACTCGGTCTCCTCGCCGCCGAGCGGCAGTGAGTGCGCGCTGCGCCCGATGCCGCTCTGGAACCCGTCAATGAGCGAGAACACCTCCCGCCGGAATGACATGTTCCCGCCGAGGAGGTTCCTGACCGGCGCCCCGGAGGGCGGCATCCCCTTGTAGTTGCTTCCGATGACCCACAGGAACTCCTCGGGCATCCACGAGGGGCGTGCGGTCTGCCAGTTCGGCATGGTCAGGCCGCCGACCCCCATGATGTCCGGGTTGGCGTAATCCTCGACGAGGTACTTGAGCCAGTCGCGATCCGCGGCCGCGTCGTCGTCGAGGAACGCGATGAGAGCACCCGAGGCCAGCGCGGCGCCGGTATTGCGCCCGCCGGAGAGACCTCGTGCCTCGCGGTTCTCCACCACCGTCACATCCGGCATGAAGGTGACCAGGCGCTTGTACAGCGCGGGGTTGTGGTCGACGACGATGATGGTCTCCCCGGCGGGCAGCGTCTGAGCGCGCACCGAGTCAGCCGCGGCGCGGATGTGATCCCACCGGTCCTCGGTATAGACGCAGATGACCACGGAGATACTTGGGCTTGATGTCGAGATACTTGGGCTTGATGTCGAGATACTTGGGCTTGATGTCATGGGGCCTCCCCCTACTCAGCAGAGCTAGTCAGCAGCGCTCTGGTCCGGCGTACGACCGCGTATCCCCTGGTGAGCGCGCGGTCCTTCATCAGCGTCAGAGTGAGGTGGCCATCGACCATCGCCCGGAACTCCGCGAGCGTGGTGGTGCGGTGGACGGTCAGCCGGGGGATCGCGAACGGGTCGGCTCCCGGGCTCGCGATCAGGTTCCTGACCGCGTGGCCGTAGCCGTATCCCGCGGCGCGGGCCGTCTCACGCACCTGGGCGTTGGAATACCCGAACGGGTACGCGACCCCCGGCACCGGCATGGCGAGCTTCTCTTCGAGCCGCGCCTTGCTCGCGTAGAGCTCCTCGCGGAGGCGGTCGGGCGTGATCTGGTCGAGCTGCGGATGCCGGCAGCTATGCGCCCCGATCTCGATGCCGGCGGCCGCCACCTCGGCGACCTGGCCCCAGCTCAGCATGCGACCCGGCCGTCTGACGCCGGGCCATTCCACGTCGTCCTGCACCCAGCCGGAGGTCACGAATACCGTGGCGGTGAAGCCATGGCGGCTGAGCACGGGCAGTGCTTGAGAATGGAAGTCCTCGTACCCGTCGTCAAAGGTCAGCACGATCGTCCGATCGAGCGGCTCGCCCGCGGCAAGCGCCGCGGGCAGCGCCGCCGCGGTCATGGTCCCAAATCCCGCGTCGTGCAGGAAGGCAAGCTGCTCCGCGAAGGCCTTGGGCGTCACCGCAAGCGGACTCTGGGTCGTTTCGCGGTCGCCGACCTCGTGGTACATCAGGACCGGCAGCCGCACCTTGGTGCCCCAGGCCGCTTGAACCGCTTCACTCGTGGTCATATAAGCCATTTCTCCTGATTGGTAATGGCCCATCGATCGGGCCAAGTATGCAGGAATGTCGGAAATTAACTGATTTCTCGACACAACGCCGCCGACGTCAAGGGCCATGCCGACGTCAAGGGCCATGCCGATGGCGAACTCGTTTAGTCCGCAGTATGTGAGGAATCGTTCCCAAAATTGGCATGGGAAAACAATGCGGGCGGGAGTAGAAGTGGCGTTGCCGCTGGCCATGGCAGTCGCGGTGGCATCATGGTAGAAGACCAAAAATGGGATCGGTCCTTCGGTACGGTTGCCGTGAAAAGTCCTAAGGTCAGCCAGCGCATCGACCGTATCCTGGCCTTTCCGTTTGTACGCGACGGGGCAAAGGGGTCCGATGCGCTCGCTGATACTGACCGCGATGGTGCTGCTGCTCGGCGGCTGCGCGTTCGCCACCACGCCAGCGTCGCTGTCGAGCACCCCCGCGGCGCAAGCCGGAACCGTGCCGTCGGCGCCGGCCGGCTGGGCGACCGTGTTCGAGGACAATTTCGCGGGCAAGGCCGGCGCCGCGCCCACGCTGTCCAACTGGTTCTATGACCTCGGCAGCGGCAGCGAGTACGGGACGGGGGAGGTCGATCAGACCACCCGCTCGACCTCGAACGTCTTCCTTGATGGCGCTGGGCACCTCGTGCTGAAGGCGACGCGCAGCGGGGGTAAGTGGACGTCCGGGCGGATCGAGAGTACCCGCGAGGACTTCGCGGCTCCGGCGGGCGGTGAGCTGGAGATGACCGCGTCGATCGAGTTGCCCGCGGCGGCCAAGGCGCTCGGTTACTGGCCGGCGTTCTGGGCGGTCGGTGCGTCCAAGCGGGCGGGCGGCGTCTGGCCGGCCTCCGGCGAGCTCGACATGATGGAGGACGTCAACGGGCTGAACGCGGCCTCCCAGACGATGCACGACGGGGCGGGCAGCACCGGGACCGGGCTGATCGCCTGCACGGCTTCCCGGTGCGGTGCCGGCTTCCACACCTACTCGGTGATCGTGAACCGGACCAACACGACGGCGGAGTACCTGCAGTTCCTGATGGACGGCAAGGTGCGGGAGACGGTCACCGAGGCCAAGGTCGGCGCGACGGCCTGGCAGCAGGCGGTCGACCACGGCTTCTTCATCATCCTGGACCTGGCGATGGGCGGCAGCTACCCCGACGTGATGTGCAAGTGCACGACACCGACCGCGGCCACGACGTCCGGCGCGTCGATGAAGGTGGCGTATGTGGCGGTGTACGAGAAGGGCGGCAACACCACGCCAACCAGCCGGGCCATCGCGACCGGCCACGCCACCGGGTACAACGGATGGTGCCCGGACAACAGGTGTAGACCGGGCGATTACGGCACCCCGCATTAATGCAGCCGATAGTAAATAAACGCACAAATCTAGACCGGACAAGGCCCGCTGAGGGCTCGCTGTAGTGCAGCGGCGGTGTGGAGTTCTCGACCGTTTCGTGGCCGACTATCAGGGAACGGTATATTCCGATGGTATGGCGTCGAATCCTTCCGTGCTGTCGCGATCGCAATTCACCCTGTCGGCTACCACGGCGGGCTAGATTGCCGGAAAGGTCGGATATGAGACTGCTGCTACTTGCCCAGTTCTTCCCGCCTGATATTGGCGGAGAGGAACGCCGCGTGTTTAATCTCGCAAAGCGGTAGGGGCCTGGGCAGCACGAGTCCCGCAGCGGGCATCGGTCGAACTCGGCCGCGCCTGCTGGTGACAAGGGGGAGAAAGTGTCAGCTAAAGCACTGCGGGTCCTTATGGTATGCGCGCGCTACCTGCCGGACATGGGCGGCATCGAGACCCATGTGCACGAGGTCGCACGCAGGCTCAACCTCATGAGCGATCTGAATATCACTGTACTCACGACTGATCGGACCCGTACTCGCCCGCGGAGCGAGGTGGTGGACGGAGTCCCGGTCATGCGCGTCCCTGCTTGGCCTCGGAACCGCGACTATTACCTAGCGCCCGGCATCGCCGCGGTGGCCGGGCAGCGTAACCGGTGGGATCTCGTCCACTGCCAGGGAATACATACGCCGGTGCCCGTGCTGGCGATGATGGCCGCCGGCCGTGCTGGCATTCCGTACATGGTGACCTTTCACACGGGTGGTCACTCGCTGGCTCATCGGAACGCTCTGCGATCGGCTCAGTGGCGGCTGCTAGGCCCGCTGCTGAGAAGAGCGGCAGCGCTGGTGGCCGTGAGCCGTTTCGAAGGGGAGAGCCTGTCGGAGCTGGCCGGCCTGGCCGGCATGCCCGGCATGCCCGTCACGGTCATCCGTAATGGCGGGACGCTTCCGCCGCCGGCCCCTGGCACCGTCAGCGTTAAGGGACGGATCATCTCTCCCGGTCGCCTGGAGCGGTACAAGGGTCATCACCGGGTGATCGAGGCGCTTCCGTATGTCATCGAGCAGGTGCCGGACGCGCACCTGCTCGTGCTCGGGCATGGCCCGTATGAACCCGAGCTGCGAGCTCTTGCCGACCGGCTCGGGGTCGGCGACCGCGTCGTGATCAGGCAGGTACCGCCGGGTGACCGGGAGGCAATGGCGACTACTCTGGCCGAGGCCAACGTCATCGCGGCCATGTCGGACTACGAGGCTCACCCGGTTGCGGTGATGGAGGCGCTCAGCGTTGGGCGCCCAGTGGTGGGTTATTCCATCGCGGGGATAGGCGAGCTGGTGGACGAGGGCCTGGTACACGGAGTGGCGCCGGGTACCTCCCCCGCGATGGTCGCCGAGCACCTCATCTCGGTGATGTGGGCGCCCTTGCCGACCATCATTCCTGAGCTGCCAACCTGGGACACCGCTACCGCACAGCTCGCACAGCTGTACAGGGCGGTCGCGGGACGGCCTGCGATCGTGGCGCCTGGCGATGTGTTCACCGATGTAAATCTTTGACACAAAGAAGCCAAGCATAGGTGGAGTCGCGCTTGGCGCTGGTTCAGGCTGGGGGCTCCTCCCTGGGCCGTATCTCGTTACACGGGCGTGCGTTCAATGGGGCTAGGAGCTGTTGGCGATTACCTGCTCGGTGTGGCAGTGGCGGGTTTGATTTTCGCGGTGCGCAGGAGTCGGTATCGGACTTTCCATTCATGCCATGTGGGGCTGGGACGTTACCCAGGTGTACAACCTGCTCACGACGGTCAAGCGTCATTTAGTGCGAATTTCCCTTTCCTGATATAGGGTGATTTATGGGCTCGCCAGCCTGTCTCAAGCATCGTGATATGATGCCGAAGTCTGCTGGAATATGCCAGTGAACTGCCGACCGCAGGCCAAAAAAGAATCCTCAGATGGCTAGGCACTTGAGTCGTTAGGGAGTAGAGCAGCGATGATCTTCAGACGCGCCAGGGGCGACGGTCCTGATATTATCCTGGTCGATAGAATGAGTCTCGCGACTGATTATCTAGCCTATCAACTGGCTAGCCGCGGGGCGCGTGTGCATTTGTTTACGCCATCTCCTCGGTGGCCACCCCCTTTTCTGCACGCCGCGTACCCCTACGAGTCGCGCACGGGAGAGCCATTCGGGAGCCAGCCATCTGACTCATTTGCTGCCATGGTGGAAAGGGTCGACCCGGCCTGCATCATCCCGTGTACTGAGCAGGCTCTGTACTGGATGTGGAATCAGCCAGCGCATTTTCAGGGACGATGCCTTCCCAACGTGGCGCCCGCAATCAGGCCACTGCTCCTCGACCGCGCACTGCTGCTTGAAAAGGCGGCCGACTGGGGAGTGGCGACTCCCGAATCGATGCCCCTGAATAGTTATGACGACTGCCGCGCAGCGATAGCGACAGGCCTGCCCCACATGGTCAAGTCCGGCCAGTCAAACGCCAGCAACGGCGTGGCGCTGTGCCGCACATCCGATGAGGTAATCCGGGCATTCGATAAATTTTCCCTCAGAGCTACTTCCGTCACCGCGCAACGTTATTACATCGGGCCGACCTATATGGCCGGGGCTCTATTCGTGCATGGTGAGGCGGCGCATTTCTATGCAGGTGAGCAAACGATAATGTGGCCACCGCTGACTGGCTATTCATATGAGATAAAGTCCGCAGGGGAGCCGTATCTTTCCGCCCTGCTGCGGGCCACGGAAATTGTATGCAAGAACCTAGAATGGACTGGGCTCGCGTCGTTCGATTTCGTGCTTGATGAGGATAATCAATTCAGGTTCGTGGATTTTAATCCCCGCCTATGGGGCTCGGCCGGCGCCTTGATGACAGCGAGGGTAGATCTCTACGGTGGCCTTGACCGCTTGATACGCTGCGGTGACGCTGGTCTCCCCAGCCGATCTATCCCAGACATCGCGTACCGCGTATTCCCGAAGTACACGGTGGAGCCGTCGGACATCAGCATGTGGCGGCGGCTGATGGGTTTGCGTGACGGGCCCTGGGACACCCCATTCTTGGCGGCCAGCGAACTGGCTTATAAAGTGGCATTCAGGCTAGCGCGGCTCGGATGAGCGTGCCCACGGGAGGGACCCGGTGCGCCGCACCTCGGTCGCAGAGTCAAGGGAATGTCCCTCCGACGCTGCAGCCGAGGCGAGCGAGACGAGCGCGGCAAATCCCGTCCGCTGGCGATGCAGATAGCCGGGTTCGGCAGGAACCGTTCCGGTCGACCCTGCAACGTCTGCCGCGGCGGGGAGCGTGGCAAGGCCGGGGGTCGCCGCGCGGTGCTTGCCTCCCCGGAAGTATGCGGCGCGCAGCACCGTCGGCGCCGTCACGATGCCCTCTACCACTGTGACGCTGACGTAGGCCAGGGTCAGCCCGTTCAGGCCGCCGAGCTTGCCGCCGATCACCACAGCACCTAGCTCGCAACCAGCGGATATGGTCAGGAGGACAGCGGCCCTTGACACATGGCCGGTCGCCCGGCAGACCGCGATGTACTGGGTTTTGGGGAGCCCAGGGATGTAGCTGAAGATGAGCAGCCACAGCGGAATCGTCGCGAGGCGCGCGTAACTGGGGCCGAAGATGCTCAACGCCAGGTGAGCGACGAGGGCAAGCGCGATCATCGCGGGTACCCCGATCATGAGCGACAGCCGCAGCACGAAACGCAGCTTCTCGGCAATCAGTTCCGGGGCGGCGGAAGCGATCGCGAATAGCACGGTCGACAGGCTGACCGGCACCATGAACAGGAAGCTGGTTATCATCCAGGCGACGTAGAACGCGGCGTTCGCCGACGGAGACACGACGACCGTCACCAGGACAGGGATGAGCCTGGGCGGAGTCGCGATCGCGAGGTTGAGCCAGTTGTGCGCCATCGCCACCTTGCCGAGGCGGCGCAGCCGCGCCCAGTCGGGCCGGTGGAAAATCCGGGCACCGCCACGTCCGAGCATGATGGCAGCGGGCATCACGGACAAGAGCGTCCCGACGACCCAGGCCAGGAGCAGGCCCACGCCGAACGCGTCGTGCAGCACTATCGCGGCGATTGGCAGAACGGCCAGCTTGATGGCCGACGCCGCTAGGTTGCGTGAAAGTTGCACGCCGCCGCGCAGAAGGCCGATCACGCCATCGTCAAGGACCATAGTCGCCCCGGTCAGCGCGACGCCGACCGCGAACAGCACCAGCCGGGCAGGCGTCCCGCTGATCTCGGGGAAATGTCCGCCGAAGGCCTCGGCTACGAGAGGGAAGCCGAGCCCGAGGATGAGGGATCCGAAACCGGATGCGAGCAGTGCGGCGGTGAAAAGGCCGTCCTGGTCACGGTGCCGTGGGAGCTCTCCGATCAGCATCGTCCCCAGGCCGAACATGCCGATCGTGCCGAGCAGCATCATCGCTGAAACGGCTGCCGCCCCGTAGCCAACCGACTGCGGGCTGAACTCGCGGGCTGCGACGATCCAGAAGACAAAGCCGAATACGGAGGTACAGCCCGTCGTCGCGGCGAGGCTGCCCGCGTTGCGCAGCAGATCATGGTGGCGCTCCCAGATGCCGAGCAACGCCGCCCCCGGTCCAGAACGGGTCTGAGCTGTCACGGTACCGCCTTCCCATGCCTGTCTACGGCGGCTTCGTAGTCAATCCGAGCGATGCGGCAACTGCGTCAGCGACACTCTTCACAGGAATTTTGGCCACAGCTGATCAACTAGCTAATCAACTAAGCGTATCTAGTCTACTACTCACAGCTACTTTCCTGTCGTTTCTGGACTGGAGCACGCTCGGACCGGCCCGAGGCCCCTACGCAGCAGGAGGCCTGGGCAGACTCGGGTTGCACCCCTGTGATCAGCGTCTCGTGCAAGTGCTCCGGCCGGATGTCAGTGGCAAGGCTGGAACAGCCTGTAACCGCTAGCCGCCGAGACGCCTGGTGAACCCGGGCGGGATCACCAGGTCCTCTGGCGAGAGCTCGGAGATCGAGGACCGGCCGAGCCCGAGCAGGCACGCGTCAATGCCCGACCGCATCAGGTCGAGCACGTTCTCGACACCGGCCTGCCCGTTCGCGCCGAGGCCCCACAGGTAGGCACGCCCGATCATCACGGCCCGTGCCCCGAGGGCGAGCGCCTTGACGACATCGCCGCCCCGGCGCACGCCGCCGTCCATCAGCACCTCGACCTGGTCACCGACGGCCCGCGCGATGTCGGGCAGCATCCTGATCGTGGCCGGCGTCCCGTCCAGGTTGTTCCCGCCGTGGTTGGACACCGAGATCGCCGTCACGCCGGCGTCCACGGCGCGCTTCGCGTCGTCGATCCTGGTCACGCCCTTGAGCATGAAGTGGCCGCCCCACTGCTCCCGCAGCCAGGCCACGTCCTCCCAGGACGGCGGCGTCGAGGCCATCCACTGGCCGTAGGCGCCGAAGAACGTCGGCGCGGGCGCCCCGCCCACCGGCAGGTTCGGCACGGTGAGGTCGGGGATCGCGCCGCTGCGCAGCCACTGGTACAGCCACGCGGGCCGGGCCGCCGCCCATGGGGCCTGCCTGATCATCTCCTGGAAGGTCATCTTCTCCGGGATCTTCGGCGACCCCCAGTCGCGGCCGAAGGAGAACGACCAGTCAAGCGTCGCGATCAGGCCAACGGCTCCCGCGGCACGCGCCCGCTCCATGCGCGCCGCCATCTGGTCGCGGTCGCCGACCCAGTACATCTGGAAGAACGTCTTCGGGTTCGCCGCGACGACCTCCTCGACCGGCTTGCTCGCGAACGACGAGAGCCCCATCGCGGTGCCCCGCGCGGCCGCGGCCCTGGCGACGGCGACCTCGCCGTCCGGGTGCACGGCCTGCACGCCGGTCGGCGAGATCACCACGGGCAGTGAGATCGGCTGGCCCATGATCGTGGTGGCCATCTCCCGCGTCGCGGGCAGCCCGGCGACGTGCGGCGCGAACCCAAGCTCGGCGAACGCGTCCACGTTGTCGCGGATGGTGACGCCCTCCTCGGCCCCGGCGATCAGCGCGCCGTACACCGGCTTGGGCAGGTGCCTCTTCGCGCGCCGCTGCGCCACCGCCACCGTCTCGAACCACTTATTAGCCATAGCCTCTTCACTTACCCCTTGCTCTATCTTGCGTTTCTGGTTAGAGCGCGCCCTTCGACGCCGACCCGGCCGAGTGCGGCGCGAGCATCTGCACGTCCATCGGCCCGGTCAGCTTGTCCTTGAGCGCGACGATGAGGGCGGCGAGCCCGTCGCCCTTCACGTGCGCGGCGAACGCCTCGCCAGACTCGTACTTCTCGATCATCACGAGCTTGCCGTCCTGGGTCTCGTGCAGCGCGTAGAGCAGGCATCCGCCTTCGGACTCGTGCACCTTCTCGATTGCCGCCTCGAAGGCGGCGATCACCTCGCCCCTGTACTCGGGGACCGGGATCGCGGTGGCGACGACGATGACTGCCATGGCGGACTCCTGACTTCTCTGTGGCGCTGGTTAGACATTGCTGGCGAAGAACGAGCTGAGGGCGGGTGCTACATCACGGTAGGTACCGGCGACCCGGAGCTTTCCGCGGCCGAGCCGCGCGAGCTCGCCGCCAAGCCAGCGGTCCTGCTCGCCGGTCGTGTCGAGCAGGATGTCGAGCCTGGGCAGCCGGGCCGCGAACGGCCGCGGGTCGGGACCGGCGTTGTGTACGCAGTCTGACAGCAGCAGTACCCGTGCGTCACGGGCCGGAATCCGTGCGAGTTCCCGCGCGGCTACCTGTAGCGGAAACGCAACATTCGTCAGCCCGCGCGCTGGTATCGACACCATTGACTCGACAAGCGCCTGCGGCGCGATCCGCTGCCCCAGGTGGCACAGCACCGCGGCCTCCGACCAGAAGGCCACCACCGCGAGATTGTCCCTGGTGAGCTCGGCGGCCAGCGCGCCGACGGTCGCCGCCGCGGTGCGCACCCGCTCGCCCCGCATCGACCCGGAAACATCGACGAGCAGGACGACGGAACGGGCCGTGGCGACTCGATCCCGCACCACGATGTCATCGTCTTCGGGGAACGCATGGCCGGCCAGCCGCTCGAGCGTCCTGTCCAGGTCGAGGAGGATGTCCCGGCCGCGAGCACGAGATCGAGCTCCCGCTCCCGGCCGACTACCAGGGACCCGATCCGGTCCCTGGCGGCGGCTATTCCTTCCGTCATCGGACGGCTCCCTTGCTGCTGCTGCTGCTGCTGTCCCTTCGGCCGATATTAATGTCAGTGGGTGACACAAGCAAACCCGAGTGACGCACGTCACGGTTGGTAACTGTGGGTATGCGCGCGATTGCTTTAGGTCACCTATACACTCAGTCACGACCGGTATCCCTCCGTAACCCCAGTAACACTGAACGGCCTCGGGACCGGGATTCGCTGAAACTCCACGGACGGGTGGATCGCGTGACGCGGCAAGGACTTCGTTTTCGGTTTTCTCTCTTCACGCTGATTGGCGGTGGCGTCTTTATCGCCGGTCTCTGCGTGCAGGTACTGCTCGTGCGCTACGCGCATTTCGGGGCAGTCCCCGCCTACGCGGTGCAGGCGATCTTCTCCATTGAGCTTTCCTACCTGCTCAACCGTCATCTGACCTGGCGAGACAGGTCCGTCGGCTGGTGGGCCGCCGCCTGGAAGTTCAATGCGCAGAAGCTGCTCATGACCGCAGTCAACATGGTGGCGTACGCGCTGCTCGTTCGGGTCGGCGTGGAGTACGTGCTCGCGAACGTGCTGCTGACGGCGATCTTCACGCCGGTTAACTACTTCGCCGCCGATCTGCTCGTGTTCGCCCGCGGCGCGCACCGGAGGGCGCCCGTGGTCTCGGTCGAGCCCACGCTGCCCGAGGTGCTGCCGACGGTCAGCGTGGTGATCCCCTGCAAGAGCTCGGAGCGGACGATCAGGGAGACGGTGAACTCGTTCCTCGCCCAGGATTACCCGGAGCTGACCGAGGTGATCCTCGTCGGCGACGTGGGCGACTCCACCTGGGCGGCGCTCGCGGATGTGGACGACCCGCGCCTTGTGCTCCTCGAGCAGGGGAAGACGCCGGGACGCCGGGACCCGAACGTCAAGCGGGACAAGGGGATCAAGAAGTCGAGCGGTGACGTGATCGCGCTCGCCGACTCCGACATCGTGGTCGACCCCGGGTGGTGCGGGCGGGCG
>Ga0209881_1000036_pt1 | contig 38555 bp, 28 predicted proteins | sample PersoiDNA2013193_FD_185804 | JGI IMG/M metagenome (GOLD analysis project Ga0209881, IMG submission 185804) | Permafrost soil microbial communities from the Arctic, to analyse light accelerated degradation of dissolved organic matter (DOM) -... | ecosystem: Environmental > Terrestrial > Soil >... | reverse complement strand
TGACACCCTGAGCTGGGACCAGTCCCAGGTCCGCACCTGGCAGGCCATGAACCGGCACACCGTCCTCACCGCGCTCGCCCAGGCCAGGACCGCCGCCATCCGCGGCGCCCTCGCCGGCACCGTCACCCTCCCCGATATTCCCGGTGACAGCACGTCCGCCACCCCGGACCGCCCCCGCGAAGATGACGCCGCCGGCGCTGAGCTGGGCGTTTCCCGCGGCGACGCGCCGCTGCCCGCCTACGCCGGGCAGCCGTGCCCGGCCGGCATCCCCCCGGTCCGCCTGTCCGACGCCGAAACCCTCCGCATCTCCAACGACACCGCGGACTACGCCGCCGGACTCCTGTCCCGAGTCCGCCTCGCCTTCAGCCGCCGCTGGTCACGCTGGCGCAGGCGCCACCAGGCCCGCGCCCGCTGGCACCACTACAGCAGCCGCCTCCAGGCCATGACCACCTGACCCGAACCGGACGAAAGGAGGTGACACCGTGTAACCAGGAAGCCAGGAACCATGCGCCACGCTGAGCTGCAGCGCGGTCACAGACCGAAAAACAGTGACTGTAGTACAAGGCACGGTGAGGCGTGTCACCGACTTCGAACCGGTCGACCTCCACCGGCCACCACCTATCGCCCCCACGCTCTCACCCTGACAACGTATGCAGCGGATACGGGGTTCACCGTCGCGCCCTGCCGGTCGGCATCGGACCTGCCGACTGTCGAGGCTTAAGTTTGAGTTGAGCGGTGGCCGCGGCGCATCAGTCTGGCGACCTGGAAATCCTGCCGTCCGCGTTGCCCTCATATAAGCCCCAAGTCTGGTTTGGCAAGGCAGGTGCGTCGGCAGGGAAGCCCGCTGCCAGGGCCGCGTCCAGCAGACGCTTGTCGTAACGCCGGCCTGCCTGCCGCGCCGCTCAATCATCTGGTAAATCCCGCTCGCCGTCATCGGGCCGCGCACCCCGAGCTAGAGCGCCGGGACGCGGGCTAGGCGGTGCCTAGCGCGCTCCCAGCTGTACCTATCCAGCGGCGGGACGTGTCGTAGGTGAACCGCACGGTTCGCTGCTTGTCGCCCTTGCCCGTGACCAGGAGCGCGGCCAGCTCGTCCTCGGTGAAGACGGGCACGAGCTTGTCCCCGATCTTCGGCGGCTTGATGTTGGCGACCGGGTTGGAGCGCGGCTCGTCCGGGTCCTCGGTGGCATGCCACTTGAAGAACTGCTGCAGCGCGCGGAACTGGTTGCTGGCGTAGGCATCGGAGTACCGGCCCAGGAGGGTAACCGTCCACTCCTGGACATGCCGCGCCCTCATATCCGACCAGTCGGACAAGCCGGCGGGGATCACGTGCTCAGCGGCGAACCACTGCGCGGCCTCACGGTAGGTGCGGATCGTCTTGGGTGATTTCTTCTCGGCCCGCAAGTGCAGCTCGAAGCTGCCAATCATGGGCTGGAACGGGCCGGCGTCTAGGTTGCACTCGCGGCCTCTGCCGATCTTCTTCGGCGCGGATTCCCCGGACATGGAACCTCCATTAAGCGGAAGCTCGGTAAGCGCTGTGCGTTCCGAGCGGCTGCCGCACCAGGGTTCCGTCGAGTGTGTTTCCGCTGGTCAGGTGATGTTTGTGGTCAGGGACAGGATCGAACTGTCGACCTTCCGCTTTTCAGGCGGACGCTCGTACCGACTGAGCTACCTGACCTCGGCGATGTGGCCCAAGGCTCTAACCGCTGCGGTCCTGACGGGATTTGAACCCGCGACCTCCACCTTGACAGGGTGGCGAGCACTCCAACTGCTCTACAGGACCATCTGTGTCATCGACACTCTAGCCGATGACGTAACCCCAAGGGGTCCGACGCAGAAGTGAACCGCCTGCGCCTTAAAGAGAGTATCACCGAACACCGGTGGTCGAGTGCAGCCTCCGGTCAGCCAGGTGGTCCGGCTGATAACAATCACGCCGAGTTCCCCGGGGCGGCGTGCTTGCAGCCAGCCTGTGCACCCATGGCGGCGCTGAGGCTGGCTGCCGCCCGGCCCGGTGGTCGCACGAAGCGGGCCGCGGAGCAGCAAATAGCCTGTGCCTTCGGTCTTCCCTGACGACATCTTCCTTGAGCGCATCTGCCGGGATTCCTCGCGGTGCCGGGCAGCCAGGTCGGCGGCGGCCGACTCGAAGCTCCGCACCGCGCCCCCCGGACGCCGCAGACCCGTACCTTGACTTGCACGAGGGCCGCCCCGGGCCGGACGCGGACGGCGACGGCGCTGCCGCGCCCGGCAAGGACCCGGACAGCGTGCCGCAGCCGGGGCCGGAGCACCCCGCCCGGCGCGAGTTGCCGCCCGGCACGGTCCCGCTCGGGCTGGCATGCCCTGCGACGGAGAAAACGGACTCATGGAGCGTTATGCATAGACACATGGTCAATGGTCACGATGACTTGTTCTTTTCTGCGAAGACGGCCTGCAGGGCTGGCGACTGGCTGAGAGCGGTATCTCCGTTCTGGGAGCCCCAGCTGTAGGCGTAGTCGAATTGCGGATGCGGGACGACTGCGGCCCAGCGGGCGAGGATCTGGCGTTCCTGGGCCGCTGTCGGCAGCACCCAGTAGCCGTTAGCGTCATCGGGGTAGTTGCCGCCGCCGAACGCCTGGTACACGGGCACGATCGAGGACCCCGGCCAGCCGATCGCCTCGGCCAACCGCACGTACTTGGCGATCTTCCCGTAGTCGGGATCGCGGAGCTCCGACCGCGCTGGGTACGGATCGAGGCCGATCAGGTCCAGCCCGGAGTTCCGCGGCGTGTACGAGCCCGCGAACGTCGGCTTGGCCGCGGGCCCGAGGTTTTCCAGGATGGCAAACGTCTTCGCGCCGGGAACGTGCGCGTGAATCCAGTTGTCCTCGGCGAGCAGGTTCCGTGCCGGGCAGGTCGACGGGGTGGGCTCGTCCATGACGTAGAAGCCGAACAGCTTGGGGTCGCCGGCGAACGCGTCCACTGCGGACCGGAAGGTGGCGGTCGCGCCGCCGCAGTCCCCGAGCCACAGCAGCCCGCTCACTCTGCCCGGCAGGCTGTCCAATTCGTTTTTGGCGTGGCTTTCGATGTCCGCAAGGTTGAAACCGTCAGCCGCCGGCAGGTAGCGGCCCGACCCGCTGAAGTTGCCGTTCGACGCGTAATGCAGGCTCGTGACCGGCCACGGGGCCGCGGCGGCGGGTGGGCGTGTGGCGCTGCAGCCCGCGAACGCGAGGAAGGCCGCCAGGCCGACGAATGCGAGGACGGGGCGTCTCACCTTCACGGGGCCGACCTGGTCACCAACGACAGGTAACGGCCGCGGAGCGGCCGGATGCGGGCCAGCGGCTGGTAAAGGGCCCGGCCATCTCCGGCACAGGCTCCGGGCCACTGACGGTAGCAGCGTGATCGGGTATGACCGGATGCGCGCGGTCGGCAGCAGCGCGTGGAGCTCTCCCTTGCCGACCCTGCAGACGTTGGGACTCGCAGGGCTCGGCAGCCTGAGGTCATAGCTGAGCAGTATGCCCTCGTCGCTGATAATGCGGTAGGTCTCCGCGGCGACCTGCCGCCGCGTCCCGGGATCAAGGATCGAACTCAGCACGGTTGAGAGCACGACGAGCTGGACCGAACGGTCTGGGAGCGGCAGGGTGTCCCCGTCCTGCACCGGAGCGTGGCGGTAGGCAGCCGTCCGCCCGGCATTCAGGGCCGCCGCTTGGTCACGCCCCATTCAGTTCTCCTGCCGGTCAGGCCTGGTGGAATACCGCGGCCACGGCATACCAGTCGGTGGCGGACGAGAAGGTGGCGCGGGCGTCCTGGGCCCCCGCGGCGCTCACCAGGATGTCCTCGAGGTCGGCCGATCCCCCGCTACTCTGGCTGCGCATGGTGAAGGCCTGGCCCTGGGAGGATCCCGCCGTGATCGTGCCAGGCGACCCGCCTGTCAGGATGCTGCCGACGACGAGTTCGCCCGCGCCGACCGAGGCAGTCGGCCCGGAGTCGACCGTGGTGCTGTTGCCCTTCGCGACCGCCACCTGGTCCAGCGCGCCCGTCGTCGCCACGCCCGAGTAGTCGGCCGCGGCGCCCTCCAGGTAGGTCGCGTTGGTGGCGGTGATCGTAATCGTCAGGCCGGACGGGGCCGCCGCCGAGTTCTGCAGGTAGAACAGCGCGATGTCACCGCTGCCGCTGCCGAAAGTGGTGGCGGCGCTGGTGCGGGTCCATGCCCCGTTGACGTTGTCAGACACCGAGACCTGCCCGGACGAGTTGTACTGGCCGAACCAGCCGACGAGCAGGCCACCCGCGCTAACCGGGCTGGTGAGCGTGATCGTTATGCTCGTCACCTGGGTGCCGGTGGACACCGCGCCGCCCTGCACCCAGTGCGCGCTGGGCGGCGGTGCCGCCGGGGTGGTCACCTGGATTGCCGAGGACTGTGCGGAGTGATTACCCGCGGTGTCGAAGGCGTCCACCGTGTAGGAGTACGTCGTGGACGGCTGCACGGTCGAGTCGGTGAACGTGGACGTGCTGGCGTTCGTGGTGCCGATCGACGTGCCGTTGCGGTAGACCGTGTAGCCCGCCAGCGTCCCGGTGCTGTCGGTCGAGGCATTCCAGCTCAGGCCGACTGAGCTGGCCGTATCCGAGGTGTCGGTGAGGCCGGTCGGCACGCTGGGCGGCGACGTGTTGCCAGACCCGAACGTGTGGAACGTGGCCACGACCGCGTACCAGTCGGTGGCCGTGCCGAACGTGGCCCGCGCGTCCTGCGTTCCAGCGGTGCTGGACAGGATGTTTTCCAGGTTGGCTGATCCGCCGCTGGCCTGCGTCAGCATGGTGAAGTTCTGGCCCTGCGAGGATCCGGCCGTCACGGTGCCCGGCGAGCCGCCGGTGATGATCCCGCCGACGACCAGCTCGCCCGCGCCGATCGCCGCGGTAGGCCCGGAGTCCACCGTGGTGCTGTTGCCCTTCGCGACCGCCAGCTGGTCGATGGCGCCGCTCGTGGCCACGCCGCCGTACTCGCCGACGGCGCCCTCCAGGTACGTCGCGTTCGACGCCGAGATCGTGATGGTCAGGCCGTTCGGTGCCGCGATGGAGTTCTGGACGTAGTACAGCGAGATGTCACCACTGCCGCCGCCGAACGTGGTCGCGGCGCTGGACCGGGTCCAGGCTCCGTTGACGCTGTCGGAGACCTTCACCTGCCCGGACGAGTTGTACTGCCCGAACCAGCCGACAAGCAGGTCACCAGCGTGCACGGGGGCGGACAGGGTGATCGTGGTGCTCGGCACCTGCGAAGCCGTGGACACCGAACCGCCCTGCACCGCCGCGGTGCCGCCGGGCGCGGGCGTTGTCGCGTGCACCGGCGAGGACTGCGCCGAGTGATTGCTGCCGCTGAAGGCGTCGACCGTGTACGCATACGTCGTGGCCGGCGACGCCGTGCCGTCCGTGTACGTGGTGGCGCCGGGGCCGCCGGTGGTGCCGATGGCCGTGCCATTGCGGTACACGGCGTAGCCGGTGGGGTTGCCGGTGGACGCGTTCCACGACAGCGACACCGAGCTAGACGTCGTGCCTGTGACCGTCAGGCCCGTCGGCACCGAAGGCGTCCCCGAGCCGCTTTGCACCAGTTCATAGGCGCCGATGTCACAGCCGGCGCCCTGCGGTCTGGTGATGCCGCGCTGGTCGGTGGTGCCGGTGCAGCCGGGGGTGCTCGCCGGGATGGCGTCGACGGCCGGGCTGCCGACGGGCAGCGCCATCGTCTTAGTCGGGCCGCCGTTGCTCGCCAGCGGGCCAAGCTGCGGGTTCGTGCCGCTCAGCGAGTGGTTGGCCGTGGAGAAGCCGCACGACGACCCGGTGTCGATGTTGTAGCCGGCGTCGGTGAGAGGCTGCCCGCCGCCGCAGTTGGGGCCACCGCCCTGACCGTTGGCCACGATGCTCATGCTGATCTTGAGCGTGTAGCCGGTGTAGTTCAGGATGTTCGCGCCGTACGGGGAGCTGTTGCCCGTGATCGTCGTCTGGGTCATCGTGGTGGGGCCGAAGTTGATGATGGCGCCGCCGCCGTTGGTCCCGCCCGTGTTGCCGTTGAACGTGCTGTCGCTGATGCTGAGCGTGGTGTCGTTGTCGATCGCGCCGCCGCCCGGCCCGGTGTTCCCGGTGAATGTGCTCCCGGTCACCGTCATCGTGCCGGCCGCGTTGAGCAGGGCGCCACCGCCGTAGATGGTCGCCGTGTTGCTGGCGAAGGTGTCGTTGGTGATCGTCGCGGTCTTCTGGTTGAAGACCCCGCCGCCCTCCTGCGCCGAGTTACCGGTGAACGTGCTGGTCGACAGGTTCAGCGTGCCGTTGTTGTTGATGCCGCCGCCCGACGTGCCGGCCGACGACGGCGCGGAGTTGCCGGTGAACGTGCTGCCGGTGATGGTCAGCGTGCCGTGGTTGAATATGCCCCCGCCGCCCTGCTGGCCGTTGCTAGCCAGGCCGTTGCTGATCGTCACCGAGTTCAGCGTGAGGCTGCCCGAGGACGCCACGTCGAAGATGCGGAACGTCGGCGTGCCGGACGCGCTCGACCGGGCGACGGTGGCCCCGCTGCCCTGGATCGTCACCTTTCCCGTGATCACCGGCAGGCCGACCCCGCCGGCGTCGGTGGTGTTGTTAACGGCCGTCAGCGTGTAGGTGCACCCGCTGGTGAGGGTGACGGTGCCGTTCGTGGAGTTGGCCGTGGTGATTGCCGAGATGAGTGCCGCTGCGGTGCAGGGTGTCTGGGCCAGCGCCGGTGTCGAGACCGCCACGCTGCCCATCACGACGGCGATGAGGACACCGGCCGCGGCGGTCAGGCGGCGCATTCGCGTCGCGGGGAGGAGGCCGCGGGCCCAGCGGACCCCAACCGAGCCGTGCCGGGCCCGGGTCCCGAGGGTGCGTAGATCGTGACGGCCGCGCTCGCGGGCTAGGTCACGATCGGTCCATGTCCGAACCACGTGTTCCTCACCGATCCCCCAAACCCTCGTCGTCGACCTTGTCAACGAATGACGGTTCTATTGGCTGACGCTCGTCGGGACACCGGCGGGCCGGCATCCGGATCCATAAGCAGGATTGATCCATTGTGACGATCAGCAGGAGATCGCCAACCTGCAACTGACGTAGATACTTGTACGCTGTTTGCGGGAGAAAGTAAGAGCACCGCAAAATCAGCGTCGGCGCGGCCATCATGTGACCTCCCTGCGGCCGCCGGTCATCGGGCCGCCCCAAGCAGCGACGCCACGTCGGTTGCGCTGTCGGCCTGCCGCAGCGGCGGCGCACCGATGACCGCATCGATGAGCCGGGTCAGCGCGTACTGGTTGGCCGGCTTGGAGATCTTGACACCGGAAAGCCCGGGAGTCATGAGCACGAACGGCACCTGCTCGGTGGTCTCCCCTTCATCGAAGACCACGACGATGGCCAGCCGCCCCGATCGCCAGTCGGGACCGGACATGAGCACGGGAATCCAGCCCCGCAGCCACGCGTCCGCCTGCGCAGGTGTCCCGTCGTGGCCGTCATGCAGCAGGTTGGGCGTGACGAGGCCGACGTCGGGCAGGGCGCCGGCGTGTACGTCGCCAGCCAGCGCGCCGCCGGCCGGGGTACCGGCCGGCACGTCATGGGCCCGGCAGCTTGAGGCTTCGCTCGGGAAATACGCCCACGGGTTGTGGTTCACGTCGTATTCGCCGACGAAGCCGGCGGCACATGGCCCCGGCATGGATTCCTCGTAGGCCTTCGCCGACTCGCCGCGGGCGAGCGCCTGCCCGAAAACGGATGGTCCCGGGTAGCTACAGCCGGGCGCGGGCGGGCAATCCTGCGGGTCATTGAAGGCCGATCCGGCAAAGATGGCCAGGTAGTTGGGCAGGCTCGGATGCGCCACATCGGTCCAGTCGGTCGCGTACGCATACCGCTGAGCCAGGCTCCACAGGTACGGCATGCCGCTGGGAAAGATCTGCTGGATGCTGTGATTCTCTTCCATGATCACCAGGATTTTGCGCACGTCGCGGAGGCTCCCGGCCGGGCTGGCGGCAGAACTGGCTGCGGGCCTGGGGGCGGACGAGGTCGCCGTGGGCGTGGCGGGCGTGGCGGTCACCGGCGCGGAGCAGCCGGCCGCCAGGACGCCGCCGGCCAGCATCATGCTCGCCAGGACGGCACGCAGCCGGTAAGGGCCGGTCAGCGAGGTGCGACCTGGGAACCTCCCCGCCTGGTTGCTCATGTCGCCGAGTCTCACAGCCGCCGCCGTTCGGCGCCTCCGGCAATCGACGTAGAAGGAAGCTCGCACCTTGGCGAGGAAACCGCCCTTAGCCGCCCATAACGTGAAGGCCAATCACAAGTGAACGAGGGGTGAATTGTGGAAGCCAGCGAGACGGGTAGGCGAATTTTCTGGCGGCATCGGTGGTTGCTGCTGGTCTTGGTGATTCTGCCCGCGGTCGGGGTGGGGGTGCTGAGGGAAGGCCAGCCGATGACCTACACGGCTACCGCTGTCGTCCAAGGCCAGGACACGACGCCCGACACGACCACCCAGGTGTCGGCCATCCAGAGCAGGGTGGCCGCGGTCGCGACCGATCCGGCACTGGTTCAGGCGTCGATCAGCCAGGCCAAGGTCAGCCGGAACGCGGTTCAGGTCGCCAAGCATGACATCTCGGTGAGCCCGCTGAGCAGTTCCGCCATCATGGCCATCACCGTGACTGACAGGAGCCGCCATGTGGCCCTGGCCCTGTCCCGCACCCTGGCCACGGCCGTGGTCAACCAGCTGAATCAGCTGGGTGTCAAGGGCAACCCCGAGCTCGCTTCGCTCAGCAAGACACACGCGCAGCTGGTGGCCCGGCGTGACCAGCTGCAAAGCGAACTCAACACGGTCGGCGCCGCCAACGCGTCCACCAGCGTGCAGGTGCAGAGCCTGCTGTCGCAGCTGGCCGCGGCCGAGCAGGAGCTAGCCAACAACGAATCCGAGCAGCAGCAGGTGCTTGCCACCCTCACCACCGAGACGGGCGCGTCGGTGGTCAGTGTGCCGGCAGCCGCGACCGCGGCGTCCCGGCACGCCGTCGTCTACGGGGCGCTCGCCGCGCTGCTCGGCCTGATCGTCGGCCTGCTGTTCGCCACGCTTCGTGAGGTGCTGCGGCCGACCGTGGCCCAGCCGGGCGCCGGCGCCAGGGAACTTGGTGCAGTGCTGTTCGGCACGGCCGAAGAACGCGGCGGCCAGATCGTCGCGCTTGGCCGGGACCTGCCTGAGCGGCTCAACCTGGCCGCCCACCGGGCCGGGGTCCTCACCGTGGTACTCACCGGGCCTGGGTCGCCCGGCCGGCTGTCGTCGCTGGCCGCCCGGTTGCGCGGCGGGATGCCCGCGCCGGAAGCAGCCGACGGGCTGACGCTTGGTCCCGTCCGCATCGAGGCCGACCACGGCGACGACGCGGGCCAGAACGGCGAGGTCCGGCGTCCGGCGATCGTCGGCAACGAGCACCGCACGGTCGGCCTGGCCACCGCCGACTGGCCGGTCGGCGTCACGGCTGCCCAGTCCCAGGAGCCGCAGCGAACGGTCGTCACCTTGAACGACATCCGGCTCGGCGCGCCGCCGCCCGACGCCGCCCTGGTGGTCGTCCTGCCCAGGTTCGCGCCGCACGGCGCACTGGACCAGGCCGCAGATCTGGGCGTCACCGCGGACTGGCCCATCCTCGGCGTCATCGGTATCCGGCGCAGGAGCTGGCTGGCGACTTTCATCGACCGGGACGCGACGCGGACTCGGGGCACCGGGGTTCCGGACACGGTGCGCCGCCAGGGATCACCGAACGGAATTCACTAGATCACCGGACGGAATTCACTAGAGGGGGACCGATGACTGATGCAAGGCTCGCCGGCCGTGGGTGGCATGGCGGCTTGAGACCGTGGGACCGCAGCAGGAAGGGAGGCCCGGGACTGGCGACGCTGCTGGTCGGCGCCGGGTCCGCCGCCCGCACGCTCATGCGTGACCTGCGGAACTGTCCCGACTACGGGCTGCGCCCTGTCGGCCTGCTCGACGACGACCCTGGCATCCTGTCCGTGTTCGGGACGCCGGTCTTTGGCGCTCTCGCGGATCTGCGCCGCGTCGTCCGCGACCATCACATCCAGGCGATCATCATCGCGATTCCTTCGCTGCCGCCCGCGGAACTCAGCCTTCTCATCCGCGCCGCCGCCGACACCGGCGCGCACGTGCGCTACCTGCCGTCCTTCCTTTCCGCCCTGGAACGCGCGGCGAGGGCGGCGGACATGCGCACGGTGAGCTACAGCGACCTGCTCGGCCGGGCCGAGCGCAAAATCCTCGAGTCGTCGGTGCAGGAAATGCTAGGCGGCGCCCGGGTCCTTGTTACCGGGGCCGGCGGGTCGATCGGCCAGGAGCTGTGCCGCCAGATCAGGAGCCATGACCCGGCGTCCTTGCACATGCTCGACCATGACGAGTCGAACATGCACACTCTGCAGCTCGCGCTGAACGGCCGGGCGCTGCTCGACAGCGCCGAGATCATCATCGCCGACATCAGGGACGAGACCCGGATCCGGCAGGTGTTCCGGTCGATCCGGCCCGATGTCGTCTTCCACGCCGCCGCGCACAAGCACTTGCCGCTGCTCGAGCAGAATCCCGGCGAGGGCGTGAAGACGAACGTGCTCGGCACCCAGAATGTGGTGCGCGCGGCGGCCGAGTCCGGGACGGGGCGGCTCCTGCTGATCTCCACGGATAAGGCCGCCGAGCCCCGGTCGATCCTTGGTGCGACCAAGCGGCTGGCCGAGATGATCGTGCAGGCGAACGCGGACGGCAAGATGCGCGTCTGCTCGGTCCGGTTCGGCAACGTGCTTGGCAGCCGCGGCTCGCTGCTCACCGTGGTCCGCGACCAGATCGAGCGCGGCGAACCGGTAACGGTGACTGATCCCAACGTGACCCGGTTTTTCATGACGGTCGAGGAAGCGGTGGGACTGGTGCTGTCGGCCGCGCCCATGGGCGAATTCGGCGAGACGTTCGTGCTTGATATGGGCGAGCCGGTACGGATCGTGGACCTGGTCCGCCGCTATGCCGAGCAGCTGCGGGTGTCGGACGTGGAGATACGGTTCACCGGCCTGCGGCCGGGGGAGAAGCTGCACGAGACACTGTTCGGCGAACTCGAGGAGCCGCTGCCCACCGTCAACCCGGCCATCTCGGCCACCCGGCCGGGACGGTTGCCCGATGGCTTCGCCAGCTCCCTGGACCTGCTCTATGCCAACGCCGCGAACGGAGATGACGAGCTAGTCCGGATCCGGCTTGGCGACTTGGTGCCGGAGTACCACCATGCCGACGGCGAGGCGGCAACCGCGGCGATGGCACTGGCGAGTCCCTACCCGGATGAATTCTGATGCGGGGCCTGCTGCACACCGCCGGCGAGCGGATGGAACTGACCTGCGCGGTGCCCTGGATCGCCGACGTCATCGCCGAGGGCGCTGCCGGTCAGCTGACCTCAGCCGACGGCGCGACGCCAGATGTCCGGGTAACGGTCGAGCGCGACTCCGCGGCGTTCGATGTCACTGGCTGGCGAGTGCTCACCCGCGACGCCTGGTGCCGCGAGGGCCAGGTGGTCATCGGGAACGCCTGTTCGTCGGGCCTGGACCTGCAGGTAACCGTGGGCGAGCCGACCGTTGAGGTGGTTGCCCGCTGGCGGCCTTCTAGCACGGGACGTGCGGCAGCGGCGGTCCTGCGGGCTCGGGCCCGGCTGCTGCTGCGGGCCGTCCTGCTGCAGTACCCGGCGCTGTGGCGGAGCCAGCAGCGCGGCCGGGTCCCGCTGCACGCCTCCGTCTGCGGCCTCGCCGCTGCCGACGGCCGGGCGGTGATGCTGGCCGGGCCTGGAGGTGTCGGCAAGTCCACGCTGGTCCATCGTGAGCAGCTCAGCGGGGCCGTTTCCACCTGCGACAACGTTTGCGTGAGCGACGGGCAGTGCACGTGGGGTCTGGTCGAGCCGCTGCGGCTGCCGGACGAGGTGCATGCAGGCAAGGGACGGCGCATGCCTTACGGCCGACGGGAGGCGGCCTGGCCGCGCCGCACCGACCGGATGGCGCCCGACCTACTCGTCGTGCTGGTGCGCGGCGCCCAGCCCGGGGTGACCCGGTGCGATCCAGCGCTGGCGGCTCGGCACTTGGCGGCCGGGACCTATATGGCCGGGGAACTGCGCCGCTACTGGGCGTTCGCGGCGACGCTGGCGCTCGCCACCGGCCTTGGCAGCAGCCACCCTCCCGTGCAGCACATCGCGCAAGAGCTGAGCACCAGGCTGCCGTGCCTGCAGGTGACCCTCGGGGACCGCCCGGGGGCACCGCTGCGCGAACTGCTCAACGCCGCTGCTGCCGAGGAGCTGACATCATGACCAGCCGGCTGCGGGTAGCGCAGGTCGTCACCAGGTTCATGGCCGGCGCCGGCGGGGTGGCGCTGCGCGGCGCCCTGGCGCTTGATCCCGAGCAGTATGAGATCGTCTTCATCACCGGCGAGGGCGATGACCTGATCGCGAAGGCACGCGCGGCCGGTCACAAGGTCGTGCTGCTGCCGCGCCTGCGCAGCGAGATCGCTCCCCTCGACGACCGCCGTGCCCTCGCCGACCTGCAGGCCTGCCTCAGGGGCTTCGACGTCGTACACACGCACAGCTCCAAGGCGGGCGCGCTCGGCCGCCTGGCCGCGCACCGGCTGGAGATCGGCCGCATCGTGCATACCTTCCACGGCTTCCCATTCCACCAGTTCCAGTCCTGGCCGCGCCGGGCGACCTACATCCAGATCGAGCGGTCGCTCGGCAGGTTCACCGACGTCTTCCTCGCCGTCGGCCCTGCCGTGGCGGCCGAGGCCGTTACCCGCAGGATCGCGCCGCCGGAACGGATCCGCACGATCGGGGTGGGCCTGGCCAAGGCGCTGAACGAACCCGGTCCGCTGGACCGTGCGGAGGCCCGCCGGATACTCTGCGTGCCTCCTGGCATGCAGGTGGTCGGCACGGTCGGGCGGCTGTCCTTCCAGAAGGCGCCGGAGGACTTCGTCCACGCACTGGCCGGTCTGCGCCGCAGCGACGTGTTCGGGGTGTGGATCGGCGACGGCCCGCTGCGCGCGAAGACCGAGCGGATCGCGCACAAGCTCGGCCTGGCCGACCGGATGCTGTTCACCGGCGAGCGCCACGACGTGGCGGCACTGCTGCCAGGGATCGATGTCTTCGCGATGGCCAGCCGGTACGAGGGCCTGCCGTGCGCCATCGTCGAGGCGATGAGCGCCGGGCTGCCGGTCGTCGCGACGGCGGTCAACGCGGTGCCCGATGTGGTCATCGCCGGCGAGACCGGCCTGCTGGCACCGCCAGGAATGCCGGACCTGCTCGGCCGGGCCATCGGCCACTTGCTCGACAATCCGGCCTATGCCGCGCGCCTGGGCGCGGCGGGCCGGGACCGGCTCGGCGAGGAGCTGTCGCCTGATGCGCTTGGTTCCGTGCTCGGCGAGGCCTATCTGGGGCTGGATGTCGGTGCCCCGCCCGCACGATCCGAACTGGCCACGTCATGAGCGAGCTTGCGAGCGAATCAATGAGCACTGTGCGTCCGCGAATGCGGCCGACGAGCGCCAGCGAGGAGGTCTCATGAGCGAGCTTGCGAGCGAATCAATGAGCACTGTGCGTCCGCGAATGCGGACTCCGAGCGCCAGCGAGGAGGTCTCATGAGCGAGCTTGCGAGCGAATCAGTAAGTACAGTGCGTCCGCGAATGCGGACTCCGAGCGCCAGCGAGGAGGTCTCATGAGCGAGCAAGCCGTGCCCTTCTGCCGCACCGAAATCGTCCCCAGCGCGCAGCGGGCGGCGGTGCGCGTGCTCGCCAGCGGCTGGGTGACGATGGGCGCCGAGTCCATAGCGTTTGAGCAGGAGTTCGGCGCGTGGGTAGGCGCGCGGCACACGGTCTCGGTCAGCTCGTGCACCGCAGCCATCGAGATGGCGCTCACCGCCCTCGGCCTGCCACCAGGGGCGCCGGTGCTCACACCCACGCTGACCTTCTGCGGTGCCGTGCAGGCCATCGTCCACGCGGGCCTGCGGCCCGTCCTGGTGGATGTGGACGAGGAAACGCTTACCGTCTCCGCGGAAGGCGTGGCGAAGGCGGCCAGGAACGGCGCGGCCGCCATGGTCATCCAGCACATGGGCGGCTATCCGGTAGACGGGGCGGAGCTCGCCACGGCAGCGGGCATACCTGTGGACAACGTGGTGGAAGACGCCGCGCACGGCCTTGGTGCCACCGTCGGCGGGCGGCCGGTGGGCAGCTTCTCCCGCGCCGCCTGCTTCAGCTTCTACGCCACCAAGAACCTCCCGATCGGCGAGGGCGGCGCGATCACCACAACCGACGGCGGCCTGGCCGAGCGGTGGCGGCGGATGCGACTGCACGGGATGAGCCGTGACGCCTGGCGGCGCTACGACCGGTCGGGCAGCTGGCGGTACACGGTCGAAGACGCCGGGATGAAGGCGAACTTCACCGACCTGCAGGCGGCCATCGGCCGGGAACAGCTTCACCAACTCGCGGCCTGGCAGCAGCGGCGGGCGGCCATCGCGGCGCGCTACGACGCGCACCTGGGCGCCGTCCGCGGCCTCGAGCTTCCGCCGCGTCCCGCAGCGGACACGCACGCCTGGCACCTGTACATCGTGCGGATCGACCACAGGGCATTCGGTATGGACCGGGACACGGTGTCCGGCCGGCTGGCCGACGCCGGCATCGGCACTTCCGTGCATTTCATACCTGTTCATCACCTGCCGCACTTCCGCGACCTGCTTGGCCTGGAAGCGTGCGCCGAGCTGGCCGCGGCGGACCGGATCTTCCCGCAGCTCCTCTCCCTGCCTATGCACCCAGGGCTAACCGATTCCGACGTGGACCGGGTGTGCGAGGCGCTCGCCGGTCTCGCCCCGTGAAGGGAACGAAATGCCCCATGAAGGGAACGAAATGGAGATAGAGGTCCTCACCGGGTCGCATAACACCGGGGACCGCCAGTTCACCGTGTTTGACAGTGAAGCGGCCCCTGCCGACCAGCGCATGCTTGAGTGCCTCGGCCAGGGCACGGACGGCGCGGGCCTCGCGGCGCCGCCCGTGGTGCTGCCCGACTTCTGCCACAAGGCGAAGTCGGAGATGCCGTCGAGCATCGCGGTCGCGACCGCCGGTGAGATCCGGCCAGGGCTCACCGATGCCGGGCTCAACTGCGGGATGGCGCTGATGACGCTCGACATCGAACGGCCGTCGGCCAGGGCGGTGACGGACTTCTACCGGCAGGTCGCCGAGCGGTTCCCGAGCCCGCCGCCCTGGCGCAGGGAACTGACCGCCAAGGAGGTGCTGCGGGCCGCCGCCGAGGGCGCGGATTTCGCCGCCGAGCGGTACGGCCTCAGCGAAAACGACCTCGACCACGTCGAAGAGCGCGGTCGGCTCGACATCGACGCCTATGGCGGCCCCCGGCGCGCCGCCAGGGAACTGCCGTGGCTCGTTGTGCAGATGAGCCGCCTGCGCTTTGGGGGCATCGGGCCGAGCACCCACTTCCTTGAGCTGCAGGAGGTCGAGGACATCCTCGATCCCGTCGCGGCAGCGGAGCTCGGCATCCGCACCGGGCAGGTGACCGTCCAGTTCCACAATGGCGGCGGCGTCCTGACCGGCCAGCTCGGCGGGTTGTACGCCAGGCGCAAGAGTGCCTCCCGCATGCTCCGCGCCGAGATGGCGGTGCAGAAACCGCTCACCCACCTGCTGACACCGCGATCCGGGCTCAGGCAGCGACTGGCGGCCTACTTTACCGAGGGCTGCCCGTCGGTGCCCGTTGACGGCGATGACGGACGGCGGGTCCTGCTGGCCACCAGGCTCGCGATGAACTACGGCTTCGCCTACCGGATGGCCACCTACGCCGAGCTGCGCCGGATGGCCCTGGCGGCGTTCGGGGCAACCGCGAGCCTCGTGGTCGACTCGCCGCACAACTCGATCTACGAGGAAGAGGTGGGCGGGATGCAGGCGTTCGTGCACCGGCACAACGCCTGCCGCGCCTACCCGGCGGCGCACATGAAGGACCATCCCGTCTTTGCCAGGACCGGACAGCCGCTGCTGCTGCCCGGCACCAACCGCACCTCTTCGTACCTGTGCGTGCCGGCGGAAACAGCGCACCGCAGCCTGTACACCGCCTGCCACGGCAGCGGCAGCATAATCTCGGCCTTCGAGCGGTCCGGTCGCTCCGGGCCGGACCCGCTGGGCCGCATGACGGCCCGCTACGGCTATGACGGTGCCGCGCCCGCCGAGGTGCCGCATCTCGATGACCGCGGCGTCGACGAGGCGCTCGGCATCCTCACCGGACACGGCCTGGTGCGGCCGGTCGCCAGGATGCGGCCGTTTGCGGTGCTGACATGACCGCCGCCACGCCGACCGGCGACGCCTGGGCCGCCCTGCTGCCTGGCGGGACGGTCTGGTTGTCCCGGCCCCCGCGCCGGACCGGCGTTGCCGCGGCGGGTTTCGCCGCCGCGGCCGCGCCGTGGTCGCTGTGCCCGCGGCCCGGGCGCGGCGTCCGGGCGTACGTGGCGGTGCCGTCCCGCCAGCGCCCGCTGGTCGTGGCCAGCTGGGACCGGACGGTGCTGCGCTACCTCGCCGACACCGTGCTGTCCGTGCCGCCGGGCACCGGGCAGGTGCTCAGCGCGGTGCTGACGGTCGGGTTGCGCCTGCTCAGGTACCGCGGGCCATGGCTGCTCGCGGTGGCGCTCAGGGCTGGCGGTGCGGTGCTGGTCGGGAGGGTCGAATGACGATGGCGCCGCCGCGGACGCTGGCCGCCTTCATCGACCAGGTGGGCGGCCGTGCTGCCTGCCTGGCGATGTCAAGGGACCCGAACGCCAAGGTGTCCATCTTGCTCTTCCCGCCCGGGGCGGCACGGCCGGCCTACGTGGCCAAGGTGCCGACCACCGACGCCGCGGCGCGTAGCGTCGAACGCGAGGCGGAACGGCTGGCCGAGGTCGGCGACCGGGTGCGCGGACCGGTAAGCGCGACGATCCCGAAACTCATCGCCACCGTCGAGCACCTCGGCAGGCCCGTGCTGGTCATGACCGCGCTGCCCGGTCAGTCGATGCTCGCCGCATACCACTCCTGGCGGCACACGGCCCGCCGCGAGGCGGTGGCCGCGGATTTCGCCGCGGCCGGCGACTGGCTGGCCGGCCTGCACGGCGCCGTCGGCGGGAACGGGCAGGCCAGCTTGGCGCAGACGCTTGACGGAGTCGCAGACGTGCTCGGCCGCCGGTTCGGCGGCCAGCCAGGAGCCGATGCGGACCTGGCCGATCTCGCCGCCCTGCGCGGGCGGCTTGAGGGCCACCGGACGCCGCAATCCGTGGTGCACGGCGACTTCTGGGCGGGCAACCTGCTCGCGGAGCGCGGCCGGGTGCTCGGCGTCATCGACTGGGAGCATGCCTGCCTGACCGGCTCGCCCGTCCGTGACCTGGCCCGGTTCGCGACATCGTATTCCCAGTACCTCGACCGTCACACGCGCCCGGGACGCCGGGTGGCCGGCCACCCGGGGCTGCGCGCCGGCCGATGGGGAGCGGGCGTGGAGTACGCGATCGACGGGTCCGGCTGGTATCCCGACCTGGTGCGCTCGTTCGTCATGAGCGGGCTTGGGCGGCTCGGCGCGTCCCCGTCCTGCTGGCGCGACGTGCTGCTCGCCGACTTGGCGACCATCGCCGCCACCGCGGATCACGACGAGTTCGCCCGTAACCACCTGCTGCTGTTCCGCCGGTTGACAGGAGCCCAGTCATGACGACGACGCTGACGCGACCGGTGGCCGCTCTGCCGCAGGAGGCGCCGGCCAAGCCGGCCCGCGGCAGCGCCCAGCGCGCCGCCGTGATCACGCTGGTCCTCGCCGTCATCTTCCAGCCGGTGGTGCACCCGACCGGTCCAGGCAACAGCTCGCCGGTCGACATGCTCCTGATCGCCTCGATGGTCACCGCCATGGTCTGGCTGGCCGCCACGCATCGCAAGCTGCGCGCCCCCTATGTGATCCCGGTCCTGCTGTTCATCGGGGCCGGTGCGGCGTCCGGCCTGGTCTCGCCGCTGCCCACCACGGCGCTGAGCTCGGTTGCGATCGACATCCTGCTGTTTGCCTGGTGCACCACCGTGGTCAACGTGGTGAGCGGGCCGCGGGCCATGCGCTACGCGCTGGTGGCCTGGAGCTGGTCAGGGATCTTCTGGGCAGCGCTGTTCGTGATCGCCTGGGCCGCGCATCTCACGCCGATTGAGGGGATCAGCCCGGCCAACGGCAACCGGCTGGCGTTCACCTTCGGTGACCCGAACTACGCCTCATGGTACTGGGATGCCACGATCTTCGTGGTCTTCGCCTCGCGCGCTCCGGGCAAGCGGTGGATGAGGTTCGTCGGCTACGGCTTCCTGGTGTGGGCGCTGGTGCTCACAGAATCCAACGGCGGCATGGTCGCACTCGGCGTCGGCATCGTGTTCCTGCTCATGCTCAGGTATTACCGGCGGCACGGCTGGGCCGGGGCAATCGCGACCCTGCTGGTCGCCGGGCTGGCCGTCGGTGCCTTCTTCACCGCCGTCCCGCTCAACTCGATCAGGCAGTGGGCACTCAACAGCAACCAGGCGCTGCTGGTCAACTCGATCGGCCGCAGCGCGCAGAGCAGCAACGAGCGGGGCCTGCTCGTCCAGGAGAGCATCGAGGTGTACCAGCGCAGCGATGGCGTGCTCGGTCTTGGCCCGATGAGCACCAAGCAACTGCTGGCGAACTGGAATTACCCCTACTCCAACGAGGCGCACGACGACTGGCTGGCGGCGCTGGGCGAACGCGGCGTGCTCGGCCTGTTGGCGCTGCTGATGCTGGCCGGCTGCGTCGTTTCGCGGGCCGGGCCAGTGCTCAGGCGGCCGCTGTCGGCGGCGATGGCCGCCGCCGTGCCCGCCCCGGCGGGCATCGTCGCCGGCGTGCTGGCGCTAGGCGTCAACTCGTTCTTCGAAGAGGTCCTGCACTTCCGCACGCTGTGGCTGCTGTTTGGCATCACCGCCGTGCTCGGCCGGGAAGCGTGGCAGCGGCATCAGTCAGCCACGCAGCGCCGGTTCGCCCGGTTGCGCCCGGCGGCCATGGGCGAGCTGGCCACCCTGCCGCCGGCCACGACGCCCGCCGACCGCAAAGCGGCTGGCACCGTCCGCCGTTCCTCCGGGCCCTACATCCGGCCGGTTGCCGCGGCCCTCCCCGGCGCCGCGCGGGGGAGCGCATCGCGGAACACGTCGAGGCAGGTCATGACGAATCTCGGAGCGCAAGGCGGCGCCCTGGCCTGCGTCTCCGTCGCCAGCCTGCTCGTCGCCCGGGTAGGCGGCCCAACCGTCCTCGGCTACTACGCGCTGCTGCGGGTGCTGCCGTGGCTGTTCGGGGTCATCATTTCCTGCGGCCTGCCGATCGCGGCGGCCTACTTCATGGCTGGCGAGCACGGCAAGGACCGGCGGTCGCGGCCCACCATCTGCCTGCTGGCCATGATCGGCGCGGGGATCAGCGCGCTGGCCTGGATAGGCTGCGCCGTCCCGTTCCAGCACGTGTTCTTCCGGCAGATGCCGCTCGGGCTCATCCTGGCCATGACGATCTCCGTGGTCACATCGCTGTGGAACGTCACCGCCAAGGCCTGCTGCCAGGGCAGCGGGGACATCGCCGGGGCGAACCTGCTGATCGTGGCCGAGGAGTTCTGGTTCGTCCCGACCTATGTCACCGTCCGGCTGGTCACCGGAGACGGCGGCTTGCGCCTGATGGTCGCCTCACTGATCGTCTCCGGTGCCCTGTATACCGGCACCGCGCTGGTGCGGCTGACCAGGCGCGGGTTCTTCCGCGGCTGGGGGCTGCCGTCACCGCGGCTGGCCAGGCGGATCGTCGCGTTCGGGGCGCGCGGGCAGCTAGGCAACATGCTGTGGCTGATGAATCTGCGGTTCGACTTCGTGCTCATCGGCGCACTTGCCGGACCCGCCGTGCTCGGGGTCTACGCGGTCGCGTCGAAGTTCGCCGAGCTGATGCGGCTGGTCCCCACGGCCGTTAATTACGTGCTGTACCCGCGGTTCGCACGCGTCGGCAAGGCAGAGGCAACCGCCGAGGCCCGCCGGCTGCTGCCGCTGTCGACCGCGCTGACCCTGGCGATGACGCCCTTCCTGGCGGCGGCCACCCTGGTCGCGCTGCCGATTATCTACGGGCAGGCGTATCGCGGTGCCATCACGCCTGCCGAGATCATCATCATCGGCCTGTCGGTCGAGGGGGCGGCCGCGGTCGCGTCCGCGTACCTGGTCGGCCTCGGCCGGCCCGGGCTCAACTCCGTCGGGATGGGCGTGGGCACGATCATCACCGTCACGCTTGACGTCATCCTCATTCCGCGGCTGGGCGCGATGGGCGGCGCCATCACCTCCGCGGTCACGTACCTGACCACCACCATGGTGCTCGTCATCCTCGCCCGCAGCCAGATCCGCGCTCAGGCGCGGGTTGACGGCTCCGCGCTGGCCAGACTGGGGATCCGCGCGGACTCCTGGATGCGCCGGGCAGTCGACCTGCTCGTGTCCGGCGTAGCGCTCGCGATCAGCAGCCCCGTCATCCTTGTGCTCGCGGCCGCCGTGCGATTCACCAGCCGGGGACCGGCGTTCTACCGGCAGGCCCGGGTAGGCCGTTCGAGTGAGCCGTTCACGATTTTCAAGCTTCGCTCGATGGTAACGGGCGCAGACCGGACCGGCCCGCTTGTGACCAGCCACGCGGACTCCCGCGTCACCAGGCTCGGCGCGGTACTGCGAGCCACCAAGCTGGACGAACTGCCGCAGCTTATCAACGTGCTGAAAGGGGACATGACACTCATCGGCCCTCGGCCAGAGGTGCCGCGGTACATCCCGTGTTACTACAGCGACGAGCTGGAGACCCTGAACGTTCGTCCCGGCCTGACCGGCGCCGGACAGATTTTCTTCCCGCAGATACAGCAGGCGCCGGTCTCCGGCGCCGAGGACCCCGAGCAGCGTTATATAAGCTATGAGCTGCACGCGAAGCTGGGCATCGACCTGGACTACCTCAGGCGCCGCAGCCTCAGGTATGACCTTACGATCGTGCTCCGCACCGTCCTGCTGGTAACCGGGCTCGGTAAGCCCGTTCTCGCGACCGCACCGGGCCAGGACGCGCCGACGATCGTGACGGCCCCGCGCGTACGTGGTCAGTCCGGCGACGACACGCTGCCGCTTCCCGTGATCAGGGATTCCGCGACCACGGATGCGGCGCTCTCAGAGCCGCTTGGTCGGCACAGGCGCCGGCAATACTGAAACTCGCGAAGGCCCAGGTGAGTGCCCTGAATGACGTACCCCTGCCAAGTAACTTCGGGCTAATTTGGCCGCAGGCCTGCCCTGAGACCCACTGCAACAGCCTCGATGGCGCTGTGGCAATTGAGCTTCACGATCACGTTGCGGATATGCGTGCGGACGGTGTTAGGCGACTGGTTCAGCTTCTCGGCGATGCCGTTGCGGTCCAGGCCGCTGACCATCAAGTTGAGCACCTGTTGCTCCCGCGCTGTTAGCTGCGCGATGAGCTGCGGCGCGCCGACGACCGGGTCCTGGTGCTCAGAGACCAGCTTGATGAGCAGTTCACGCAGCAGCCAGCTGCCGCCGAGCACCGCGGCCCGCACCGCGCCGATCACCTGCTCGACCGAGGCGCTCTTGGGCACGAAGCCAACCGCGCCCGCCCGGATCGCGTCCAGTGCCGTGGCCGTGTCCGTGTAGGCGGTCAGCACCACGATCGCGGGCGGGAACGGCAACGCGGCCATCTGCTTGGTGAGGTCGATACCGCTCACCTCGCCGAGGCGCAGGTCCATGATCACCACGTCCGGCTGCCATGACGCGACGATGCCGAGAGCATGAGCGGGGCTGCTGACGCTCAGCGGCTCGAAGTCAGGCTCCGCCCGGAAGACCGCCTCGAGGCCCTGGCAGAAGACGCGGTGATCATCGACGATGAGGAGCTTGCTTCGCATTATCCGCTGAGGGAGTCCGGTACCCACTCCGCCTCACGGCTGCCGCGCACTTCGATGATCCCTTCCCTTACGGCGTAGGCCACCGCCTCCAGCCGCGAATGCACCCCGAGCTTGATAAGCACCGAGTCGATGTGCGTGCGGAGCGTCGACAGCCGCACCCCCATCGACCTCGCCATGCTCGTCGTGCTTTCGCCGTACACCAGCCGGGCGAGCACTTCACGCTCGCGCGGGGTCAGCAAGTGATCCAGGGCGGGATAGCGCGTGCTGCGCCGGGCCGGCCGGTGGGCGGCCTGGGCCGACAGTGACAGTACGACTCCGCCCGCGGGACGTCGCGCCAGTCGTGCCGCGGCGCCCGTGAGTACCCGCAGCACCTCGACGAAGTCGTCGGTCTTGAGCGCCGCCCCATGGACACCGGCGGCCAGCGTTGCTGCGAAGCCGCTGGAGTCCGGCGAATCCGCGAGAACGACGAACGCGGTCCTGGGCGAGTCAGCCATGGCCTCTTGCAACGCGCCGGGCCGGCTCTTCGCGGCCAGGCAGACGTCGAGGATGCACGCATCGGCCTGTTCGCGCAAGATCAGTTCGACGGCGGCGCCCAGGCCGGCCACACACCCGACGACGTCGTGACCCGACCTGCTCAGCAGCGGTTCGAGGGCGGCGGCGAAGATACGGTGCGCGTCGGCGATCACGACTCTCAATTGGAGGACCTCCCCTGTGCGGGCACCTGCACGGTGACCGCGAGCCCGCCGAGGCCACTAATGCCGAGGTGAACGCTGCCGCCGTACTTCAGCGCGAGCGCACCAATAATCTCGAGGCCGAGGCCGGCCCGGCCGGCGACCGCGGCACCGGCGAGGCCATGCCCCGAGTCGGCGATCGTCAGCCGAGCCTGGCCATCGGCCTCGTTGACTTCTACGGTGATCCGGCCGACTGGTCCGGCCGCCCGGCAGGCGTTGGCCAAGATGTTGCAGAGAATCCTTATGATGTCGCCGGTGCGTATCAAGGCGATGACGGGCTGCGACACGACATCGATCACCCCGTCGTAGCGCGCCCTGGCACTCGCGACGGCTTCGGCGGCGATCTTGTCGAGACGGACGCGCGGACGGCACCGTGGCGGATCGAGAATATCGTCGCAGATTGCGGCGATCTGCCCGGCCGCGACGGCGATTGCCTCCAGCCGATCGCGAAGTTCTTCTCCCGACTCGGCCTCGGCGGCGCGCACGAGCCATCTGATCGTCGCCGTCGGCTCTATGAGGTCATGACACACCTCGCGCAGCGACGAACCCGCCGCCGCCGAGGACATATCACAGGTCGCGGACAAGTCCGCGAGGCTTTCTATAGGAATGCTCAAGCCCCCCTGTTGCGTACGCTCCACCTTTCCGCGCTCCCCTCCATTTGTTCCACGTAGCGCAGCATGATGTCAGCGCAGCCATCGTCCGGTTCCTCGACCGCCTCTCGTTCTTCCTGCTCTTGTGCTGCCAGGCAGGCTTGGATCATGTTGGCCAGTCAATGGTCGCCATGGGCTTTCCCCAATAACCGACTCCAACGACGCCGACTCGTATTCCCACCGCTCGCATCGGCGCATCCCCCCATTTGTCTTCGGCCTACTGGTCTGGTCCTTTTGGAGTTTCTCCCTCTGTCCGGAGCCTCGCTTATCTCCGCCTGGAACGGCACCCCCGCATGAGCGGCCGGACCTACGTCAGATTGGGATGATCAGGCGCCATCTTTACCGCCGGATCCCGAGGACACATTCACATCCCACGTCGTTGACCCGCGCAACTGCCGAGCTTCGGGCCACGCCTCCAGCCTGGGCCGCGTCAGCGCCACCGCCTCAAGCGTGGAGTGGACCCCGAGCTTCGACATGAGGCTCTGCAGATGGGTGCGGACCGTGTTAGCGGACAACTGCAGCCGCTCCGCGACCTCCTTCCTGCCGACCCCCTGGACCAACTGGAACAAGACGTCCCGCTCACGCGGCGTGAGAGTCGCGAGCAGGTCATCGCGGTCGCGCCGGTCGTCCTGCTTCTCGACGAGCAGGCGCAGCACCCGGGATAGCTCCAGTGGAGGCACCCAGGCCTCGCCGCGGACAACGCCGTGGATAACCCGAAGAAGATGGTCGATCGCCTCGTCTTTCCGAACCCAGGCTGCCGCTCCGGCGCGTATCGCGATCACGATCCGCTCGGGCGTAGAAGCCGCGCTGAGCATGACGACGCAGGGCGCGTCCGCACGCTGTGTCATCTCGGCGCAGAAGGCGATGGCCGAGTCATCGGGCAACCCGGCATCGAGCAGGATGACATCGGCTGATCGCCCGACCAGCACGCGAGGGGCGAACTCCGCCGAGTGGGCCTTGCCTACCACCGCCAGGTCCGGCTCGGCTTGCAGCCGTGCCGCCAGGGCGTCACGGAATGCGAGATGCTGGTCGACGATGAGCAGATGGATCCTTGACGGCACCGACGGTGCGGGCTGAGTCACCATCACTGTCGCCTGACCCTGATCCGCTCCTGGTGCGATCCGCCGTGGGACCGGCTGATCGGCTCGCCGGCGAACGGGAGGGCAGCCGGGGCCGGTACGTGCTCGATGAGCAGTCCGTCTCGACTGGCGAGGGCGGCGAGTTGCAGCCGGCTATGTGCCCCGAGCTTGGCCAGCACGTTCTTCACGTACGTGCGGACGGTGTCCACCGTGATGTTCATCGCGAGCGACATCTGCCTCGTGTTCTGTCCCGCTACGATCCGGGCGAGGATTTCCCTCTCCCGAGGCGACAGCTCGCTTAGCCGGTCCGGGCCGCGGGCCGTGACCTGTAGCGGTCCCGGATTCAGCACGTTCTGGCCGGCTGCGATCGCATCAAGCGCCGACGCGATCTGGTCGACGCTCTGGTCCTGATGCGTAAGGCCTGCCGCACCGTTTCTCATGAGCTGAGAAAGCGTCTCGGGATCGGTGACCGCCGACAACACCAGCACCTTGGTGCCTGGGTAGCGCTGACGGATCGCACGAACGGCATCGAGGCCGCTCGATTGGTCGCCGGGCTCCAAGCCGAGCAGGCAGACCTGCGGCCTGTTGGCGGCAACCACGCTGAGGACATCGCCCACGGCTGTCGTGACCGCAAGCACGTGAAATCCCCGTGCGCCGAGCGCAGCGGCAAGCACCTCTGCTAGCATCCGTTGCCGATCACAGATGATTATTCTCATCTCGTGCTCCCCGCAGGGCGCACCGGTCGGTCGGCGGCGCGACGCATGACATCACCGCGTTTGCGGCGGAAATCGCCCAGGCGTGCTGCATGCACGAACGAGTTCGATCGTGCCACCGTGCGTCCCGCGTTATTCATCATTCATCGCTCCACTCCCCCAAATGCGAGTTCCTCGCAGCGAAGGGAACGTCAGCAACTCATCATCCGGTGCACGGGACTGCTGCGCACAGCCCGATGTACTAGGTAATGACATCCCGGCGCCCCCCAGGCGAAACTCTGCGACAAACTATCCGCAAAGCGGGATGCGGATGCCTAAATGTGATCGAACGAATTCAATCTGAACTTCCCGGCCAACACAAGGCAAGAGTTGCTACCAATTCGTTATCTTATCGTATCCTATGTTACTATTAGTATTCTATTGATCACACAGAGCAATCTCGATTGTTTGCACGATTATGAAGACGGGCCACCGCCGACTCCTGCGTCAACCTGCATCACAGCCGCCAGTTCCGCCCACCAGCACCGCACCCGAACCTCACGGCGCATGGCCGGTCACGGGAAGCCCCGGTAGTGGCATTTGCGGCAACACCTGGCGCGTTGCTCAAATGAGTGCGCCAAACAGGCACGCATTATTCCGGATTGCCGGAATAATGCGACGGGTCGATCACCAGTTTTCCACAGATGAGAAGATGATCTCTATACGCGGTTAGGTCGGTTATAGACGGTCAAAGCCTCAGCGTATTCGCCCGCGGGTGGCCGGTGACGTCATCGCTGCCATGGCTGGTCCCCGTTCCGGGAGCCAAGACGTGGGTCCCGGTTAACAATCCGGCCGCGGTGGCTGGTGCCATCGCGGGATTCGTACCAGCACAAGCGCCATGACGGCTCTCCGGTGCCCCCAACGGGATTCGAACCCGTGCCGCCGCCTTGAAAGGGCGGTGTCCTAGGCCACTAGACGATAGGGGCTTCGACGTCGTACCGCCGTAGCTACATCAGTCCGCCGTCAGGGCCTTGCCCAGCATAGGCTACGGGCGCCCCAACCGCCAAAGCGTTCCCGAACCCGCTCCGCTTCCTGTCCCGGCAACGGTTCCCGCCGCGGTCCCCGCCACCCCGCCTGGGCAGCCATCGGAGGGGCTGGAGGGGACCACGGTCCGTTCGAGATGATCGTTTTTCTTTTTTCGGCCGCTGCTCTCGACTACATCCGGTGCCTGCTGATGAAGGACTCGAGGATCGAGCCGTCCTCCCCTTCCTCGGGAAGGATCAGCCAGGCGAGCACATAGAGCAGGGCCCCCAGCCCGTAGAACACCGCGAAGACCCCGAACGCGAGCCGGACGAGGTTCACGTCCCACCCGAAGTACCCGGCAAGCCCAGCGCTGACCCCGGCGACCATCCGGCCATCCCGGAGCCGGAGCAGCCGCTTGCCCCCGCTACCGCTGTTCTCGTTCATATCTTTGATCATGCCTAGTCACCACCTGCCGTGTCATCAGGAATCTCCCGGTTAAATACCCTGATCGATAACGCCGTCGAGGGGATTGTCATGACAGCCGAGACCGACCTGCTTCGGGTAGACGACCAGTTGGGCGATGAGGAGCGGCTCATCAGGGACACGGTAAGGGCCTACGTCAACGACCATGTGCTCGCGCACATCGGCGACTGGTTCGAGGCCGGGACGCTGCCCAGGTCGGTGCTGACCGACCTGGGCAAGCTTGGCCTGTTCGGCATGCACCTAACCGGATACGGCTGCGCGGGCACCGGCGCGATCGCCTACGGGGTTGCCTGCCGGGAGCTCGAGGCCGGCGACTCCGGCCTGCGCAGCGCGACCTCCGTGCAAGGGTCGCTTGCCATGTTCCCGATCTGGAAGTACGGCAGCGACGAGCAGAAGGACGAGTGGCTGCCGCGGATGTCCGCCGGGTCCGCGATCGGCTGCTTCGGGCTCACCGAGCCGGACCAGGGCTCGGACCCCGGGTCCATGCGCACGCACGCCGTCCGCGACGGGTCCGACTGGGTGCTCAACGGTACCAAGATGTGGATCACCAACGGGTCGATCGCGGACATCGCCGTCGTGTGGGCATCGACGGAAAGCGGCATTCGCGGATTCCTCGTGCCGCGCGGCACGCCCGGGTTCTCCGCCAGGGACATCCACAAGAAGCTTGCGCTGCGCGCGTCCATCACGTCGGAACTCGTTCTTGACTCGGTACGGCTGCCGTCGTCGGCGGTGCTGCCCGGCGTGAGCGGGCTTCGCGGGCCGCTCGCCTGCCTGACCGAGGCGCGGTTCGGCATCCTCTGGGGCGTCACGGGCGCGGCGCGTGCCTGCCTGGAGAGCGCGGTCTCGTATTCGACAACGCGGACCCAGTTCGGCAAGGCAATCGGAGGGTTCCAGCTCACCCAGTCGAAGCTCGCCTGGATGGCGGTCTCGATGTACCAGTCGCAGTTGCTCGCGCTGCACCTCGGGCAACTCAAGGAGGCTGGCACGCTCACGCCGACCCAGGTCAGCGTGGGAAAGCTGGCCAACGCGCGGGCCGCGATCGACATCGCACGGCAGGCCCGCACGATCCTGGCGGCCAACGGGGTGACGCTCGAGTACCCGGTGATCAGGCATGCGAACAACCTGGAAGCCGTAATTACCTACGAGGGAACCGAGGAGATCCATACACTGGCGATTGGTCAGGCGCTTACCGGCATTTCCGCGTACCGCTGACCTTCGGTACGCTTCGGTTCTGGGTGTCGACGTAGCGCACGGCTTGCTGGCGTGGCGATCGCGGCGACACCGCGGGGTGCTAGCTCAATGGCAGAGCAGTGGACTTTTAATCCATTGGTTGTGGGTTCGACCCCCACGCGCCCCACATCGTTTGACCTGGTGTTTCTTGTAAGATTGCGAGCACTGGCTAAGCCGCGTGGAATGATTCGTGGAATGAACTGGTGCTTGCGACTTACCATGTGCTCATGGCGGACACCACTAGCGGTCACATAGAGCAACTGCCCGGTGGGACCTACCGGGTGCATGTCTACGCTGGGATTGACCCGCTTACCCGTCGGCAGGTCTACTTCCGGGAGACGGCGAAGACCCTTACCCAGGCCCAGATCGCGCTCGGGAAGCTGCTCGGGCAGGCGCAGGACGGGAGGCAGCCCGAGTCCGGCGCGACCGTGACTCAGCTTCTTGACCAGTACGCGGCGATCGCCGAGTGGGAGCTGTCTACCCGTGCGGGATTCGATAGTTACATCCGGCGGATCATTAAGCCATCGCTCGGGCATCTGCAAGTCCGCAAGGTGCAAGGCCCGATCCTCGATCTGCTCTACGCACGGCTGAAGAAATGCGGTGACCTGACTTGCACCGGCAGGCCGTTCACCGAGCACAGGAACGTGCCCGACCTCCGGCCGGAGTCGTCAGATAAGCGGGTTGCGTGGGAGCAGGTGGCCGGGAAGCTGGGTGATGCGATCGCAGCTGGGGTGCTGCCCGCGGGATCGGCGCTTCCGTCCGTGGTCGAACTGCAGGCCTGTCAGGGCATCCGGCGGGCGACGGCGCAGCATGCGTTCTCGTTGCTTGCCGATGAGGGGCTGATCGTGGTTCGGCAGGGGCGCACGGCGGTCGTCGCCGGGTCGCCTCCGGACGAGGGCGACGGCTCCGTCCTGCGGGTGTGGCGGCCTGGTCGCGGGCATGACTGCGCGCTGGCGGGGTGCTCGCGGCATGTCTGCCGTCCGATGAAACCGGGCACGATCCGGCAGATCCACAGCATCCTGTCGGGGGCGTTCGAGGCCGCGCAGCGGTGGGGCTGGGTGGACCGGAACCCGGCGGACTCAGCGAAGCCGCCGACGGTCACTTCCGTGAAGCGGCCTGCGACCCCGCCGGAGGCCGTCGCTGCGGTGATCGCCGAGGGGCGGGCGCGGGAGATGCACCAGCTTGCTCTATACCTGTGGCTGGCAGCGATCACCGGTGCTCGGCGGGGCGAGCTGTGCGCGGTGCAGGTGTGCGACATTGACCTTGAGCACGGACTGCTGCATGTCGCGTTCAACTACGTGGTCCGCGATGGGCAGAAGGTTCGCAAGGACACCAAGACTCATCAGGACCGGTGGGTGGCGATTGATGAGGCCAGCGTGGCGTTCGTGCGGGAGCACCTCGGCGGCGTGAACACGGCACTTGCCGCGATCGGGCTGGCGCTGCCGACAGGCGCGTACCTGTTCTCGAATGATCCGATGCACGCTGTGCCGTGGAATCCGGACTGGGCCTCGCATAAGGTCAGCGATCTTGCTGTGGCGGCTGGGGTGGATCTGAATATCAAGAAGCTGCGGCATTACACCGCCAGCCAACTGCTCGCGGCGCGGTTCGATTTGCAGAACACCGCGGCGCGGCTTGGGCACGGCGGGGGCGGGGCTACGACGCTGAAGCACTACGCCGATCCGGTCTCCGAAGTCGATCGGAGGGCAGCGACATACCTGGCGGAACTTACCGGTGCGGCATCCCAGCCAGCCCGGCCAGTCTCGACTGGCTGACGCTTTGGGCGTGCCAGCAGCATTTGATTACGCACCCGGCTCCGTGGTGCAGACCTCGGCTGCCGGTGGAGACATGCCAAGCCGCCCCCTGGGGCGGGCCGGAGGCGTGAGGGAGCCTGGCACCGCGCTGCAGCCTGGTTCTGTTGTCTCCTGCGCTGCGGCTACCCGTCGTACTCGGCCTCGTTTCGAAGTGCCCGGTCGCGTTCAGCGGATAGCCAGGTGATCATGGTCTTTGACCAGGTCCTGACCCCTGGGGGTTCGGCCGGGTCGTCGGCCCAGCCGGCCAGCTGACTGATCTGCGCCTGGCAGCGCGCGGAGTAGCTGCCGACTGAGGTGCCGGTGATGTAGGTCATGCTGAGGGCCCCGGAGACCTCGCTGTCGGTGCCGAAGCCCGCGAGGAGGAACCGGGCGACTGGGTCTGGTTCGTCTCCGCCGGGATCTGCGACCCGGGCGAGTAGGCGGGCGCGGGCAAGGTCAGTGCCTGCCCATTCCTCGGCGACGCCGGCGTCGGCCGCGCTCGCGAGCCAGCTGTGGAAGGCTGCCTGCATGCGCGGGGACGCGGCGATGCGTTCCATTGTCTTGCGCCATCCGTCCGGCCCGGTCTTCTCGATGGTGTCGCGGAGCAGGGTTTCTTCCTCGGTGCCGTCGGAGGGCCTGAAGCTGCCTGTCTCGATCAAGACGAGCAGCGTCTCGTGAAGTACGGCGGGCTGGCGGTCCAGCTGCCTCCTGGCGAGCTGGGTCCAGTCCCATGCCTGGTTTGCCAGGTCCGGGTACCGGGTGCGGGCCTCGACCAGCCGGGCCGCGAGGGGGTCGACGTCGGACTGCCAGGGCGGCTGCTGGCTGAGCGCCAGCCCGGTGAAGTCGACCACCAGGTTGTAGTCGGCCTGGCTGCCGAGTCTGCTCATCCAGTCAGACAGGAACCGGCCGAGCCGCTGCGGATCGATGCTTGTGTGCCATCCGATGAGCCCCCGGGTTCCCTGTCGAGGCGGTAGGGACTGCACCAGGCGCTCGACGCGCTGCCATCCCCTGTCTGTCTGCGGCCCGCGGGTTGAGACCGACAGCCTGGAGGCGTCGTCGAGCGCCGCGCTGGTATTGGAGTCGAGGAGCTCGTCGAATGCCGCGGGTTCTCCCCTGCCAGCACGGTCGGTGAGGTACCCGGTGAGGGGCTCGAGGTTGCAGGCTGCGGCCTGGGCGATGAGGCCGTCGAGAACCCGGGCGTCGCCGGCGGCAAGCGTGCTGAGGGTCCTGCCGAGTTCGAATCCCGCGGCTGGCCGGGTGGCGATGGTTTCCAGGATGCGCTCGATCCTGCGGCCGGCCCGGATGGTGAGCGCCGCGTTGTCCAGCCGCCGCTGGAGCTCACTGTCCGGCCTGAAGTCCCAGCGGCTCGCGCCGGCCAGAGCGTCGAATTCTTCCTCGGCGGACGCGGCCGGGATGGCGGCCTCAAGGTCGTCCAGGCCGGCTTCCCGACCGGCCGTGTCATGGGTTCCCGGTGCGCGGGCGAAGAGCGCGCGGAGGTGCTCGATCTGGGTGCGTGCCTTGGTGAGCCCTGCGGGCGGCAGCTGCGAGATCGCCTGCGCGAGGCGGTCTCGCAGCTGCCCGTTCTCGAGGTAAGGGTGGATTAGGGCGGCCAGTGCACCGGCGGCTTCGTCGGCGATGTCAGGGTCCCTATCCCCGGCGAGTTCGGCCAGGATGTCCATGGCCGACCCGGCGTAATCCCATGCTTCCTGCCAGGTTCCCGGCGTGCCGCGGGCGGCGACCAGGAACCCTCCCTGGACCTCCGGAAAGACGCCGACTGTCTCGTGGCCGGCGCAGGCGCGGGCGGCAGCGGTGACCGCGAGGCGCCGGGCGCGCCCGTCAGTGGCAGTGGCGATGTAGGCGAGATAACGGATGCGGTCCTGCGGGGGCGCGGAGGTGATGGGCAGCATGTTGCCGAACAGATCGGCCCAGCGGGGCGCGCCGACTGCCCGGCTGGAGTTTTCGTCAGTCACGGCGAGGCTCAGCAGCCTGTCTGCCGCCGTCTGGAACGTTTCCTTGTGCCATGCCAGCTTTTCCAGGGCCAAGGTTATCTGGGGGCGCCGGAACGCGGTGTCCTTGCGCTGCTGGTCGCCGAGCGCGGCCAGCGTGGCGGCCAGGCGGTCGGCAATGACCTGCGGTGTCAGCACGGCCAGGTAGGGGAGGAAGTCGTCGTGGTCATCGCCGACGGTCCCGGCTTCCTCGAAGGCACCCCCGGGGGCGAGCATCCGGGTGACGGCCTCCCGGACCGGGGCGAACTCGCCGATGTCGGTGGCACGCTGCAGGAGCCGCGCGGTCATGGAGCGGTCCAGGGACGGCAGCAGGCTTGCCGTGATCTGGCCGGCGAACTGCTCCCATCCGCGCCTGGCGAGGTAGATAGCGAGCGGGTGCGGGGTGACCGCGCGGAAACGGCCCAGACGGCTCAGCAGCCCGTCGCGGTGGAGGTCTTCCGCGGCGGCCTTCAGGTCCAGTGTGCTGAAGCCCAGGCCGCTGGCGACGGTTTGGAGTTCGCCTGCCGCGTCGGACTCGAATCCGATGCTGGCGAACAGGGCGAGCGCCGCGCTCGCCAGCAGGTTCCTGCCCGACGGCAGGGACCTGGTGACGTACGACTCGATGATCTCCCGGGTGATCATCCCCTCGGCTGCCGGCGCGGGCCGGCGGGCTAGGTCGCCGGCCAGCAGCAGCGCGAGCTTGACGTTGCCGTCCGCCGCAGCGACCGCCACCCGTGCTGCTTCCGGGGGAAGGGACGGCACGTTGAGGCGCACGACCTCGCGCAGAGGCTGTTCCGCGACCGGGCCGATCTTGTGGACTCTCGCCTTCGGACGGTACCCAGACGGCGTGCCGATGGTGATGAGCCGGACCCGCGAGCCGGCGGGGATCTGCTGGGCAACGAGCTCATGCATCCGGGCGTCGCACTCGTCGACGATGAGGATCGCGTATCTCTTCTGCCGCTCGAACTGGTAGGCAAGGCCGGGCGGCAGAGCGTCGGCGGCGTGCACGTAGGCGACGAGTGCCTCCCACGGCTTCCCGCGCACCGCCTCCATGACCGAGCGGGTCTTGCCCAGGCCGCTGACCCCCTGGACGTGCAGGGCGACAACATCCGTCCCCGCTACCAGCTCATCGACTGCGGCAGCGACCGCGGCGGCCGACCTGTTCGCGACCCAGGTCTCGGCGAGCCCGGCCGAGCCGGACCAGCCGGCAAAGTTCACAGCGGCGTGCGTGATGCCGCCGAGCAGCGGCGAGACCGCCAGCGAGGGATGCTCGGCCGCCCAGGCGGCCAGGTCGCTGGCATTGAAGACCGCGAACGTGTCGCGGCTGACCGCGATTCCTTGCGCTCCGGCCTCGTCCTGCAGCGCCTTGCAGCGGCTCGCGACCTTCCTGGCGTTGAGGTCGGCACCGAGCACGAGTCGGTAGCTGCCGCCGTCGCGGAGGATCTCCAGCGCGTGCACCGCGCCGCGGAGCTCCTTGGCGCACTCGGCCGGCTGCAGGTCCCCTGACTTGAACTGCCACGCGCTCTTGCCCCTGGGCAGGCGGCTCGTCTCGGCGGCGCACTCCAGGAACGCGTCCACGCCGCCGTCCGGCACGTTCTCCAGATCGGTGGTGACCAGCGAGCCGCCGGCAAGGCCGACGTCGGCGGCCTCGGCACGTAGCAGCTCGTTGACGAAGGCCGTGAAATCGGGCCCGAGCCGAGAGACGCTGGCCGGTGTGATGGAGAAGGGGCCGAACGGATCATCAGCCGGTGACATTCACGCCCTCTCCATGAGTTATCCCAGAGTAGCCAGATGCTGCGGCCTGTAGCCGACTCTGATCATGCCACGTCATAGCCGTGCCCAGCCGGCACCCGACGCCATCGACCGTGTCCCTGGCCAGGTCTAGTGCTATTCCACGCTTGAACCCGGACCATTTTCCGCCTCCTCGGTCCAAGAGGCGAGGAATCTGCGCACACTCAGGGTAAGCAAATTCTCCGGACCGAGCACATGCTCCGCGGCTGGAAGCAGCGCGGCGTACTGATCACGGGCCCCTGCCGCGTCCCCCGCCAGCCCGGTGAAGCCGGCAAGGTTGGTGCGGACGGACAAGGTCTCGGGATGCTCAGGGCCGAGCACCCGCTCGTGCACCGGCAGCAGCGCGGCGAGCTGGTCACGGGCTGCGACCTCATCCCCCGCCTTTCCAGTGAAATAGCCCAGGCTAGCGCGGACGGACAGGGTGTCGGGATGCTCAGGGCCGAGCACCCGCTCGTGCACCGGCAGCAGCGCGGCGAGCTGGTCACGGATTGCCGGTGCTCCGATTCCAGTCCAGGTGGCGAGGAATCTGCGCACGGCCAGGGTGCGCGGATACTCAGGGCCGAGCACCCGTTCCGTGACTGGCAGGAGCGCGGCGTATTGGTCCCGGGCCCCGGTTGCGTCACCCGCCAGCCCGGTGAAGCCGGCAAGGTTTATGCGCACCAATAGAGTGTCGGGATGCTCAGGGCCGAGTACCCGCTCGCGAATTGGCAGGAGCGCGGCGTATTGGTCCCGGGCCGCAGCCGCGTCACCCGCCCGCCCGGTGTAGGAGGCCACGCTTGCGCGCACTGACAGGGTGTCGGGATGCTCAGGGCCGAGCGTCCGTTCGCGGACTGACAGGAGCGCGGCGTATTGGTCCCGGGCGGCGGCGTAATTCCCGCTCTCCCCTAGGTAGTCGGCTATTTCTGCCATGCCGTCGCTGTTGGGGGTGAGCGCTGCCTGGGCGTGTGGGAGCAGCGCGGCGTAGGTCGGCCAGTTCGCCGTGTGCTGCGGGTCGCCGGGCAGCGCGGCCTCGATCAGGGATGCGGCGGCCTGCCGCCAAGCGGCGGCCAGCTCTGCGGGCATCTGCTCCCCGGTGACGGCTTGGACCAGCCGGTGCACCGACACTGACCCGCCGCCGACCGGGCTGACGAGCGAATACCGGCGCAGCGCCGCAATCGCGTCGCCGGCCGCCAGTGAATCCTCCAGCAGTGGGAGCAGCATCGGCGCCACCTCATGGCCGAGCCGCCCGGTGAGCGCTGGGCGGGGCCGCAGCAGCAGGCGCAGCGGGATCGCCTCGGGCGCGCAGAACGCCAGCAGCCGCAGCAAGCCGACCGCGCCCGGATCGGTTTGCCGGAGACGATCGAATGCCAATGCCCATGTGCTGGCCACCGTCTTGCTGTACCCAGTGGGCTCACCGCGGGCCAGCAGGTCCAGCCGATGCTGCCGGAACAACGCCAGGTACCCGCCTAGGCCCTGTCCGGCGGCCTGCATATACGCGGCAGCCTGCTCAAGCGCCAGCGGCAGCCCGCCCAGCAGGGTGGCGAGGTCACGGGCCGCCTGGGGGTCCGGGTCACCCGTACGGCGGTTCAGGAAACCTGCCGCGACATCCGGGGCGAGCACGGGAACGTCCAGCGCCTCACCGGCCCAGTTCGGGTTCCGGCTGGTGATCAGCACCCGCCCCGGCCCGGTCGGGGGGAGGAACGCCGCCACCGATGCCACGTCCGCCGCGTTGTCGAAAATCAGCAGCCACGGCGCTGCGGGTCTGGCCAGCACCGCATGCACCGACGCGACCGGATCCCGGGCATCAGCGACGCCCCGTTCGCCGAGCTGGGCTGCCAGCTCCGCGAACCCGGACGCCAGCACCGTGGCATCTTCGGCAGGAAACTGCCATGCGGCTCCCACCTCAGCCAGGTGACGGTAGGCGTACTCCAGAGCCACGCTGGTCTTCCCGGCGCCCCCCAACCCGGACAACAAAGCGATCCGCGGGCCGGGGCCATCACCGGCCGACAGCCGGGCATCCACCGTCGCGAGCAGCGCGTCCCGTCCGGCCAGCACCGGCGGCCGCGGTGCCAGCCGCACCGGCCGACCGGCCGTTGCCCGCTGCTGAGGCAGCAGCAGGCGGCCGGCCGCCACTCCGCCCTGTACGGCGACAACCGCGCCCGACTTGATAACCCCGAATCCGGGCCGGGCTAGCGATCCTCCTGACCCGGCCGGGTAGGGTCCGGCGGCGCCACGTTCCCGTGGATCACCCCAGCGGCGACCCCACCACCTGATGCGGAGATCTTCACGTCTCGTCCGGCAGCGAGTGCGTGACCGGTCGCCGACGCCACCCCGCCCAGCATCAACCCCTGGGCCTCCCTGACAAGGGCACGAAGGTCAGCCTCCGCATCCGGATGTTCCTCCAGCAGGTCCGCCAGCCGCGTCGCCCATTGGGCCTCCTGCGCAGCGCGGGCCTGCTCCGAGCCCGATCCGGCAAGCTGTCGGCGAGTCTCCTCCAGCCGCTGCTCAGCCAGTTGTTCCCTCTTCGGGTCCCCGTGGCCCAGCAGGCGGGCGAACCTGTTCTTACACGCCTCCCAGGCGTCGGTGGACGCCGCGGCTACCACCGTCTGTCCTGCGAGCGCTGCCAGCGCCGCCAGGCTTTCCGCCAACATCCGCCGTCCCCCTCTCGCAGCCTGTGTCCTAACCATGACACTTCACGGCACTGCCATGCCAGGGGTGCCGACTCCTGTCCGGCGCGGCGCGCCTGTCCGGCGCGGCGCGCCTGTCCAGCGCCTGCGGCTGGCGGGCCAGTCATGACACCATGGACCAAGTTGCCAGCCTGCCGGACTACCGTGCACCTTCGCTCGCCTCCGGGACCGTCGCCTGTGCCGGGGGGCACCATCACGCCAGCGGCGGCCGCCGACCTGGCTGCAGTGGTGGCGTTCGAGGCTGCCACGTTCCTTAATTCCCGTTATGATTTTTCCGTGCCGTTTCCGCAGTGGCTCGCCCGGCTGAACAAGGTCGGCTTCAATCGCGTCGCCAAGCACGTCGCGCCTTCGCTGCCGGGCATGGGGGTGGTGGTGCACAAGGGACGGCGTTCGGGCCGGACCTACCAGACGCCGGTCAACGTGTTCAGGACGCCGGATGGTTTCGTCATCGCGCTCACGTACGGGGCGAAGAAGACGGAATGGGTGAAGAACGTCGTCGCCGCGGGCGGGTGCGAAGTCCGCACGGGCGGGCGTTCCTACCAGGCGGATTCGCCGCGGGTCTACCACGATGAGACCCGGGTCGGCATCCGGCCGCTGGAACGCCGGGTGCTCGGCCTGATCGGCGCGGCCGACTTCCTGTCCCTGACGATCGTCAGCTGAGGGAGACCAGCTAGGCGGGCATAGCGCTTCAGGGACCGGGCGGAGCCCGGCGACCCGTCCCGCTGTGTTTCATAGGCGGTCACCTGCGAAGCAGGCTCTAGTCCGGCCGCCAACAGCCAGGCTTCAATGACGGGGCAGCCAGGTGCGGAGGTCGGGTGATTCGGCGTGCAGGGGTTGCCGACGTGCCCATTTGGGGTACACCCCAGCACCACACCCGCGACCATGCGAAATGGCGTCAGGATAGAGTTCCCGGCGGGGTTTCTTGACGACTGTCCGCCAGGCTCTTAAAGTCCAACCTGACATTTCAGGTGCGGAAGGAGCCGCGGGGATGCGGGTCGGCTACGTCAGGGTCAGCAGCCTCGAGCAGAACACCGCCCGGCAGCTCGAGGGGGTGGAGGTCGAGCGGACCTTCACCGACAGGGCATCGGGCAAGGACACCGCCCGGCCGAAGCTGGCGGAGATGCTGGCGTTCGTGCGCGAGGGCGACACCGTGCTGGTGCACTCGATGGACCGGCTCGCGCGCAATCTCGAGGACCTCCGGGGCCTGGTGCGGCAGCTGACCGGCAAGGGGGTGCGGGTCGAGTTCGTGAAGGAAAGCCTGGTGTTCACCGGGGAGGACTCTCCGATGGCGACGCTGCCGCTGTCGGTTATGGGGGCCTTCGCCGAGTTCGAGCGCGCCCTTATCCTCGAGCGCCAGCGTGAGGGCATCGCCGCCGCCAGGCAGCGCGGCGCCTACACAGGGCGCAAGCCCGCGCTCACCACCGGGCAGGCCCGCGAGCTGCGCGAGCGCGCCGCCGCCGGCGAGGCGCCACGGGTGCCGCAAGCTGAGCCGACCGGGGTGACCGATGGCGATATCTGGCCTTCGCGGATCGGTACTTGGCCCCTGTCCTTACGGCTCGCTGACCTGCAATTTCGTCGCCATCTGGCCGGTTCTCGGGCCGTACCGGCGATTCGCCCGATAGGGCTTGCAGAGACTGGCGGCGAAGGGGTTGCACCCGCTCTGACCTGCTGATTCGCGGGCAGCGGAAGAGTGGCCAACTATCGATGCTCGGTGGCCAAATAAAGAACTCGGTCACATCAACAACTAGATGAGGCGAACGCCAGGATGACTCAGCTTAACGAGATTGCCTCAACTCAAACGAGACAGGACAACGGCGTGGCCGGTGGCCGCTGACCTGAGCGATTGCGATCTTCTTTCATTCGATGAAAGTTTCCTTCGTTTGATGTAAGTTACGTCGGGTGATGACCTGACCACTTTCCGTGTGATGCGGCAGTTCGTCCGTCCGTCACGGGGCTGGGTCGGGCCGACTTCGACGGAGGGCACGGGGATGGGACTGGACGGTCGGGCGCTGCGGCGCTGCCCGGCGGCACTCGTACATGCCCGCCTGGTGCCTGCCCCGCAACATCCACCAGCGCCGCGAACATCCTGAAACCCGTTCTGCCGATCAGATGCAGTGATCTTCCCGAAGCGGGGATGGTGAACCCATGCCACAAGGAGCCGCCCTTCGCCGACGGCCCGCTGGCGAAGGCCGTCCATGACCAGGCCGACGCTCAGGTGGGCGGCGGGGGTGCTGGTCACCATCGCCGCGTTCGCTGCGGCGACCTGGATCTGCGGCGCGTTCGTGCTGCCGATGCGTGATGGCGGGGTGCGGTGGGGCATCGCGGGCGGCCTGGGCGTGGCCGTCGCCGCGCTGGCTGCCTTGTGGGGGCACTCCTATGCCACCGCCGAGCAACCGCAGCCCGCGGACGAGGCGGCCCACGCCGCCCCAGCCGGTACGGACACGGGCAGGACCAGCAACAAGATCGCCAGGGGAACCTTTCACGGGCCGGTGATCCAGGGCCGCGACATCGGCACTCTCAGCC
>Ga0209881_1000034_pt1 | contig 39130 bp, 38 predicted proteins | sample PersoiDNA2013193_FD_185804 | JGI IMG/M metagenome (GOLD analysis project Ga0209881, IMG submission 185804) | Permafrost soil microbial communities from the Arctic, to analyse light accelerated degradation of dissolved organic matter (DOM) -... | ecosystem: Environmental > Terrestrial > Soil >... | reverse complement strand
GGGCCGGGGGCCGAACCCGGCCGCAGCGCAGCAGCGGCACCGCAGGCCGGCGCGTCCTTGTCCGCCTCTACCCAGTCCCAGCCCGCTCCGAGCAGCAAGGGAGGTGATGCCAGCTCGCCGGCCTGCACGTCGCTGCCGCCCGCGCTCTCGCCGCATGTCACCAGCGAGATCGTCGCGGTGCTGGCGCAGATGACGCTCGCCCATGCCCGTCCCGTCCCGTTACCCCGTCCAGGAGGCCGTTCCCCGTGAGTTCCGATACCAGCGGCAAGGTGACCGCGGCCCGGCTCGGCCGCGACGCCTACCTTTACGTCCGCCAGTCCACCCTCTACCAGGTCGCCAACAACACCGAGTCCACCGCCCGCCAGTACGACCTGCGCGGCCGGGCCGTCGCGCTCGGCTGGCCCGCCGACCGGGTCCACGTGATCGACATCGACCAGGGCCATTCGGGAGCCTCCTCCGCAGACCGCGAAGGGTTCCGGCACCTGGTCGCAGAGGTGTCCCTGGGCCGGGCCGGGATCATCCTCGGCCTGGAGTGCTCGCGGCTGGCCCGCAACAACGCAGACTGGCACCGGCTGCTGCAGATCTGCGCCCACAGCGACACCCTCATCCTGGACGAGGACGGGCTCTATGACCCGACCAGCTTCAACGACCGGCTCCTTCTCGGCATGAAAGGCCAGCTCAGCGAGGCATTATGCCGTCCTCATAACGGCGACTTCGACGAATACTGGCGCTTCCACCTCGCCCGCGAACACCAGCGGCTATACCCCGCCACAGCCCAAGGCGGCTACACACTCGGTGCCTGACCCCTCACTCCAAACGAGCCGCACCCGTCCTAGAATGCCGTCGGCCGGCGTCTGAGGCTGTCAGGCGACGCGGCGCCAGGAGTCGCCGAAATCGGCGATGACCTTCAGTTCGCCGCCGAGCGCGCGGATGTAGTCGGCCAGGGTGGCGAGCTCCGCGACGGAGCCGCTCTCGATCGCCGAGACGCGCTGCTGGGAGACGCCCATGGCCTCGGCGACCTCGGCCTGGGTCAGGCCGGCCTTCTTGCGCATCTCGTTCAGGTACTCGGCGCGTACCGCCAGGGCCCGCTTCTGGCGCGCTTCCTCCAGGGCGGGGCGGTCGTCGGGGTGGACGAACTCGTCCAGGAACTCCTCACGCGCGTAGGTGAAGAACTGGGGCTCCTCGCTCATGGCCGTCCCTCCAGGTATGCCTCGTATGCCGTCTCCGCCGCGGGGATGGCCTCGGCATGCCATTCCTTCCACCGGCCGGACTTGTCGCCGGCTACTAGCAGTACCGCGTTGCGCACCGGGTCGAAGATGAACAAGATCCGCACCTCGCGGGCACCGCTGGACCCCGGCCGCAGCTCCTTCAGGTTATGCAGCCGGAGCGGAGCGCGTGCAGCCAGTCCCGGACTTGCGCTGTCATCACGAGCCTGTGCGACACGGGAACCTCCCGGCATGACCAGGATACAACAGTATTGTTGTTTCGGCTAGATCGCGGAGACCTGGCCGGCCAGGAAGAGGCGGGGCGGCGCGCACTCCTGAATCTCCTTGCCGTGACATTGTGTCACCAACAACTACTGAATGTCAGTTAAGGCTCGCATTGTGCGTCATGATGGGCGAGATCGCTCTAGCGCGTTGACTACAGGCAGATGGGGCACCGTTACGCATGTGATCGGTGCTAGTTCCGTGCGATGTGCCCTCTGGCCACTAGGACGCCCCGCTTGCGCTGGGTGTGCAGGGGAGTTTGCGGGGGTCGGGGAAGCCGATGCTGGTGTACCCGGGTGCCCGCTTGGCCAGGGATGAGGCGAGGACGCCGGTGAGCTCGTCGTGGTAGTCGCGGACCTCGGCGGTGGCCTTGCCGTCGTAGTGGCGGAGGATCCGGCCGGCGTACTGGAGAAGGCTCCCCTTCTGGGCGACGGGCGCGGCGAGGAACAAGATGTCCAGCGGGGGACAGGCGGGCGAGCGCTGCGGCCCGGTCCCTGGCGCCTATGCCGCCGCGCAGCACGACGGGATCATGGCCGAGGCCGCGCAGCGCGTCGGCGAGCTTGTCCAGGTAGGCGGTCCAGTTGGTCAGGACCAGGCAGATCCGTCCCTGGGCCAGGGCGGCGGCTGCGCCATGATGCGCCCCTCAAAGACGTTCGTCCCGTACCCCGCTGACAGATGCTCGTCCACGCTGTCGATGACCGCCGGGTCGAGATCCAGCTGCGGCGGTCGCGGGCGCGGGCGTTCCGGTTCATCCGCTAGGAACTGGTCGATCGCGTCCCTGATCAGTTCCGCTTCGCTGCGGTGACGGCGATGTGCGGCTGCCGACAGCCGCCGCTTGGCGTCTTGCGACAAGTAGACAGTGGTGCGAGTCATCGCCATGACATATGTGGTAGTCCTCACCGCAAGGGTGTCAAAGGTTCCGTATGGCATATGCGGCGGTGCCTCACCCGCGCGTTCACCACCATCGCCTGGCGGCTTAACCAGCAGCGCTCACTACCATGGCATGGTGGACGCCTTCGTTCCGGCCGTGGCCAACATCTCGGATGCTTGCGATGAAACAGGGGTATCAGCCGTTCGGTTGGGTGCCCTCAGACCGGTCTGGCCGGGCTGCCCGCGGCTGGCGGGGCCGGTCGCCACGCTGATCATGCGGCCCGTCACAATGGACGATCACGACCCGGTACCCGACATCGTGTGGGCGATGACGGCCCTGGCCGGCTTCATCGTGCTCGTGGACGTGGAGGGGCGGCCGGACGCCCAGTGCTGGGGCGGCCTGCTCACCGTGTGCGCTCAGCGAGCCGGCATACTCGGCGCGATCATCAACGGCGCGGTCCGCGACGTTAGTGGCATCGCGGAACGGAAGTTCCCGGTGTTCGCCCGCGGCGTACACCCCGCGCGCGTTCGCGGGCGGCTGCGCCTAGCCGCGGTGCGCGCCACCGTGATGATCGACGGGCAGGAGGTCCGGCCCGGAGACCTGGCCGCCGCTGACGACGACGGAGTCATTCTGCTTGCTCGCGAACACTCCCGGATGGTGCTTGAGGCAACGCGCCAGCGTGCCGCACGCGAGGCCGAGCAGCTGGCCTTGCTCGACGCAGGGGCAGATCCGCGAGATGTCTTCCGATGACTCCGAGGCCTATTCAACACCCCTATAATTGGTTACTATTGGATGATGGGACGTGAGGAAGACAAGGCCATCACTCCTGGCGACGGCTTCGCCGCGCAGGTCGAGAAGCTCAGGAGAGCAGCACCCTCGCTGCATGACAAGCTGGACCAGGCGCGGGTTGCGTCCTGGCGCGCGGAACTGGAGGCCAGCCCCCCGCTCGACCACGATGATTTCGGCTCGGAGGAGAGCGGCGGGAGGGGCGAGAGCTACCTGCGCGCACAGATATCGAACTCACAGGCGCGGTCAACGGGAATTACCCACCTTCTCTCACTAATACGGAGGAATCCAGCCGGGTTCACGACGATCGTCGATCTGCTTGGCGGAGACGGACTGGTGCACCGGGTATGTGCCGAGAACGGCGTGCCTGACCTTGAGATCATGACCTGCGACGCCTCGCCGCACATGATCAGGGCTGCGTGGAGCATGGGCATTCCGGCGCTCCTCCAGCGAGCCGAGCGACAACTCTTCGAGTCAGAGTCCCTTGACGGAGTGCTGCTGGCGTACGGGACTCACCACATACCGCCGGATCTGCGCAGCAAGGCCGTCGCGGAGTCGTTCCGTGTCCTGTCGGCTGCTGGCACATTCGTCATGCACGACTTCGAGGTCGGATCTGTCGTGGATACCTGGTTCACGACTATCGTCGACCACTACTCGCGCACCGGCCATCGTTACCGCCACTTCACTACCGACGAGATCCATGAATACATGCTCAAGGCCGGCTTCGCGGAATGCGAGTTGCTGGAGATCCACGATCCCTACGTGGGCATAGGCGTTACGCCGCGGGCAGCCGAGCGGGCGGTGGGCGAATACCTGGTAAATATGTACGGATTGTCGAACGCATGCGATGCGCTCGGCGAGGAGGAAGCGGCACACTGGGCCGTTCGCGAAGCCCGGCAGATTTTCCAGTACCCGGACGGACTCCAGACCACCGTCCAGCAGTTGGCGGACGATCGCTGGATGATGACCATTCCCCGGATCGCGATCGTCGGGGTGGGGAGAAAACTCTGACATGCTTCCGCACTTGGTACTCGTAGGCGCTCGGCCGGAGATCGTCGGAAAGATGCTCGGGGTCCCGGTCGCCCTGTCACTGATCAGCCGTACAGGGACGGACGATACCTTCGAGCGTAAACTCGCCCTCCACGCCGTCAGCACCGATATCACGGACCCGGAGCAATTGCTGGCCTGCGCGCGGCGGATCCACGCATGGCGGCCAATCGACGCGATGATCGCCGCGACCGAGCACGCGTTGCTCCCCACCGCTATCGTGGGCGAGTCTCTCGGCGTGCGCGTGAATCCGGTCGATGCCGTCCGCTGCGCGCAGGATAAGGCTGCCATGCGCAGACGGCTCGCCGATAAAGGTATCGAGACCGTTGCCTACCGGATCTGCGCCGACGCTGGTGCCGTGTGTGAGTTCTTCGCCGAGCATCCGGAAGGGATAATCCTGAAGCCCGCTGACGGCAATGGCGGCCGAGGGGTTTCCGTGATAGTCGATATCTCGGAAATACCCGGTGCCTGGGAACACGCGGCCCGGGAGGCGTCGGACGCCGGAGTGCTCGCCGAGGAGTTCCTCACCGGGGTGGAGACCAGTGCGGAGACCATGAGCGCCAACGGCGAGCATCGCGTCCTAGTCGTGCCGGCCAAGCACACGACCGGATCGCCGCATTTCGTGGAGATCGCCCATGAGATCCCCGGAGGTCATCCGCCCGCCATCGAAAAGGCCGCGACGGGCGCGGTGCTCTCCGCGCTGAACGCGATCGGGTACGCGTGGGGACCTACGAACACCGAGGTAATCGTCAACGGTGATCGGGCCACGGTCGTGGAGATCAATCCGCGCTGGGGTGGCGCCAGGTACTGGGAAATGATAGAGCTGGCCACGGGCGTTGACATGGCTCGCGCGTGTGCCATGGCCTATTGCTTCGGCGAGCTTCCTGTGCCCCGCGTCCGCTGTGATCGTGCGTACGCGGTCCGGTTGCTCACCCCTCCGCCCGGCCGGGTTGTCTCGGTCACGGGAACGGATGACGCCGCCGCCATCGACGGGGTGATCCGGGTCGGCGAGCTGAACAGGATCGGCGACGTGATTCCCGTGCTCACCGACTTCCGCGGCCGCACCGGCTATGTCCTGGCGGCGGGACCAGACCCGGGCACGGCGCATGGCATCGCGTCAGACGCCGCCGGCCTGATCCGCATGCAGACGATCGCGGCTGGTTCGACTCAGACAGGGATGGACGCCATGAGTGACGACATTCGCACCGTGATCCGGGAGCTGATGCCTTCCGTGCGATCCGATCTCGAGGCGCTTGCCCGGATTCCCTCGGTCAGCGCGGACCCCTCCCGCGCCGCGGACCTTCGGCGGGCGGCGGAAGAAACCGCCCGCCTGTTTCGCCAGGCGGGCGCGGAGTCGGTGCTCATAGCCGACGACGTCGAGGGTGCTAAGCCCGCTGTGATCGCGCGCTATCCAGCTCCGCAGGGAATGCCAACGGTCCTGCTGTATGCCCACTACGACGTGCAGCCGACGGGCGATCCCGCCTCATGGGCCAGTCCGCCGTTCGACCCGCAGGAGCGTGCGGGACGGCTCTACGGCCGGGGAACCGCGGACGACAAGGCAGGCATCGCCGCGCACCTGTGCGCGCTGCGGTCGTTCGGCGGGCGGCCACCCGTTGGGGTCACGGTCGTCGTCGAGGGCGAGGAGGAGATCGGCTCGCCTGGCCTGGGACCGTTCCTCGAGCGATACAGGGACGAACTCGGCGCTGACGTTCTCGTGCTGGCGGATTCCGTAAACTACGCGCTGGGCGTGCCGTCCCTCACGACCACCCTACGCGGCATGGCGGACTGCGTGGTTGAGGTACGGACACTCGACCGCGGTGTCCACTCCGGGGTCTTCGGCGGTGCCGCGCCTGACGCGCTTACGGCGCTGTGCCGGCTGCTCGCCACATTGCACGACGAGGCCGGCACGGTCACGGTCAAAGGCCTGCGCTCCGCGACGGCACCCAGCCTGGAGTACCCGGAGGAGCGCTTCCGCGCTGAAGCAGGCGTGACCAGCGGCGTGCCGTTGCTCGGCAATGGGACGATCGCCGAGCGGATCTGGGCCAAGCCCGCGATCGCTGTGCTCGCGATCGACGCCCCGTCGGTCGCCGAGGCCTCCAATACCCTCGCCGCGTCGGCACGCGCGAAGATCAGCTTGCGCGTCGCTCCGGGCGACGACTCCGTCGTCGCGCTTGGCAAGCTCGCCAGCCACCTGCGGGACCAGGCGCCGTGGGGCGCACAGGTGACGGTGACACCGGGGCACGGCGGCCAGCCCTTCATCGCCAAGACATCCGGGCCAGCCTTCGAAGCAGCCCGCGCCGCGTTCGAGGCAGCGTACGGCGAGCCACTCGCCTGCATAGGGCAAGGAGGCACCATTCCCTTCATCGCGGAGTTCGCGCGGGCATTCCCATCCGCCGCGATCCTGGTCACCAGCGCGGGAGCGGACCCCGACGCCAGAATCCACGGCCTTGACGAGAGTCTCCACCTAGGGGATTTCGAGAACGCGTGCGTTGCCGAGACCCTGCTGCTCGCCGAACTCGCCCGCCAGAACGACAAGGCCCAGCCGGCGCGCGCCATCTAACGGCGTGTCGGCTGCGGTGCCTCCCGCGCATCCGCGGGAGGTTCCGGCGGTGCGTCGATCACTTCACGCTGCGCTATAGCGTCGGCGAAGTAGCCCCGCGCCAGCCAGATCCCCGCCGAGGTCGCGACACCGACCAACGCCAGGGCCGCCCAGAAGAGGATGAGCTCGCCGTGCTGGGCCGCCAGGTAGAACAGCCCGCCAGTGAACCCGGCCAGCATCCCGCCGATGCCCCACGCCATCGCCGAGTAGCCGAGGTAGAGGCCGACGCCCCCCGGCGGCGCGAAGGTCACGATGATCGCGTCGATGATCCCGCAGAAGAGGGATTCCCCAAGGGAAGTGACGACTACGGCGGCGACCAGCGGTCCTACTCCGCCGAACGCGCACAACAGCCATCCGGCACCGAGGACGACTCCTGAGGCGCTCAGGACATCGAGGCGCGCGATCGTGCCGCGCTTGGCGATCCGCTTGCCGATCACGGACACGGCGATCATGCAGACGACCGCGTTCACCGCGGTGAGCGGGCCGAGCCAGCCACCTGGGAGCCCTTGATGGACGATCGTCAGCGGGAGCGCGATCCGGTACTGGCTGATGAGGAACCAGCCCCCCACGGCCAGCCCGCAATAGGCAACCAGGTGATGGTCGCGCAGGGCAAGCACCATGTTGGAGAGCCGGACGTTGCTAGCGTCGGGTGCCGCCATTCCGTGCAGGAGGACCGCCGACACGACAGCGAACACGACGTGCAGTCCGGCGGCCACTTCGAACCCGGCTACGCTCAGCCCGGCCGTCAGCAGAGCCGATCCTATGAGGGGCCCGACTAGGCCCGCCGCGTTGATCGACACGTAGTACCGGCTGAGGTTCACGGCCGAGTTGGCGGCGCGGCCAGCGGCGATCAGGCTCCGGGATCCGTTGTTGTTCATGGCACCGCCAAAGCCAAGCAGCGCGAAAGCGGCCACCCAGGCCAGGAACGAACGTCCAGCCGAGGTGAACCACAGATACGCGACCGCCTCGAGCGCGAGCCCGGCGGACAGGATCGGTGCCGCGCCGAACCGGTCGCTCAGCCAGCCCGCGAGGACACCGAGCACCCGCCGCGTGAACTGAAGGATGGCGAACAGGAGCCCTATCTGGAAGCCGGTCATTCCCTTGTGCTCGGTGAGGTAAAACGTCAGGAATGGTATCACCATGAAGAATCCGATGTTCGTCATGAGCCTCCCGGCCATAACGACATAAAGAGGGCCTGTATCCTCTCGGAGCCTCTTCAGAGATCCCCTTCGCGCAGGCGATTCCATTCGTTTTCCAATTCCCTTATCTGTCGGTAGTCACGTTCGATTTCGTCCCAGGAGCCAGCACCCTGGATAACCCAGCCGAGGCTAGTGGTCACGTCGTTCGTAACCGGCATCGGCTTTCCCTCAGGCGGGATGGACATGGCGTGAACGGTGGGCAGCTCGCCGATCGCCTCCAAAGTCGCCATATGCCGGACCGGCCCGGAGCGGTCGGCGCACAGCCATGCCGTGCGCACCTCCCTCGCCATCGTGAACCCAGGCTCGAACGCGCCGTCAAGCGCGTGCCGCACCGTGCGCTCGATCTGGTTGTCGCCCGTGGCGAGCAATCCCGATAGCATCATGCAACTTCCTGAGTATCGCGCCGCCAGTTCGACGAGGCGGGGACCGTCCGCCGTCAGGATGACCTCCGCGTGCGTGGATCCGTTCCTGATGCCCACCGCCGTCGACGCACGCTTCACGTAGTCGGCGAGTAGGCGCACGTCGGGATGGTGGGGCGGCAGGAAGTCCGCGGTGTCGTAGATCCCGATCCGGGCCCCCCGGTTGTGCTTGGTGTACACGCAGGTATCCACCAGGCCATGCCTACCGTCTACCGAATAGAGGTCGACGATGTACTCAGGCCCCTCAAGGTATTCCTGGACGATGACGGTGTCGTTGGTGATGCCGAATCCGTTGCGGGTACCGAGGATCTTGTCGAAGTACCGGTGCCAGTCGCCTTCTGCTTCGACGAGATGGACGTTGTCCGTCCCTGCGCTCTTCGGCGGCTTCACGATCAGCGGAAGGCGTGACAGCCCGTTGGCCAGAATCCATTCGGCGACCTCGCCCGGATCGCCTGATGAGATAGTCTTCGGCCCAGGCACGCCATGGCGCTCAAGCGCACGGGCCATCTCTCCCTTGTCTCGCTGAGCGACGGCGCTTCCCGGAACATTACCGAAATGCGGCATCAATTCATCGACGATGGCGGCCGTGAGTTCGACTCCGCGCTCGTTCCCGGCGACGACGCATACCGGATGGTAGCCTTCGACGATTTCCAGTAGCTTCGCGAAATTTCCGTCATAGAAGTGGACCGCCTCGTAGTCATCGGGATACCACGTCGACTTGCGGACGAACTTCTCGAGGGGCTCCGGGGTGCTCATGACCGTGACGGGAAGGACTCCGCGAGCGCGGAAGGCGCTCGCGAAGGCGCGGTTGTCGCCGTACCTCATGTGGTAGCCGTCGATGATCACGGCGTACTGCTTCATCAGGTACCTCCGAAGGACGGGATATCGCCGAGTGTAACCACTTATAGCAGTTACAGGCAAGTCTAATCCAGCAAGCCTGGCGTCATGATGGCGACGGCCTTGGTCCGCGTGTACTCCCTGAGTGCTTGGAATCCTTTCTCGCGCCCGATTCCCGACCGGCGATATCCGCCGAATGGGAGCTCGACGCCTCCTGCCGCACTGTAGTTGTTGACGAACACCTGCCCAGCCCGCAGTTCCCGGCATAGCGCGTGCGCGAGTCCGATGTCGCGCGTCCAGATTCCGGCGCTTAGCCCGTAAGACGTGCCGTTCGCGATCGCCGCGGCGTCGGCGGACGCGGTGAACCGGTGGACGCAGAGCACGGGGCCGAAGATCTCCTCTTGCGCGATGGTGGCACCGGGCGGTACTTCATCGAAGATGGTCGGACAGACATAAAAACCGTCGGCTAGTCTCGGGTCGTCTGGAACAGTACCGCCGGTGATGAGCTTTCCTTCACTTCGCCCTTGATCGATATAGGCGAGCACTCGATCCCGCTGCTTCGCCGAGATCAGCGGCCCGAGGTCCGGGTCCTCCGCGCCGAAGCCGATCCGCATCGACTCGAACCGGCGCCTGAGCCGCCCGACTACCTCGTCGTGAACCAGGTCATGGACGATCAGGCGGGAGCCGGCCGAGCAGTTCTGTCCCGCGTGCTCAGTGATGGACCGGAGTATCCCTTCCACCGCCCTGTCCAGATCCGCATCAGGGAACACCAGGTGCGGCGATTTCCCGCCCAGTTCCAGCGTGACGGGGACGATATTCACCGCGGCCGCCTGCATCACCGACGTCCCGGTGGCCCGGGACCCGGTAAAGGACAGATGGTCGATGCCGGGGTGCGCGGCGAGGAACGCGCCGCAGTCCCCGAGACCGGGTATCACGTTCAGCGTGCCTGACGGCAGTCCGGCCTCATGAGCGATCTCCGCGAGTCGCACCGAGCTAAGCGGTGCGTCCTCGGCGGGCTTCAGCACGCACGTGTTCCCCGCCGCCAGCGCGGGTGCGATGGTGCGTGCCGCGACCTGGAGCGGATAATTCCACGGGATGATGTGCGCGCTGACGCCATACGGTTCCGGCAGCGTGTACAGGAGGGCTTCCGGCCCGCTCGGCAGCGTCTCACCGAACAGCGCCTCGACGGTTGACCCGTAGAACTCGAAGTAGCGTGCCGCCACCTCCACGTCGGTGCGCGCCTGCCCCAGAGGCTTGCCCGTGTCCAGCACTTCGAGGGCGGCTAGCTCGTCGCGCGCTCCCCGGATCCCGTCGGCCAGGGCACGGCAGGCGCCCGCGCGGCGGGCAGGCGTCACCCTGCGCCACGTATCCTCGAACGCGCTCCGTGCCGCCGCCACCGCGGCCTCGACTTCCGCCTCGCCGCACCGCGAGGCCAGGGCGACGCGCTCTCCCGTCGATGGATTCGTGACCGGAATCCATCCGGACGTCGCTACAGGAGCGCCCGCGATGAACGCGGGGAACCGGCGCATTTCCTCCATGATCAGTTCCCCATCGAGTCACGGAAGACGCGGTCCAGGTCCGCCTCCGTCACAGGCCGCGGGCAGCACTCGAGCAGTCGCTGTTGCTTGAGCGTTCCCTCGATGAGCGCCGGTATGTCCTCGCGGGTGTAGCCGAGGCCGCTCAGTGTCAGCGGACCGCCCGTGTCTCGCACGATCGAGCGGATTGCCTCCGGCAGGGCGTCAGCGCCACCGTCGGCCGGCGATCCGAGCAGTTCCGCGGCCCGGTGATGCCGCCCCGGATCCGCCAGGTACGTGAAGGAGAACGCAGCGGGCGCGGTCACCACCACCGCCTGACCGTGCGGCACCAGGGCGTGGCTGATGGGGTAGCCATCGGGCACGTAGTCGCGGACTCGGCCGGCGATCGGGTACGCGCACGAGTGCGGGATGTGCGTTCCGGCGTTCCCGAAGCCCATGCCGGCGTACAAGGCCGCCTGGCTCATTCCCGTGCGTGCCTCGACATCGCTTCCGTTCAGCACGGCGCGGCGGAAGTACCTGCCGAGCAGTTCGAGCGCGCGCTCTGCCCACAGGTCGCTGATCGGGTTAGCCCCGATATAGATCGGACGCTGCGCTGGGGTCGAATAGCGCGGGCGCCGGTCGAACGGCCGCGCCGTATAGGACTCGCACGCGTGGCACAGCACGTCGTAGCCGGTGGCCGCGGTCACCGCGGGCGGCATGGTCATGGTATTGAGCGGATCCACGATCGCCAGCGACGGCTGGAGGCGGCGGTCCGCGATCCCGGTCTTGACTCGCTGCGCGGTGATCTCCAAGGCGACCATCGACGTGCATTCGCTGCCCGTCCCGCTCGTGGTGGGAACGGCGACCAGCGGCTTCAGTGGTCCCGGGACAGGTTCACCCGCGCCTACCGGGCGGTTGAGGTAGCGGGACAAGTCCGAGCCGGGGTAACTGTGCAGCAGGTTGAGCACCTTAGCGGTGTCGATGCAACTGCCGCCGCCGACGGCGACATAGCCGTCGGCCTTCATCCGCGCTGTGATCCTGGCGGCCTCGGCGCAACCATGGTCGGACGGCTCTATCTCAGCCGAGTCGAACATGTCGACCGCGATCCCGCATGCCTCGATGAGCGAGGCGATCTGCTTGGGCAGCCCAGTCTGGCTAACGTAGGGATCGGTGACAAGCAGTACCGACTTAAGGCCCATGGCGCTGACTTCGAAGCCGACCTCGCGGGTCGCTCCGGGACCAAACCGGATGGGTGGTGCCTGCCACGTCACGATGGTCTCTGCGGTGAATGACATGGGTGCTCCGCCAGGCATCGTGTGGCCTGACTCGCTACCCCCTGACTCGCTACTCAAAGTCCGCCTCCTCGGATAGGCCCCGAATCGTCTGCCCGAGGACGGTGCTGGCGCGATTCCATACCATGTCGCGCCACCCAGGGTCGTCGGGGTAGAAAGCCTCGCGCATCGCCTGCTTGATCGTCTTCGCCTGTGAGCGCGATAGTCCGCTCCGCATGTGGAGCCAGTTGTCGGCGCGGAGCGCCGCCAAGACCTCGGTGCCGCTGAGCGTTCCGAACTCAAGCGTGATGGCGGTCAGCCGCTGGCCGTCGCGGAGCAGGCTGGCCACGAGGCTGGCGGTGTTGCCGGTGATCGGCGTCGAGCTCGACGACCCGTCGTCGGACATGGTCAGGTCGTCGCCATACCATGCGCGTGCGCGGCCCAAGGCGCCGGGGTCCGGGCCGCCGCGGAAGATCGGCTCTCCCCAGCCGCGCCTTCCGAGACCGGTATGGAGGTCCACGTAGCCGATCCGCGGCACTCCGGCCACGTACCTGCTCGCGATGGTCCGCAACGTCTGGTGGGACCAGACTGGACGGGCTCCGCCGTAGAAGAGTCCGTCCTTGTGCGTCCACTGACCGCCGGTGACAGCCGCCTGGAGTGCGAGCATGCCTTGTCGCCCCGCGTATCCGGTCAGCAGCTCATCGGCGCGGTCCCGCTTGTCCTCGTCCCAGGAGGCGGGGGCCAGCGCCGCGTGTACGTCCTCGTAGCGCGCGTTCTCCGGAGGCTGCCGGTGGTCGACGAAGTTGCGGTTCACGTCGACGTTGTCCTCGTTGACTCGCCGCAGCCAGGCGAATCCCCAGGGATTGAGCGCGTGCACCATGACCAGCCCGAGATCGCGCGGCGCCCCGGTGCCGAAGCCATCGCGCAGCAGGCTGGCCTGGATTGCCGAGCCGGCGAAGCCCTCTATCCCGTGCGTGCCCGAGACGCACAGCAGCAGCCTCGCGGGCCGCGCCGGGCCGAGTACCGCGACATCGGTGTACAGCAGTTCCTCGTCCGACCCGGTCCCGTGCGGGTTACGGAACGACTCCACCCGCGCCGAGCGAGCGGCGGCGGCGTTCAGGAACAGCGACCGCGCCCTCGCGTATGTCTCCGCGAACTCAGGCATCGCGATCACCCAGGCCGAAGGCACGCTGGATCATGGCGGCACCGCCACCCTCCGGTTGCACACCGAGTACGCACAAGATCCGGTCTCCAGGCCGGAGGGATCGGGCGAAGTAAGCGTTGACCGCCTCGTCGCGGGACAGCGGCATCTCCGCGTACAGGTCGGCGGGCGAGCCCGCCGACGCGATCACGCCGGTCGCGGGCTGGAACGGCCGTCCTGGCGCGACAACCCGCGCGATCTCGGCGACCGGCACGGCGGGTACCCCGCTCGCCGGCTCGTCTGTCCCTGGATAGAAGATTGTTCCTGGCGCGGCGGCGAACGTTCGCATGGCGCAGTAGACAACGGGGTTGTAAGTCTTCAGCGCGAACAGGCCGGGAAACTCGTGACCGCTCTCCAGGATTCCCGCGAAGTGCGACCTCCAGCTCTGGCGGAACACCCCCCCATGTCGGTAGGCGTCGGCCACGAACTGGGCCGTGACGTGCAGGAAGCGCGTGCCTGAATCAAGCGCGCACCACCGTGACGCCAGTGCCCCCACGACCGTGTCTCCAGCCAGGACCACCGTGATCAGGTCAGCCTCGCTGAACATGTCCACCCGGGCCTGGAACAGCCCCCGCATCCGCAGGCTCGGGAGCGCGGCGGCCAAGCCGTCGGTGAGCCACTCCAGCGACTGCGGGGTTAGGTCGGACGGGCATCGAAGGCTTACGGCACGCAACTCCGCCGTCCCAGTGGGTGTCACGGAATCACACCGTGATGGGCAGTTCGGCCGGAAGAGAAACGGACACGTCGGTTCCCACGGTGACCCGGTAGAGCTCGACGAAGTACATCTGCCAGAGCCGGTAGACGTCCGCCAGGTGCCGGAGGACCTTCTCCTCGTCATCGGGAGAGTTGACGAGGGTCTCCAGGACCCCCCACACGAAGTCGTCGTGCTTATCGTCGAGGTCGGTCCCGACATGCGCGCGCTGGCCCTTGATGTTCTCCCCGCCGAGTGACTTCTCCAGGTTGTCGAGCCACGCCGGCTGCGTCCGTGTCGTGGTGTACTCAACGAAGTAGACACTGGTGATGAGCGCGAGTGGCGTGCCCTCGAACTCGATGCCGTACTGGAGGTACCCCGTGAGCAGCTTCGTGGCCAGGAACGGCTCGGTGGAGTAGATCTCATCCTTGCCTACGCCCACCTTGGCCAGGTCCGCGGCGAAGAGCCGATCGTGCAGCATCTCGTCATCCGTGTAGTGCGCCCATGCCTTGGCCGTGACCGGGTCCGTCTTGGTGAAGTAGCGGAGGGCCAACGCGTCGATGGTGCGCTTGCGGCGCAGTCGCAGGATGGTCTCGATGTTGTGCCGCTTGTAGTAGGCCAGGTTGATGTCACTGTCCTCGAGCTGGTGACGCGCGAACGGGATCTTGTCGTAGAAGTCCGCGATGCACGCGTCCAGATAGGCATCGACGCGCTTGCGCAGAGTCGAAGGCGACTTGTCCATGAGTTTTTCTCCTTTTGTAGCGAAGATAAGTGGCATCCGCAGTTCGCCGAGCGAACGCGCGCCACGCGCCTAGCAGGAGGCCCCGCGAGGCGAATCCCGGAATCCGTGGTCACGGTAGAGTCAGGGCACAGGAAGGTAAGCGCGAACCGGGTCGCCGGTGTCAGGCCAAGCCCGAGATGGAAGACTCCGTAACGGCCGCCGAATACCTCGTTCAGGCCGCAGTTTCCAGGAAGAAGGCTCAGTTCGGAGTTGATGCCGAATCCGACTTCCCACACAATTCGGTAACCGTCTTCTCTTTCGAGCAGCCGCTCAATCTCGCCGGCAGTCTCGCTGGAATGGCTCGATTTCTCGGCAGGCACGCACGACACGATGCTGCCATCGTCAATCCCGAGAATGACCGGGGACTGGGACACTCCGCTCAGCCGGCGGTGCAGATCAGCCTGCTCGCCCGCCAGTTTCGCGTCATAGCCGGCATGCACGATCACCGGTCCGCGCAAGGTGACCTCGCCGGACAGGGGGAGCCTCATGGCCTGGTCAAATACGGAAATGCTGCCCGCCAGGACGCTCAGTTCGCCGGATGGCACTATCTGCTGCTCGCCGGCGGCCAGCACTCCGGCCTGCTGATGCCATTCTCCCTCGACCCGATCAGGCCAGAGCGTGCATGACGTAGCGCGCTGGCGATCCTTGATCGTCATCGTCGCGCATTCTTCCACCGCCGAGAAGAACGCATCCGCGCGGCTTTCCTGCTCTCGGGCATCGGTCTGCTCGAGCACGGGGAAGATAGCCCGGAGATCGTCCAGGCTAACCGGGGTCGATCCGCATGGCACAATCAGCACCCGCCTGGAAGCTAGGGCCTGCGGGCTAAGCGGGCCAAGGAACGCGCCAGGGGCGACTACCAGCACGTTCGCCGTCTCGGTTGTGCTGGCAGTCAGCGTCCCCGCAAGGCCGAGACTCAGGTCTAGCGCGATGATCTCGCCTTTCCCGTCGATGACGAATTCATCGACCAGATCCGCGTCTGTGATCAGGAAAAACGGTTGATCTTGATCTTCAAGTTGCCGGTATCGATACGGCCGCGCGACTAGGGAGGCAGTCATCTCGGGCATCCTGACATGTATCTCGTATCTCATTTAGCATTAAGGTTAGATGGGGTGGGCATGCGGTTTCGCTGCCCACCCCATCGGCTCGGCTAGCCGAGCAGTGTGCCCAGGTAGACGCTGTTCTTCTTGACGGTGATCTTGTTGGTCTTCTTTGCCATCTCGCTCACCTCCTCACGGAATAGTGATCGATTATCATCTGCTGCCGGCGGTCGCCGCCGACTGCAGCCTGTTACGCAGAGGCGGCCATGCGGTCGTTCTTGTAGCCGCTCTCTACGCCGAGGACTATTGTTCCGTTATCGGTGTATACGGTCGTATCGGGCGAAATGATGTCCAGGTGATACTGGGTGAATGGGGTAAGCCCCAGACCCCAGTGCAGGCATCCATCGGTTCCGCCGTAGACCTCGTTCATGGCGTGGTTACCAGGAAGCAGGTCCAGGCTCGTGTTGAGGGCATGGCCGACTTCCCAGACGATGCGATATCTTGCGTCCACCTCGAACATGGCGTTCAGCATGTCCGCGGCCGATTCGGCCCCGGCATCGGCGGGCTTGATGGACGTGATAATCCCGTCTTCCACGTGCGCGATGACCGCGTGTTTTCCGAGGCACGCGAGCCGCTCATAGATGCGACGCTGATCGCCCCTCGTATAGGACGGCGTGCCGTTGTGCAGAATCGGATAGCCCCGGAACGCGATGTCGCCCTGAAGCGGCAGGTGCAGGTTCTCCGAGAACTCGGTTATCTCCACGGGAAGGACGCTGATCTCGCCGGCCGGTACGATCTGCTGATCGCCCCACTCCAGGGGTCCTGCCTGTTGATTCCAGACCAGTCCGTCACTCAGGTGCTGCAGGGTAGCCGAGGTGCCGTGCTTAGCATCGACGTAGCGTAGCTCTTCGCTCTCTTCGAGCAATTCGAAGAACGTATCGGAAAACGAGGCCTGTTCCACTGGGTCGGTGCGCTCCATAATTCCGATGAAGTGCCTGATGACCTCCAGGTTCGCCGGCGTCGAGTTGCACGCCATTGCCATGAGCTTGCGCCGTGGTCCGAGCAGTGCCTCGGAGGGCGACTCGAAGAACGCCCCTGGGCAGATGGCCAGCACGTGCGCATTCTCGGGAATGCGATCGTGGAGCACCTTCTCGAAGCGCTCGCCGCGATCCATAATGACGGTCTCATACGACGCATACGAGGCATCTTGGTGATGGATGACGATACTATTGGATGCATCGGGGGTCGTCACCAGAACGAAGGTTCCTTCGTGCCTCCCGAACTGCCGCAAGCGTTCCGGGTATATGTCGAGCACCGTCGTCATAGCCGTCTTCTTTCGCCAACATGATTTCGCATCCGTGCCTGACATCAATAGCTTCCATCGCGGAACCCCGGACAGCAAGAGCGGTTGCCACATGCAAACCAGATCTGGCCACTATAATCCAGGGCACCGAAATGTCGGCCCGTTGCTGGTTGACCGCAGAGCAGTGATACAGGGTAGTCTTAACCGGGGGGCGTAGAAAGCAGAACTCGCGCGACCATCGTCCAAGTGGAGGACCTCGATGCCGAACGAGCCCCACGAGCTTCAGCCTTTGCTGTCCAGCGCCGTAAATGATCTTCATACTGAGCTTCACGATTTGCATCACAGGGCCGGGCGCCCCAGCTGGCGTGCCATTGGCCGCGACGTAGGACGTAGCCACACCACCGTATCGAAGATCTTCGCCGACCCGACGTCTTCCACATGGCAGGGCATTCGTGACGTAATCAGCACACTTGGCGGTGATGCCAACTATTTTCGGAAAATATGGTATCACGCTACCGGCGGGGCGCAGGAGCAGGGAGTAAGCAATCCTCAAGAGGGGGAGTTCCGGAATACGCGTGGTGATGCTTTGGTCCCCAAGCGCGCACGGATCGGGGATTGGCTGCTCACGGAACTGGAGGCCCAAATTGGCCTGCCTCCGGACACGGAAGCCATGCAGCGTCTGTACTTGGCGGACGACCTTACGCTTCTTGCCTGCAGGCTTCAGCTACAGGATGATCTCCGCGAACACTACGGTATGCCTGCGGCATTGCCGGGGCGCAGCCATGTGCGGGTCGGGAATCACATCCTTCGCTGCAACGTCGAGGCAGACTCCATCGCCGAACGGGCGATGCGCGTGACGCTCCACGACCAATGGATGCCGATGGAGCAGCACCTGACGGAGGAGCTAGCAATCGGGCAGCAAAGCGGCAGGTTCAACAGGCTATCCCTGACCGCGCCGGGTCCTTTGCTCGACTGGCTCGTCGAAACGTGCGCGAACCGGACGACGGCACTGATCACGAGCGCTTACCGTTGGCTGGAGCAGACGATCGCCCAGTCCGCGAGCCTGCTCTCAAGCCCCTTCGAGGAGAAGGCGCTCCAGTTGTTCCGGAAATGCCTGCCGTCCAGGCTGGTGGCTGGCCCGGTCGCGGGATCTCTGTTCTTGGTGCTGGTCACGCGGGGCCGGGTCTCGTACGCGATTGACGAGACGGCCATCCGCGACGCGCTCTTGGCCGCGCAATCGAATCCCAAGCACGAGTACGTGCCTGCGATCGCGGTCGGCGATATGTTCTTCAACTCGATACCCTTTAGCCACAGCTTCTCGCGCCGCGCCATGAACGGGGATCGCTCGGTGCTGGTTGACTTGTCCCGGGCACCATATCAGCGAATCGCGCAGGATTACCTGCTCGCAGAGACCGCCATCCATCGCGGGCACAGCCTGCTGGTACCGGTCGCCAAGGCGCCAGATCTCAGTATCCTGGCTGGTTATCCCACGGGAATAAGCTCCAGCTTGCCAAACGCGATATCAGACTTGCGAGCCGAGCTTGCGCCCTACGCCGCGTCCGCGGGTGCCGCACTGCGTTCCCCGATCATTTGCCGGACGGGCCGTTCCGCTCACGTGCTCCTGCATTAATCGCTGGCGGTAGCTTCCCGTAGCCGACAGTAACCGCTTCCGTTGCGGTCCTGTCTGGGGTAACCTGTCATGGTAGTTAGCCATGCGAGGTTAACGCCGTTCGCCGCCAATGGGGAGGGAGCAGTGGAGGGCGAGGACTTCCGATTCCGTGGTGGTCGCCTGTGCCTGGACTTCGTCGGCACGCTGGGAGGCAGGTACCGCCGTCCAGTGGAGCGCCTGAGCGAGCCCGCCGACCTTGAACGGTGGCTTCGCGTAGCCGTCCCGATCCCGGAGGGCTTCTCCGCCACTTCCGGCGAGCTGGACCGCGCGGTGACCCTGCGCGAAGCGATCTACCGTCTTGCGCACCCAGCCTCCCGCGACAACCCCGACATCGCGGACGTGACGCTGCTCAACAAGTGGGCAGCCGAGCGCTCGTACGTGCCGATGCTCCACCCCGACGCCCGCGGGGTTTCTCGACGGGCGACCCATCCGGCAAAGGCCGGGCTGGCGGCAGTGGCGTGCGACGCGATTGACCTGCTGTCCGGACCCTGGCTCGAGCGGGTACGGGAATGCGGCCGGGCAGATTGCTCGCTGCTGTTCGTCGATGTCTCCCGCCCCGGCATGCGGCGCTGGTGCGACATGCAGAGCTGCGGTAACAGGGCAAAGGTCGGCAGGTACCGAGCGGCGCACCCAAGCGGTGAGGCATACGACGCCGTGTAGCATCCAGCGACAATAGCCGCGCAGGAGCGCCAGCCGCCGCCCCTCGACCATCCTTGCCGTAGACACATACGTATACGTCACCGTAACCCCTATAGCAAGTTACTTCAAGGCTGCAAGGGGTAGCTCCTGGCCACTTGATGCAGAGTACTCGTTTCTCATATTTTCCCGTTGAAGAGGTTACGTGACACCTGTTTAAATGGTTACATGACCCTCATGCTTCGTATCGCTGTTGTGGGGGCGACGGGTGCCGTGGGAACCGAGCTCCTCGGCCTGCTGGCAGCGTCCTCGCTGCCCATAGAGTGCGTCGTGCCGGTTGCCTCGCCACGTTCGGCCGGACGTCTTCTCCCCTGCTCCCTCGTCAAGGATCCGGTCATCTCCCTCGACGCGCTGGACTTCGCCGGTATCGACGTGGCGTTCCTGACCGCGGGCGCGGAGGTCAGCCGACAGGTGGCGGAGAAGGCTGCACACGCGGGCTGCCTCGTCATCGACAACAGCTCGGCGTTTCGGGTTCGCGAGGATGTACCGCTGTCTGTCCCGCAGGTCAATCCGGAGGTCCTGCGGCGCAGGCCACAGTCGGGCATCGTCGCCAATCCCAATTGCTCGACTATCCAGATGGTTCGTGCGCTCGCGCCACTGCACGCTGCGGCAGGGCTCCGGCAGGTCACCGTGGCTACCTATCAAGCGGCATCAGGCGGCGGACTGCGGGGACTGGCCGAGCTCGCCGGTGATTCGGCCGCGGTCCTGGCCGATCAGAGCGCACCACTGTCCCCAGGACGGTTCGGGCTTCCGCTCGGGTTCGATCTCGTCCCCCAGATCGGTGACCTGGACTCGGCGGGCTCCAGTCATGAGGAACGGAAGCTACGGCACGAAACACGGCGCATCCTCTCACTTCCCGACTTGCCCGTTGCGGCCACAGCCGTGCGCGTCGGCGTGTTCCACTGCCATTCCGAGGCGGTCTACGCCCGGTTCGCCGAACCGCTCGATGCGGGCAAGGCCGAAGACGCTCTCGCCGCTACCCCCGGGCTGCGGCTATACCGAGCCGCGGCGGAGCCGTCCTTTCCGACCCCGCGCGGTGTGGGGCTCAGCGATGCGCACCGTCAGGATGTGCACGTCGGGAGAGTACGTGTCGATGCCGACGATTCCCGGGCCGTGTGGCTGTGGGTCGTCGCTGACAACCTCTGGGTTGGCGCTGCGCTGAACGCCCGGCAGATCCTCGAGATCGCCGTGGCCAACGGCTGGTGGAGGTAGCCGGTGCCCGGGTTCCTGGTGTTCAAGTTCGGCGGTGCCTGCCTGCTCGGCCCGGATGACATTGTCGCCGTTGCGCGTTACGTTCGGTCGCGATTGGACGGGGACCTTCGTGCCGTGATCGTGGTAAGCGCGATGTCCGGAGCATCGGGCGCGATCGATGAGCTCATGAAGGAGCTCAACGACGACCCGCCCCCGCCGTCCGCGGCCGTCGCCCTCGCGTCCGCCGACCAGCTCAGTGCAGCCTTGCTTTCCCTCACGCTTTCTGGTTCCGGTCTCGTCACCCGGCTGCTCCTGCCGAACCAGACGGGCCTGACCGGTGAGGGGCATGCCTTGCAGGGTCGGCTGTCGCCCTGTGACGGCCGGCTGCTGCGTGACGCGCTCCGCGAGCACCAGGTCGTCGTGGTCCCCGGAGGCCACGGGACCGACGAGGCGGGCAATCCGATGATGTTCGGGCGGAATAGCTCAGACCTTTCCGCGGTGGCCCTCGCCACGGCGATTGAAGCCGCCGAATGCGAGATCTTCTCGGACGTGTCCGGCATCTACACAGCCGACCCCGTGCTCGTACCGGATGCGCGCCCTGTCCCCCGGGCAAGCTACCGGTTCGTTGGCGACATCGCGGCAGGCGGAGCGAAGGTGCTGCACCCGGAGGCTGTTGCGCTGGCCCGCCTACATGGCCTGAGTGTTGTCTTTCGAGGGAGGCCGCCCGACGCGCCGTCCCTCACGACCATGGACCCCTCCGGGAGTTGGCAGCCGGCTGTCGCGGCCGACGCGCGCGGGCGCGTATGGTCGTTCCCGGATCCCGCCGTCGCTCGCGCCGCGCGAGACCTGCTGGTGAGCGAGGGACTCGATGCTCTTCAGTCAGGACACTGTCTGGTAATTGATCCCGCTGCCCCGAAATCGGTGCTGTCCCGCGCGTGCGAGCGCGGAACGCAGACCGACCTGCGACTGGTCACGGTGCTCGGCACCGAGAATGCCCCGCCTGAGCGGTACCTCGTCCCCGCAGCGGACCTAGGGCAAGCTGTTCGTGAGCACCATCGGCGTCTGTATCCGGACGCTGGTGACGTGGGTGCCCACGCACCCGAGACCGCCCAGGCACGTTCACCGTACAGTCGGGTCATGATGGGGCCGCAATAGCTGTGGCGGTCCGCGGCTACGTGCCGCCGAGGACGCCGGCGTCCCGCGACGGCCATGCCGTCCGCCGAACGCGGCATCTCAGGGAATCTGGCTACGATCAGCAGCGGAACCGCTACAATAACATGATGAGTGCCTCGGTTCCGGCTTTGGGCGCACACCGTCGCCCGGGCACGGGCGACCATGACCACCCCCCGTACTGACCGTGTTCTCCGACAGGTACTCCTCAGCGATCCGGTGCTTGCGCTCCCCGGCCTTGCAGTCGATGATAGGGACGCCGTTCGCCTTCGCCCATACCCGCACCCGGCGGGCGAACCGGCCCGACAGCCCGCATCAGGTGCGCGTCGTCCGGGTCCTGATCCGAGTCGCCGTGCCAGCGGCGCCACCACACCCGGAACCCGCCCGGGTTATGCCCCAGCGGGTAATACGCGTTCAGCACGATCCGGTCCACGCAATCGTAGGAACCGGTCAGCAGATCCCCGTACCGTACCGAAAAGTCATCATCCACGCACCGACGGTCAGATTCCGGGGCGTTCCACGTCAGCCGAACTGCCCGAAGGGCCACTCATTCCGGGCGAAGTCCCGGACGGAGCGTAGGAGACCTTGTCGGCCGAGTTGCCGGGTTCGGAGGGCCGGACCGCGAGGCAGGTGTACATCTGGCGGCCTTCCGCGCGCACGGCGTCCCGAAGTCGCGGCCGCAGGTCCCGAGGGCGACCTTCCGCAGTTAACAGGGGGGGCGAGGAACTCATCCCATTCGGCGGCGGTCAGATCACGGTACTCTTCGCCGGGCCGCTCGGTGCGTCGGCGGGCGATGAAGGGCCCGGTGGTGGGCAATGACGTCTTCCGGGTAGATCGCGGCGTAGCCCATGGTGGTGTCGAGCAGGGCGTGCCCGCAGATTTTCGCGGCGATGTGCGGCGGCAGCCCGGATCGCAGGGCGTCGGTGACGAAGATCCTGCGGAAGTCGTGGGGCCGCCATTCGAGCGTTTCGCCGTCGGCGGCGATGCCTGCGGCCTGCGAGGCCGCGACCATGCATTCACGGATGTAGCTGCGGCCGATCGGCCGGTCCTCGTTGCCGTAGCGCCGCTGGAACAGGAACGGCATGGGCGGGCTCCAGGTCTGCTCGAACACGTCGTAAGCGCAGACCAGTGGCAGTGCCGCCTTCCCGGCCCGGACCCGGAAGATGATCGCGGTGAGGACCTCCGCGAGCTCCGGTGAGACCAGCAGCAGCCTCTCCGAGTCGGTCTTGGACGGGGCGACCTGGAGCATCGGGACCACCTCGCCGGTCGTCGGCAGCGTGTAAGCGATGAAACTGTGGTGGGTGAGTTCCAGCATCTCCTCGATCCGGGGATGCCCGTCTCGTGCATCAGGGCGAAGAAGAAGCGGTCCCGCAGCCTGGTGCAGGCATCAAGGATCGACTGTGTCTCCGCGACGGTGAGGATCCGCGGCAGTTTCTTCGGCGCCTTCAGCGTGATCGCCCGGCCGCGATACGGCTTTCTCCTGCTCACGTGGTGGAGGAACGGCTTCCACCCGCCTCGCCCGCCGGTCCGCCACGCGGCCAGCAGGTCCCCTGGTCCCTCATCGTTGCGGGCCTGGTGCGCATAGAACGAGCTCACCGCGGCAAGCTTGCGGTTAACGGTGGCCACGCTGACCTCCGGCACCGACGACGGCAGCACCGTGACCGCTCCCGACCGCCCCGCCAGCGGCAGCTGCAGCCACGCGACGAACCCGGCGATGTCCTCCAGCCGGGCCTCGCGCCAGTCCAGGCCCCGGAACCCGAGGAACTGCCACAGATCTTTCATGTCGTGGGCGTACGCCTTGACCGTGTTCGGCGACCGGCCGATGTCGGTGAGATAGGCCAGGAACCTGTCGACCGGGGCGACCGGCACGTCGTCGTCTCCCAGCACGGTCCACGATCGCGTCCCCGAACCGGGGACCACCACCGGATGCACGAGCATCGCCTCCTCCTTGAACAACGTCATGGACAAGGCAGGAGATAACCACGGATCAACCCTCATCCGGGCACGTCAGAACGCTCGTGATGGACGTTAAAGACACTTCAGTTGAGGCTAGAGATAACATCGGCGAGGGTCAGGTCCGGGTCGCGGACCATTCTTTTCGCGGCGCTGTGCCGCAGGTCATGCAACGTCCAGTTCGCGCCGAGCAGCCGGTTGACCCGGGTGAACACCATCCGGGCCGCGTCGTAGGTGAGCGGCCTGAACGGGCGGCGAAGCGTCCGCCACACCGGTGTCTGCTCCTCCGGGGCGACCAGGCCCTGGCGAGCGCCCAGCAGTTCGGAAGCGCGAGCACCGGTGGAGATGTAGAACGCGATCAGAGCCCGGTCCCGGTTTCAGGTCAGCCCCGCGAACAGGTCGCTGAACGCCTGGTCGGGGATGCTCCGCGGTGCCGGCCTGGGCTCTTTCGGCTGGTAGGCAGCTCGCCGCGCGGGCTGCCGGAACGGCCGCATGGGATTATGGTGGGCATTCAGCTGCCCGTCTTCTGCGCCTTTGGCCTGCGGGAACGGGTTGACCAGGGGCCTGCCGTGCATCTCCCGGTGGTACTCATAAAACGACCGGATCACCGCGCGAGCGTGGCGGCGCGTCCGGGCCGCGTAGTTCTCACCAGGTGCCGCCTTGCCCGTGACCGGGTTCACCGAGCCAGGAGCCGGAGCGTCGGGGCGGCGCTGCCGCGCCGGCTTCCTGGCGGTCTTCAGCCACAACGCGAAGTCGCGGGCCTCCGCCCGGCCGGCAAGATCCCACGCAACCCCGACCGCGTCCAGGAAGCGGACCCACGCCAGCAGCTCATACGCGTACGACCTCAGTGACGCCGGGCTGGCGTCGTCGGCGAGCATGCGGTGCAGGAACTCGGTAACTGCGGGGACCTCGGCGCCCTGCTCATCAACAAGCCGGAACGGCACCAGCGAGTCGCCGGTCTCCTCCACCCGGCCACTCCGGGCCACCGCAAGCGCCCCTACGTCCCGGATCGTCGTGCTGTGCTCTGGCATCCATACCTCCGCGAGCGCCGTACTTCGGCGACACGTGATGACACCAGATCCACGCCACCACCCGTAGTAACCGGCAACGCCAAAACAGTCTCCGGACAGGCCGCAACGTCACCATCCGTTGACCTTGGCTGGAGCCCATCGACCTCGGCATACCGGGCAGCCGGCCGACGATGCCCTAATGCTCAGCCGCATCCTGGTGGCCGACCTGGGCATGCCGATGGCTCCTTCGCCTCGGTCAGCGAAGTAGCCATCATGAACCTCGCCTACCAGCGGGTCCTGCCCGGCATCTGCCTAGTCAAGACGACGCCAGATCCGGGACAGGGCCGACTGCGCCTTCTCGAGCGCGTCCTTGAGCTCTCCCACGTCCTTCCGCAGGGCTTCCCGATCACCGCCTTCCGGCAGAGCGATCACGAAGGTGCCCTTGCCTTGGACGGTCTCGATGAGACCTTCATCCCGCAGCACCCCGTGGGCGCCGCGGATCGTGTTCAAGCCGTCAACCTGGTATTCGCCCATCAGCTCAGAGATGGGCGGCAGGGCGGTTCCGACGGGGAACTTGCCTTCGCCGATCCGCCTGCGGAGGTCGTCGGCGATTTCCTGGTATCGCGGCGTCTTCGCCATGACTAATATAATAAGAGCTCTAGAGGTCTTAGTCAAATGACTCTGCGGCTGATGCCAGACGCTCGCGTCACCACCAACCTGCTTGACAAGTGCAGAGAAGGAACCGGAACCAGCGCAGCAGCGCCAGCGAATACGACCGCTGCGTGCTCTCCGCCCGCCCCGTCCCTGAAGCTCCCTCATATACGCCGTCACGGGACCGATGGCAGCACCGCCGGGATCAACCAGCTGATACGGCTCGAACGGCAGCCCGGTCTCAACCAGCGCACCCGACTGCGGCACCACCAGCAACGCGAGGTCCCTGTCCCCACCGCCTGATTCAGTCACGAGCACGGACCGTAGGCCCGAGCCCGCCCGCGCGTCCCGCCGACCAGCCAGCAGCCTCGGCTAGTTCAGTTAATCGTCAAGGACAGAATGGACATCACAGGCGCGAGATGGGGCCTTGAAGGCGCCGAGGCCATCCTGAAGCTGCGCGCCCTCATCGCCACCGGCGACTTCGAGGACTACTGGCGCTTCCACCTCCGCCGCGAACACGAACGCATCCACCACGCGAAATACCGCGACAGCCTCGTCCTCGCTGCGTAACCAGCTCACCTCAAAAGAGCCGCACCCATTGGATATGCGTCGGGCGCCACGGCCGCATATTACGCGTACCGGCTCCTCCGCGACCGCCTGCGACCCGGATTGCGTGCCCAGGCGGGGCCGGTCGAGGGCTTACGGACGAAGCTCTCTGGATGGGCGGGTTAGGCGGGCAGCAGGGCTTTCAGGAACTGGCCTGTGTAGCTCTTGTCGTTGGCGGCGACATCCTCGGGGGAGCCGGTGGCCACGACGGTGCCGCCGCCGTTCCCGCCTTCTGGGCCCATGTCGATGATCCAGTCGGCGGTCTTGATGACGTCGAGGTTGTGCTCGATGACCAGGACCGTGTTGCCGGTCTCGACCAGCTTGCTGAGCACGCCGAGCAGCTTGCGGATGTCCTCGAAGTGCAGGCCCGTGGTGGGCTCGTCGAGAACGTAGATGGTGCGGCCGGTGGACCGTCGCTGCAGTTCGGTGGCCAGCTTGACGCGCTGCGCCTCGCCGCCGGACAGCGTGGTCGCTGGCTGGCCGAGCCGCACGTAGCCGAGGCCGACGTCGACGAGCGTCCGCAGGTGCCGGTGGATGGCGGGCACCGCCTCGAAGAACGTCGCGGCCTGCTCGATCGGCATGTCGAGGATCTCGGCGATCGACTTGCCCTTGTAGTGGACCTGGAGCGTGTCCTCGTTGTACCTGGCGCCGTGGCAGACCTCGCAGGGCACGTACACGTCGGGCAGGAACTGCATCTCGATCTTGAGCGTGCCGTCGCCCGAGCAGGCCTCGCAGCGGCCGCCCTTGACGTTGAAGGAGAACCTGCCCTGCTGGTAACCGCGGACCTTCGCCTCGGTGGTGGCCGCGAACAGCTTCCGCACGTGGTCGAACACGCCGGTGTAGGTCGCGGGGTTCGAGCGAGGGGTGCGGCCGATCGGCCCCTGGTCGACGTGCACCACCTTGTCGAGCTGCTGCATGCCGTTGACCCGGACGTGCTTGCCCGGCACGGTCCGCGCGCCGTGCAGCTCCTTGGCGAGTGCCCGGTACAGGATGTCGTTGACCAGGGTGGACTTGCCAGACCCCGAGACACCGGTGACCGCGATCATGCAGCCAAGCGGGAACGAGACGTCGACGTTCTGGAGGTTGTGCTCGGTCGCGCCCTTGACCATGAGCTGGCGGGTCTTGTCCGGCTCGCGCCGTTCCTTCGGGACGGCGATCTTGTTGCGGCCGGTCAGGTAGCCGCCGGTCATCGAGTCCTCGCTCGCCAGGAGGTCCTCGACGGTGCCGGAAACGACGACATGACCGCCGTGCTCGCCCGCGCCAGGCCCGATGTCGACCACCCAGTCGGCGGCGCGGATGGTGTCCTCGTCGTGCTCCACGACGATCAGCGTGTTGCCGAGGTCGCGCAGCCGGAGCAGCGTCTCGAGCAGCTTGTGGTTGTCCCGCTGGTGCAGGCCGATGGACGGCTCGTCGAGCACGTAGAGCACGCCGACAAGCCCCGAGCCGATCTGCGTGGCGAGCCTGATCCGCTGCGCCTCTCCCCCGGCCAGCGTGGCGCTGCCGCGGTCCAGGCTGAGGTAGTCAAGGCCGACATCGAGCAGGAAGCCGAGGCGGGCGTTGACCTCCTTCAGGATGAGCCTGGCGATCTGCAGGTCACGCTCGGAGAGCTGCAGGTTGAGCAGGTTCTTGGCCAGCTCGCCGATCGGCCGGGCGCAGTAGCTCGCGATCGACTTGCCGTCGATGGTGACGGCGAGACTGATCGGCTTGAGCCTGGTGCCCTTGCAGGACGGGCACGGCACCTCGCGCATGAACCCGGCCCACTTCTCCCTGCTCGAGTCCGACTCGGTCTCCGCGTGCCGCCGCTCGACGTACGTGATCGCGCCCTCGAAGTTCGTGTAATAGGAGCGCTCGCGTCCGTACCGGTTGTTGTACCTGACGTGGACCTGGGTGTCGTGGCCCTCGAGCAGCGCCTTCTTGGCCTTCGCGGGGAGCTTCTCCCACGGGGTGTCGAGGCGGAAGCCGATGGTCTCCGCGAGGGCCTCGATGAGGCGGCCGAAGTAGTCGTTGACGTGCCCGCCCGTCCACGGGGAGATCGCGCCCTCGTCGAGGGACTTCGACGGGTCGGGAACGATCAGTTCCGGGTCGACCTCCATCCTCGTGCCGAGGCCGGTGCAGTCCGGGCAGGCGCCCCAGGGGGAGTTGAAGGAGAACGACCTGGGCTCGAGCTCGTCGAAGGACAGGTCATCGTAGAGGCAGGCCAGGTGCTCGGAGTACATGCGCTCCCGGTGCGGGTCATTCTCCGGCAGGTCAACGAAGTCGAGGATGACGACGCCGCCCGCGAGGCCGAGCGCTGTCTCGACGGAGTCGGTGAGGCGGCGGCGTGCCGTGTCCTTCACCGCGAGGCGGTCGATGATCACCTCGATCTCGTGTTTTTCCTGCTTCTTCAGCGTGGGCAGCACCGTGTCGTCGTTGGCGACCTCGTCCAGGCGGACGATCGTGCCGTCCACCCGGGCCCGGGAGTAGCCCTTGGTCTGCAGCTCCTTCAGCAGGTCGGTGAACTCGCCCTTGCGCCCTCGTACCACCGGCGCGAGCACCTGGAAACGGGTGCCCTCCTCAAGCTCGAGCACCCGGTCCACGATCTGCTGCGGTGTCTGCCTCGCGATCGGCCGCCCGCAGATGGGGCAGTGCGGCTTGCCGATCCGCGCGAACAGCAGCCGCAGGTAGTCGTAGACCTCGGTGACCGTGCCGACGGTCGACCTCGGGTTCCTGCTCGCGGCCTTCTGATCGATGGAGACGGCGGGCGACAGGCCGTCGATGAAGTCAACGTCCGGCTTGTCCATCTGGCCGAGGAACTGCCTGGCGTACGCGGACAGGGACTCGACGTACCGCCGCTGTCCCTCGGCGAAGATCGTGTCAAACGCCAGGCTGGACTTGCCAGAGCCGGAGAGCCCGGTGAATACGATCATGGCGTCGCGCGGCAGATCGAGGGAGATGTCCTTGAGGTTATGCTCGCGTGCGCCGCGAACGACAAGCCGGTCAGCCACTGCGCGCTCTTCTCTCCGTCGTCTTCCGAATGCCGTCGTCTACTGAATGCCGTCGTCTACTGAATGCCGTCTCAGGGGTGCCGCCTGTGACGATCACGCCGAGCCGTGGACAGACAGGCCTCGCGCGTCGCCATGCTAGCTAGGGGGTCTGACATTTCCGGATGAGGCGGAGCCACGGCCCGTTCCATACCTAAGATTTTTCAGCGCCCTGCTACCGGCACCTAGTTCAAGCACGGGGAGGCACGCCGTTATGCCCGCCCCGGTCGCGTCACCAGCCTACGACAGCGCTCCCCCGGCTGCGAGAAAGACGGGAAAATATCTTCGAACGGTCGCGTGCCGCTATCATCGGGGCGGTGAGGCACAATCCGTCCACCGTCGTGGTGCTCGCGGGAAAACTACCGGACCAGGTGCTCGCCGCCGTGGGGCGGTCGATGAACGTGGTGCTTGTCAGGCCGGACGCGTCGCGGTCGCCGCGGCGGCCGATCCGGCCGCGCAGGCGGCGGCGGTACTGAGCGAGCTCGGCTCGCTGCGGGCCGGCCGCTGGTGGCCATCTCTCTCGACGAAGTATTCGGAACGGTCCGTGGTTTCTACCCGGGCGCGCTCACCGAATCTCCCGACGCGGGGCGGGCGACACTGCTGACCTAGCCCCGCATCGATACGGGGCCGGAACAGGGGCCGGCGGCGACATGATGGGCAGTGCCCAGCCAGTCACGGGGGCCTGGCTGGGCCCCCGCGAGCAAGCCGGGTGCACTAGATTCGTGGTGTGACTTACACCGGAGACGTGCGTGTCGGCGGGCCATCGGACACGCGGAAGATCAACGGCCTGACGCTGACCAAGCTGGCCGTCGGCGAGATGCACAACAACGCCTACCTGCTCATCGACGGCAGCGGGCAGGGCCTGCTCATCGACGCCGCCGCCGAGCCCGAGCGGCTCATCGAGATGATCGGCGACACGCCGGTCGCGAAGATCGTGACCACGCACCAGCACGCCGACCACTGGCAGGCACTTGCCGAGCTGAAGGCCGCGACCGGCGCGGTCACCGTGGCGCACCCGGCGGACGCGCCCGGCATCCCGGTCGAGACCGACGAGCTGGTCGAGGACGGCGGCACGATCACCTTCGGCGATACGGTCCTGACCGTCACCCACATCGTCGGGCACACGCCCGGGTCCATCGCGCTCTGCCTCAACGCGGACGGCGCGGAGCCGCACCTGTTCACCGGGGACTGCCTGTTCCCCGGCGGCGTCGGCAACACGCAGAAGGACGCGGCCAGGTTCACGTCCCTCTACAACGACGTGTCTTCGAAGATCTTCGGCCGCCTGCCCGACGCGACCTGGGTCTACCCGGGCCACGGCGGGGACACCACGCTCGGCACCGAGCGCCCGAACCTGGCCGAGTGGCGCGAACGCGGCTGGTAACCGTGAGCTCCGCCGACCGCTCCTCTCGGCCGCGCGGCGGGCGCATCGCCGGCAGAACACTGAGACCAGCCAGGCGACAAGGTTCCCCCGCGAGCTGCCAGCACCGCCCTGTGTTACACTTACTGCAGTTGGCGGCAGTTACTTCGGTTGGAGGTTGCCGTGTCCGAGATGCTTACTGGCGATGTCGAGGCGCTCCGGACCGCTCTGGCGCGACCGGTCGACAGCGTGAACGTGGCCTTGAGCCTGCCCCGCAAGATCGCGGAGAAGGTGCTGGCGCTGCTGGATGCCGAGCGCACGACAGGCGCGGTCGTCGTGCCGGTCAAAGAACTTTTCACCACTACCGAGGCCGCCACAATGCTGGGGCTGTCCCGTCCCACCCTGATGAAGCTCATCGAGTCCGGTGAGATCGCCCACGTCAAGGTCGGCACCCACTATCGGGTCCCCGCCCAGGCCGTCCTGGAGTTCCAGCGTGCCCGCAGGGCGCGCCGCGAGCAGGCGGCCGAGGCACTGGCGTCGTTCTCCAACGAGATCGGCCTCATCGATTGACGATCTCGGTCGTGCTCGCGGACGCCAACATCCTGTTCTCTAGGACGCTGCGCGACTACGTCCTCTATGCCGCCGACGAGGGCGCCATCGAGGTCCACTGGAGCCGGGAGATCCTGGCGGAGATGTCCCGCAACCTGCGCGAGAACCTGGGCCTCAGCCAGGACAGCACCGCACGGCTGGAGCAACTGATGAACGACTACATCGAGTACGCCCTCGTTGAGGTCGACCCTGGCGATCTCGCCACCGTCGGAGCCGTTGAGATGGACGCCAAGGACCGCCACGTCCTCGCGGCCGCTCTTTCCGCCGATGCCGACATCCTGCTCACCGACAACACCAAGGACTTCCCTGCACAGTGGATGGCCGAGCGCGGGATAGAGCTCCTCACCGCAGGCCAGCTGCTGACTCACCTCGCCGATGGCTTCCCTGACAAGATGCGGGCAGCCCACGAGAAGACCGTGCGCTACTCCCCCAAGCCCGAGGCCGACGTCCTGACCATTCTTGAGCGGACCGCTGGCAAGTACGCCGCGGACGCAATCCGCAAGGTCGCCATGAACAGCAAGCCCCCAGCGTCACCGTCGAGCAAGGACGACTAAGGCCTTCCGCCCCGGCTACCCTGTTCACAGATCAGAATCCCCGGAATCCCGGCGCCAGCGAATACCGGCGCGACGGTCATGAAACGGAATCATGCCGGACAGGCGGGCCAGGCCTCGAGAACATGACACAAGCCACGCCGACACCGCAGGCGGAACCCTGGAGCGTCACCCCGAGTTACCCGGTAACACCGTCTCCTGTGAGCTGCCCGGGCCGTTTGCACTGGTCAGTGGTGATGCCATGGATGGCGGCGACGCGACAGCACGCCAATCAACGGCCGGCAAGCGCCGGTTATGGCCTGTTCCCTGGGGGTCCTGGGCGGACAACACAGCCCGAGAACTTCAACAGCCTCATGACCGGCCTGGAGAACAAGATCTTCGGTCGGCTGCCGGACGCGACCTGGGTATACACCGGGCACGGAGCCGATACTACGCTCGCCGCCGAGCGGCCGCACCTGGAAGAATGGCGCGAACGCGGCTGGTAAGCGATCGCCGCGATCCGGACGAGACTGCCGTCACCAGGCACAGGCGGCGAACCGGGCCAGCTCGGACCTTCGCCTTTGGACCCTGGAGAGCGTGAGCAGCACGACCACCGGGCCGGACCGGGCAGGCATGCGCTGCGAGCGACGGCCAGGCCGCGAAGCGCGCTAGGCGCGCCAGTCGGCGGGCAAGCCCGTGGGCGCTCCGGCCAGCCCGAGCCTGCCGCCGCAGCCGGACCTGACGCGCGGCCGGTGTGCGACTGCCTTACCGGAGCGGCGCGGCTGGTGGACCTCGGACAGCCGATGGGAGCGCGAGGCATCCAGGCAGGTATGCCTCGCGTGCCCGGTCGTTGCCGCCTGCCGGGAATGGGCGCTGCACCTCCCGGTTCCGGACCAGGCCACCTGTGGAGCAGCCCTACCCGGCGGCCGGGAGCAGCATTACGCCAAGGGCACCCCCGTGGGGCTGAACACCTCGGGCGCGCTGTACGAGGCGATCAGGGACCGGCCGCGGCCGGAGAACGCGCACGACCAGCAGGGCCAGGCCGCCGTCGTACTGCGGGAGACACCCGACGTTGCGCCGCCGCCTGGCGGCCACGCACGCGGGCTGCGGAACTAGCGGCGCTCGACGTGATCGTGGGCGGTCCGCCATGCCAGTCCGGCTCGCCGCTCGAATGCAGAAGTTACCGAGAAAACGACTTAGTTTCCGGTCCGAAACGACCCCGTACTTCTGCATTCGATGTGTGGCCACCGGCCCGGGCTCGGCGAGTCAGATTATGCCTGAGCTGCGCTTTTATATGAAATCTAGAAGCTCCGGCAGAGCCTGGCTGCACATCAATACACAACCTCAAATACAGAAGTAAAATACGAATGGTGTCCGACTTCGGCTGCAAACATCTGCAATACAAGAGGTCAAATACAAGCGTTAACATACAAGCGCTCGCATACAACCTGACCTGTGGTGACGCCGTCGGATGTACTGTAGCTACAGTCCTCGCGAACCGCCCTGGAGCGAGCGAAGCACTTAACCGCCGGTTAACTGGATGAGTTGCCGCTAGTTGCTGCCACTTGTCGATGCAAACACCATTGTGGCCACACTGATGTGGCCACATCAGTGTGTGCGCGAACTTCCGCGAACGTTCGTCAAGTTACGTCTAGTTGCGCCTACTTGTGTGTTCGAATCTCAGGTTCTCAGAACACACAAGTAAAAAGCCCCAGTTTCACGGCAGACGAGCGGCGGACTCGCTAATCTTCAGATGCCGAAAGCAGCAGCCTCAACCGGCCCGGAGCGCAGTACACGCGCAGCCGACACCGGGGTTTCTGCCTGCCTGACGGCACCACGATGGCCATGGGGCCGGAGCCAGAAATGGTGATGACCTCCCGCTCGCAACGGAAGGCCATCGATCCAACACGCACGACCTACAGGAGACCGTACATGGCTACAACCGTACCCGCGCGCACCTCGGCGCGTCAGCCGAAGTCGCACAGCACCAAGTTCCAGCTCAGTGCATTGTCGCTGGTCAGCACCACCGTTATCCACGGCGTGACCGGCTTGGACCAGGCCTGGACCGTGGTCGTGATCCTGGTCCTGGTAGTCGTCGTCCCGGTGCCTGGCCGGGTAAGGCAGGCCGCCGGAAAGGTAGCGCTCGACGTGCTCGACCGGATCATCCGCTGGCGCTGATAGCAGGCGCTCGTGCCGATGCCCCGGCAGGCCGGTAGCGCTGGCGGGCATCGGGCACTCCGCGAACGGACGGCCAGCTAATAGCGCGGATGCTGCCGCAGAGCGGCCAGCCCAGCGAGACCTCAAATAAAATTTCTTGCTGACTACTGACCAGAAACACGAAGAAACTTCATGTAATCGCCGATCAAACCGAATGCAAGAAAAGTTACTAATCGCAGGTCGTGGTCCCTGTGCGGTCAGCTCTTCTGCGAATAAGACCTGTTCTGCCTGCTCGCGGCCGTTTGCCAGTTGAGCCGCGTCCTTGCAGCATGTTCTCAACGGCCACGGGGCCGAAGCCAGAAATGGCGACGGCCTCCCGCTCGCAGCGGAAGGCCGTCAGTCCAGTACGCACGACCCATCGAGAGAAAGGCCGTACATGCCCAGCAGCGTACGCGACCCGGTTTCGGCATGCCAGGCGGGCTGCGCCCGCACCGATTCCCGCCTTACTGGCCTCCCGCAGGTCAGCGGTATCAGCCACGCCCTAAGCAATCAGGACGTGACCATGATCGTAATCGTAGGTCTGGTCCTGCTAACCGCGGTCGTGCTGACCGCCCTCTGGGGCAAGCCAGCTCGGCGCAGGGACGCGCTGGCCCTGCTCGACAGGATTATCCCCTGGCGTGGCTAGCCCGTACCGCCTGACGGTGCCCCGGTCGCTTACATGGCTGGCGGGGCACCACGGTGCTCAAAACCGACCCTATGTAGATGACGGGCAGACCCTATATAGATCGTGTAGCGTAGCCCGCTTACTGGCCCCGTCCTCCCGGATCAGGTCCAGCACCCGCGCGAACGCCACGGACCCCCGCTGACAGACGGCCAGAACAAGCGGACGCCGTAGGCCGAACCCTGGAGCGTCACGCCGAGTTGCTCGGTAACACCGTCTCCTGTGAGCTGCCCAGGCCGTTTGCACTGGTCAGCGAGGACGCCACGGATGGTGGTGACGTGTCAGCACGCCATCAATGGCCAGCAAGCGCCCGGGTCATGGCCTGTTCCCCGGCGGTCCTGGGCGGACAACACAGCCCGAGAACTTCAACAGCCTCATGACCGGCCTGGAGAACAAGATCTTAGGACGGCTGCCGGATACCACCTGGGTCTACCCCGGGCACGGAGCCGATACTACGCTCGCCGCCGAGCGCCCGCTCCTGGAAGAATGGCGCGAACGCGGCTGGTAAACGATCGCCGACCCCCGAACCGGTGTGGATCGTCGTCGCGCAGCTGCTGCTGCGCTATGACGACGAACGGTACTGGCTGCGCGCCGCGCCTAGCGATCGAGTTTCGCGAGTTGCTCTTCGAGCCCGTAGCTGCGCGCGACGACCATGGCGTCGATCAGATTGAGTATCCGGGAGGCCAGCTGAGGATCCTGTTCTGCCTGCCCGTAGATTCCGACCACGATCCGGCCGAGGACGTTTGCGGCGTGTGCCCCGCTGCCGCGCAGGTCGCTGGCCTGTGACTGGTGCAGGTCGAAGAACCGCTCGGCTATCTCCAGCATGGTGCCGGGGATGTCGCCAAAGTAATGGTCGGCTGCAGTGACGACTCGGGCGGGCTGGAGGGTGAAGGTCTTGGCCTGGCACGCGGCGGACAATAGACGGGCGGCCAGGTCATCGTGCTGGGCGGGCAGGCGCATGAGGGTGGAACCGGCGAGGAGCGCAAGGTCGTCGTCGGCGTCATCGAAGAATCGGATGAGGATCTCGGCGAGCTCGCCCGGCAGTTCCCCGAGCGGCAGGAGTTGCGCGAGTGCCGCGGCTATACCACGCCGGAAAGGGAGCTGCCGGGAAGCCAGGTTCTGGGTGAGCGTGAGAGCCTCGGGGTTCCTGCCGCCGGCGACGGCCGCGATCATCGCGGCGCTTTGCGCAGCCTGGTCGGCCGCAGCCGCCAGTTCCACGGCGGCGGCCTGTGCGCCCGTGGTGTCGTAGAACGAGGTCATCCTGGCAGGATGGGGGCGACGACGTCGTAGTGCGTCCAACACAGGCGGAGCAGCAGAGCGCGGAGCTGGAAGCTAGCCAGCAGGACTCGGCGGTCGGCGGGCAAGGGGTCCGGGCCGGTGTCCGCTGCGACGCCTGGAGTGTCCAGGGCGTTGCCGACGATGGCCATCACGACGGCGGGGCCGACGGTGAACTGGGTCTGGGACATCTCGATGACCAGGGCCCGTACCGCGAGGGACGGGCTCGCTGCCAGCTGGGCGAGCTGGCTGGCCAGGAACGCGCCAGCCCGGGAGAAACGCGGCGCGAGGGCCACCAAGGCCTGAAGCGCAGCGTACTCGGGCCGGTTCAGCGCGCGGGACATCAGCCGCTCGGCAAGCTTCTCGCCGGTGACCGCGGGCACCTGCGGCCGCTCCGGCTCCTCATCGGTGCTGTCGCCCACTGCCGCTGCCAGGGGTGGGGGCTGGGTGAGGACCCGCCCGATGAGCCCGAGCAGGTCGTCCTCAGTCAGCCCTGCCGTGGTGAGCAACCTAGTGTCCAGGTGAGGTGCGGCCCGCTCGATAAGCCGGCCGATCTGCGCGCCGGACTCGGCGGAGCTCTCCCGCGCCGCCCATGCCGCACGCAGCGCCTGTTCTGGCGTCGCGGCCCTGCTCAGACCAGACAGGATGTACGTCGTGTAGATGGGCGCGATCCCGGTCGGCAGCGATTCGAGGACAACGGTGAACCTGGCCGGGTCCACCTGGGCTTCGGCGTCGAGCACCCCCGCGAAGGCCCTGGCACCGCCACGCAGGCGGCCGCTCGGTTCGGGCTGCCATTCCTCGGATGACCAACGGCGCATGGCGTTCACGAGGTGCTCATCGCTCATGCGCCTGACTGCGGCACCATCGATCGGGGGGCGCACGGAGATATCCATGACGGTGGCGGGGACAACTACGGTGGGCCGCGAGAACTTGCGACCCAGTTTCGATTTGCGCGCCCTGGCCTCGGCGGTGAGGCTGGCGTGGGGAACATCCCGCAGGAGCCGCCAGGCGGCGATGCCATACACGCCGCCGCGCTCCTCCATCTCGAACCTGGTGACGTAAGCTGCGGCGCGCTCCTGAATAGGGCCAGTCTCCTCCACGGGCAGCTGCCTGCACACCTGGGCCAGGACCTCCGCCGACAAGCCGCGCCTGTCGTCTTCCCATCCCTGCTCCAGGGCGTGCGGGCCAGCCAGCAGCCAGTCGGCGGCGTCACCGAGCAGGTCCGGGTGACCGGAGGCGAACCCGGCGGCCGCCAGGAACTGCTCGGTCGCCAGGCCCGAGCCGGCCATGTCGCGGACCGCCGCATGGGTCTCGGGGTCTCCCGCGCCAGCGGCGTCCCGGACAGCCTCCGCGAGGCGGGCAAGCAGGGCATCGTTGGCTCTGTGACCGGGCGCCCGCGCGGGCGTGGTCCCGAAGGCGTCGTCCCACTCCCCGTCGGGGCCGTCCTGCCCCGTACGGCTCGCTGAGCTGGCCTGGCGGGCAACCGGCAGTATCTCCCGGGTGAAGGCGGCTGCGCCGCCAGCAGCGAGCGCGGCCAGGATCTCAGGCGCGTCCATGCTTTCGCCGAGCAGACGGTGTGACCCTTCCGCGAGCCACCTCGCGATGAAATCCGCGACGCTTTCCCTGTCCGCAGCGCCACCTGCGGGCTCCTCACCGTCTTCTCCCGTGTCCTGGTCGTCCGGGCCCTCCGCGGCTGCACCCTGTTCGTCGTCGGCGACGCCATGGAGCGGCCCGTATGTGCCGTCGGCGGTGAGGAGCACGAGGCGGCGGCGCAGCCACGCCGCGACCAGCCGGGAACCGGAGGCAGCGGGCGCGTCCGTGAACCCGTGCATGAGGGAGAAGACGCTGCCGCTTTCCCGTTCGCTGTCGCGCACGCCCGCGTCGAAGCCGCCGGCGTCGATGAAGGCGATCATCAAGGTAACCGTCGGCTCGCTGCGGGCCAGCGGCGCTGCGTTCAGGACGCGGGCGAGCCGCCCGGACCAGCCGTCCCGGCTCGCGTAGGGAAGCAGGAGACCCGCCACTTCATCGGGGTGGGCTGGCATCATCAGCGTGCACAGCCAGATTCCCAGGTCCGCGGTGTCCGGGTCGGACAGGTACCCGCTGACCGTCCCGCTGTCGAGCAGCAGTTGGCTGAACCCCTCTGCTCGCGCGGCGAGCCAGCAGGCGCGCTCGGCGAGCGGGTCCTTCATGGGGTTGCCCAGGACGCCGAGCGCCTCCCACTCGTCCAGGCCAGGGTCATGTACGAGCGTGACCAGCGCGATGACCAGCTCCTTCAGATGGGGCCGCACGTCATCTGCGGTGAGGATCTCCCGAACGTCGCTCAGGTACTGGCGGCTGTCCTGCTCCCGTTCGAACGTGAGGATCTGACGGACCTGGGCGCGGCGGAACAGGAGTTGCTCGCCGGAGCGCAGCAGGGTGAGCAGGGGAAGGCCGGTGCGCATGTGCTGCCGCGCATACGCGTAGTCAAAGAACGCCTCGTGCGCGAACGCTACGCGGCCGCCCTCAAGACGTAGCCAGCCGGCGCGGGCGAGGTGCTCCACGGTCGTCTGCATGTCTTCGAGCCGGGACTCGGCGGCCGACAGTTCCTGCCGCTCGCTCAGCATCTTGGCGAGACGGCCTGATACCTCGGCCACCGGCGCGTTCGGCTGCAGCGCCTCCACCTCCGTGCGCACGGAGGCGTAGAACGTGTCGAACAGCTGCAGCCGCGTGGTGATGCCCGCCGGGTCGAGCTTCCCGCGTTTCTGGAGCGCTACCAGCATGTGCAGGTGGAGCGGCTTGGACAGCAGCCCTCGCATCGAGTCGGTGAGGCTGGCCGGCTCGATGCCCGCCGCGCAGAGCGTCTCCTCAACGTCAGAGTCAGGCAGCAAGCCGAGGTGCTCCACGTGATGGCCCTCGGCGGGCTGCCCCCACGGCTCTATCCCCGCAAGGTCGGCGAGACGGTGGTCTATCTCCAGGTCGAAGGAACGGCAGGCGATCATCACCTTAATCCCGAGGGCGCGCGCGTCCTGGAGAGTCTCGGTCACCGCCTCCAGGCGGGCCGGGTCGCGGCCCGACCCGGCGCCGAACGCGTCGACCTGGTCTAGAACCAGCAGTGCCGGGCGGCCTGCCGCTACCCGTGACAGCACGGCCGCCGGCGAGGAGGGAAGGCGCATGACAGTTCCAAGCTCGTGCGCGTCGCGGAAGCGGGCAAGCCGGTCAAGCCTGGTCGCCAGCACGACCCGCGGCAATTCGCCCTCGGGGTCCGCCGCGGCCCTGGCCTGCAGGTTGTCCAAGACCTGGCCGAGCAGGGCGGTCTTGCCCGCCCCAGCCTCTGCGGCGACTGTCACCACCGCCGGGCCGTCGGGCGCGGCGAGCAGGTCCGCGATCACCACGGCTGCGGATCGGCGGATCTCCCCCTGCCGGGCCCGGTCGACGGTGATCCCGTTGCGGTACCGGGTGGTCTCGTGGTGAATCCTGGCGTGGACGCTCTGGT
>Ga0209881_1000033_pt1 | contig 39364 bp, 41 predicted proteins | sample PersoiDNA2013193_FD_185804 | JGI IMG/M metagenome (GOLD analysis project Ga0209881, IMG submission 185804) | Permafrost soil microbial communities from the Arctic, to analyse light accelerated degradation of dissolved organic matter (DOM) -... | ecosystem: Environmental > Terrestrial > Soil >... | reverse complement strand
CATCCATCACAAACGACGTCCTCGGGCTTGACCTCGATGCCGTAGCCTGCCGACCATTCGACGGCCGTCTTCTCCTGCAGTGCCCTGTCAGTCGTCCTGCCAGCCACATATGCCGGACAAGTCGTACAAACGAGACCACACGCTGCGATCATCTCCATATCCCTCTCCTTTGTCTGGTGAGTCATCTCACCCTGCTCTGTCCCACTAGATAGTAGTACACCGCTCGTCACAGAAGATGCCACACACGCAAGCTGCCCGTCCACTTGATCTCGTTCGCCTGCGACTTCTCGTATTGAATATGATGACGGTTCAAGCAAGAATTCTCAAGAATAAGTGTCTGGTTACCATGTAAGGGGTGTATCAGGCTCAGCTCCTTTGCGAAGTCTTTTAATATTGTCCCTCAAAGCAAACACCAGGAAGGATGCCCCCAACAGAGCGAAGATGGCGTAGTATAATGGAAAGAAGATGTACATCAAAACTACCAGGACCCATGAGAATACTAAGTTAGACAAACTCGTTTTCTTGGTCACAAGAAAGGTGAGCAACAAGACAGGAAAGAAGTAGACAAAATACCGTAGCCCTATGAATGCAAGAGTCGCGCCATAGAAAGTAGAAGCGCCCTTTCCTCCTTTGAATCTAAGAAAGATCGGGAAGACCTGTCCAATGGTGGGGAGCAATGCAACAATCACAATCTGCCAGTGACTCGACAAGAATGTCTTGGCAAAATATGCTGGCAAAAAGCCCTTTGAGAAATCGAGGAGTGCCGAAACAACCCCCCATTTCCAGCCAAGCGCCCTTGAGACATTTGTCGACGAGGAAGATTTTGAGCCAATCGTCCTTACGTCCACTCCCTTCAATTTGCCCACCAGAAAACCAAAAGGAATAGAGCCCAAAAGATAGGCGGCAATCGAAAGCGCAATGAACACGATCATTCCCTTGCCTTCATCGTTTGGCAAATCTTCCTATTCACCGGAGTATCAATGTTGAATCGCTCCCCAATTTTTACGACTGCCCCGTTATAGTAATCAATTTCGTCAATGTTGCCTTTTTCCTTCCTTCCTCTCCCTTTCGCAATTGCTTTGGCAATCCACTTTCTGAAAAGGCTCAGAAGGGGCAAAGGAAGAGAGCTAAGCAAAGAAACATATAGACGCGTTGGATAGTGATGCAAATTCAAAAATCTTCCTCCACTTTCTTTGACTGTTCTTGCATACTCTCTCAACGATTCAATTTCTTCCTCGAAAACCTTCTTGTCTGCAAAACCCTCTTCAATAGTCAACCCGTACGAAGAGGAAGACACTCCCAACAGATTCGTAAAGAGCTTCGAAAACTCCATGTTCTTGACATTTTCGGATGCAATTTCCTCGGCTTCAAGTTCAGCCTCGAGGAAAAGTTCCCTTAGATCCTGTATCTCGTCAGGCCCAAACGCCACTCCGAAAGCCAATCTTATTGGTAGAAAATACGAAATTACCGTATTGTCAGCGGTTTTTTCCATAGAAACGGGGTTAAACAGGCATACCCTTATTATTCTGATCCTGTGGGCGTTCGAACCGAATATTCTCTCAAGTTCGATTCTTGCCTCTTCCGCTGCGAAAACACCATTTTGAGACAAGATCAAGTCGGGAGGGGTTTCTTGTTGTACTCTCTGGTAGTAATATCTCACTGATGGGGCAACGGGATTTTTCGTTGTCAGAAAAATAAAATCCGGGGCAGTTTCCTTGGTAAATGCATCTTCTTCAATGACATCACATTCAAATCTTGTCGGCTTGCTCCCTTGCCTTGCAACAAGAACTTTGCCATCCCTGATATTGTCCATTTGCGCATGCCTTGCAACTCCCTGTATTTGAGCAGAGTTCCGCATCTCATAGGCAAACAGCGTCCCCGTTCTCCCGCCAACTCCAACAACAGCAATCTTCTTTGTCATGTCACCATTATATCCATGAGAGCGTTTTCAATGGTCATTGTAGCAGCTCCTTGGAACATTGCCCCCCCCTGGGAAGAAGGGTAAGGATATTCCCTCCTTGACGCTGCGACATGTCCGTGCATTACGCTTCAATTCTTGATCGTGTGCCGTTGCTCCGGTCGACGATAGAGGGAATTACTCGGGCAGGTCCGGGGCTTGCCTTCGGGGCTTCTCGACCACCGTGACGCTTGTAGTAAGGTGACATGGCCAGCAGCTTCCGACGGATGAATGGCCGTGCGATGGGCACAAACAGCTTCTTCCATCCCAGCGTCTTCCGCTGGAGCGCCAGTGTCTCGTCAAAACTGTAGTGCTGGTAGTGCAGCAGTCGTTCACTCTCCTCGGTGTCCATAAAGTCACAATGGAACGGCGTCTGCAAAAACGCCGACTCTGGCAGCATCCCGATGCCCAGCGCGTCGAACGAGCGCTGCATGAACTGTCGTCCGGTCACCTGGCAGGACGGGCCGCCCGCGACCATCAGCGTCTTTCCTTCCAGTCCAGGCAGCATCGCTGCAGCCGCAACCGCCGCGCCGGCGTCCATGGGCGCAAGGTACTCCATGCGATCGTCCATCCTCACCTCAAACATGAGTGGGTCCAGTTCGCCAAATTCGATGGGAGGAACGGCGCCGAACCGGAGGATGACCCAGGAAAGACCTGACGCATGCAGCATGTGCTCACAGGTCAGCTTGTGGTAGGCATAGTCCTCGTATGGGTGCAGCAGCTCGTCAGCCTTCCGAGGCGGTGCAAGGTGCTGTGTACGCCCGTACAGGGCGATCGACGAGCTGAAGACAATGCGCGGCCTGCGCCCCGAGGCAAGCGCGGCCTGCAGGAGATTCCACGTGCCGCCGACGTTGATGGTCTCAGCCCACTCGGGGCGCTGTTCGCTCTTCGGCGGGATGATAAAGGCCAAGTGGACAATGGCATCGATACCTTGAACAGCCCGTGCCACGACCTCCATGTTGCGGATGTCGCCCCAAACGATTTGGACCTTGCCGGCATAGGAGCGGGCTTTCCGCTTTGACATAGGCGACGGGATGTCCAGACACCGAACGGTCGCTCCACGGCGCAGCAGCTCATCGACGGCGTACGTTCCGACGTTTCCAAATGCGCCCGTTACAAGAACCCTCATGGTTTCCTCCTGCTCATGGACTCCATGAGTACGGCCAGCACGCGCTGCATGAGCGCCCCCCAATCCTGGCCTTCGGGGTCCAGGATGCCCTGGAGCAGCAGCCCCAGCACGGCGCTGAGTATGAGGGTCGCTGCCAGATTCGAATTCTTCACTCGCAAGCTCCCTTCAGACACGCCGCGGTCCAGCACCTGCTGGAAGAACCCCTGGTATTTGCGAATCATCTCGACGGTGTTGCGTGCCACTTCGGGGTCTGCCTTGGACTTTGCCCAGAACTCCAGCAAGATGTTCCACTTGGTGCCGGCGACATGGTAGATCTCGTTCACGCCTGCTGCCATCGCCGCAACCTGTCGAGGCACGGATTCACCACCCGTCTGCGCTGCAACAAACTGCCGGTCAAGCTCTGCCAGCCAGTCATTGAGTAGTGCCACAAACACCGACCCCTTGCTGGGAAACTGGTGATAGAATGCACCCTTGCTGACACCAGCGGCGTGACAGATGCTGTCGACGCTGGTCACATCGTAGCCGCGTTCGGCAAAACTCTGCTCGGCGGCCGCAAGGATGCGGCTTCGTGTCCCCTGCGAACGTTCTTCCTGTTTCACGGTAACCCCCAACGGTTAAGCCTCAGACACAGAAACCGACCGGTTGGTCTTATTATCGCCAGACAAAGACAGCGGTCAAGCCCGATGGTGGAGACGCTATTCGCGGGTGTGGTTGGTTTGTGTAAAGGAATCCTCAGTGCGGACGCAGGAAGATGTACCAGCCGGCGGCGACTACAATCTGAACAGCGACGACCAGCCAGAACCGTTCCAGGAAGCTTTCTTTGCTGGTCTTGTGGTAAAACAGCCGCATGCCAAGGAGCGCGCCGGCGGTACCGCCGGCAAACGCCAGTGTCAGCAGGACCCTCTCTGGTACCCGGGTTGCTCCGCTCCCTGCAATCAGCTTGTCATAGCCATAGGTAAGAAACGTGATGCCCGTGACGGCCAGCAACCACGACTGCACCCAGTCGAGCGCCGGCAGGTAGCCGTGCAACAGGAACATGCCCGTGACAGCCAGCCCCAGCGTGAGAACCAACGCTCCGATCACGGTACAACGACGGACACGGGCGACGACAGTCACTGCCCTCCGTGCTCCCCGCCGCCCAGCGTCTCCTGGACCTTGGCGGCTAGAACCTGCACTGTAAACGAATTGTCGATCAGACTGATGATGATCATCGCCGCGCTCCTTTGCTCACACTGACTCGACGTGCAGGCACTCCAGACCATGACGTCCAGGGCGGGCATCCGTCTCATGCCTTCATCTGTCTCAGATATAGAGGGAACGCGCACCGAGTCAGACAAGTGACAAGGACGCGCACCACTCTGGAGTGGATTGCTTCAGGTCGTTCGGGGAGCCTTCCTTCTTCTGCCGGCGACCTTGTAGCGCAGCCACACCAGTCCTTCACCCATTGTCTCGGCGCTGATAAGTGCAAGAGGAGTGACGCCGTCGGGAGACGCCAGGTCCGGCGCGCGGAACATGGAGCGCTGGGACGTCCCACCAACCAGCGCGGGATGCACGAGGATGCTGACCTCATCGACGAGCCCCGCGCGGAGGAGCACGCCGTTCAGTACGCCGCCCGAATCGACGCGCACAGTCTGGATACCGTAGCGTGCGTTCAGCTCTTCCAGTGCGGCCTTCATGTCGACCTTCTTGGGTCCGGCAACGATGAAATCGACCCCCACCTCGGCCAGGTACTGCAGATATTCGTCCGACGTGCTGTCTGAGCAGATCGCCACACCCCCTCGCCAGTAGGGCATCGCCAGCCACGTCTTCCAGCAGCGGACGCGCCCCCGACTGTCCACGATCGCCAGTAGTGGACGTGTGTCGGTTGGGAGAGCGACCTGCGGTTCCCAGGGACCCTTGTCCCGTGCCGCCGATTCAGGAGCCGCCAACACCGTTCCCGAGCCAACCAGTGCACAGTCCTCATGCCATCTCCCCGCGAGGTCGTACAAGACCCCGACGTCGGCTTCAAACCAGTCGATACGTCCGTCCGCGCTCACCGCATTGTGTATGATCACTCGAGGCAACATGTGGCACCCCCTGTCTACTGACTGCATCATACCGCAGGAGTGCCAAGGGTCAATGTGGCGACACGTGCGAATGCATTGACACCCATGAGGGTCGATTTTCCCAGTCTAAAGGCACTGGTGTCTGTGCAACGCATGGATTCCGTCCTGCGTGGGAATGACAGACTAGAAGATCAGCCGATGCGCTGCGTCGCCCCGCTGGAACATCGTTCCCGTGGTCCCGACGAGCCCGGGAACGCACTCTGAGTAAACAGGGCTATCATGATAGAATGAAATCGCAAGAATGGGCCACATCTATAGTACAGAACGGCGACAGCTGCTGGCTGATCGTGGTCGGAAACGACGTCTCGCCCTCGACCAGTGCACGCGTCCACGCGCTGCAACGCGCCGTCGAGACGTTGCATCCTGCCTGGATGGTCGAGACGGTGCCGGGATACTGCTCGCTGGGGCTAATTGTCCGGCCGCTGCAGGCCACACTGGAAGAGGTCGAGGAACTTGTGTCCACAGCCACAAAAAACGTCGCGGTCCCCCCGCCCGTCCAGCCCAGGACCGTCACGATCCCAGTCTGTTATGGCGCCGCATACGGTCCAGACATGGAGGTCGTCTGCCAACAATCTGGACTGAGCGAACAGGAGGTCGTGCAGCGACATGTCACGGCTAGTTACCCGTGCTCCATGCTGGGGTTCCTGCCTGGTTTCCCATACCTTGTGGGTCTCGACCCGCAACTGGCGACGCCGCGCCTGGCAACACCGCGGGCCGTCGTTCCGGCAGGGAGCGTGGGTATCGCGGGCGCGCAGACGGGCGTCTACCCGGTGTCCAGCCCGGGAGGCTGGAATCTCATCGGCCGCACGCCTCTCACCTTGTTTGACCCGGCGCGCGAGCAGCCGTCGCTGGTGCAGGCAGGAGACGTCGTCCGCTTCTCTCCCATCAGCCTTCAGGAATTTGAAGAGAAGCAGCCACATGAATTCACATGTTATCCACAGATATGCGATGTTTCAGAACAGGATGTTGGCGGATGTGACGTGCTCGAGCCTGGCATGTTGACGACAGTACAGGACGACGGCCGCTGGGGACTGCAGAACATGGGGATCCCCGTTTCAGGAGCCATGGACCGACAGGCGCTGGCACTCGGGAATTTTCTGGTTGGAAACGAGGAAGGGGCGGCGGCTCTGGAAATCACACTCTTCAGTCCACGTCTGGTGTTCACGACAGATGCGCTGGTAGCGCTGACAGGCGCTGACATGGGCCTGCTGGTGGATGGGCGCGATGCCCCGGCATGGACCGCGGTCCTGGTACGAACCGGCAGCGTCCTCTCTATGGCCGGTTGCATCGGAGCCGGTTGCCGCGCCTGGCTATGTGTCGCCGGCGGTATCAACGTTCCATACGTACTGGGCAGCCGTTCGACACTGCTGCGGGCTGCACTGGGAGGATTCAAAGGACGAGCCCTTCGTACGGGAGACAGCCTGCATCTGCGCCCTCTGACACGACAGGCAATGTGTCTCGATGGGTTCTCTTGCCCGGTCCGGTTGCGACCGCCCTATGCCATGGACGCGCCGGTTCCGGTCCTGCCGGGTCCACAGGCAGAGTCGCTGACACCCGGCGCACGACAGGCATTCCTCGACGCGACGTGGACTGTGAGTGATGCCAGCGACCGCATGGGTTGCCGGCTCGAGGGGCCACAGCTTGCACTTGGTCACGGTGCCGACGTCATCTCAGAGGTCATCCCCGAGGGATCTGTCGAAGTGACGGGCGCGGGTTTGCCCATCGTCATGCTGGCGGACCGCCAGACGACGGGAGGATATGTCAAGCCGTTCGTCGTCGCCTCAGCAGCAATCGGATGGCTGGCCCAGCGTCGACCGGGTGACAGTGTCCGCTTTCGCATGTGTTCACTCGATAACGCACGGGAGATGCTTGAGAAGCAATCCTCTGCAAGGAAGGAATTGACCCGTCTGCGTGCCATCTGGCGCCAGTGCCACGCAGGTGGTACACTGTTTTTGACCGTGAACGATGTACGGCACGTGGTTGAATGGCAGGATGTGACTCCTCTGGAGGTGGACCATGAGCAGAGCAGTTGATCTCAACAGCGACGTAGGCGAAAGCTTTGGGGCGTGGACACTTGGCGATGACGCACATGTCCTGGACCATGTCACCAGCGCCAATGTCGCCTGCGGCTTTCACGCAGGGGACCCGCAGATCATGCTGGCAACGGTGAGGGCAGCACGTGACCGTGGTGTCGCTGTCGGAGCACACCCGGGGTATCCAGATCTGGTTGGATTCGGACGCCGCGCCATGACATGTACCTCCGATGAAGTCTACGCCCTCTGCCTGTACCAGATTGGAGCTCTGGCGGCCCTCTGCCGTGCCGAAGGAGTCCCCCTGTGCCATGTCAAGGCACACGGAGCGTTGTACAACCAGTCGGCCAGAGATCCAGATCTCGCCCGCGCTCTTGCGCGAGCAACCCGGGACGCAGCCCCTGCTCTGATCCTGCTTGGACTGCCCTGGTCACAGCATGAGGTTGCTGCCCGTGAAACAAGTGTCCCTTTTGCCGCCGAGGCTTTTGCCGATCGCGCCTACCAGGCGGATGGTTCGCTGATCGCTCGTGCCCATGAGGGCTCCGTCCTGCACGACCCGGAAACTATCGCCACGCGCGTCATCAGGATGGTGACCAAGGGAACCGTCGAAACAGCGCAAGGAGAAGTCGTTACAATACGTGCCGACTCCATCTGTGTTCATGGGGACAATCCGGCTGCGTGCCAGATCCTGGAGACGGTCCGTCGTGCGCTGGACGGGGCTGACGTACGCGTCAGCCCGCTGCGGGAAGTGCTCAGTCTCTAGCGGCCAGAACCCTCCGCTCATGCTCCAGCAGCCACCGCTTGCGGTCAAGCCCGCCGGCGTAGCCGGTGAGCGAGCCGTCGCTGCCGATAACGCGATGACAGGGAACGATGATGGAGATGGGGTTGTGCCCTGCTGCTCCGCCCACCGCATGTGCCGACCTGGGATGATCGATAGCCATGGCAACGTCCCGGTAGCTTTTCGTCTGGCCAAACGGGATTTTTCGCAACGCATGCCAGACTAGTCCCCGGAATTCCGTGCCTCCCGGGTTCAGGAGGACGGAAAACCTCGTCCGCTTGCCACCGAAGTACTGGCTCAGCTCCGCAATACACTGCTGTACGACCGATGTCACGCAGGCCGCTTCCGTATCGACGCTCTCGACGAACGTCACCGACACGATGCCGTGTTCAGTGCCTGCGACCTCCAGTGCGCCGATGTCTGTGAAGAGGTATCCCTTATCCAGCTGCTCTATCATACGACCTCCTGAACGATCGATCGGATGCATCGACATCCGTGACACGGTGTCAAACCTCTACCGGCAGTTCCTTGGTGCGTCGGGCCGGAACGCCCGTGTACATGCCGTTGGCGGCGCAGTCCTTGTTCACGACGGCCCCCGCGCCGATGACACAGCCGTCCCCGATTGTCACGCCCGGCAGAATGACTGAGCGTGCGCCGATCCAGCAGCCGTCCCCGACCGTGATGGGTTGGGGGTTGACGTGCCCCGCCCTCTCGGTCGCCGACCCCATGATGTGCGTCGATGTGCAGAACAGCACTTCCATACCAATACCGCATTTTCTGCCGATACGAATGGGCGCCGAACCGTCGAAGAAACACCGGTAGTTGACGAACGTGCCTGCGCCGATGACGACGTCACGGCCGGCAAAATAGCATCCGGGCCGAATCCCGTTTGTGGTTGTCCGTATCCCATAGAGGCGCATCAATGATGCTCTGACCGGATTCACGAGAAGTGGACTGGCTGCCAGCCAGTTGATGAAGAAGCCTCTCCACATGCGATCGGCCACCGTGATGATGACACTCAGCCGGTCTGTGCCAGTATGCTGTGCTACCATGTCCACACTCCTTGTTCGTTCTTGACGCTGCTCTTGCGTTCCCTGCCGCGAACGGGTTCCATCAACAGGCCCCATCAACCTCCAACCTTGTCCTCCAGGCCGGAAGAAGAACAATGAGGGCGGAACGTACATGTCACCAACGCAGCGGCTGCCCGGACGCCACCCGTCCATGCCTCCATACTGTTCTCGACGACCCCGTGCCGCATCGAGACGACATTGCCAATAAGCTCTACGACTGCGCCGGGAAGGACCGCCTTGAAAAACCGCGCCTCTCTGATGCCGACGAAGTAGACGATCTGACCCGCGCAACGGGGTGTCGTCAGCATCATCAGCGAAGCAGCCTGCGCCATAGTCTCGATGATGATCACGCCAAGTGTCAGTGGAAATCCGGGGAAGTGCCCAATGTAGAAGGAGCTGTCCTCCGGATAGGTTGCCTGCGCTGTCACACGAACACCGGGAACGACATCCGCAGGACCATTGACGAAGAGAAACGGCTCTCGCTGGGGCAAGAGTTCACGCACCTGTTCCGGGCTGAGTCTAAGAGCGTCCTGAGTCTCTAACCTTGCTTCAGATACCATGTTCGTCCTCTCGTACCGGAGTGACCGTCTACCCGCGTCGACTGTGCGGCGTTGGCATTTCATTTTATGCAATTCGCTCCCCGTGACTACTGTAACATCGAGGACAGGTCCAGATGTTACAGGCGGAGGAGGTCGTTGATGGAGATGGGGTCCCTCGTCGGCATGTCCCTCAAGATGCTGGTCCTCAGCACAGGTTGCACAGTTCTTGGCTGCTGCCTTCTCCCATCGGTTTGTGCTAAACTCATACTATTCCATTTGTTACGCACGATCCCTGGTAAGAGAGGTTAGTGGTTGGTTGGCGAGACGATGAACGAGGATTCTGCAGTCAACCATTCTCCGAGAGACACTCAAGCAGCACGGAGAATCGTGCAAAGTGGAAGGTGAAGAAAACAGAGGTACGATCCCGGATCGCAAATCGAAGGGTAGGTGGCCAACCGAAGCAGCTGCCAGAAGTCGTGTAGGTGACTGGAAAGGCAATACGGTCGCTGGAAAATGGCGAACCGGGTGCTTTATGACGTCGGTCGACAGAAGAGCACAGTCCCTGGTTGAAGAGAAGCTTGATGATTACTGCGCACAAACCCTGAAGGAATCAATCTGCGATAGCTTGAAGGTGTTGCCCTGTCATATATTGACGGTAGACACTGACGAAGAATTTGAGGCCCATAAAGCCATAACGGCTGAATCGCGAGCACAGGTATGCTTTGCTCATCCACATACTCCGTGGGAAAGCCTACTAATGAAAACAAGAATAGGTTATCACGTCAGTTCTTTCCGAAATGCACGAGCTCTTTGACGGTGACGCGAGAACATCTGGATCATCTGATCCACCTGCCCAATAACCGTCCGCAGAAATGTCTCAACCGAAAAAAGCCTTCTCAAGCCTTGGCAGAAGAATTGTTGCACTTGCTTTGACAAACCACCCTTTATTGGCATGACTCGGCGGCTGGAGCGGTTACGCGATTTCAACCGCCGGGAATTCTTCGAAACGCTACCATCACTCCCTCCGCGGAAAGAGTCTCAGTGACCTCGGCTTGAACTACGCAATTCGTTGCGTTCAAGTCCCAGACTGCCTCTGGCCGGGAGAAGTCGAAGTCTTTCTCAAGGAGGACACCTGAGACGAGCGGCCCCTCGTCGAGCCTCACAGTGCCCAGCACGAACGGTATTCCCGTCATGAGATGTACACCCGCGGATGCGTACAGCAATTGACCCCTCCCGCTGATCTTCACCCAGCGTGTCCTGCTGCTTCCGCATGTAGCGCATAGGTTCCGGGGTGGAAACGTGACCGCGCCGCAATCCTCACACTGCTGCCCCAGTATCTCGCCGTGTTTCAAGTGCTCATAGAAATCGTGCAGAACCGCTTCCATGTGTCTAACCTCCGAGAATGTGGATCACAGCGTCTCGCCCAGCTCCGCAATCGTAAATGAGCCCCGTGCGGGACCGGGAGGAAGCTTGGCAACTACCGGCTTCCCCCCGCAGTTGCTTCACAAGGTGAAACAGACAATACGCACCGACCGCACCGACCGCCACACCAGAGGTTGTGCCTCCACTGCAGTTGACCGGCCTGTCTCCCGAGAAGAGGGTCCGCCCCATCGCGAGGGCCTGGGGTGTTTCACCCCTCTGAAAGACTCCCAAGTCCTCCAGGGGGATGATGTATTCTGCTGGGCCGTAGTCGTACATCTCAACGATGTCAATAACTTCGGGCGAAACCCCCGCCATGTCAAAAGCTTCTTGGCCAGACCTCACTATGAACGGTTGAGTCCACATCTCGTTGCTCAACCCGGATGTTTGCATGATGTTCCCGGTGCCGAGGTAGTGGATGGGTCGCCCTGAAAAGTGCTGGGCTAGGTCGCTGGTGCAGATGACTGCTGCAGCAGCTCCGTCGCACCGTCTTGGAGCATCCCACCGTCTGACGGGCCAGCACGTAGTTGGGTTGGAGTTAGGTGACCGGAGGAAATCGGAAACGGTTTTGAAGCCCGCTTCGGCTGCCACGTCCGCAAGAGGACGGCTCCAATAGGCTCTAGGATTGCGTTCGCCGTTTGCACAGTTGGAGACAAGCCTGGTGTCCATGGCGTCCTGCAGCTCCGACTGGCTTAACCCATATCTCTTTGCATAGGCGATCAGCCATTGGCTCAGGATGTGGTCAAGCATGGCGGACTGCGGCATCTCCCAACCCTGGTCGTAGTGGCCATAGATGGCCTGAACTCTATCTTGGTTAGTCATCTTTTCCGGGTTGCCGGGGGTACGCCATGTCCATTTGGCATTGCTGATCTCGACTCCCCCAGCGATGACTACGTCGTAAGCTCCCGAGGCAACGGCGAACACGGCCTGTCGTATCGCCTGTGAAGAAGAAGCGCATGCCGCTTCGATGCGAACCGCGGACCTCCACGATTCCTGACCAAGCCCCAGCCCTGTCCACTGGGCAAGTACATAAGGGAGATGATACTGTCCTTCGGTGTGCTCTGCGATCATGTTCCCAACGAAGAGTGCTTCGATCTCGGTAGCAGGTATTCCAGCATCGTTTAGCGCCTCGGATGCAGCCCATGACCACAACTCCCTCGTGGTCATGTTAAGCATCCCGGGAGTATCACAGACCATGCCGAGCTGGGAAGCGCCAACCCCAATGATGTCGACTGGTCTGGCCAGATCTCTCTTATGTCGCGCGAAGCTCATTCTCATACCTCCATTTCTGAACAAGAACATGAATTGCTGGCATCACCAATTCCATCGATGAGATGTTGACTATAGCAATTCGAAGCCTAAGGTGCCGTTATTGCCTGTCGAAGGTGTTGTGTAGAGCACATTGCTCCCAGAACGAATATTGGGGCAGAGATTCGTACGTCGGTTCGCCGCTTCTTGTGAATGGTTGGTGAGATTCAAGCACGCAGTTTCTTGAGGACGAAAGCCAAGTTTCGCCCGAAGTTCCAAGCCGTTCTCAGTCCCTCTTCATCGTTGGCAACCTCGCCCTTATCACGACCGAAAGCCATATTCCAGTAGGTTGAACCCGGCTCAACGATCCCAACAATGTGGAACCAGAAATCGAGTTGAGCGATAGTGAAATTGTGCCCCGCTCTCCTTGCAACTACAAGGGGGCCGCCAACCTTACCCTCGAAAGGATTGCCATTAGAGCGAGACATAAGGCCGGCACGTTCGATAAGTGCTTTCAACAACGACGTACAGGATCCAAAGTAGACCGGGGAGGCCAGGATTATGCCGTCAGCCCGTTTCATTTTTTCATATATGGGCTGAAAGTCGTCCTGAATTGAACATGCGTCTTCGCTTTTGCAGTGCATACAAGCCGTGCATGGTCGGATATCTAGGCCCGCCAATTGGATTACTTCAGTATCAATGCCCTCTTCGGCTATCGCTTCCAGAGCATGAGATGCGAGCAATCGGGTATTGCCATCCTTGCGCGAACTACCCACAATGGCTATGACCTTCATATACTTACCTCCGGAATGACTCGATTATTCCGTCCCACTGAGCCTTCGGTCTAGAACATTAGGATTGTGCCTACGATGGTTGCGGCCAGAACCCCAGAGACGACGCAAGGCAACATTGCCGTCATCATTTCTGCCACGGTGAAACTGCCCGAACTAAAGGCCGTAGCTCCAGGGGCGCCTCCGGAGGGTAGGATGAAATCCATGTTGCCCATGGCGGCTATCATTACAGTGAAGGCTTTGACGTCGACCCCCTGTGAGATGGCCAGCGGTATTGCAAGATTGGCAAACATCGCCATGAATCCAGTACTGCTTATGAATGACGTGAGGACTACACAGCAAACGATCGACACTCCGATAAGCACCGCAGGAGGCACAGGACCAATGGCTGCGAGGGAGGATCCGATGTATGCGCTCAATCCGATGTCCTTGTCAGCGAACAGCGAGGAGAAAGACAGTGCTCCTGCGATCAGCAGGACGATGCCCCAGTTGACATCTTCTTGGGCCATTTTCCAGTCTAGCACTGAGCCGCCTTCCTTGTTCACCGGAATGAGAAAGTACAGAAGTGACGTATACAGTGGGACGGCGTACAGGTATGAAACCTTGTCAAGATATGAGGAAAAGGATCCTGTCCACCCCAGTTGACGGATTGCTGGTGGCAGAAGCCAGAGTGCCAGCGTAAGGAGCAGGCCAGAGAGGGCCACGAGTTCCTTCGCCGTCATGGGTCCGAGGTTCTCCGCGAGGTGCCGCGTGATAGAAGGGTCAATCGAAGCGTACCGTTTCGTCTTGCAGACCCAATTGAGTGTCAGGAAGAAGGCCACAAAGACGGCGCAGCTGATCGGGACACCTACCTTGGCCCACTCGAGAATACTCATACCATGGCCGGTGATCTTCTCGAAGGCGCCATTGGCTGCGATCGAGACTGGGCTACCTACCATGATCGCAAAGCCCGAGGATTGAGCGCCGAGCAGAACACAGAAGATCAGGTAGGCTGGCAGAGCCAACCCTTTCGGTTTACTTACGGCAACAACAGGCCGGCCAGGTGCTTGAACCTGTCCAGACTGAAGGGTGGCGGTAACGGCTTGAACTATTGGGAGGAACAACGCTACAACAGCCGTATTGGAAGCAATGCTCGAGATGGCTGCAGAAGCCAACATGAACGCCAGACCGATCCTCCAAGGGTGTCCCCCGACCCACTTTCTCGACACCAGATAGTACGAAATGCGGAGTGCGAGCCCTGATCGCATCATCGCGGAGCCCATGAGGTACAAACCCACGAGCATGAGCACCAACGGCTGGAGGTAGTACCCCATCATGCGTGAGGGCAGGATGATGCCAGAAAGACCCATCGCGACAAGCGGAAGCAGGGATGCTACGGGCAGAGGCAGGACCTCAAAAGCCCACCACGTGATGGTCGTGAATATGACAGCAAGGGTGAATTTCATTTGATAAGTGACATCCGGCGCCCTGACTAAGGCGAGAGCCAAGATGAACAGCAGATCCAAAACAAGAGCCTGCAGGATTTTCTTGTGTCTCACAGGTCCGTCCTCCCCTTTTGGCACGATTTTTGGAAACGAAACGTTAACTATTCTCTGCTCGGAGCGGACGACACTTCAACGTGGCCATCTTCGGTGAGTTGTGCCAGCACATGCTTGCGAGACCAGTCTGGGCTCGTCGCAGGAAAGTCGCTACGGCGGTGCGTACCTCGAGACTCATTCCTCATAAGACTTGATGCGATTACGGCCTCGGCAGTCAAGGCTAGGTTCTCAACCTCGATCCCCTCGAATACGTTGACACCCATCCGTTTCTCAGCTCTCCTCCTAATCTCGCGGATGCCCTGAAGTCCGGCTTCCAGATCGGGTTGGTTTCTGACAATGCCGGCACAGTTCCAGACCAGTTCCTGGATCTCCTTCTTCATCGTATCGGCATCGCCTAGCGTTTTTCCGGCAAGCCTCGTTGATGCGCGCTCAAGACCATTGGCCAGAGCGAGGCCGCTGTCTTTAGCGGAGTTGCTGGTTTTGACAAAGTCAGCCGCTGTGGCTCCCGCCAGTGCGCCGAACACTTGTGTCTCGAGAAATGCCATGCCCTGAAGACGATCTGCTCCGTGAAGGCCGCCTGTGGCCTCTCCCGCCGCATACAGCCCTTCAACAGAGGTGGAAGTGTCACGACGAATGCGCGTGCCGCCAAGAAGACGTTGAAACGTGATAGTGACTGCAGGTTCGCGACCTTCCAGACGGGCTGCAACATAGTCACGATACTCCTGAGGCAGAATCTTGGCAGCCTGTTGAGCATCGGCGTTGAGGTCAATCCAGATGGGCCCATTTCCACGCTGCATCTCGGTGTAAAGAGCCTCCACGATCTTGCCACGAGAGGCCGCCTCGCCCCTACGGTCATACATTGCCATGAAAGCCTCACCCTTCGCGTTCATGTATCTACCTATTCTTGCCGCCGGCGGTGTCTCACGGAAATTGGCGAACTCCATATCCACCAGAGGGAGTCCCGCACGAAGCGCGAGAGCGAAGGCGTCGCCGGTGGTTGCGTACATAGGATCCGAAATGCGCGGGACAGTATTGGGATACAGCCTGTTGGCGCCGCCCGCAGCAAGGATGACCGCTTCCGCCTCGATAGCCCGCAGATTGCCGTCGAAGTCCAAGGCTATGGCCCCAACGACCCTATCGTGGTCTACGACGAGATCAACAATCATTGTGTTCTCAACCAACTTGACGCCGAGCTTCCATGCTTCCTTCGCCAGAATAACCACGAAGTTGACCCCACTCAGTTCCTCGCTAAAAGTTAGTCCGTAATTGGCCGAGTGACCGGTGCCGCGGTAGAAGTGGTAGGAGCCATCTGGCGTCTTTGCGAATTTCACTCCAAGATCCGTGAGACTGGAAACCTCAGCACTGCTTGCCTCGACTGCCGCTCGGACCAGATCAACATCGTTTACATCTTGTCCCTCACGAAGAATATCCTGCACCAAACCTTCCTTAGCTGTATCTGGGTTCAGAGTGGAGACCATTCCGTGAAGTCCAAGTGGGCTCGTGCCACTGCACGCGAGACGCCCCTTGTCTACAAGGGTCACTGAAACGCCCCGCTTGGCTGCCTCCAAAGCGGATCTGACAGCGGACCCTCCTCCGCCAATTACCAGAACGTCTGTCCGACGCGTTATTTCCATAGTGTCGACCCCTTCTCTCGGATAATCAGGCACTGCTCTCGCTGGCGCGCTACAAAAGAAGCCTACCGCAGGCAACCAACCTGCCTGCGGTAGGCCACAACCAATCCTCTTAGAACCGCACTATGCTTGTGATCCAGGCCCAGAACGGTCCCATAAACGTCAACCACACTAGCAGGAACCCGGCTATGGTCCCAAAGGTTTTCAGGCACCCCTTAGTGTTCAGGTACCCAGTTCCCCACAAGACCATCAGCGGGACGCTCTCGTAGGGCAATATGACCATTTGAGAGGAAGCCCGCGGGACAATCAGCAAAATGACGTCGGGGTTCAGCCCTGCAGTTATTGCATACTTAGCGAGTAGAGGAGCCAGTGCCGCAGTCTGAGCACTTCCGCTGGGCATGAGAAAATGTACGAGACCGCAGAACAATGTGGTTCCGAAGGAGACGCCGATCGTACCCATGCGGGCGAACGGGGTCAAGATCGGGTCGAGCAGCTTCGCGACCAACCACGTATCCAGCTTCACTCCTTTCATGACCGCACCCATGCCGAGCGCGATCCCCATGAGGAGGAGAGTGTTCCAGGAAATCTTGTTGATGTCCTTAGTCTCAAGCACGCCGATGCCCGGCAAGAAGAGAGCTGCGCCCATCACCAAGGCGACATAGGCGCTGTTGATCTTGTGGTATGGTTCAGTCACCCACAAGGCAAGTGTGATGAGGAAGAAGATAAGCGCTTTCCGCTCTCCTGTGGATACTGGGCCGAGATCATTCAGGCTCTGCTGGATGCTTTGCACATTACCAGCTGCATCAAGATACTCTTTCTCGGGGGCAAAGATCTTGTTGATGATGAAGTATAGGCCAAGGCCCATCAGGATCACCGGGATGATCATCCACACGAACCATCCAATCCAGCTGGGCTGGAAGCCGGTTTCTGTTCCAAGCACCCCCATTGCGGTCAGGTTCAGGTTGGTGGCAGTGTACCATAGCGCTTCGAAGACCATACTTGACCAGTAGACGTTGAGCAGGATGTTCACAGCAAACTTGCTGTTGAGCTTAACGTGAAACGCCTGACCAATGCCCAGCATGATGGGAATCATGATCGCCATCCTTACTGCGCCAGAGGGCACGATCAGACCAAGAATCATCGCCGCAATCCAAAGAAAGAAAACGACACGCTTGTATGATGAGCCCCCCAAAGCCATCAGGCGGTATGCAATCCTGTGTGCGAGGTGTGTTTTGGTCATCGCCTCGCCAATCAGGAACGCTCCAACCAAGAGCCAGACTGTGTTCTTGGCGAACCCACTAAAGATGGTGGCCTCTGGGAGGGTCTTCACGCCCACAAATACGACGAGGAGCACCGTCCATACGAGGGCGGATATACCCGTCGGCAGCACTTCTCCGATCCACAGTGCGACCGTGAAGACAAAGATAGCAAGAGTGACCTGGGCGGACCGCTCCAGACCCAAGGGAAGAAGCATGACTATGAGGGCCGCCAGCGCTCCTCCGATGAGCCACGCGATCGCCTGCCGGGATGTCGTAGTCTTGACCTTGATGTCGAGAGACTTTGGGGCCTGAATACTTGCGTCTTGAGTTTCCATACGATCTCCTCCTGTACGAGTGTGTACGAGCGTTCATCAGAACACAACCAGAGTTGGTGCCACCATCAACACAAGAGACTCGAATCTGATTCCTAGATGCCACGGACTTTGGCAACTCCTGAGCAGCAGGCCGTTGTCGGCGTGGGCCCTACGTCTCCGCCGGAACCCACATGTAACCGTATTGCCAGTTGCCGTTGGCTTCCCTTCGGAGCTTCCTCAGCGCCATGTGGACACTCATCCCATCTTTGACCTTGTCAGGGGGGCAGTCCACAAGGTCGGTTGCACCGACGTAGACCCCCTCAGGAAGCTCCACAAACGCGAAAACGCGGGCGCCGCCATAAACCTCGAATCCCTCAACAGGAGGACCAGAAAAAGCAAGCTGCCCTGCATGATGGACGCAAAGCTTTCCGATATGGCTGAAGCGATAGTTTTCCATGTCTTGAGAGTTGCACTTACCGCACACCTTTCTGCCTGGCCACCAAAGGGTTCCACATGCGCGACACTTTGACCCTACCAGGCCGTAGCGCTCTTTGTGCTGCCGCCATGCTTTGGTGGTTCTGAGGATGCCATGCCTATATACTGGTTCCGGAAATATCTCGTTCACAATTACCCCCTCTTGTTGAAGTACCTACTTGCTGCGAAGGACGGCCACTGACGACGAAGCCATCTCGCCTTGCATGCCCGTTACAACGGCCACATCCGCCTTCTTGACCTGTCTTTCCCCAGCCTCTCCGCGCATTTGGACAACAGCTTCATAGATACCATCAGAGAAGTTGGACCCGGAGGTCAACCCAAGTCCGCCGCGCCCGCCATCAGTACCGGTAGGAAGACGCCCGCCAAAGCCCGTCTCACCGTCGATGATGAAGTCAAGCACCTTGTCCGGATCTGGGACCAACGTAGCAGCAAGCGTGGGAATAAGGGAAGTGATATGCGACTCGAACAGCTCTGCGATGTCAATGTCTTCAGGCTTGACATTCGCCATCTCGTAGGCTTCTGCAGTCGCCAGATGGGTGGCGGCAAAATCGCAGATGTCGTACTTTTCGAGCGCAGGGGTCGGGTAGTGCATCTGTTTCGAAAGAAGATGAGAGTTGCACTTGTAGGACATTCCATCCACGTAGATTGGTGTGTCTGTATATGCTTTGGCATCGTCGGCGGGAACCAGAATCATTGACGACCCGCCTTCTACTGCATAGGTCTTTGGCAACTTCTCCCAGAACTCGCTAGGGACGGGCGCATCTTCGCCTATGTGGTCGATGATGTCGAACAGTTCCTCGCGGGTTGTGCTGGTCTTGACTCCCCAGAGAGCAGCGTTCGGATTTCGTGTCCCCCACCAGACCATCTGCATGCGATATGCAGCCATTGCTTGCAGTACTTTCTTCTTGCCCCACTTCTGGTATGCATACGCTTGAAGCAGTGCTTGAAGGTGGGGGTGATCATAACCGAAGTTGAAGTCGTAGTCGACGTCGCCGCCTATGGCCCTCTTGTCGCCGAAGTTCAAGAGGTCCCACCGTTTGTCGAATCCAATAACCAACACTCTGTTGTAGCGCCCAGACGCAACCAGAGAGTAGGCGTCATGCATACTCACTCCTGCCCCGGTGCAGTTGGCGGTAATAACGGTGACCCCTACGGGGTGTATTCCCAGAATATCAGACACGATCGGGCCGATTCCGCCCGCTTCAACAGAAGCTTCGCCGTGGTAGTTGATCACCACGTAGTCGATGTCGCGAGGGTTTAGGCCTCTCCGTACATCGTGAATCGCATTGTAGCCAGATTCGATGACGTAATCCTTCCAGGACTTCGAGTCACTCTGGCGCATATACTCTTCGGTCCGAGGTGTCATGCCGACACCCGCTATGGCAACCCTTCTCATGGTCTGCTTCTCCTCTGCCCTAGATGTGCAGCGGGCTCATATCTTGGGCATACTTATACTCAAGACGTGAGGCCGTAGCATAGTCGACAAGTTGCTTGTTACTCAACAGGCGAGCAACAGTAACGGTGGGACGCCTTGTCTCGATGAGGGCAGTCGTCTCAAGGCTGAAGGCGTCTGATCCAGCACCGAATCCGTAGGACGCCAGTAGGATCTTTTGTCCTGCTTTAGCCGTATCAAGGACGTTCGCCAACCCGAGGAGCGAAGAAGCTGCACCGCAGTCCCCGATTTGTGTAGAGACCACTCCCGGGCGGATCTGCTCTTCAGAGAAACCTAGGCGCTTGCCGAGAACAAACGGGATAGCGCCATAGGGCTGTTGAAAGACGACGTAATCGTAATCGGCGGGCTTTAGGCCGACCTGATCCATAACGGCCTGAGAGGCCTTCACTACATGTTCGACGAAACCTATTTCGAATGCCGGATAGATCTTGCCCCCGTCCCCGATGTCCTGGATATATCGCTCCCCCTCAGTACGGAAAAAGTCGCTCAGATCGGAGCAACGAGAAGCCGTTCCTTTGACCTCGGCGATGATGTTGTCTTTCCCGATGACAAGCGCAACTGCCCCAGCCGAGGCAGCATACTCATAAACATGCCCCGGACACGTATGTCGATTGATTGTATCGGCTCCTATGGCAAGAGCATATTTGGCCATCTTGCTTTCGACGAGTCCGATGCATATCTGCATGGAGGTTGTGCCAGACTTACCGGAAAACTGAATGTCCCCAGCGAGAAGGTCTCCGTTTAGACCCAGAGCGTCTTGAAGGATGGTGACCGAAGGTTTGGAATCATACGGATTGGTGCAGGTTCCGAAGAATGCGGCCCCCACTTCACCCTTCTCGATGCCGGCGTGTTCCAGAGCTCGGTCTGCAGCACCGACTGCCAGCGTCACGGTGTCCTCGTTGGGATCAAGAACCGCCTTCTCCGTGAGTTTGAGGACGTTCTTGACGCGGGCGAGGGACGTGTTCTGCCAGACGCGGTTGATTTCGTCAACACTGATTCTCTTGAATGGTATCCATGAGCCATATCCGACTATGCCAGTCACAAGATTGGACCTCCTTAACGGATTTGTGTGAAATAGGGAACTGTGAGTTGGTTGCTGTTGAGCCGCTCGGTTGACAGTCTTGACTTGAAGATGCGGCTAGAAGTTTACACTTCGCTCCCTCTATGCAAGATTTCTGGTTCCTCAGAATCATGGGCATACATCGCTTGGCATCATCGCCCTTTTTGCCCCGATTGATTCTGATTCCTAATCAATAGCACCTTTCGTATTTCTTGTCAAGTCCCTCTGCAACAGCTTGTTTTTGCTGACTATCTGAGACAATGTCTGAGACCCATCTTATGGATACGTCCTTCGGTGGTCATGCTGATGCATGGAAGCGGTCAGGATAGACTCGCAGCTCTTCAATACTCTGGCGTCTCTCCTGTCGGAGTGAAACCCCGTTGAATACGATTGGATTGGCCCGATTATGCCCCCTGTGTATGATTATGAGTTCATTGGAGTCCTGCATGGGCCGGGACGTGTCTTCTCGAGAGTTCATGGCATGTCTTCTGAGAGTAGTGGCTCGGTTGTGCTTCCGCCTCTCAGTCGCCTGCAACTCCGGACTTCTCACTGAGTATCTCTCATGTGGCCAGCTGCTTGAGACCCCGGGCATCATTGGCAAGGTCCAGTCCTTGCTGTGAAACCTGAGATGGCGGACAGGTCTTGCATTGTTAGATCACCCAAAGATTGTTTCGCGGGCCACGCATTGCTGCTTCGGTGCTGCGTTCGTTGGAGAGCAGAAAACATCGCAGGCATCGACGCCTTTTATGGGCTTCTCCAAAGGCGTTAGGTGTCCAGTGGAAACAAAGTGAGTCCATAAGAGGCGGAAGTGCAAACCAAAGAGAGGGTGAAGAACCCATACTGCCATTCGGCGTACGACTAGGCACTTGGCGGAGTTGGTGGTTCGCAAGACCCAGCCATCTTCACCCTCTGCATCCCGAGAAAGGCTGTTACATGGAAGAACCGTGACTACTTCAGGGTCTCTTCCAGAAGGAACTTGTAGCCATATGAGAGAGCCCCGTTGTCGCCCTTACGGAGCCTGCGCACGACGGCCCGCACTTTCTTGTCCTTCAGCAAGCCATAGAATCCGAGTCCTTCCATTTTCTTGGACTCGAAGAGGCGTCTATCCAGGCTTACGTTGACGATTTCGCCCTCCAAGAAGGCCCCATCATCGGTCTTGACGGTTGCATAGATCATCGGCTGCTGGTCTTCAAAACCCTGAACGCCGGGTCGAGCGAACAGGCCGTGTACGATTGTTCCCGTATTAGAGAGTTCAACGTCCTTGACGTTATGGGAGTTGCAGTATGGGCAGACCATCGGGGTTCTCGGGAAGGTCCGTTTTCCGCAATCCTGGCATTCTGATCCGGTCAGACGGTAGTTCTCAGGCTTGAGCCGCCACAACCTAGCTATAGAATGCCGTCCGCCCAACTTCCACTGGGGTTCGGGAATGTTCAACTGGCTTGGCATCTCTACTCCCTCCTCAAGATACTTACTCCGGTCCGCTCGGGGGACACCGAGGCCATGGCGATACCCTTCTTGAACTGGATCTGCCGCTCGGCACTTTGAGCTTCACCCCTAAGCTGTTGTACGTTCTCGATGTTGTTGTCCAGGAAATTCGCCGCCATACAGTAACCGCCCTTTGCCGTTCCGGAACTGTTGCATGGCAACCGTCCACCCTTCTTGGCTTCGCCAGCAGCATACCATTTCAGCGCAGAGCCGTACGGAATATCGTGATCGAACATGGGCAGGAACACGTCCAGGTGACAGGCGGTAATGTATGGAGTGTTTGCATGGGGCTGGTAGAGCTCCACGTCAGAGGGGCTGATTCCGGCCTCCTTGAAGGCGTGGTCGAACGAATTCTTGACCGACGGACAACTCATCATTTCGAACTTCACATGGCGCAAGGAATGGGGGTAGTAGCTTGACTCGTTGTAAAAGCCCATGCCGGCGAATTTTACAAGCGGCCTTCCCGTCTGGAGAGCCATCTCCTTCGTTCCGAGAACAAGTGCACTTGCGCAATCAACCATGGTTGACCCAGCACCGAAACGCAGAGGAGCCGACCACCAGTAGTTGATCGGCAGTTTACAGTACCCCTCGTAAGACAGGAATCCTTCGGGGTGCTTGTAAACAAGGCTCACTGGATTCCGGATGGCATTCCAGTACTCAACCTCGTACCAACCGTATATCTCGGGATCACCAATTCCATACTCTTTGCAGTAACCCTCAAAATCGGAGTGTCCAATCATAACGCCCCGCTCTATCGACATTGCATCGTAGGAAATTGTCTCGTTAGTATTGCGGGTCTGTATCGAATCGCATGTCTTGGCCCCAGCAGCAACCATGACTACGTCATAGGCCCCGGACGCAACAGCCAAACGAGCGTCATGCATTGCGACGCTCCCGGTAGCGCAGCCGTGTTCAATGTTCCTGACGCCAGCTTTCCCGGACAACCCAAGCGCCTCGCACACAACTTGTCCGGAAGTGAACTGAAGTGACGCGGCCGGATGGTAATGACCGAACCAGACCTGTTCCACTTTGGTCATCGGAATGCCAGCATCGTCCGTTGCTTTGAAGCCAGCCTCTGCTACCAAGGAACCCAAGCCTCGCTCAGGGAACCAACCACGTTTGGTCTGACCAACGCCTAAAATGTAGACATCACGCATTGCGACACCTCCTCCCGAGTGGGCTAGACATATTCCTGGATGATCTTGCGTTCCAGCTTGGCATAGGTCTTGTAATCGACCATCAGCTTGTCTTCTACGGCCGTGGTAACGCCTGGCCATACCTTGCGGCGCTGCCGAGCTTGTTCAATACCAGCATCTACAGTAATGCCTAGGACGTCACACCCCGCACCGAAACCGTAGGAGGCAACAAGAATCTTGTCGCCGGGCTCTGCGCCGTCGAGCAACTTGCACAGCCCGATTAGAGCAGAAGCGGAACCAGCATATCCAATGTCCGCAACCACCATCCCGGGCGTGATTGCCTCTTCTGCAAACTGCATCGACTTGCCCAAGTTCATGGTTCTCTTTCCCGTCAATTGAGATAGCGCAATGTACCGATAGTCGCTTGCCTTGGAGTGCGTTTTGTTAAAGTAGAGGCTGACAGCCTCCCGAGTGTGATCCTCATAGCCAGCCGACTCTTCTTCCTCGGCGAAACCGGTGTTAATGTACCGGTCCCCGTCTACGCGGAAGTAGTCAGCGGTGTCTGTGTTATACGTCACGATGTCGTCTATAGTGGCAAAGCCTTCCTTTCCCAACACCAAGGCAGCGGCTCCTGCCCCAGCAAAGAACTCAAATACTGTATTTGGCCGGCAGTGACGACTTACAGAATCTGCGCCAATCGCCACTACATATGAAGCAACTCCGCTATTGACCATTGAAACACCAATGTCCACGGCAACCGTGCCAGACTTCCCGCCGTACTGAATGTCGGCGCACCTGACCTGTGGGTTGAACCCCAGGATTTCGGAGACGATAATGCCGGAACTCTTCGTCACATAGGGGTTGGTAAAACTGCCAAAGAATAGTCCTCCAATAGCGTCGCGAGGTAGTCCCGACATCTCCATGGCAGCCTTAGCTGCATCGCTCCCCATGGTAACTGGATCCTCGTCTGTCCTGTTGACCGCGTGCTCTGCCAGCCCCATGATCACCTTGATGCTCTCTGGCGGAAATGCGTAAGGCCACATGTTGTAGATTTCTTCGATCGTGATGCGGCACTGTGGAATTGAGACACCATAACCAGCGATCTTGACCACATCTACCTCCCTGTTAGCGTCTAGTTTGCTCAGAAGTTTTCGACGTGCCAAATCCTTTGATGCCACAGCTACATAATCCACGAGGCCTACCTAGAACGCTAGATAGAGCTTTCCACTGTCCCCAAGACCGTTCCTCTGACCTCAACCACGGCGTCCCCGTTGCCGCCGGTACCAAGGCCGTTGGTCTAGGTGAGACAGCATATTCATAGAGACACTAGGGACGAGTGCATAGACTGATGGTGTTGGGTCTATTGGCGAATGCACATCTGGGCTCTGACTCTCCACAAACACAATACGCTCTTGCATCGATGTGGCGCCAGACTTGCCAACAGGTTGGGTATCCCCAGGCAGAAGGCCTCAGTTCAAGCCCTCCATCAATTTGATCGCCTTGACTTGAAGTTGCGGCTAGTAGTTTACACTTCACCCCCTCTATGCTGGATTTCTAGTTCCTCAGAATTATGGGCACACATCGCTTGGCCTCATCGCCCTTTTCGCCCCGATTGATTCTGATTCCTAAGCAATAGCACTTTTTGTTTCTTGTGTCAAGTCCCTTTTGAACGGCTTGTTGTTTTAACTATCTGACCCACTCTGTCGGACCCGTCCTCTCGATACATCCTTTGGCAGTCGTAATGATGCAGGGAATGGATCCAGATCGATCCGCAACTCAACAATGGTGAGGTATCTCCACTGTCCGAACGCAATAGAGTGGGATCTTGGTGGGGCTCTTCGGAGGTTTCTGAGCTGTTTGGACTTGACGGCGCCCTTTCCATGAAGCCAGAGTACCGTAGTTGCGTCGCGTGGCTCCGCCTCGTGAATCTGCTGGCAAGTTTCGTCGGAGCTGGTATGTCCTTCGGTGTCTTCCGCCAGACAGCTGCTACCGCCGCCTGGGGATCGTGGCCCGGTACGGGCCGAGTTGGTTGAAAGGATGAGCGTTCTGAGGCTCTTCAACCGCCTGCTTGCGTAACGTCACCTCTCGGTTTCTGCGATACCGTGGAAGAGAATATGAAGTCTATGGTTTTCCTGATCCGCAGCGCACCCGCAGGCCATTGACTCATCTGGACGATTACAGAGTGTTGCTGGTCCTTCGGGCGAGAAGGGAGCAGTGGGAATGGGGCTCACGAAGTAGGAACGGAAGAAGATCACGATAGTCAAGGCACAGGCATAGCTGAAGGCGGGGGATCAAAGAAGTCGGTGATGCTGGATGACTTCTGTGAATCGACTGGATAGAGACATGCCGCCCGTGTTCTGCAGCAGGCAGGACAGCGGTATCTCGTGGGAGAGGAAATCCTGGTTGGAGGTTTCGGACATCTCCAGGGCACGCAGGAGCTCTGGTATGGCTGCCTGCAGCCTCTTGCCACAGAGATCCCCGGCAAAGTGATACATCCAGACGAGGGCTTCCACCACGGCAGGGCCATACACATGCTTCCGGTGTCTGTGCCAGGGAGAGGGTCTCGTAGGGACCAGCGTCACTCTCCCCAGGTACGCTGCGTAGGGCGAGCTCTATCCTGTGGTGGCACAGAACTCCTGCAGCATGACTCCTTTCTCCTTCTTCCGGGCACGGAGGTACCGCAGGGCAACCTCTCTTCCAACATGCTGTTTCTCTTGCATTGATACCGCCATGATGCTGCTCCTTTCCCCCATGCTCACACAAGCATGTCAGCATCATGGCCACCTCCTCTCGTTTCACGATGATTTCATCGTGATGGGGCAGAGGGAGTTCACGATGAACCAAGATGATGCAACGCGGGAAATGAGGTTTCGGACAACTGTGATATGATAAACATCGATGGGATTGCGCGATCCCAGTATTCGTCCGAAGACAAGGAGGTAACGGAATGACACAGAAGCATCAGCTCTACAAGTGTGACATCTGTGGCAACATTGTCGAAGTGCTCCATGAGGGGACAGGTACTCTTGCGTGTTGCGGACAGACAATGACACAGATGGCCGCAAAACCGACTGGTGGAGAGAACGAGAAGCACCAGCCTGTTGTTGAAAAAGCAGAGCACGGGACAACGATCAAGGCTGCCTCTGTTCCGCACCCGATGGAAGAGAAGCATTACATCGAGTGGATTGAAGCATTCAGAAAAGACGGCAAAGTCGTGAGAATACCACTGAATCCGGGAGATAAGCCCGAAGCCCATATTGGCTGGAGCCTTGAGGACTTGACGGAGGTAAGGTTCTACTGCAACGTCCATGGGCTCCGGTCCAAGAAGCTGGTGTAGAGCACGGGACGTCCCCAGGGAGACACTCCACAGGCAATTCATCGGCAGACGATAGAAGGTTCGATGGGTTCGCCCGTTCGCTATACGCGCCCGCGAGCGGAGTTACCACGATTGTTGCCCCGTGGAAGAAGTCGACCAGCGCAAGAACCGTTGCGAGGCCGGTCTTCTGGTAGGCCCAGATGTGAGGGCAAACGCTGTCATGGCCAAACCGACCAGCGACAGAACCTACCCGGACCACGGAAGCAGAAGCGCGGAAGCTAGCGGTGCGGCACAATCTTACACGTAGCATGTTGTGACAGGGCTCCTCTCGCAATGGACTGCAGACTTCATCGCCTGTGGCTCGCTAGCATGGGGGCCGCCTCACTGCTGTGAAACGCCGTAGCAGCCCTGAGCCCCTCCTGTCTGCTCGGTAACAGCCGTCTCAAGGAGGCTGAGACTTCACTATACTCCTGACTCCCAACGCTGCTGTACTACCGGCGTGTCGTCCCCTGTAGGGAAAGGTGACCTCGTGAATTGCTCCAGCACCGTGGCCGTCGGGCCTGACGAGCGACCATGTCGATCGGCAACGTACAGCTTCTTCAGGATTATCTTCCAGATGTCGCGGTCCAGGCTGTTGAGTATCGAAATGTTTATCGTGGGCACGCATCCCGTCGGACTGCTAATCGCCCTGCCCGCTCAGCTTACAGGCGGCGGAGTGTCCTGTCAAAGTTTGTGCTAAACTCATGGTGTTCTGTGCGTAACGCACGATCCCTGGTAAATGAGGTCGGATGGATGGCTGATGAGAAGATGAGTGAGGGTTCCGCCGTGGAGTGTCTCGATACGCAGGACATGGTTCCTGAATCACGCATCAGCCTACGCAATACATTCGCAGCCATGCGATACCCGAACTTCCGCATCTGGTTCGCCGGGCAGCTGGTTTCCCTCTTTGGGACCTGGATGCAGGTGACGGCGCAGGGATACCTTGCCTACCAGCTGACCAAGTCAGCTGCCTTCCTCGGCTATGTCGCGTTCGCCAATGGCGTCCCAGTCTGGCTGTTCATGCTCTATGCAGGTTCGGTCGCAGACCGCGTACCCCGTAAGAGGCTGATGCTCTATACGCAGTCTGCCATGCTGGTGCTGGCCTTTGTCCTGGCATTGCTGACGTTCACCGGCCTCATACGCCCGTGGCACATCCTGGTCCTGGCATTTCTGCTCGGTATCGCCAATACCTTCGACACGCCGGCGCGCTACGCCCTCGTGGACCAGCTGGTCGACGACAAGCGGCACCTGCCCAACGCTCTCGCGCTCAATGGTTCGATGTTCAACATGGCGACGGCACTTGGACCGGCAGCCGCGGGTGCTGTGTACGCCCTGCTGGGACCGGCCTGGTGCTTCACCATCAATGGCCTGTCCTTCGTCGCAGTCATCGCAGCCCTCTTGTTCATGCATCTCCGACCGGTGCCATTATGCCCGAGGGGTCAGAGCCCTATGGCGGGGATCGTCGAGGGGCTCAGGTACGTCTGGAGACACGAGAACATCCGCACACTCATCCTCCTCATGGGCATCACGTCGCTGTTCGGCCTCTCATTTGCCGCGCTCATCCCGGCCTGGGCAGTCAAGATGCTGCACGGCACTGCAACGACCGGCGCAACCATCAACGGCCTGCTCCAGTCTGCACGGGGCGTCGGGGCCCTGCTGGCAGCGCTGACCATCGCGACTGTAAGTCATCTGAAGATAAAGGGGCGCATCGCCACGTTTGGGACGTTCGCCTACCCCGTCGCTCTTCTAGCCTTTGCCGTTGCCCGCTCGACGGCTCTTGCGTTGCCTCTCATGGCCTTGGTCGGATTCGCCAGCTTCCTGGTCGTCAATTTGTGCAACGTGCTGATCCAGTCGCAGGTCGAAGACTCTCTGCGGGGGCGTGTCATCGCTATCTACAGCCTAGTATACTTCGGCATGATGCCCATCGGCTCGCTTCTGACAGGCTGGCTGGCGCAATGGGCGAGCGAGCCCGTGGCCATCATTGTGAGCGCCTTTGCGGCATTGACAGGTGCAGTTCTCATCTGGATGCTTGTCCCGCGTCTCAGGGCCATGCCATGAATGACATGCCGACCCAGGGGCGTCACCAGGAGGATGACATGGAAGAACATATCGGCTCGGCAGCACTGCTCGGTCATGGACGCACTGCAGAGGTGTATGCCTGGAAGGAAGGCAGTGCCCTCAAGCTCTTTGTCCCCGGGTTCCCTTCACGTCTCATCGATCAGGAAGTGGAGGGGACACAGGCAGCCAACACTGCGGGCATCCCCTCGCCTCAGCTCAGGGGTGTCATCACTGTGGATGGTCGCCGAGGACTGGTGCTGGAACGGCTGGCAGGATACAGCATCCTCACTCTTCTAAGCCGTGAACCTGCGCGCATGACATACTATGCCAGCATCTTCGCCGAACTGCAGTCTCGCATGCACGACTGTCACGCGCCAGGACTGACCTCTCGCCGCGAGGACCTGGCACGACGCATCGCCCGAGCCGGCGTGGTTGCACGTGTCAAGGGCGACGCCCTGGCGACCCTTGAGCGGCTTCCCGACGGAGATTGCCTGTGCCACTGCGACTTTCACCCGGACAACGTGCTCATGACGCCGCAAGGTCCGTCGGTCATCGACTGGTCGTTTGCCGCACGTGGAACACCCGCATCTGACGCCGCACGCACGGCGTTGCTGCTCCGGATCGCGGATGCCCCACCTGGGTCCTTTCGGGTATCGTGGGTTGAGCGCGAGGCGAAGGACCGGTTCTACGGGGCCTGGCTGAAGCGCTATCGCGAGCTGCAGCCTGACGCAGCAGGTGCCATGTGGAGCTGGCTGCTGCCAGTAGCCGTCGCGCGCCTCGCAGATGACATCCCCGAAGAACGGCCGCGCCTGATGACCCTCATCGAGGAGCTGCAACAGAAGCGCTGACTACAAAATGCTGCCCTGATCGTTTGTCTTTCGCCCGCGGCTTGATACAATGGCGGGCCGCTCTGCATCCGTGTTCTTTGGGCAAGCTTTCATATGATGAGGCTGGGGCGCCACCCCTTCTGGAGGTACCATGGACAAACTTGATGTTATCTTGCTCATTGGTCGACCGGCAGCAGGGAAGAGCGAGACGATCGACTTTCTGAAACAGCTGCCCGACGAGAGGCGATTGCAGGAGTATCACATCGCCCCGTTCGAGGAACTGGACGACTTTCTCTATGTCTGGCAGACCTTTGAGGATGACAACATCCGCGAACACATGGGACTGCCGCGGCGCGATACGGACGCCAACCTGTACTTTCTGGACGACCGCATCTGGGACTTCTTCATCGAACGCATCGACCTGGATTTCCGCAAGAAGCTGGCACGGGACCCGCTGTTTCTCGAAACACCATACGGTCATGATGGAGTTCGCTCGCGGCGGCGAAAACGGCTTCGCGAATGCCTTCCAGCATTTGTCGGACGATGTGCTCAGTCGCGCCACCATCCTGTACATCGACGTCTCATTCGAGGAGTCCCTGCGCAAGAACCGGAGGCGTTATCGCCCCGAACAAGCCGATTCCATCCTGTATCATTCGCTCGAGGACGCCAAGATGGAGCGATACTACAAGGACAACGACTGGGAACGTCTGTCCGGAGGGCATGACGAGGGGTTCATCGCAGTCAAGGGGCACCAGGTCCCCTTTGCTGTGTTTCACAACGAGCCGGAGAAGACTCTCGACCCCGAGCTTCTGGGCGCAGCCTTGCGCGACGTGACCGGCCGGCTTGTCAAGCTCTTCACACACAAGGGTTGAACAAGCCTTCCAGGGTGCTAGACTGAGAAGTTGGTTACTATAAGTGGTTTCACGCCTGACATGCGAATTCTTTGACAAGAGGAGTGCAACATGGCCGTATTTGACATGACCATCCACGAAGACGTCTTGGCAACAACCGTCAAACTGGCTCAGGACCGCAACATCATCATCCCAACCTTCGCACAGCAGAAGGACCCGTCGCTTGTCCCGGATAAGGTCAAGGCCAGGCTCAAGGGCGTCGGCCTCTGGGACGTCAACCCCATCAACCTGTTCCGCATCACGTGGCACAACGACGTGAAAACGGGCCTGTATGGCGGCGTGAACTACATCGAACTTCCAAGTTCCATCACTGGTATCAAAGCTCGCGTCGTGGGCATCGTCGGCAAATATTTCCCCACCGGCGCACACAAGGTCGGCGCTGCATTTGGCTGCCTTGTCCCACGACTCGTGACCGGACAGTTCGACCCAGCCCGACAGGCGGCCGTGTGGCCATCCACGGGCAACTACTGTCGCGGTGGTGCCTTCGACTGTGCTCTGCTGGCCACGGATGCCGTCGCCATCCTCCCGGAGGGGATGAGCAAGGAACGCTTCGACTGGCTACGTGAAATCGGAACCAAGGAGGTCATCGGGACTCCTGGAACCGAGTCCAACGTCAAAGAGATTTACGACAAGGTACACGAGCTGAAGACCACTCGTGGCGACAATATCGTCGTGTTCAATCAGTTCGAGGAGTTCGGCAACGCACTGTGGCACTATGACATGACCGGCTCTGCATTCGAACAGGTCTTCAACAGCATCAAGGGTCCGAGGTCGCGCATGGCGGGCTATGTCTCTGCCACAGGCTCTGCTGGGACCATCAGTGCCGGCGAATACCTGAAGAAGGTTTATCCCTATAGCCACATCACGGCTGTCGAGGCCCTGCAGTGCCCGACGCTCTATGCAAACGGGTTTGGTTCCCACCGTATCGAGGGTATCGGCGACAAGCACGTCCCCTGGATCCACAACGTCCGCAACACCGACGCAGTGGCCGCCATCGACGACGAGTATCCGATGCATCTGCTTCGTCTCTTTAATGAGGACGCAGGCAAGGCCTACCTGGAGAAGAAGGGTGTTCCGCGCGAGCTCATCGGACAGCTCAACCTCATGGGCATCTCCTCTCTGACGAACATGGTCGCGGCCATCAAGATGGCCAAGTACGAGGAGATGGACGAGAACGACGTGGTCTTCACCGTATTCACGGATTCTGCCGATCTGTACCTGTCACGCATCGAAGAACTGCGCGCTGAGTATGGCCCCTATACCGAGATGGACGCGGCGCTCGACTATGCGAAGTACCTCGAAGGCATTCTGACGGACTGGTACCGGGAGCTCAACTATCGCGACCGCAAGCAATTGCACAACCTCAAGTACTTCACCTGGGTCGAGCAGCAGGGCAAGACGGCGGAGGAGCTGCGCGAACTGTGGGAGCCGGAGTTCTGGAATCAGATCTGGACAGCTGCCCCGGCGTTCGACAAACTCATCGACCAGTTCAACGAGAGGACGGGGCTGCTGGCGAAGCTGTAGAGTCGCCCGCTCCGACCGATCTGCACCTGTATCGAACCTCCAGCAAACACCCTGACATAAATCGTCGGGGTGTTTGCTCATGTTTTCCACAAAATTGACTTTTCTCCACACCCGCTGTTGATTATGTGGAAAACTGGTGGAATCACGTACAGTCGTGCGGTGGAAAACTTGTCAGGACCTGTGGAAAACCTCCAACAAGGCCAGATTTAAGGCCGCCATTCTGAACTCCGCATCCCAGGCTCGTTCCAGTGAAATATGCTCATGGTGAAGCTGAATGGATCGAAAACGTATCATGATACGGCATATTGTCCGAGGTCGTCTGTCAGGGCCACTTTTTGTGATACGATGTTCAGAACCCGCTTCTGAAGCCACTTTATAGGTCTCCGGTACGCGACGAACGGGAAAAGGGAAACCGCCCACCCCAAAAAAAGGTGGGCGGCCATCAATTCTGAGAGGAAGGGGGCTATGCTTTCACGTCTTCGCCGGTTTGCAGGATGACTCCCTGGGCTGAAATGTCGAGGACAACCGTTTCAGCCTCTGCATCCAGCTCGATCATCGCCTTCTGCATGGCCTTGGCAACCTTCTCCGCCTTGGCCGGTTCGGCGAGAGCGGCAATACTGGGTCCGGCTCCCGACAAGAAACTGCCATAGGCTCCGGCTCGGTCGGCGGCATGCGAGACTTCGCGGAATCCGATGACAAGCTTCTCGCGGTAGTGTTCGTGGAGACGGTCATGAAGCGCAAACGACAGGAGGTCATAATTGCCGCTGAAGATGCAGGCAGACAGCATCGAGGCACGACCGATGTTGAAGACAGCGTCCTTGCGCGCATACATGTCGGGGAGACACGCTCGGGCCTTCTTTGTCGACAGGAAGCTGGATGGGACCGTGACGACGACCTTGAGGTTCTGGGGAACGATCTTCATGTAGGCCACCTCGCTCTTATCACTCGAAGCAATGGTGAACCCGCCGACCAGCGATGCAGTGACATTGTCTGGATGTCCCTCGATGGCGATAGCATACTTGAGGACTTTGCCGGTATCGAACTGCGTATTCATGATGACCTCGAAGCATGACAGGAGCCCCACGATGGCGCTGGCGCTGGAGCCAAGACCGCGCGTCAGAGGAATGCCGGTATGAACGTTGATGCTCAGTGGTGGCAGATGCACCGATTCGGCACGCTCGAAGTAGCCCATGACCTCGCTGACGAACTTGAAACCCTTTTCGTTGAGGACATCGGCGCCCATACCTTCGAAGTGGACGCTCCACTTTTCTTCCGCAGAGAGGATCTCGACAGTGTACGTACTGCGCATTTCGAGAGCTAGCCCAAATGCGTCGAACCCTGGTCCAAGGTTGGCAGTGCTAGCAGGAACGCTAACTGTTACTCTATTGATCATGTTTGCTTCCCCTAGCGCAACTGCAATTCCTCGACGAAGGTGTTGGCAGCGCGCGAACTATCGCAAAACGAATTACTTGACATATCTTACCACGTCCAATGCAATTGCAAGTTCCACTGTGAATGATCGAACCAAAACTTGACCGGCGTTCGCCTGAAGGTAAACTGCAGTGGAGGCACACGACACCATGACACATGAGCAGCTTACCTATCTTGGTCATTCGGCTTTCCTGATCACCACGTCGGCCGGCGACATCCTCATCGACCCATTCCTCTCGGGCAACCCTTCGGCATCCATCAGTCCCGACGACGTCCATCCAACCTACATCCTCGTGACCCATGGCCATTCGGATCACCTGGGCGATACCGTCGCCATTGCTAGGCGCACCGGGGCAACTGTCATCGGCCCGGCGGAACTCATCACTTACCTTGCAGGCAAGGGGGTTTCGAATGTGCATCCCATGCACATCGGCGGCAATCACGTCTTCCCATTCGGTGAACTCTTCCTGACGCAGGCTCTGCACGGCTCCTCGGTGACCGAGAACGGCCACCTGATCTACACGGGAAATCCCTGCGGCTTTGTCATCAAGACCGCAGAGCGGACGATCTATCATGCCGGTGACACGGGCCTGTTTCTCGACATGGAGCTCATCGGCCGCCTGCACCCGCTGGACGTCGCACTTCTCCCCATTGGCGGCAATTTCACGATGGGCATCGACGACGCTGTAGAAGCGGTCAAGATGCTTGCACCACGCACCGTGATCCCCATGCACTACGGAACCTTCCCCGTCATCGCCGTCGATCCACAACTGTTCCGGAAGAAGGTGGAAGCCTCGACAAGCGCCCGTTGCGCAGTCCTGGAACCCGGACAGATGCTCTAAATCAGGTGACGCCAGACACCGGGATTCATCCTCGCGCGTTGACAGCAGGGGTCCAGCCGGTACACTCTTTTCCATGAGAGATCAGAGTCGTACCCCGCTTTTCGATGCTGTTCAGTCATATATCGGCAAGCACCGCGCTGGCCTCCATATGCCGGGGCACATGGCAGGCCAGGGCATTCATCCCCGTCTCAAGGAGTTCTGGGGCGAGAATGTGTTTCTTTCCGACCTGACGGAGGTCGAAGGGCTCGACTACCTCCATCGCCCCATCGGCGTCCTCAAGGAAGCGCAGGAGCTAGCTGCTGAAGCCTACGGCGCTATAGAATCGTTCTTCCTCGTCAATGGTTCTACAATTGGAAACCAGGCAATGATTCTCTCGACCTGCGATCCCAACGACCGCGTCATCGTGCAGCGCAACTCGCACCGCTCGATGTACGGAGCGCTCATCCTCAATGAACTACGTCCCATCTACCTCGAGGCCGAAGAGGACCGCCTGCTGCAGTTCCAGACGTTCCCATCCAAGAAAACGTTCGCGCGCGTACTCCGCGATCATCCTGAAGCCAAGACCGTCTTCGTGACCAATCCTAACTACTTCGGCATCAGCTCGGACATCGACTACTACATTCAGAAAGCGCACGCCACAGGACGTCGTATTCTGGTCGACGAGGCCCACGGGTCGCACTTCCACTTCCACCCGGACCTTCCCAAGAGCGCTGTCGATGCGGGCGCCGACATGGTTGTCCAGAGCACGCACAAGACACTTGCTGGCCTTACTCAGACCTCCATGCTTCATCTGGGTTCACGGCGCGTGGACAAGGAACTGGTACGAACCACACTCACGATGCTGGAAAGCTCGTCGCCCTCGTACATCCTCATGACGGCCCTCGACGTCGCCCGCATGCAGATGGCGACGAACGGTCACGACCTGCTTCAGCGAGCCATCGACCTCGCGGAAGATGCTCGCCGACGTATCAACAACATCAGGGGGTTCTTTGCCCCAGGAAGGGAACGCGCTCACACCAGCGCCGTCTATGATGTCGACCTCACGAAGTTGACTGTTCATGTGTCGAGGTTGGGCCTGACTGGATTCCAGGTCGAAGAGATCCTCAACAGAGACTACAACGTCGAAATCGAGTTGTCTGATCTTGAGAACATCCTCGCATTCATCACGATCGGGACACCCAGGGAAGCAGTGGAAGTCCTCATCAAGGCACTCGAGGATATCTCCCGCAAACGCCACGGCAAGACGTCGACCATCGCTCCGCCGCCGCCCATCCCCGATATTCCCGAGATGGTCCTCTTCCCGTTCGAGGCATACTATGCCAAGAGGGAGCGCGTCCGCATGGAAGATTCCGTCGGGCGCATCATCGCGGAGCTCGTGACTCCCTATCCACCCGGCATCCCGATCACGGTCCCCGGGGAAGTCATGACACACGAGTGCGTGGACTACATGGTGTTCATGCGCGACCACGGTGCCGATCTGCAAGGAATCATCGATAAGACGGCCAGGTACGTGCAGGTCGTCAAGGAGCGCTGATCGGTTGCTGAACCCGACCGTTGCCTCTCATGAAAACGCCCTGACCTATGAGTCAGGGCGTTTGACATTTCTGGGGAGAGACAAGGTCAGACAGTGGACGGCGGGTGGATCCGGATGAACTCGGCCTTCTCGCGCAACTCCGCAATCGAGCGCGCCCCGACATAGCTGAGACTCTCGCGCACCTGCGTCGCAACGTGCGCCATGACTTGGGAAGCGATGTCCAGCGTCAGGGTGTTGAGGACGACAGCTGCGGCCCCTGCAGCAAGAGCCTTGACGACGCTTGCGGCAGAGCACACACCCATGTTGCAGATGATCGGCCTCCCATAGAGGGACGCGACGTCCTCGACCTCCATGAGAGCGGACAGTTCGGGAACACCGACGCCGGACAGCTCTGTCGCCTCTGCATAGGAACTGAACCCGCTGCCGACGACGACGATGTCCGCGCCGGCATCGATGACGTCTTTGGCTCCGGCACGTGTCTGAACGTTGCCGACCATCAGCGGCAGCCAATCATACTCTGCTTTCACCACCTGGATCTGGCGAAGAATCGCAAGGCGATCAGCATGCGGCACATCCACGACAATGATGTCCGTCCAGACTTCCGCGAGCGAACCTATCCATTCCAGTACTCTGTCCCGTTCAGGATCGACAAGCGCTCCGACCACCGGCCTGCCCTTGAGGTCGCAGGCCGCCCCGTCATCCTTGCACATGAGCTCCTTGACCTTGCGCACCTCATGCGCCTGGTCCTCGGCACTCCCGAACACGGGGATGATGCCGATGCCGCCCGCGCGTGCGACGGTCGAAGCCAGACGATAGTCAACCGCGGGCTGACACGCCGAGGTGACGAAGGGGGAATGCAGCACGACGTTGGCCGAGAGCCTCGATTCGAGGCTGACATCAGTTGCGCCGATCTCGCTTCGGCGGGGAAGCAGCATGACGTCGTCAAAAAACAGTCCTTCGCGAAGTCCCGGCATCCCGCTCTCCTACTTCCGACTCCAGAGGCCGAAGAACCTACGGCGTTGTGAATGCTCCCGTTCCGCATCCTTAGGGTTGGCTGGAGTCTCCACCTCGGCGGCGAGGCCTTCCTCCATGAATCCGTAGAGCACCTTAGATACGACGACGCTACCCTTGTCAGTCTTCTTGGCGATCTCACGCATCGACGTCTTGCCATCTAGTTGTGCCATCACCTGCCACTGTTCCCTCGTAAGGGTCAAGTCCTTTGTGGCGCCATCTGCCCGCAGGGCATAGACCGCATCCAGAGAACCGAGTCGCTGGCGCATTGAATTCCACTCGTCGAGAGCAGCCGTCACCTGGAGGACAATGTCCGCAATCGGCACTGACTCGTCCCTGGTTTTCGGTGTCTCGCCGCTCGCGAACGAAAAACTCCCTTCCCGGAGACTGAACAAGTCGACAAGTGAGTTGTATGCCGTACCGGCACCGACCTCGGCATGAACCATTCGCGAATCCTCGATGTAGAACGTCGCTTGGACGCGCCCACCGAAGATGGACGTTCCCTCGAGTTCAAGGCGACCGGTCCCCTTGCCCTGCACAATCGTCTGGAGGACTTCGTCCACCTGGCAGTTGCCGAACTTCCCCTTAAGCATCCTTGACCCCCGGTTCCACCGCATATGACGCATGTCCATTGTACTGTGGTGCGCAGCATTTTACAACGTTCGCGTTGCATCCTCAAAGGGCTCCCGTATACTGGGAATATGTATACTCTTCTGAGAAACATCCTGCAAATATTCTTCATCACCATCATTCCAGGCGTCGAAGTCCGCGGCGCGCTGCCGTATGCCATCGGCGTGCTCAAGATGCCTGTGTGGGAGGCGCTGCTGGTCGCAACGCTTGCCAACCTGTGCATCGCGCCGCTGTTCTACCTCCTGGAGAAACCCATTCTTGCGGTCGCATCCCGGTGGGCATGGTTCCGGCGATATCGCAGTCGCCTGACCGCTCGCAGTAGAAGCACCCTGGCGAAGTACGGACTGTTCGTCGGGCTCGCAGTGTTTGTCGCCATTCCCTTGCCGGGAACTGGCGCCTACACCGGATGCCTCATCGCCGAGATTGCGCGGATGAAAAAGAGGCATGCCATTGCATCCATTTCGCTGGGCGTCCTGGGGGCGTGCGCGATCGTGTTCCTCGTGTCGGTCGGAATCATCAAGGGGGTCCTGGCAAAGTGGCTCTGAACATCAAATTGTTCCACGTGGAACAGTGACCGGAGGGCCGCATGAATACTGCTGGTAAGCTCACTTCGACGCAGCTTCTTCCCATCGTACGGCAGTCAATGAATGACTTCGCTGCCGCACTGCCTGTCGGGGAGAGGCCAGTGATATGCACCGACATGTTCTGCGCGGGGCTGGCATCGTTTCTGACCTTGCTTGCTGAGACCAATGAGGTCATGAACTTGACGTCTGACGCCGATCCCGGGCACCTGCTGACGACACACATCCGCGACTCGCTCGCGCCCTTGCTTGTGGGTCTCGAGGCCCCGCGCTCGCTCCTCGACATCGGCACGGGGGGAGGCTTTCCAGCTGTTCCCCTTGCACTCGCCTGGCCAGCCACGATGGTCACGATGTCAGAATCGATCGGCAAGAAGGCACATTTCCTGCAGAGCCTGGTGGACGGCGTGCCTCTTCACGGTGCACGTGTCATCCACGGACGTGTCGAAGACCATGCGAACGCACTGCCCGAACGAGCGTTCGACATGATCACCGCCAGGGGCGTCGCCCATATTGCGACAGTCCTTCAGTATGCTCTCGCTCTCCTTGCGAGCAATGGCAGACTTGTGCTGTGGAAAGGAGAACGGAGCCTCGCCGAACTGCAGGACCCACCGTTCGTGGCTACCATGCATCGCGTCCACTGTACAACCACGGTCTACGACTATGCCCTGCCGGGTGTTGAACGCAATTCCAAGCTCGTCATACTGCAGATGACCCCGACCCTCAGTGGCCGGTCGTCCAGGAGGAACGGTTCGTGAGAATCATTGCCATTGCCAATCAGAAGGGCGGGGTGGGCAAGACGACCACCGCATTGTCGCTCGCCGCATCACTTGCCGAGCGCAACCATCACGTCCTGCTCGTCGACTTCGACCCGCAGGCTAATGCAACCACGGGCCTCGGCATAAACGCAGCGGAATTCACATCCAACATCTACACGTGCCTGTTGTCCGGCGATCCGATCGAGAAGGGAATCCTGCCCAGTCACGAGCGCAACCTCTCGCTGGTCCCCTCGTCGATCAACCTGGCGGGCGCCGAGCTGGAACTGGCTGGCATGGACCACCGTGAGTACGTTCTTCAGAGCCGCTTGGCTTCCCTGGACGGATCCTGGGATTACATCATCATCGACAGCCCTCCGTCGCTGGGTCTTCTGACTCTCAACACGCTGACAGCAGCCCACGAAGTCATCATCCCCATCCAGAGTGAATACTACGCACTGGAAGGGCTTA
>Ga0209881_1000031_pt1 | contig 39497 bp, 38 predicted proteins | sample PersoiDNA2013193_FD_185804 | JGI IMG/M metagenome (GOLD analysis project Ga0209881, IMG submission 185804) | Permafrost soil microbial communities from the Arctic, to analyse light accelerated degradation of dissolved organic matter (DOM) -... | ecosystem: Environmental > Terrestrial > Soil >... | reverse complement strand
AACGGACGTGGAGGGGACGTAAGACCGGCCGGGAACGGCGGGCAGACTTCTGTGAAGCGTCAACCGGATTTGGCATAGGATGCCATATTTCGGGGAACGGTAACACCAAGGCAGGCCTGTCTCCTGTGGAAGCCACGCCACTGGTCATATGACACCCGTGGCGATACAATTTGGAATGCCAATCCCGGCGACACCTTCGCGGTGGCGCTTTTCGTAGGACACGATCGAACCGTTGGCGAGGGGATTGAATCTTGAAGGGTAAGTATCTAAAAGGAAAGACCATAGAATATGACGGTTCATCGAGGGTGCAGAACGCGACGATGGACTCGACCAAGGTACGGCCTGTTTTATGATCCTTGAGAGGAAGTGAGAGTTGGAGACCAGCGGAAACGTCGAGGAGATATTCGACTCGGTCCAGGGAGAAGGGTTACTCATCGGGTCGAGGCAGGTATTCATCCGCCTGGGAGGCTGCAACCGCGCCTGCTCGTTTTGTGATACCCCCCAGGCGAGGCGTCCCGTTGCGACCTGCAGGGTCGAGACGAAAACCGGGAGCGGCCGTTTCGATTACCTGCCCAATCCCCTCAACGTGGACGAGGTTATGAGGGTAGTGGGACGGCTCTGGTTCTCGGGCCACCACTCGGTGTCGGTGACAGGCGGAGAGCCGCTGGTGCAGGCCGGTTTTCTGCGGGCCCTGCTGCCGGCGATTATATCGGAGGGACATAAGGTATATCTCGAGACGAACAGTACCTGTCCGGATGAGCTACCTGACCTTTTTCCCAGCATCGAGTATGTCGCAGCCGACATCAAACTCTCATCCTGTACCGGAGAGCCCAACAGGTTCGATGAGAACCTCGAGTTCCTCAAGAAGTGCGATGTCCCGTTCATCTTCGTGAAAATAGTCGTGACCAATGAGGTTGACGTCGACGAGTTCATCGAAGCGCTGCGGCTCATTTCAAGCTCCGGCAAATCGCCGACCGTCGTTATTCAGCCCGTCACCGGCAGGAGGGGAGAGATCGGTATCGGAGGCCTGCTCCTCCTGGATCTCCAGCAGAAGGCTTTGGATATCCATCCGGACGTGAGGGTCATCCCTCGCGTCCAACAGATCCTGCGGATCGCCTGAGTTCCCTTCTCATCTTCGCCGCCGCTAGAGCAAACGATAATGCTACCAGTGTCGCCTGTGAGACTGTCGAAGCGAACGGCCCGGCCTGCATCTGTGGAAGGGTCTCATTATGGGTAGGGAAGAGATAAGTCTTCCTGTCCACTTCCTTGAAAAGCTTTCTCAGGAGCTCGACGTCGGGCAGTGCCGCCCCGATGGCGCCGTAGAGGGCACATCTCCGGGGGTCGAGCTTACGGGCGGTTTTTGAGGAGGCGATCGAGGAGATCAAGGCCACCCCCAGCATGCTGTCCATCACGTACCCCGTATCGGAATCGGGATCATGATGAGGGGCTACGTCAAGCGGTACATGGCTTGCTGCGCATACAAGAAACGCCGGCAGGGGTCTACCGATGAGGAAGCCCCAGGCGGCGCCGGTAGCGGTGTGCGTGATCCAGTGCAACGGCCCTCCAGGTTTTGTCTCGACTTATTGATGTATTGTACAGGAGCGCGGGGATTATCAGGTGGTGCTTGACCGGAGAGCACTCACTGTTTACTTTGAAGCAGTTCAGGCATGGATGAGATGTAAATGATGTTCGAGGACTGGAAAGCTTACGCGATAGCCGGGAAGAAGGTGACCGAGGACCTGGCGCGTCTCGACCCTCAACAGGTTGCCTCCGAAAGGGGCGTGTCGTTCGACAGCGGCACCGGGGGTATAAAGCAGTTGCTCGATTCATAGAAGAACATATAAAGTTGTTTTTCATCAAATCCCCCTTGTTTACGCTTTCGTGTCTTTTAGTAAACGACCAAACGAGCTGGAAGACAATACCTCGAATTCAACGTAAAGGTAAACGTCTGGAGGCTGAAAAGTTGGTGAAGAATTACTGAAAAATAAGGCTTGTTAGTCGAGTCAGTCTAAATAAGGCGGAAAAACTCCGTATCACCGTTTTGTCAATATTAGTGGGTCTCAACCACCCAGATCTACACCCACGTCGTCAACGAAGACGTAAAGCGGGCTATGCAGGGATCTTAGAAGGAAGCCTCAGTCCGAGTACCCCCCGATGGTATCCGTCCCCGCACCCCTGTTGTTCCAGTACATGGCGCGCTCCACCATTATCTTCTTGCCCGTCGTCTTGCAGGTGACCATGATGGCGGCGCGGCCGGCGATGCCGGAGTGTGACAGCATGTTGAACGTGCGCCGCGAGTTGGCGCCTACGGTCTCCGTCTTTGTGACGTTCCCCTGTCCGTCGGGGGTGAGGTAGCTGATATCAACCTGCACATCAGTATCGTTTGTGTTCTGCACCAGCGTCCAGGTCTCCCTCCCGTCCGAGGACTGCCCGTCGGGCAGGTAGAAGGTGGTGTGGGGCGAATCCATGCCGATGGAGTCGTGGCACGCCTCGCCGGTGCCGTTGTTCCAGTACATGGCGCTTTCCGCAATGATGGGCTGGCTTCCATGCACTTTGGTAGAGAGGTCTCTGTTCGATACGTCTATCCTGTAGCCGTTGGCGGGCTTTATGTCGTTCAACCTCACGGTCTTGCGTGAGTTTGCACGCATCTGGAAGGTCTCTTGAGTCTTCGCTCCAGATGGCGTCATGTAGGTAATGGTCACGTCTGTCGTGGTTTTCTGTGGGTTCTGCACGAGCACGTATGTGGTGAACCCCCAGGCCGTCGTGCCCTCCGCCAGGTAGTAGTCCGTTGCAGGTGACGTGGTACCTATTGAGTCGTGCCCCTCTCTTCTGTTGTGGCGGTACATCGCCCTCTCGGGTATCACCGGCACGGTGCTCTCTACCTTGATGCTGGCGTCCTTAGAACCTATGTCGTCGGCCATGTTGAAGGTCTTGCGGGAGTTCGCGGGTACCTGCTTGGTGACCGTCTTCGGTCCCTCTCCCTCTATCATGTAGGTTACATTGCAGGTAGCTTCAGAAGGGTTCGGGTTCTGGATCAAGAGCCAGCACTCGAAGTCCCAGGCTGAGCTTCCCTCAGCCAAGTACCAGGCTGTAGCTGGAGAGGTGACTCCCACCGAGTTGTGAGCTTCCTCTGAGGCAGCTCCGGTACCGGTCCAGGTCATCGTCCTGTCAACCGCTATTGTCTTTTTCTCCCTGCAGTTCACCATGGTGGAGAAGTCCTGGTTTCCCAACGTGTTCTTGGGGGAGACGGTGGCCTGTGAAAGGGGAGGCATGTACAAGGTGGGACCGGGTACCGCCCCCCAGCCCATCATGTAGGTGATGTCCGCGTTCACAGCGGTGTCGTTCGGGTTCTCAATAGTTATGTAGGCATTGAACCCCCAAGCGGTAGAGCCTTCTGCAAGGTACCAGGTGGAGCTTGCGGTCTGGTCCTGGGCGATATTGATAGCGAAGGTGACCACCACGTCGTGGGTCTCGGTGACGTTGTTGATAGTGTAGTTAGTGGTAGGGGTAGGAGTGACCGGACTGCCGTTGTCGGTCACCGAGGCGGTGTGGCAGCCGCTGTCGGGGGTTATGTTTATGGTGGCGTTATTCCCTTCTACAACCGTCTGTGAGGCAGGAAGTGCTTTACCGTGTACACCTGATACAGAAACAGAGACCGTGTAGGCATTTTTGGTTACGTCTGAAAGGGCCGCGTAGTAGGACGCCTTGACGGCGGTGAAATCCTGGTAGCCGGCGACCACGGCGGGAGCGACCGAGACGATGCCGGCGGCCGTCCAGCCCGCGGTGCCCGTCGCCGAACGGCGGACGAAAAGCCCGTGGCCGTTGAACGCTGAACCGACATAAAGCCTGATGGCCACGGGGTCGCTAAAGTCGAGGTCTTTGCCGGTTATGCCGAAGCGAAGGGCGGCGCGGGCGATAGCGCCGTCCGCGAATCCCGATAGGGTACCCGGGTCAACGTAGACGGTCTGCAGGTCGGCAGTGTTTATGTTGCCTCCGCCCGTCGGGGTAATCGACGTACCGGTGGGCAGGACGATGCAGTGGGTGACGCTCCCCGAGGTCACATTGATGCTCACCGCGTCTACGGCCTTCAGATAAGGCGTGGAAGCATTGGTCGCGTTCACAGGTATGGCGAAAAGTCCGGGGAAGGCCATGAGAGGAGTGACCTGCGATGGGAAGCTCACGATCTCCGTCAGGTCCGAGTTGGTGCACCACGGGTTGAACGTCGCGCCATTGCTAACGATATCACCGGTGCCGTGCGGGTTGGAGGGATTGGTCGGCCCGTACATCGCTCCCCACCAGTTCTTCGCCGCGTTCGCGGTGGAAGCGAGCTGGTTATCCAAGCCGTAGTTGGCGTTGCCGAATATCCTGTTCAGCTGCACATCGGGAGCGACTGCCGGTTTGGTCACGAAGTAGTCGGGGTCGGGAGCGGTGACCAGGACACCGGTGCCGCACAAGGTTATTGTGTTGCCTCTCACGTTGGCGGGGTAAGGGTCGCTGCACGAGATCCCCTTGGCTATTCCCGGGGTGCCGGACCCGTTTATTTGGTTGTTCAAGACCTGGATCGAATCGTGGGAATCGCCACGCAGCTCGATGCCCAGGTCCTTGGTGTTCTCGATGCGGTTGTTCACCAGCTGCGTCGCCATGACGTCCCGTTGAAGGGATATGCCCGCAGCCCTTGGCTGGGGGCACGAGATGTCGTGGATGTAGTTGTCGTGGACGTTTACCAGGTTGGCGGGCATGGAAGGCCCGTTGCCCCAGATGCATATGCCGTTGGCCCAGACGACGCCGGCGCTGCCCGTATGCTTTATGTTGTATATCTCGTTGTTGTTGACCTCCACCGGCCCGCTCCCGCCGTCCCGGAACCCAATGTTGATGCCGACCCTGCCATACAGCCCACACGCGGTGTTAGGGTCTCCGATGTCGTGGATTATGTTGTGGTGGACCCTCACTTTCCACGGGGCGCCGGAAGGGGGCTCGATGACGATGCCCGAGGCGTCGCCGGCAAAAGAGGGGTTGGTCACGGTGAAGCCGGTGAACTCGACGTCATGAGTGCTTATCCGGACAGGGTAGTCACCGTTGATGATGGTGGTCGACGCTCCTGCGCCTACAACCTTGAGCGACTTGCTGATGTCGAGAGACTCGTTGTAAGTGCCAGCCGCGACGTTTACGATATCGCCTTTTTTCTTGACTGCAGCGTCACCCAGCATCGCGGTGATCGTTTTCTTCGGTCCCTCCGGAAACGTTCCGACCGTCGGCGACGTCCCATCGAAGGTGTCGCTTCCCACCGTGGCGTCGACGTACCAGTTAGCCACGGCCGCACGGACCGTGACTTCTGTCATCATCACCGCCAGCATACCCGCCATGAGCGCGAGGGCTACAATTATTGTCCCCGCTATGAGCTTTCTACTTGCACCGGATATGCCTATTCCCCTTTCGGTTATTCATTTCTCCAACATCCCCCATATGCTTTCTCCAACATCCCCCATATGCCTCCTCCAACGCCGGTATTGTACCATGATTTGAGCCTTTCCGGCATGGTTGGCTGGATTCTGCGGCGTGCTCACCGACTGACCTCTCCATGTCACCTCCAGGCCTCGTGTTTTCCCGTTGTCTAGAGACAGTTGTCCCGCATGTGGATTTATCAGTCTTCATGCGTTCATCTTTCACAAGCTCAAGGCCGGCGCCCTTGCGCATGCCCTCCCCATGCGGTGAATTCTCGATAGCATCGACCGGAACAGCCTTTCAGGTACCGCGACCTCAGCCATCTGGAAGACGGTCATCCTGGAGTGACTGATAATCCTGGCTCCAATCTTGACGAGCTTGAGTTGTATGCTCGAAAGCGACCAGTGTGACACCTCTTTCGGGAGCGCGAACCGACGGAGGAAGTTCCCGAGGTTGTAGGCGAGAACGAACAGGGCGAGACGGACCTGATTAGACACATACTTCGTGCAGGAGAGCCTGGTCCATGTGAGGGCAAGCTTGCCCTCCTTGATGTTCTGTTCACATGTGCCCCGCCTGTTGTAGAAGTGGACGACGGCTTCAGGTGAGGACGACATGTTCGTCACGATGAAACCGATTCGGGGGAACAGCTCATCGATATGCCACTCAACCTTGGCTATTACCCGCCGGGACTTCTTCCAGGAGGCGGCCCGGTATGAAAAGTCATGGAAGAAAACCTTCGGCTTTCTGGAGGGTCTGCCCACCGGGCGGGTCATCAGGTGCTCTATCTCCCGGTGGAGGTTGTTGTTCGCCTTGAGCCTGATGGCATAGAGGATTCCCTTGTCCTCCAGGTACTCGTAGATGTCGGGTATCGCGAAGGCCGCATCCCCCCTCAGGTAGAGCTTCTTATCCATCGCCTTGTACCCGTCCACTATGGGGGAGAGAAACTCCCGCCATCCGTCAGCGGAGTGGACGTTGCCCGGCCTCAGTACCGCCTCCCTCGCAGTCACCGTAGTTGTTGAAGCAGAACAGAGGATGATAGCAAGTGGAGCAAAAATGCCCATTATAGGCCGAGCCCTCCTGGTTGCCGTGGACGGGTGATTCCGAGCTGTCAATGTCGAGTATTACCTTCTTGGCCTTGGAGCGGGACACCGCCCTTTCTACCCATGCGCTGTTGAGGGAGGAGAGGGCATCAATGTTCTGCTCTTGAGTAAGGATATCCGTCTCGAAGCGGGACACCGTTCCTGAGCTTGCAGCCGTTCTATCGAGCGCCCTCTTGCCGATGACCGCCCTCATCGCCGGGTCGCGGGATAGCCCCTTGTGGTCGTTAGTGTCTTCGTAGCCCGCCAGCCTCGCATACACCGACTGGCGAAGCAGTCCCGGTATCTGGTGCTGTATGTTCTTTCCGGTCCTCTTGTCTTCTATCAAGTCAGCGGCCATCTCGGTGAGCCCCATCATCTCGTCGAGCTCTCTTACCACGAGCAAACCCGCGTCAGTCGTTATCTTCGCTCCCCGGAATTCCAGCCTCAGACGGCGGTCGAAAAACAGCTTCAAACCGGTGTTTTTGCTTTCACCCGTAGGGTTTTCTCTCATTGGAACCTCGCATTGCCGGAATTGCCCATTCTAATGCGTACTTCAGCAATGCAAGCTTATTGTTCTTCCTCTTTCAAATGAATAATGTGGGATAAATGCTTGACCTTTTGTCCCTGGGATTGCGGGAAAGACGGAGAAGATAATTCCTGTCACAGGCTGCTGGTAAAGTAACAGAGGAAGCCGAATCCGGCGAGAATCAAGCCGGGTTCGGTGTGGAGGCTCGCCGGGAGTTCCCCGGAGAGGATAAACGGACGTGGAGGGGACGTAAGACCGGCCGCATCAAGCCGGCAGACCCCCGGGAAACGTCAACCGGATTTGGCATAGGATGCCATATTTCGGGGAACGGTCGTTCCAACTGATGGGTTGACCCCGGCCGTGTCACTTTGTTGCAGGCTTCAGCGCGCTCTCGGAATACGTGCACTCGGGGTCCCACAGGAGCCACTCGTCGACCCCCGCTTCGTGAGCCGCGTCGATCTGCCGGCGCACCATGTCGGGGGTGTAAGTGACCCTGAGGCTGAAGTCCTGCAGCCACGGCCGCAGCCTGGCCGGAGCGCCCTTGGTCACCGTCTTGAAGTCCTCGAGTGACTTGTACACGATGTCGTGCGGATTGTGCTCGGGGCTCTTGATCTTGTACTCGCCGGTGTTGTAGTGCGAGGGGTAGACCATGGGAGATATGTAATCGGTATGCTCCGCGATCGACCGCACCCTCTGGCCTATACCCATCTCTCCCTGATTGCTGGCCGCGAGGCCGAAAACGTCGGCGGATATAAAGACGTTGTAAGGGGCGAGCTTCTCCCTGGCGTAGCTGAGGAACCCGTCTATGACCTCGCCCGGGGTGCGGCCGTCCTGGTGCGGGTACAGGGCTGTGGACGTATTACCGTCGGAGGGGAACCTCACGTAGTCGAACTGGACCTCGTTGAAGCCTGCCCTGGCGGCCGCCTCTGCGACGGCCAGGTTGTAGTCCCATACCTCCTTTGAATACGGGTCCACCCAGACCCCCTGGCTCCAGGGGCCGCCGTACTTGTCCTGCACGGAGAGGTCCGGGCGCCCGTCCGCCAGTATGGGGTCCTTGAACGTAACGATGCGGCATATCGTGTAGATGTCGCGGAAACGCATCTTGTCCACGATGCCGTCGATATCTTCGATATAGTTTTTCGCGCTTCCGATCTTCTGGGCGATCTCGTTGTCTATGTCGAAACTTATCTGGCCGTACTCATCCTTGAGGTCTACCTCCAGCGCGTTCAATTCCGTGCGCTCGACCAGGCCGATTATCTTGTCCATGTTGGGGTCGCTTCCGGCTATGGAAATCGAGACATGCGCGCCTTTTGCATCCGGTGGCTTCTGGGTCACGACGAACGTGTTCGATTGATTGCCCGCCCTGTCGGACGCCGTGATTTTCAGGCTCTTCTCGCGGGTGGCGGCCTCGGTGCTCGAGAACCTCCCCTTCGAGCTGACAGGTAACTCTTTGCCGCTGACCGTGACAGCCGTCCCCGGATCGGTCTCTCCGGTGAAGCGGATGTTGACCTGGTCGGACCCCTTGACCTCGCTGATGCTCTTCTTGGTGATGACGAGCTTCGGGGGAGCGGTGTCAACGGTGAAGGACCAGGCCGCGCTGCGTTTCCCCGTGAGGCCCCCGCTCTTGAGGGAAACGCTTGCCTGGTGCTGACCATCCGGAAGGACGAGTTTACAGGTGATCACCTTGTCCTCGAGGCTCGTCTTTGGCGTTAAGTCCTTGCCGTCCACTTCGAACGTGAGCTCGCCGGGTTTGAAGCCCTTGTTGAGGGTAGCCCTCACGTCCACGTTCGGGTTGTTGAGGAAGCTACCCGGGGTGGGACCCAGGCCCCCGATCGGTGAGGGGAGCATAACGAAGAAGAAATATATGAGGAAGGCCACCACGCCGGCGCAGACTAGCAAGATCAGCAGGTGGATACCCCTGACCCTGCTGCGACGTCTTTCGGCAGGGCCGGGCGCCGGTTTTCCAGCCCTCCTTGAGGATCTGTTCTCATGGCTCGCCACCTTGTCCAGCTCCGGGAACGAAAGCGTACGCCGTTTTCCGCCCCAGAACGCCTCGCCGCTGCCTCTCCTGTCTGAGAATATGCGCTTTCGTGCCATCTTCTAACTCCGGTTTATCAAGGCGGTATACAAGGTATCAGTATCCAATGTAGCTGAGGCCGGACGGCAGCTTGCCCGGGAGCAGACGGTTCTCCATGTAGGCCGGTGCGCATATCGTACTGGGGTCACCGTCGCTTATGAACTTGAGTTCCGGGTGCTTGTCGAAGTACCTGAGCCAGTAGTCGGAGCCTTCGGCGCCGGAGCCGCTCGTGGGATTGTCGTCCATCGCCTGGACCCGGGGGATGACCTTTCCCGGGTTCTTGTACTGGTACATGGGATAAAAAGGCTCCGAGCCGACCAGCAGAGCCCAGTTGTTGTGGTACCTGGTCCCATCGTAAGAGCCGTCGTACATGAGTTCCTTGTTCTTCGGTTCAGAGCCGTGGGGCAGGCACAACACGTCGAGCTTGACCTTCGGGTTGATGCGCTTCATTTGCTTGACGGGTCCGGCTATCTCTTTTTGCACTGTATCGTCGCTTACCAGTCCAAGGGATGGATGGTTGGTAGTATGGTTGCCGAATTCGAAGCCCTTGTTATAAAGGTAGTTCAACTTCTGCTTCACGTACTTGGGCTGGTCGAAGAGGTTAGGGAGGAAACTGAAGATTGCCGCGTACCCGAAGTCGGAGTGCTTCTTGTAGAAGTCACTCATCATACCGAGCGCGCACTCCGGGTCCAGTACCGTATTGCCGCCCTCTTTCAGGTACCTGAACTGGCCCTCGGTCGAGTCGTCGAAGCTGAACAAGACCGGGGTCGTGCCCGCGGGGACGTCGATTTTCCCACGCATCAGGTCGTGGAACTTCACAAGGCGGTATCCTTTCTGGTACAGGGTCTCGAGGTCCCTCTTGAAGTTCTCTATGCTGCGGGTGTAGTCGCTTTCCTTGTCCTCGATGCGGTGGTACTCGAGGACCATGACCATTCCCATCTCGTTCGGTTTTACTCCCTTGTCCAGGAGCGCCTGCACGGTGTCGCGGGCGTTCGCGGGCTTCTTGGCGCCGCCGCATCCCGACGCGGCCAGACAGGCGCAGGCCAGGGCCGCGATGGCAAACAGTATTCTCGTAGACCTTTTTGTACGGTTCACTTTCTTCCCGGTGATAACCCTTGCCGGCGGTCTATGGGCTCTTAGGACCAATGATGGACCATTATTATCCCTTTTTTGGACATTATTGGCAATCAAAGCCCGTTATCCCTCCTAGGCTAAAACGGTTGATGGCCTTGGGTGGGGCCGCCTGCCGCTGATATGATCTTGTCGTCGCAGCAACAGGAGGTATTCCAATGTACCTGAACATTTCCCATGACATTCAAAGAGCGCATAAGGGTCACTATCGACCACGGCCTCAACAACCTGCTGCCGGCCGTCTACGACGGGGCGGCGTACTGGTACCGGGAGGAGCCGCACGAGGCGTTCTACGAGCTTCCGGGTTACAGGGAAAGGCATGTCGCCGGGAACAACCGCAACAGGCTGATAATGACCGCGCCGCTTTCATACGCCGCCCTCGTCTGGTATCTTTTCAGGTGGTTGAAAAGAAGATCGTCCGGCTAGAAGATAATTGTGATATCCTTTTGTTGGCCTGGACGAGATTTGCTAGGGAGGTTTCATGGTCGACATACGAAAGGCGACATTGTCTGACGAAGAGGACGTGGCCATCCTCATCCGAGAACTTGCCGAGGCGATCGGGGTAATAGGCGACGTCAACCCCGTGTCATGGTATAGCACCTTGAGGAAGATGCTCGCATCCCCCGAATGGACTTTCCTGCTCGCCGAGGAAGGCAAGAAGAAAGTCGGCCTCCTCGTCCTTTTGATCCTCCCTTCGCTGTACCACGGCGGCTCGTTCGCTGCCATCACCGAGATCGTCGTCTCGAAGGGCGCCCAGGGAAAGGGCATGGGGAGACGTCTTGTCGAAGAGGCGAAGATGCTGGCCCGCTCCCTCGGTTGCGCCCAGCTCGACGTGAGCGTAGAGGTGGATAACGAGAAGGCCGTCGGGTTCTACAAGAAGCTCGGCTTCGAGCAGAAGCATGCCGACTTCGGGATGAAGCTCTAGACCGTATTCGCCCAGTATTCCTCGTCGTACTCCGCTAGCTGGAAGAGCACACCGAAAGAATCCCTGGGGCTTATGTAGGCCTCCTTCCAGTGCGGATCTTCATTCTTGACATCAAGGACTTTGATTCCCTTTTCCTGCAGGAAGGATACAGCTTCGTCGAGGTCTTCCACCTGGATCGTCACGTGGTGCAGCCCCTCACCGTGTTTTTCGATGAACTTGTTGATGAAGTTGTCCGGGTCCGCTGAGCTCACCAGTTCGATCATGCCCAGCTCGCCGACGAGGAAATATGCCCAGTTGAATTGCTGGCCTCTGTATTCCCAGCTATCGTCGAGTATCTTGCGCGCGCCCAACATGTCGGTGAGGAAGCGCGAGGCTGAATCCTTGTCCTTGACCGCTATCCCTACATGGTCGATCTTCTTGACCTTCACGATGGCTCCTTTCAGGACCGATGCTATATTTCGATGCATCAAGATTAGCATATTAACACGCGCCTTTTGGGAATATCGACCGTGACCCCAGGGCGGGTACCGCAGCTGCGAAGCCGAATATTTTCTCATCCTTTTTGCTAGAATCAGGAAATGAGCAACCGAAACAAGGGAGCTGGCGATGAAAAGACTTTTCGATGACATCACTCAGACCATCGGTAACACGCCGCTCGTCCGGCTCAACCGGGTGACAGCAGAAGCGAAGGCCGTCGTCTACGCGAAGCTGGAGTCGTTCAATCCCCTGTCAAGCGTAAAGGACAGGATAGGGATCTGCATGATCGCCGACGCGGAGGAGAGGGGCCTAATCGATGAAGAGACCACGATAGTGGAGCCGACGAGTGGGAACACCGGTGTCGGCCTCGCGTTCATCTGCGCCGCGAAGGGCTACAGGCTTGTCCTCGTCATGCCGGATTCAGCGAGCTTGGAGCGGAGGCAGATCCTCGTGATCCTCGGGGCCGAGCTGGTCCTGACGCCGGGAGCGGAGGGGATTCCCGGGGCCATTCGAAAGGCGGAGGAGATCGCCGGGAGCATCAAGGGAAGCTTCATGCCCCAGCAGTTTGCAAACCCAGCGAACCCCCGCACGCACAGGGAGACGACCGCTCGGGAGATCTGGGATGACACGGACGGCGAGGTCGACATCCTCGTGTGCGGCGTGGGGACCGGCGGCACCCTGACCGGCGTCGCTGAAGTCCTGAAGGGCAGAAAGCCCGGGCTTCAAGTGATCGCGGTTGAGCCTGAGGGTTCACCGGTGCTCTCGGGCGGGTCGCCAGGGCCCCACAGAATCCAGGGAATCGGCGCCGGTTTCGTCCCGGAAGTGCTCAGGACGGACCTGATTGATGAGGTCGTGACAGTCTCAGATGATGACGCAGGGAAGATGACGAGGGACCTGGCCCGCAGGGAGGGGATCCTCGCGGGCATCTCTTCGGGCGCGGCGGCGTGGGCCGCGGTCGATGTCGCAAGAAGGCCGGAGAACGAAGGGAAGCTTATTGTAGTGGTGCTCCCGGACACGGGAGAGCGCTACCTCTCGACCTGGGTCTTCCAGGAGTAGGGGTTTAGACCGGGCTCTTAGCCCGGTTCACCGATCCCGGCTTGAGAGGCCTGGCTAAAAGGATTCCGGAATTCACGATAATTGACTTTCCCTTGTAGCCGCGGGCCTCGACCAGCGTGACCATGCCGGCTTCGAGCGGAAGCGGGTCCTGGGGCTTGCGCGATTGCTTGAGTGCAATCCAGTGGCACGGCTGGCCGCCGGTCACCGGCTCCAGCTCTGCAGGAGACTCATCGGTGTCAATGATGACTACATCGTATCCTATGATGCAATTGAAGAACCCGAGCGACCTCTCCATGTCCGGTACGCCGATGGTTACGTGGCTGAAGCCTCCCACCCTCCGCTTACCGCCTGCGGCTTTCAGCCCCGCCGTCACGAGCAGCTCGAGGATAAGACCTTCCGGGTCACGCAGGAATGCCGTCTTCCAGGTACCGCTCTGCGCGACCTCAAACTCAATAACGGGAGTGATAAACCGCGCCCCTTTCCCCTCGAGGATGCCTACCAGTTCCTCGAGCCGCTAGGCCTTCAGGCTGGAAGCCAGGTATCCGATGTCGCCCAGTGGACCTCCTCTGGGAGCGGCCTGGGCGGTGTGGAGAGATGCTGGATCAGTTCTATGGCCCCTCCACCGGAGAGGTTCATCGCCATGATAGTGCTAAGGCGGGCGGTTTCCCCGATGATCGGGGTCATCTGTTCGAGCACTTCTTCCTGTTCGTCGAGTTTTATCGAGAAGCCAAGGACCTTCTTGTAAAAAACCACAGGGACGTTTGATGTCGGAAGTGCCGATGCCCACGTGCTGGAATGCTTCTATCGTGGCTGCCACCCTTGTCCCTGGATGGATACCGGTTATTTCATCAAAAGAGGATGAATCTGCGAGGTACAACTGACGGTGATATTCAAGGAAAGTTACGCCGAAAGGGCTCGGCGCAAGAACTCGGTAGCCTCGGCGACCTTTTCCTCGAGCGGCGCCTGCTCATCGGTCGGGCCCGCGACCTGGCTTACCCTCTCGATGAGGCCCATCACGGCGTAAGCCGCGACGTCAGGGTTGAGCTTGCGGATAACGCCTTGTTCCATTCCCCTGTTGAGCGCTACCTTTAAGCCGGCGTGGACCAGCTTGTAGATATCGCGGTACTTCTCCTGGATCATGCGGTCGGTGGAGCCTATCTCGAGGATACACATGAGGTATATGGATTCGTGTTTTTGAAGGATCTTGAGTGCCGGCTCGACGCAGTTCAATATCGCCTCGAGCCCGTTCTTGGCGCCGCGGATGACCCCGGTGAATGCCTCGTTTGTCTCGCGGAGTATTTCGTCGAGGATCGAGATCAAGATGGAGCGCTTGTTGTCGAAGTACCAGTATATCGTCCCCTTCGCCACTCCTCCCATCGCGGCGAGGTCCGCGACAGTCGTGGCGTAGTAACCTTTTTCGGCGAAGACTTCCGAGGCGGCATCCATGATGAGCTTCCGCTTGTCGAGCGCCAGCTTGCTTCCGGCGGCGGTCCCCTTGACACCCGTGAAGTCCTCGGGCGGAAGAACTTCCGGCCAGCCGAGCTCACCCCTGCTGACCATTTCCTTTATCTGGGAGAGCGACATTCCCTTCTCTCGCTGCAGCACCCTGATGGATGTGACCATGTCGATGTAGCCGGGGTCGTAGTAGGCCATGTTCGGGGCGGACTTTTGAGGCGGGGGGAGCAGGCCCTGCCGGACGTAATAGTTTATGGCGGAGGTGGAGACGCCGGTCCGGCGTGACAGTTCTCCGACTCTAAAAAGCTCTTTCGTCCCGGCATTGATCATGTTATTCACCGTTCAGAGCATAAAGTATTTACCGATCGCTGGTCAAAATATTATTTTAAAATTCGTAAAGCTTCATTCTGCTTGTAATAATAGAATTTCTGCTCAGGTGAGCGGTAACTTATCGATGTGAAAGGGGTGGAAGTATTGAAGGCTATACAGTTCGACTTCGCTATACCTAAGTGGGCATACTCTCAGGTTGCGGGAAGGATAAGCAAGAAGGAATTCTACGGACCGCGATCGATGATCAAATACAGGGACGTGCCGGAGCCCGGGATAAGGGGTCCACGGTGGTTGAAACTGCGAAATATCCTCTCCGGCTTTTGCGGGAGCGACCTCGGCCTCGTCCTGCTGCACGACCACCCAACCAACGAGGTCTTCTCCTCCTATCCTTTCACCATCGGACATGAGAACTGTTCGATTGTCGAGGAGGTCGGAAGCGACGTCAAGGGTTTCAAGAAGGGCGACCGGGTGGTGCTGGACGGTATCCTCGGTTGCGCGGTACGGGAGATCGATCCGCCCTGCGGCGCCTGCGCGAGTGGTTTTCCGGGCAACTGCGAGAACTTCGCCGAGGGCGACCTTTCGGTGGGAATGTTCACCGGGTTCTGCGCCGACACCGGCGGCGGGTGGAGCAAGTATTATCTTGCCCACGAGAGTCAGGTTTATAAGATCTCCGACAAGGTCACTGACGAGCAGGGGGTGATGATGGAGACGCTCTGCTCCTCACTACATCCCGTATTCGAGGGAATGCCCGAGAGCGGCCAGAAAGTGCTCGTCATCGGCTGCGGCGTGATCGGGACGGGTGTGATTGCCTCTATAAGGGCGCTCGGCATCGACTGCCATATCACCGGCATAGAGCCTATCCCCCTGAACCAGGAAAAAGCGCGGGAGAAGGGCGCGGACGAGATCATAGACCCGACGAAAGAGGACGTCTATGAGCGGACACGCCAGCTCACCGGCGCCCATGTTTACAAGCCGACGCTCGCGAAGCCCGTATGCATGGGAGGTTTTAACCGCGTGTTCGACTGCGTCGGCTCGACGGATACCATAAACGAGGCCTGCCGGTTGGCGGCCGGCAGGGCGAAGATAGTCATAATCGGAATCCAGATACCGAGGACCATAGACTGGACCCCTATCCGGATGAAGGGCTTAACCGTAATCGGCGACTACGGATACGGGGTCGAGGACTACCATGGGAAGCGGCTTACCACGTTCGAAATTGCCATAGACCTTGTTACGAAGGGAAAGGTCGACCTCTCCGACCTGATAACACACCGCTTCAAGCTCGACCAGTACAAGGAAGCCATCGAGGTCAACATGAACAAGGCGGCGCACGGGGCGATAAAGACGATCTTCGACCTTTCAGACCAGTGATGTGTCATTCGTGCCAGGCACCGTTTGACGCAAAAAACAAGACCTGACCCCAACCTGGTGATAGAATAGCGTTTGCTCAAAACAGAGGGAACAAGGAGGCTGAGATGGCAAAGATCACGGGTGGAGAGCTTCTTGTGAAGTGCCTTGTGAACCAGGGCGTGACGAAGGTTTTCGGGATCCCTGGCGGGCAGTTAACCACCTTTATAGACGCAATCGCGCGGCTGGGGCCGGAGGAGGGGATAGAGTTCGTCATGACGCGGCACGAGTCGGCCAACGCTTACATGGCGGACGCATGGCATCGTGTTACGGGTGGTCTCGCGGTCTGCACGGGGACCATCGGACCGGGTGCGTCTAATATGATCGGCGGGATGGAAGCGGCGAATTCGGACAACATCCCCCTGCTCGCAATCACCCCGCAGATACACACAGACCGTTCCTACCCGTTCAAGGGTTCGCAGCAGCAGCTCGACCAGATGACTCTCTATAAACCAGTGACGAAGTGGAACGCGCTGGTCAACAGGTGGGATCGCATCCCCGACCTGGTCGCATGGGCTGTGCGTGAGGCTTTCTCTGGTAAACAGGGCCCTGTCCACCTCGATATACCGGTTGATGTTCTCTTCGAGACCGGCGATGAGGAAAGCGTACGGATAGCCCCTCCTGAGAAAACGCGCAACACCAGCCGCCCTAATGGCGATTCCGACATGATACAGAAAGCTGCCGACCTGCTGGCCAAGGCAGAGCGCCCCACTATACACGTCGGTGCGGGGATACTGCGGAGCGAGGCATGGGACGAGCTTCGCGAGCTCGCCGAGTACCTCTGCTGCCCCGTCATTACGACGACGGGTGCCCGAGGGGCGATTTCCGAAGAGCATCCACTATGCCTACTTCCGGCAATGGGCGGGGCCATTATGTCCCAGTCGTCTGCGGACGTTGTTCTAGTTATCGGATGCACCTTCTCGGAGACGGATTACTGGGGAAAGCCGCCCTACTGGGGCACACCTGATGAGCAAAAAATCGTTCAAGTTGACATCGACCCGGGCTCCATGGGCTTGAACCGGGAGGTGGAGGTCGGCATACTCGGCGATGCGAAAGCGGTTCTGGCGCAGCTGCTCCAGGCGGTGAAGGATATCATGCCCAAGCAGGAGTCCCGGGAGTCCACTACCACTATGCAGAGTATAGATAAGACGGTGAGGGAAGGTATCGAGGAGATGGCCGCCTCCGATGCCATGCCCATCCACCCTCTGCGCATGATTAAAGAGGTCCGCGAATTCTTCGGCGAGGAAGCGAACTGGGCTCTGGACGGGGGTAACATCACCCTCTGGGGTATGCTGGGAGGTCGGGTCTATCGGCCGCGCTCCTATTTGTCGCACACCACGGGGGCCTCGGGCCACCTGGGAGGTGGTGTCTCGATGGCACTGGCGGCTAAGATGGCACAGCCGGACCGCCCCGCGTACGTGCTGACCGGTGACGGGGCGTTCTTGTTCTCGGTCATGGAGCTCGAGACCGCGTCGCGCCTCGACCTACCGGTCGTGACCGTCATCGGCAACGACCGCGCCTACGGGATGATCAAGGGTGCGCAGGACATGGCCTTCGAGAAACGCTATTGCGGTGTCGACTTCTCCGATATACGGCTGGACAGGGTAGCGGAGGGCATGGGCTGCTTCGGCATAAGGGTTACCGATCCGGGTGAGATCAAGCCGGCTCTAGAAAAAGCCGTGGAATCCGGCAGGCCCGCGGTGCTCGACGTCGTGCTCGACTGCTCGGCAAACCTGCTACCACCGGCGCTCGGCGTGATTTGCGCCATCTGGCTGACCGGCTGTGAGGGAGTTGCGCCCCTGTCGATGGACATCCTGTTGAGTTCGCTGGACTCCATTTTCAATAAGTAGATCAGAAAGCGCACTTCTCTCCAGGTTACGGGCTGCAATACAACTGATACTGAGGCGGACTCGAGTCCGCCTTGGGCGTTCAACTGGATATAGAGGAGTCATGCGATGACCAAGGCAAACGAGACCGAGACACGCTGGTGGGGCTGGGGCGACATCGACAAGACGTACCCGGTCGAGGACAGGCCGGGTTACATCCCCTTCTTCGCGGAGAAGCTTGACATCAAGGTTGAGCAGATGAGACTCCCGGATCCGAAGCTCGAGGACCTCGAGCTTCGCGATTCGCGCCTCTCCGAGAAGGACCTGAAAGCCCTTGCGGGCATTGTTGGCGAGGAAAACGTATCGACCTCCAAGCGCGACAGGGTCTATCATGCGATTGGAAAGAGTTACAGGGATATCATAAGGGCCCGTGCCGGTGACATACCCAATCCGCCGGACGCCGTTCTTTTCCCCGGGTCTGAGGAAGAGATCGTCGTTATCATGAAGTTCGCCGAGGCCGAGTCACTCGCCGTCGTACCGTTCTGCGGCGGGTCGAGCGTGGTGGGTGGGGTGGAGCCCCTCGATAAGAAGGGCTTCTCGGGCTCGCTCACGGTCGACCTCAGGCGCATGGACAGGGTCCTCCGCGTCGACCCGGAGAGTCTCACGGCACGGTTCGAGGCGGGCATCTGGGGGCCGCAACTGGAGGAGGAGCTGGCGAAGCGCAGCCTTTACATGGGGCACGCGCCCGAGTCGTTCCTCTTCAGCGGGCTGGGCGGCTGGATAGCGAGCCGCTCGGCGGGCAGGCAGTCGACCGGTTACGGGAAGATCGAGGAGATGCTCGAGGCGGTGCGCATCGTCACGCCGCGCGGCGTCATCGACACGCTCGAGGTGCCGGCATCCGCGACCGGGCCCGACCTTGATCGGATTATCTGCGGCTCGGAGGGCACGCTCGGCATAATCACCCGGGCGACCATGAAGGTGCGCCCGCTCCCCGAGGTCTACGACTACCGCGGATTGTTGTTCAAGGAGTTCGAGGGCGGGGTGCAGGCCGTCCGCGAGATGATGCAGAGCGGCGTAATCCCGGAGACGATACGCATCTCGGATTCCGAGGAGAGCTCGCTGGCGATGGTGGTCAGGAAGCCTTCGAGCAATCCCACAAAGGAAAAGGGGATACAGGCCGCGCTGAAGGTGCTCGATAAACTCGGCTACTCGTTCACCCACGGCTCCTTCGCGGTGCTCGGTTGTGAGGGTGAGAAGGTCGAGGCGACGGAGCGCATGAAGAGGGTCTCCGCGATATGCCGTAAGAACGGGGCTTTCCCCCTCGGTAAGAGCGCCGGCAACGAGTGGTACCACGGACGCTACGACCACCCATACCTGCGCGACATCATGACGGGGTGGGGGGTCATGGTGGACACGCTCGAGAGCGCCACCACCTGGGACAACATCATGAACCTGTACCGCAAGGTGACACAGGCGATCCGCGGCGCCCTCGCCGACTACGACTCCAAGGCTATCGTGACGTGCCACCTCTCCCACTCATATACCACCGGCTCGAGCCTTTACTTCATATTCATGGGCAAGATAGCGAAGGGCCGCGAGGTCGAGCAGTGGGAGCACCTCAAGAAGAAGGCAAGCGATACCATCCAGGACTGCGGCGGCACCATAACCCACCACCACGGTGTCGGCTACGAGCACGCCCCGTGGTTCGAGCGTGAGTACGGGCCGCAGGGGATGGAGGCGCTCCGGGCTTTGAAGCAGGCCCTCGACCCGGCAGGCATCATGAACCCAGGGAAGCTTGGTCTCTAGAGGCATGGCCCCCGGCGAGATCGTCTTCATAAGGGGCGCGAACAAGGGCCGTTTCCCGAACGCACACTGTCTCTTCATCGACGACGAGGTGCCGACCGTCGTAGACCCGGCCTCCAGGCCCGAGGAGCTGGAGCGCCTCGACCGTGAGAAGGGCATCCGGCTTGTAATAAACAGCCACTACCACGTCGACCACGTCCGATACAACGGGCTGTTCCCGAACGCCGAGTTCGTGGCGCACGAGGCGGACGTCCCCGCGATATCCTCGCTGGAGGAGAACGCGCGCATAGTCGGCATCGCCGGCAAACCCTGGGCTCCGGTCTGGATGCAGGCGATGCGAGAGGTCTGGGGTTACACCGATACGGAGGTGGTCAGGGCTGTCGTCGACGGGGAGGAGATGAGCCTCGGAGCGAACACGGTCCGCTTCATCCACACTCCCGGCCACACCCCGGGACACATGTGCGTGGAGTTCGTCGAGGATAGGGCGGTGTACCTTGCCGACATCGACCTCACGCGGTTCGGGCCCTGGTACGGGAACAAGAGCTCCTCGATAGACGACTTCCTCGCCTCCATAGAGCGGCTCAAGAGCGTGGACGCCGACACCTGGTACACGTCCCACGGCAAGGGGATAATCCACGGCGACATAAGGGGCCGACTCGATGCGTACGCCTCGGTCATAATCGACCGGGAAAGCCGCCTGCTCGATTTCCTGGAGGAGCCGCGCACGACACAGGAGATAGTCGACCGCGCCATCATCTTCGGGAAACCCTGGGAACCGTCCGAGATGTTCGAGTTCTTTGAGGGCACCATGATAGAGAAGCACCTGGCGCGGCTTGAACGCGCGGGGCTTGTCGAGTCAAAAGACGGACGTTGGGCGAGGACGGATTAGCCCAGCCGGTTCCAGATCTCCTCGAGGTTCTGGAGCATAGAGGATTTCATCTTCCGAACTGGTCCGGCCCACCCGCTATCTCGAGGACCGGCGCGATGCGCGCGTCGTCCTCCTCATTTCGAACCACCGGGAACTCGGGCTCGAGTATTCCGACCAGCCTGCTCCACAGGTGCCCCCGGTGTTGTCGGTTACTTCCGTCTGCTCAACGAGGCCGAGGAGCCTCCCTATCCCGACTACCCTGTCCGTGATGCTTTCGTCGAGCTCGCCCACGACGTAACCTTCACTGTCGATTTTTTCGACATGCTCGTCTAAGGTGTCCACGAGCGTGACATCCTCGCTGGACTTCACCAATAGACCGCCGGTTATGCCTCCGATGGCTCCCGCTCCCATCATCTCCATCTTCAAGACCTGCCTCCGCTTTCAAGGACCTCTTTCGCGTCGAACTCCTCGTTTAAGCTCGGCTCGTAATAGATGCATTCCGGGGCCAGTTTTTTTACCATGACCCTGAACGGTTCGATATTTATCATCCGGCTGATCGGGGGAAAGAAATCGTCGTGGTGTTCAGGGACGACGACCCGTGGCCTGAGTACCGCGACCAGCTCGGCCGCCATGCGGCATATTCTGCTGTGCCCCTGGAGCGGTATAAGGAGTATGTCCGGCGGGGGAACGCCGAGCGAGGTAACCCGCTCCGGGGTGAGCCCCAGGCTCCCGAGGTGAAGCACCGTTGTGTCGCCGAAATCGAAAAAGGTGTTGAGCACAGGTCCCGCGGGCATACCCCTGAGATACGGCAGAAGGCGGCGGATTTCTCCCAGGAGCCTCGGGATCGTATTCACTACGAGCTTGCGGTCAAACTTGATATGGTTGCATGCTGTGACGGAAACGGAGAAACCTTCCAGTGTAACCGAGTCACCGCCTGAGAGCGGGTGCAGTTTACCGGCCGGCACCCCCTGGTTCATCAGCGTCTGGGCTGTTACCGGTGAGCAGTACACCTCGGCGTCGGCGGTCTCCATGATCTCCGGGACGTCAGCGATATGGTCGAAGTGCCCGTGGGATATAAAGATGTAGTCCGCATCCGCCATGTCGGCGGGGCGCAGTCCCTGGACCGGCCTGGCCCGCTCGTTTCGCGTCAGATACGGGTCGATAAGGATCACCTTGTCTTCACGGGTTATCCGGAACCCGGCCGTTCCGAGCCACTGAAAATCAGGCATCGCCTTCTCCTTTTCATCAGGCATCATGTTTCAAAGTGCAGGGTATCACCGCGCTTTGATATTTGTCATTTCGCGGAGGGTAGGGTACCTTTATTATCTAACTAGAGATTATTGCTCTCGGAGGGGGTTTAGATGAAGGAGAAAGTGGAAGAGGTCCTGGCGAAAATCAGGCCGATGCTTCAGATGGACGGCGGGGACGTCGAGCTTGTCGAGGTAGAGGACGGCATCGTGAAGGTGAGGCTGACCGGAGCGTGCGGCGGCTGCCCGATGGCGACCATGACCCTAAAGAGAGGTATCGAGGCGAAGATGAAGGAAGAGATACCGGACCTTAAGGAAGTAGTCGCGGTTTAACAGTTGATTCTTCGGAAATGACGGGTGGCGGTGATCCCGCCGCCCTTTCTTCTTGGGCTAAGCCTCCCCTGTTTCAGATATAATTTCCAATGTTGTAAAAGCACGTGAGAAAACGACCGAAAGGAAGGTCGCTTTTGCCGGTAACGGGCGTCGACATAGGTTCCCTGACAGCCAAGGCGGTCATTCTCGATGGCGGCAAGATCATCGGGAAGAGCCTTGTCATGACCGGACACAACAGCCGGGTCGCCGGACGCAAAGCCCTGGACCTTGCGCTTCTGGACGCCGGGGTGGAGGAGGGCGGCCTCGAGCGCATCATAGTGACGGGTTACGGCAGGCACTCGGCGGATTTTTCGAGCGAGAACATCACCGAGATAACCTGCCACGCCAGGGGCGCGCGCGCGACTCATCCGGAGGCCCGCACCGTGATCGACCTCGGCGGGCAGGACTCGAAGGCCATCGCGATCGACGAGAACGGCAGGGTCGTCGATTTCGTGATGAACGACAAGTGCGCGGCGGGGACCGGCCGGTTTCTGGAGGTCATGGCGGGAGCCCTTGAGGTCGAGCTCGACGACCTCGGCGGGATCTCCCTCAGGTCGGAGTCGCCGGCCCCCGTGAGCAGCACCTGCACCGTTTTCGCCGAGAGCGAGGTGGTCTCGAGGGTCGCAGAGGGTGTCAGCAAGGTTGACATCATCGCCGGCATCCACCAGGCGATAGCATCGAGGATTTACGCGATGTCGGTCAGGATCCCGGTCAATGAACGTATAATCATCACTGGCGGCGTGGCCCGCAACATAGGCGTGGTCCGCGCGCTCGAGAAGCGTTTCGAGACGGAGATCATCGTGCCGGAGATGCCCCAGCACATAGGCGCGCTCGGTGCGGCCCTGATCGCCGCGGAGAGAACGGGGTCAGAGAATTAACGATTCTAGACCTGACCCCAAATGAGAGGAGAGATATGGATGACGCGCTTGCGAGAATGATGGAGCTTCGGGACGACCCCTTCCAGTGGGCGCGCGGCTGGAAGGAACGAACCGGCAGCAAGGTTTTAGGGTTTTTCTGTGGATACGTGCCCGAGGAGATAATACACGCGGCGGGAGCGCTGCCGGTACGCATAACGGGCGATAACAGGGTCACCTCGAAGAGCGGCGCGCACCTTCAGAGCTACTGCTGCTCTCTCGCGCGCACCAGCCTCGACATGGCCCTCACGGGCGACCTCGATTTCCTTGACGGCACGGTCTTCGTCCATACCTGCGACACCATGCAGCGTCTTAGCGACATCTGGCGCCTTAACGCGTGTTTCCCCTTCCATGTCGATTTAGTCCTGCCGGTTAGGTTCGAGGGAGAGGCGGCGCTCGAGTATATGCGCCTCGAGCTTGCCAACTTCAGGAAAAAGGTGGAAGAGAACATCGGCCCTGTCACGGACGCGGCGCTTTCCGAGAGCATCAAGCTCTACAACCGGAACAGGGAGCTTCTCGCGGAGCTGTACGAGCTGAGGCGCGAGGACCCGGGCATCATGTCGTCCGACCAGGCGCTCTGGCTCGTCGCATCGAGCGCCCTCATCGAGAAGAGCGAACACAACGTGCTCCTCGAGGAGGTGCTCGAGGGCCTGGGGGGTTCCAGCGGACAGTCCGACGGGAAGGTAAGGCTCTTCGCGGCGGGCTCGGTCATGGACCAGTACGATTTCCTCAAGATGGTCGAGGAGGTCGGGGGGACGATAGTCGACGATGACTTCTGCACCGGGCACCGCTACTTCGACGCGCAGGTGCCTGAAGACGGTGACCCGATAGAGGGCATCGCGCGCCGGCTCGCCGACCGGGGCTCCTGCCCCTGCAAGTACCTGCCTTCCCGCGACAGGGCGGGCCGCCTGCTCGACCGGATAGAGAAATCGGGCGCCCGCGGCGCCATATTCTTCCAGTTCAAGTTCTGCGACCCGCACTCGTTTGACTATCCATACATCAAGAAAGCCCTGGATGAGGCAGGCATACCTTCTCTTCACCTGGAGATAGAGCACGACTCCGTCTCCGTCGAACAGCTCAGGACCAGAGTTGAGGCCTTGCTCGAGATAGTCAGGGGGAACTGATGACCGCTGAAGAGCGCAAGCTGTACGTGAAGATAAAAGCGACCGAGCAGATGAAGCAGCTCATGATCGATTATTACATTGACGCCAAGGCTGCCGAGGGCACAGACAAGCCCGTCTGCTGGATAACGAGCGGCGGGCCCGTGGAGTTCCTCATAGCGATGGACGTGATCCCCGTCTACCCGGAGAACCACGGTGCGATGTGCGGCGCGTCCAGGATGTCGGTAGAGCTGGCCGAGGTCGCGGAGAAGATGGGCTTCTCCCGCGATGTCTGCTCCTACGCCCGGGGCGACATAGGCTCCGCGATAACACACGGCGGTCCGATAGGCGGCCTCCCGAAGCCGGACTTCCTGCTCGCCTGCAACAACATCTGCGGCACCGTCTTCAAGTGGTACCAGGAACTCGCGCGCTATTTCGACGTGCCCCTGTTCCTTATGGATACGCCTTTCATACACAAGGTCAAGACCGAGCACGCCACCGATTACGTGAGGAAGCAGTGCCTGGAGCTGGTGAGCTTCCTCGAGGAGCAGACAGGGAAAATATTCTCAGAGGAGCGGTTCGCCAAGGTAGCGCTGCTGTCGGTGGAGGCGGTCGAACTCTGGAAGCAGGTGCTCGAGACCGCGGAGCACAGGCCCTCGCCGTTCACCTGCTTCGACGCGTTCATACACATGGCGCCGATCGTGACCCTCCGCGGCAAGCAGGAGGTAGTCGATTACTACGAGCTGCTCAGGGATGAGATGCTCCAGCGCATCGAGGACGGTGTGTCCGCTGTGCCCGAGGAGAAGTTCCGGCTGATATGGGACAACATCCCGATCTGGTACGAGATGAGGAACCTGGGGAACCTGTTCGCGAGCAACAACGCGTGCCTGGTGGCGGACACCTACACGAACGCCTGGGCGGTGGACATAAGGATCGATGATCCGCTTACCAGCATGGCCGACGCCTACATGAAGGTCTACCTTAATATTTCCATAGACTTAATGGTCGAGCAGCTGCTCAATCTCATGGAGAGGTATGACGCGGACGGCCTGGTCATGCATTCCAACCGCTCGTGCAAACCGTATTCCCTGGGACAGTATGACCTTGCCCGCGAGGTGACCGAGAAGACAGGCAAACCCGTCCTGATAATCGAAGCGGACATGACCGACTCGAGGGTTTACTCTGAAGCGCAGGTGCGTGAGAGGGTGGAGGCCTTCATCGAGTCTCTCGGCTGAAAATGGAAAATGGGAAAATGGGGTCAGACCCCGGATTCGCGGATTAGAGCGCAGCGCGCAGGATCTTCAGACCGAACTCGCCGGGCGGGACGTCGATGACCTCTATCCTCTCGAACCCCGCCTGCCGCAGCGCATCCATCCACACTCCCGGTGTCGTAACGTACTCGCCTTCTTCCGCGAGATCGGCGGGGAGGGCCTTGAGCATCATCATCATCATGTCGTAGGCGCCGTGGTCGAGGCAGTAAAGAGCCACCCCGGTGATCTTCTCGATGATATCGCGCGCCCTCTTGTGGTCGCCCGGAGGGGCGTCAACATCGATGAACATGTCCGAGTAGATTAGACTCCCGCCCTCCTTGAGGACCCTTGCCATCTCCCTCGCGCACCCGTCCCTGTCGTCCGGCGCGATATGGTGAAGGGCAAGGTTTGTCATGACGAAGTCGAAATGCCCGTCATCGAACGGTATCCCGAGAGCGTCACCTTCGGCAAACTGGACATTATCCTTGCCCGCGAGCCTCTGCACGCACTCCTGTCGCATACCCTCGGACGGGTCAACCCCGAACAGTCTCGCTTCCGGATAAGCCTCGAGCACGGCGGCCATGAGGTTGCCCGTGCCGCACCCGAGGTCCAGAACACACTTCCCGTTTGCTTCCTCCAGCAGCTCCGTCATCCGCTTCAGGATGTATGGGTACTGCGGGTACTCGAGGAATATCCTGTCGTAGTCAACCGAGAACTTGTCCCAGTCAGCCATGGTCTTCTCCATCCAGGTTCGTGGTAGAGTGGATTATAACACCGCGTGAGAGGTGCGTGATTGAAGATCATCGACGTTACCGCTGCTGTTATCGAGAAGGGCGAAAGGGTGCTCATCGCCCAGAGGCGGCCGGATGGCAGGCGCCCGGGGCGCTGGGAGTTCCCGGGCGGCAAGGTAGAGCTGGGTGAGATTGCGGAGGAGTGCCTCGCGCGCGAGATGGTGGAGGAGATGGGGGTCGAGGTCGCGGTGGGGGAGAAGCTGTCCGAGGTCGAGCACGCCTATCCCGACATGAACATAAGGCTCATTGCCTTCTCCTGCGAGATAACGAGCGGCAGGCTTCAAGACATCGGGTGTGCCGCCCACGCGTGGGCGGCACTGGAAAAACTGGGGGATTACGACCTGCTTCCACCGGACCGTGAGATTGCATCGATTCTGTTCGGCTAGAGTAAGGACTGCTCGCTCAGCTCCACGGCCTTGTCGATTTGATCCTTGAGGACGGCCGGCAGGCCCTCGATATCGACGTGTAGAAACCCCCGCACGATGGTGGCGACGGCCTCGTCCTCGGAGAGTCCCCGGGCCATCAGATACTCGACCTCTTCTCGCGCTATCTTTCCTACTGCGGCCTCGTGCGACATGTCGACTCCCGCCACCTTGCCGTCAAGCTCCGGTATCGCCTGGATCTCCCCGTCGCCGGCAAGTATCATGCCGCGGCACTCCAGGTGCGCCTTCACGCCCTCGACCTCGCCTACCAGCAGGCCTCGCGAGACGATCTTTCCGCCGGTCGTTAGGGCGCGCGCGATCATCTCGCAGCGGGTCTCCGGTGCGGAAAGCACCGCGCGGGAGCCGACGTCCATGAACGAGCCGGGCTGGGCGAAGAGTATCGAGTTGAAGCGCGCGGTCGCCCCCTCGCCCACCAGGTAGGCGCTCGGGTAGAGCTGGAGCGACTCCACCGGGTTAAGGCAGATGTAGTTGTTGATGAAGACGCCGCCCTCTTCGATGCGGATCGCGCTCCTCGGCCGGACCGCCACGTTTTCCGCCCAGTTGTGGATCATCGAGAACGTTATCTTCGCGTTCTTCTTGACGTAGAACTCACTGATGCCGATGTGGAGGCCGCGCGCCTCGGGGGAGTCGGTCGCGCATCCGGTTATGATGTGAAGCTCGGAACCCTCCTCGGCGATAATGATGTTGTGGACGTTCTGGCTGATGTCGCCGGCCTTGAGGTAAAGGCATGCCTGGACCGGGAACACGGTCTTCGCTCCGGGCAGCGACCTCACGAAATAACCGTTCTGAAAATTGATCTCGGCGCTCGCGGTGTACTTGTCGGTGTCCACCGGCACGGCGCTCCAGAGGTATTCGGAGAGCCAATCGTACTTCTCGAGCGCTCTCCGTGTCGCCATCACCTCGATGCCCTCCTGTGTCGGAGCGGCGTGTATCACCGACCTGTCGACCTGTATGAAAGAGCCCGACCGCTCAGCTCCCGTGACGTCCACCCCTGCGCTGAGCAGGCGCTCGCGGTCGACCACGTCGATGTCGCTGAGTTCTTTCTCCTCGTACTCGGGAGCTTCGAGCGTGTACTTGTCGAGGTCGATGTCCGGGCCGTACTTCGCCGCCTTTTCCTTTGCCGCCTCCGCCTTTTTCCTTACTTCTGACAAGTCAGACACCCCTCGTAGCCCCTCTCCTTTATGCCCTGGAGAATCTCGTGCGGGTTGCCCGTGCACCAGATCGTCTTGTTGACGAGCACGCAGCCACGGTCGGCTTCGACATAATCAAGAATGTAGCCGGAGTGCGTGATGATCAGGCCGGCCTTTTTCCTTTCCTTGTGAATATCTTTCTGGAGCAGGCTCCGTATCGCATTCCCTATAAGGTCGATGTTGACGAGGTCCACGCCGGACTCCGGCTCGTCGAGCAGGACGAGGTCCGGGTCCTGGGCGAGGAGCTGAAGGAGCTCCGCCTTCTTTATCTCTCCGCCCGAGAAGCCGAGGTTGAGGTCTCGGTCCAGAAACTTGGTGAAGTTGAGACTGCCCGCGAGCTCGTCGATGTCCTGGCCGTCCCGCTCGATGATCTCGAGCATCTGCTTCACCTTGAGTCCGCGTATCGTCGGGGGGCGCTGGAACATTATCCCGATGCCCCTGCTCGCCCGCTCGTTGGCCGGCAGACGCGTAATGTCCTCGCCCTTGAAAAGGATCCTGCCCGACTCGACCCTGTATGGGCCGAGGCCCATGATCGCCATGATAAGGGAGGTCTTCCCGGAGCCGTTCTCGCCGAAGAGCATGCGCGTCTCTCCCTCGGCGATGGACAGGCTGATGTCCTTTAAAAGCTCTTTTCCTTCGATTGAAACGGTGAGGTTCTCTATCTCGAGCATCGCCTACTCCTTTGCAAGCACCGAGTGACAGAATCATTATAGCAGTGCTATAAGCGGGCGAGGTCGCCTGGTGTGGCGCGAGGGGTAACAAGTCGTTCACCATTACGATGACATATGTGTATGTAAATGAAATTGGAGATGCACTAGGGGGCCACAACCTATCTAAGGAGGGATGCAGGTTGCCAAGAAAAATATTTTGGCACTGGAGGAGGCTCTGCAAGTGATACCAAGCTGCTTCTCGAGCGCGCCATGTACTGGAACAGTAGAGGCGCGGGCACGGATACCATCGGGGGGTACGCGGACTGATAGCGTTGCCCGCGAGGACACGGGACGGTAAATCACCATAACGCAGAGCAAACGCACATAACCAAGTTGCAACCCCTGGTTACCATAGCCGGTGCAGGCACGGATACCATCGGGGGATTTGGGGACTAGGGTACGCAAAATGCAAAACCGGGGTCAGGCACCGATGCGAAAAAGACACGGCCCCGGTCTCCCGGGGCCTCAAAGCGTAGTCTTAAGCCGATTGGTCACTCAATTGATTATGTCCTCTGGGAGAACGGCCCGTCAAGAGGCAGGTTGTGAGGTGGAGGCGGAGGGAATCGAACCCTCACCTGCCAAATGACCAATCGGCCGTCCTCCCAGAGGACTACGCCCCCACCAAGAAGAAAGTGGTAGAAACGCGTTGTTAATCATCACCCTCGAACGCCGATAGCTGGCTCTCCCGCACGATGACGGGATGAATATGCGCCATCGGGCTCTCCCGCTTCTCCATCTCGCGCAGCGCCACCAAGAGCGTGTCCACGAACTCGCGGAAGTCGTCTTTGAAGAAAGATAGATGCATGAAGTCGTGCTGCACCACATAAGTCTCGGCCTCGTCGTAGAGCCACACCGCGGTGGTCACTCCCTGCTTGGAGGTGAATGAAGACAGGTCCGTTATGGCCATCGGGAGCCTCCTTTTAAATCAGACCGTTGCCGCTGCGTGAATGCTTTGGAACTCGAGGGACGGCCCCACCGCTGAAGCCCTTATCCTGACACGGCTTTTAGGGTTCCCGTCCGCGTCGTTCCACTGGTCGTACTTGAGCTGGCCGACCACGATAGTCCTGTCACCCCGGTGAAGTGAAGCGCTGATGTTTTCGGACTGCGGCCCCCAGCATTCGACGTCTATGAACTCCGTGCGCTCGACGATTTCCTCGGTTTGCCCGTCGCCCGGCTTGCGCCTCCTGTTGACCGCCATCCTGAAGTTGACCACCTTACCCTCACCCTCGCCCTGTCGGGGGTCTGAGGTCAGGTTGCCTACCACCGCGACGTTGTTCACATACATCCTTCCTCCTTTCTCTCAGGCGGCTGAAATTAGACACGCTCCATCATTGACGGACCGGATAATCATTGTTATCATCCAATAGCATTTGTGGGTGTTTCTTAACGGACAATATAATTGTCTATATAACCACACTATGCTGGAGGTGTCAACAGTTTTGAAGTCTGAGAGAAAAAGAAAAATCGACGTTGCCGAAGAGGATATCCAGGCGTTCGACATGGCCTTCGCGTCACGCCTGAAGTCGGTGAGGGACGAGAGGGGTCTCAAGCGGGACTGGGTGGCAAAGCAGATGGGCGTACATTACAACACGCTCAAGAACTGGGAACTGGGGAAGTCACACCCGGGAACGAGGGACCTGCTCGCCCTCAGCCGGATCTACCACATGAAGCCGACCGATTTCTTGAAGATACAGTAGATTCCGAAAGGGACGGAGCGGGGCTTCCGGTCAGACCTTCAGCCTCGTCCTGCTTATTATCTCGTCTTTTGTCGCCTCCGGCAGGTCGTCGAAGTACGCGCAGTAGCCCGCGACCCTGACGACCAGCTCGGGGTGCTTGCCGGGGTTGGCCTTTGCGTCGATGAGCACCTCGGGGTCCAGCACGTTGAACTGGAGCTCCATCCCGCCCCTGTCGAAGAATCCTTTCACCAATGCGGATAGGACCTCTATTCCCTTCTCGCCTTCGAGCGTTGCCGGGTCGAACCGCAGGTTAAGCGCGTTTCCGTTCGGCATGAGCGTGGAGTCGAGCGATGCTGCGGAGTTAAGTATCGCGGTGGGGCCGCTCCTGTCTGCGCCACAGGCCGGGCCGATACCGTTGCCGAATGGCTCTCCAGCTCTCCTGCCCGACGGCAGCGGGCCAGTAATGCTGCCGAACGCCACGTGGCATGTGACTGAGTAAAATCCCGGCACGTACTGGCCACCGCGAAGGCTCCGGTGCCTGGAAAGGGAGTCGTGGAACATGCGCACGACCAGGTCCGAGTAAAAATCGGGAAGCTCTATGTCGTTTCCGTACTTGGGGGCGCGTGAAAGCTCGAGGCGCAATGCCTCGCGGCCCTCGAAGTCGGCGGCCAGCGCCTCAAGTACCTCGTTCATGGAAAGCCGCTTCTCCCGGAAGACGAGCGTGTCCAGCGCGGCGAGTGAGTCGGCGACGTCGGCTATCCCCACTCCCTGTATCCCGCTCGAGTTGTATAAGGCGCCCCCCTCGGTGAGATCGCGCCCCGACTCGATGCAGCCCTCCACGAGCATGGAGGAGAGAGGGGTCGGGTTGTAGTCGATGTTCGCCTTCTCGACCATGTGGAAGTCGCTTATCATCCGGTCGACCATGTGGTTTAGCTGTGCTCGGAACGCCTCTATAACACCGTCGATGCTTTTGAAATCACGCGGGTCCGGCGTTTGCGCGCCGACCCTGAGGCGCCCGTTCCAGCGGCGGCCCATGTTTAGCGCGAGCTCTAGGCATATCGGTATGTTGAAAAGGCCCGCGTCGGTCGAGAGGAAGCTCTTGCCGGGGATGGAAGGCTCCACGCATCCGACAACCCCGTAGTCTCGCGCGTCCTCGGCGAGGATGCCGTGCGCGACGAGTGCCGGCACCACCGCACCGTCGCTGAAGAGCGCCGGCACGCCGAAGCCCTGCCTCGCCACCTCGAGCGCGCGTTCCAGGTACTCGGGCGGCGAACCGGCGTGAATCCTTGCCTGGTAGTTCGGGTCGCGCATGCGGTGCTTCTCCATGACATCGAGGAAGAGGTACGTGAGCGGGTTGACGGCGTCGCGCCCATCCCGGTCGGTGCCGCCCACTATCGCCGCCTGCACCACGAGGTAGCCGCCGTGGTACTGCGAGATCACCTCGTTCAAGAGGAACACGTGCTCGGTTGCCTTCGCGCTGAAGAGAAGCAGCAGCTCGAGTGCCTGGTTGCGCGTGAGGCGCCCCTCGTCGATGTCTCGCTGGTAATAGGGACAGAGGTACTGGTCGATGCGCCCGAAAGAGACCGCCGAGTTGAGGCTCTCCAGGTTGACGGCGAGGTGCGTTAGCCAGAGCGACTGCAGGGCTTCGTGGAGGGTCTCGGCTGGGTTGCGCGGGGTCTTCCTGCATATCCGGGCGATCTCGGTGAGCTCCTGCTTTCGCTCGGGGTCGCTTTCGGAGCGCGAAAGGCTCTCGGCATGGACGGCAAACCTCTCGGCCCAGTTCTCGAGCGCCTCACATGCGATCCGCGCCGCCCGATAAAGCTCGCCTTCCTTATCCTTGAACGACTCGAGGAAACCGCGCGTCCCGAGCCGCAGCATTTTCTCGTAGTCGGGGAGGAAGTGGCCTATGCCGCTGGCCTCGTTTATCAGGTAATAGGTGGGCTTGAGCTGGTGCTTGACGTAGGAGGCGAACCGGGCCGGTCCGGGGAACATGCGGGAGGGCATGCTGCGGCGGAGCCAGTACGGTATCACCCGGGTCATGAGCTTCACCCGGTCGCTGAGTTTCGACTTGAACGGGTTGGTTTTCCTTCGGTTTATCCAGAGCAGCTCCTGGCTCATGAACGAGCTTGCCAGTTCCGGCTGCATGATGCATGACTTGCGGCTGCTGCCCGCGTTCCCGACTATGAGCTCGCCTGGAAAGATCTCGACGCTCTTGTTGGAGAGCACGTATTGGAGCGCCCGCGCCTTGCGCACCGCCATCGGCTCATACGGGTCGGCGTGCCGCTTGTAGAAATCCGTTACGAGGTATGCCCTTTCGGGGCAGAGGTGAACCGGGGTACCGACCAGGTCGCGCCTTATAGTCTCGAGTCTGTCCATTCTCACTCCGGGGAGTCTTGTTTCTAAACCTTTATTAGTTTCTCGCGGACCGCATTGACAGCGCTCAACTCACGAGAGCAGGTGGATGTTCCCTATCTTTATGCGAATGGGGCCAGCATGCCTCGCAGGTGGCTTCGACAGGTGATTTGTGGGTGTAAAATATTGGACTCATGCTACAATTGTTACACAGCGGCCGGGCATACCGAAAGAACCACTCGACGGGATAACTTTCGGGACCCAGGAGGCGGTTGATCGTCTAGAGGAGTTGCTTCAGGGATGAAGGGGGGATCGGACGTGGACCGCAGACCAGAGATGGACCGTAGAGAAGTGGCACTGGAACTCGTCAAGCTCGGGGCCACGACCGGGTTCATACTTCAGGGGGAAAAACCGGACTTCAACACACTTCTACAGGCTTACACCCACGCTTTCGAGGCCGTGATCGAGAGCGAGCACACGCCGATGCTTCGCAAGTGATGCGCAGGCGCTACGCTTGCCCGCGACATCACGTTCGCATAACATCAAGGAACACCTCGGGCGTGTAGCTCAGCTGGGAGAGCGCGGCCCTTACAAGGCCGAGGTCACAGGTTCAAGCCCTGTCACGCCCACCAGTTGTAGTGTCTATCCATAGACTTGTGTATGTACAATTGTTTTGTCTTTGCATTTGTTTTATGCTCAAGCAAGGCGTTTCATTCGATTCCTGGACGCCAACCATCCGAGCGAGCCGTTCAGGGACTCTTTATCTGATCTCCCGAACATCATCATGTTGCTCGGCAGCGTTAATAGTGTAGAATTTATGCGGATTGTGCAGGTGCTGACGTAGGTCTTGCATCATGTTAAAAAAACAGAACAAGCGGTTCGATGAGAATCCTCAAATGAGAACGACGGACAAACGGAGGACGAAGAGAGCGCTGTCGGCGGTGATTTCCGTTCTGCTTCTGTTATCCGTTTCCGGAGTTTTTCCGGCGGTTCTTTCGGCAACCGTGAATGATACCGCCCGCTCGGTTGGTGAAATCGAATCGTTGAACACCCAGCTTGCTACAGCGAACAAAGAGTACGAAGCGATCCAGGCGGACCTCGCTGTTTTCAACATGCGGGCCGACGAAGCGAGGGCACTGCTCGAGAAGACGAGGAAAAAACTCGACCTTCAGAAGAAAAAATTCAACGACATGTTGGTAGCCATGTACAAGTCCGGGAGGATCTCCGGGATTGAGAGACTCTTCGGCTCCAGAGACTTACTGGACTTTATCGACAGGGCGGCCTGGGCCGAGGACATTGCGACAGAGGACGCCCGACTCGTGGAAGAAATGAAGGTCACCGAGGCCATCGCCGGCCAACAGGAACGGGAGATTGCCGAGAAACGGCGGGCACAGCAGTCAAAGTTCAACTGGGCGGTCGCGCGAAAGTGTGACGTCGAAACGAGGCTCGCCGATTCCTGGAAGAAGCTTACTTCGGCAGACCCGATAGTGGCGAGGCTAATGGAACAGCCCCAGACCGATCTCTCCCACAGGATAAACTCGCACCTTGCCAAGAAGCGGAGTCCTTTGACGGGTTACGGGATAGTGTTCGTGCAGGCCGAGCAGCGTACCGGGGTGAACGCGACGCTTCTCGTCGGACTCGCCGAGGCCGAGAGTTCGTGCGCTACCGCCGGCACTATCTACGCGACGAACCACAACGCCTGGGGGATGAAAGGCCCGCAGCCGCAGATAGCGGGTGGCATCCCCGCCGCCGGCGGGTACTGCATCTGGCCGGACTGGGAAATCGCCATCCAGCAGGCGGCTGATTTCGTGAGGCATTACTGGGGCCCGGCACAGGCGGCGTCGCGGCTTGTCGGCTACTGCGAGACCGGCGGCGCCGGTTCTGACTGGGAGAGAAGAGTCGAGGGGTCGAGAAATAGTATTTGACGCCCGCAAAACCTCTTTACTGCCCCGCTTCCCACATGCAAACCATGTCACAGTGGCGTAGTATGATATCCAAATGCGGAAAACCTGATCCAGACAGAAAGCCACGCGGATAACTCGATAATCCAACGGGAGGGCCTATGCTGGGAGCGATAGCAGGGGACATCATCGGGTCGGTCTATGAGTGGGACAGGATCAAGACGACCGAGTTCCCGCTTTTCAGTGAGCGCTCCAGGTTCACGGATGACACAGTCCTTACCGTTGCCGTGGCTGATATCATCCTGCACGGCGGCGACTACGTGACGGCCTTCATGGATTACTACTCGAGTTATCCGGGAAGGGGTTACGGCGGGATGTTTCACGGCTGGGCGTTATCGGCCGACCAGAAGCCCTATGACAGCTATGGCAATGGCTCCGCCATGCGGGTAAGCCCCGTGGGGTTCGCGTTCGATTCCCTGGACGCGGTGTTAGAGGAGGCCCGGAGGAGTGCCGGGGTCACCCACGATCACCCCGAGGGCATCAAGGGAGCCCAGGCTACCGCAGCGGCGATATTCCTGGCGAGGGAGGGCAAGACCAGGGAAGAGATAAAGCAGTACATCGAGGGCACGTTCGACTACGACCTCAGTGAGCCCGTAGACGAGATAAGGGAATGCTACGGCTTCGATGAGACCTGCCAGGGTTCCGTGCCCCAGGCCATCACGTCTTTCCTGGAATCCGAGGACTTCGAGGACGCTGTCCGCAAGGCCGTAAGCCTCGGCGGCGACAGCGACACCCTGGCCTGCATTGCCGGGGGGATCGCCCAGGCGTTCTACGGGTGCGTCCCTGAGGGCATCGCCGATGAGGCGATGGCGCGCCTGGACGACAGGCTCAAGTCTGTCGTGGACGAGTTCATGGAGAAATACTGCGGTTAGCGGATGCAGGCCACGACAGGTTACTCCAGGGCAAGCTGGATTATCACGTTATCCCAGGTGATGTCGAAAGGCTTGCTGCAGCCGGGATCGGAACAGATGACCGTCTTTGACCCGCCGGCTCCGTGACCCTTCTCCGGTGATTTTGCCCCGGGGGTCTGACAGTGTTGCCCACGCATCTATTGATTGAGAACTTGAATCAAGTTTCGGTAACGGTCAAAATTCATCAGAGAACTCTTTTGACATCGTCGTGGTGAGAAGGCGGTCGCAAAGCTGTCCTTTTCCTCATGGGGGCTGACGGTGATTGTAGCGATTTAAAAGGTTTAGTAATAGAATGTCCACAAACGCGAAAGGAAGGGAGAGGCAAATGGACGAGCAGAAACCGGATGAACCCGGGGTAGAGACCAAAACGGAGGAAAAACCTCCGGAGGCGCTGAGGGTAATCGGTACAAAATTTGAAAAAGTAAGGATGACGGTGACCAACTGGCTTCTCGTTGTTGCCGGCGTAGAAGTGTTCTTAGGCGCTTCCTTTATATTGAATATGATATCCGGGAAAAAAGGATGGATGTTCTGGTTGATGTTTGTGGCAAATTGCCTTGCGGGCATATCGCTACTCGTCGGCGTGCTTTCTCACGCGGCATACGCAAAGGGGCTGATGCTGAACAACAGTCTCGAGAAGGCTGCCGATGTTAAAGTCAGTCCCGATCTGCTGCGCTGGGATGAGTGGATACAGGCGACTTTCTGGGCACAGTTGGCCGCTTTCGGAGCCGGCTTCCTGTGTTTCCTGATATCATGGCTGGCTTTCCTGGCCAAGTTCAGTCCCACGACGGGAGCTTAGGAATCAGGTAACGCACACCGGCTACCATCACCGGGTTCGAAAGACTGGAGAGTTCTGCTAGCGGTTGGTACTCATCGGCTGGAAGATTTCTCGGCTCTTCGTCCGGTATATGCCGTGAGGTCTCTTCCGGGAGGACCAGCGACTACCGCGCGGGTGAGGTGGAGGTCCCCGCCATCAAAGTCGAGGGCAGCTCGACCTTGCTACCTTTTCGCCCCACCGGACACCGTCATGCCACTGCCGCGCATTCTCGTCAAACTCTGCACCGAATCGCGCGAGACGAAAGTGCAGGCGTCTTGACGAAAGCGGGTGATATTATGTCGGTGTCTGATTCGCTTGATGAGGGAAAGGACAGGCAACATGAACGACTCCCGGGGAAGCACGGGAACCACCGCGTTCGCCGCCGTTGTGGGAACCGAGGGTGAAACCGAGCGCGAGGACCGCATAAAGGAGCTCCTTTCGAAGATGACCCTTCGTGAGAAAGTCGACCAGATGTCGGGCGACGAAAGCTGGTTCGGCCTTGCGGATATGTTGTTCCAGTACAACCACAGGCCTTTCTACGCCGGTGAGAACAAGCGCCTGGGGGTACCCCCGATCAAGTTCACCGACGGCCCGCGTGGTCTGTGTCTCGACCACTCGACGTGCTTCCCGGTGGCGATGGCGAGGGGGGCGACCTGGGACACCGAACTCCAGGAGCGTGTCGGCGACACCATCGGTTATGAGGCAAGAGCGCAGGGCGCCAACTACTACGGAGGGGTCTGCATCAACGTCCCGAGGCACCCGGGATGGGGAAGGTCGCAGGAGACGTACGGCGACGACCCCTGCCACCTCGGCGCCATGGCCGTCGCGATGATAAAAGGGGTGCAGAAGCACGTCATGGCGTGCGCGAAGCATTTCGCGTGCAACAGCATCGAGGAAGCAAGGTTCTTCGTCGACGTGAAGGTCGATGAACGCACGTTGAGGGAGATATACCTCCGCCATTTCGAGAAGTGTGTCCAAGCCGGCGTCGCGTCCGTCATGAGCGCTTACAACAAGGTCAACGGGTACTACTGCGGCCACAACCGTCACCTGCTGAGGGACATCCTCAAGGAGGAGTGGGGCTTCGACGGATTCGTGATGTCCGATTTTATCTGGGGAGTGAGGGACGGTGTGGCGGGGGTCAACGGTGGGCTGGACATAGAGATGCCCAGTAGCTGGCGCTATGGCAGGAGGCTAAGGAAGGCTGTGGAGCGCGGGGATGTCAATGAGGAGGTCATCGATGAGGCCGTGACGAGGATACTGGGGCAAAAGGCGAGGTTCGCCCGCATCGGTGACCCGGCCGGGTACGACAGGGAAAAAGTCGCCTCCAACGAGCACGCTTTCCTCGCCCTCGAGGTCGCGCAGAAGGGTATCGTGCTTTTAAAGAACGATGAAAACGCCCTGCCGCTGAGTGTAGAGAACGTCGGGAAGATAGCCGTCATCGGTGAGCTCGCCGATAAAGCCAACATCGGCGACAGGGGAAGCAGCCGCGTCAACCCTCCGTACGTCGTCACGCCCCTTCACGGAATCAGGGACAAGGCGGCCGGCAAAGCCGAAGTTGTCTACGACAGCGGGAAGAACCCGGCAAGCGCGAGGCGGGTCGCCGGTGATGCAGACGCGGTGATAGTGGTGGCGGGCCTGACCTACAAGGAGGAAGGGGAACACCTCTCCTCGGTCACCAGGGTCGGCGGGGACCGCGAAGACCTCAACCTTCCCGAGGCGCAGGAAAGCCTCATCAAAGCGGTGGCTGAAGCCACGGACAGGTGCATCGTGGTGCTCGAGGGCGGTTCCGCCATCACCATGGAAGCGTGGAAGGACGAGGTAGAAGCGATTGTGATGGCCTGGTACCCCGGCATGGAGGGGGGACACGCTGTCGCCGACGTACTGTTCGGGGACATAAACCCGAGCGGCAAGCTGCCGATAACCTTCCCGGAGTCAGCCGACCAGCTTCCCTTCTTCGACAAGAAGGCAAACTCGATCGATTACGGTTACTATCACGGGTACCGCCTTTTCGACAAGGAGGGCATCGAGCCCGCCTTCCCGTTCGGGTTCGGCCTGAGCTACACGGAATACAGGTACAGCAACCTGCGGCTGAGCGAAAAGCAGATAGGAAAGGGCGGCAAGGTCGAGGTCGAGGTCGACGTGACGAACACCGGCGAGATTGAGGGCCATGAGATCGTCCAGCTGTACGTTGGCTACAACGGCTCGAAGGTAGACCGTCCCGCGAAGGAGCTCAAGGGTTTCGCAAGACTGCACCTCGAGCCCGGTGAGACAAAGACGCAGTCCATCGAGTTGAATGCAGAGGATCTCGCCTTTTACAACGTCGACGCAGGAGCGTGGGAAGAAGAGGAGATCGAATACGTCGTATATGCAGGACCCTCTTCCCGGCAGGAAGATCTCCAGCTCAGCGACACCTTCAGGGTATCCGGGCCATAAGTACTCAAGCTAGAAAATGCCCGGTCTCTTTATTCTTCCACCCAGTACTTATCGGTTACCCAACCCGAGCCACCGCAGTTCGTGCAGGTTGTGCTTTCGCCCGGGATGATTACGTACCCGGCGCCGCCGCACTCATCGCACGTAGCCCAGACGTCGCCGCTGTAGTTGCCTTCTTCGTCGTAGTCGGGGACGTACGAGCCTCCGGCACCGCCGCAGACCTGGCAGGTGACTGTTTGGTCCCCGCTCCAAATGACCCCTTCTCCGCCGCAGACATTGCACTGGACCTGCCTGGTCGCCCAGTGGCCCTTCTTGGATGTCGGTTGTGGTTGGGGTGCGGGCCCCTGGTAGACGCCCACAACGATGGCGATCTCGGTGCCCGCGTCGACCTTCGTTCCCGCGCCCGGTGTCTGGGAGACAATCTTCCCGTGCTGGTTCTGGTCCCCGGTCGGCTGCTGGGTCAGCTTGAAGTTCAGTTGGGTTTGGGTCAGCGTGACCAGGGCCTGGTCCTGCGACTGCCCGACGAAGTTGGGCACGTCGACCTGGCCCCTCACCGCGACCACCACTGTCACCATGCTCTTCTTCTTGACCTTCTTGCCGGCATCGGGGCGCTGGTCGGTGACTTTCCCCTTCTCGACGTTGTTGTCCGTCTTGTAGATCGGCTCGAAATCCAACCCGGCGTCCTCTACCTTTTACCTGGCCTCTGGTTCGTTGAGCCCGACTACCTCGGGCACCGACACCGTCGTTACCTTCTTTTTCTCGTCGTTCTTCTTGCCGCCTACCGCGAAGACCAGTACGACCGTCAGTATATCGCCAGCAGCACGACAGCGCCGGCGCCGATGCCTATCCAGAGGCCGGTGCGCTTCTTTCCCGGGCCGCCCGGCCCGGCTGCGGGCGGAACTACGGGCATTGGGGGTGCAGGGGGAGGCGCCTG